>Ga0207426_1001064_pt1 | contig 25867 bp, 20 predicted proteins | sample AraplaMF_Cvi_mMS_FD_184265 | JGI IMG/M metagenome (GOLD analysis project Ga0207426, IMG submission 184265) | Arabidopsis root microbial communities from the University of North Carolina, USA - plate scrape MF_Cvi_mMS (SPAdes) (version 2) | ecosystem: Host-associated > Plants > Roots > Endosphere... | reverse complement strand
CAGTGTTGTCCGACTAAAATAACAGAAAAGGAAAAAAAAGGGGGCCAAAGCCCCCAATAGTTTATAAGTTTAGGTTACGAAGCTCAAACTATAAACTTGGACAAAGATAAAAAATTTACCGGACAGCCGCTGCTATCACAAATTTTATCTGTGATTCCGGCTACAACTATAAAGCAAGCTGCCCAAAAGGTCTATTGGGTAGTCTATCAAAGTGCGGATTTTCGATTCTGGTTTACTTAGTTTTATTTGGGTTGACTTATTTGTAATTCCAAGGGGATCACAAGCAAATTTCAAACCTCTCGCTAGTCGCGTTTTCCCTCTGTGTTGTCCATATACAAATTTATCTGGCTCATCTTATAAAGCGGCACCAGTATTTTACCACAATAAAGAGGGTTACGAATAACAACCAAAAAATTGCTACATTTTAGGCCTGTTTTTCTGCAAGCCGTACTTGTTCCGTATTGAAAAAAACGGCTGCCATTAAGCCGAATTTGGTCATTGGCCTTGCAGGCGCGGGTAGCGAAATGAAATGTAACGTGGTGCGGTTGACACAGATTTTATTTCTTTTTACGAAAAAATACTTACTTTAACGGAAACTCTTCCTTAATTTTCAACACTTAACAAGCATATCTGTGGCCTGATGCAGGACTATATCCAAAATATCATAAATGATGATAAGGTGGCTTTTGAAATGGTATTTAAGCTAAGTCACAAGAAAATTTATGGCTATTATATTAAGAAAACAGCCTCCGCAGAACTGGCGGATGAGCTGACACAGCTTGCTTTTATAAAATTGTGGCGTTTCCGGCATACCCTTGATGTTGATATCAGCCTGGATATACAATTATTCCGGATTGCTAAAACAACGCTGCTGGATCATTTTAAACAGGTAGCGAGGGAGGAAAGAAATTTAAGATCCTATTACCAGGAGCATTTTCAGGATACCGCCGTTCCAACCACCTCCTATGAAACAAATGAGCAGCTTGCTGCCATATTAAATCGTTTACCTCCCACACGCAGGCAGGTTTTTATCCTCAGCAGAATAGAAGGCTATAGCTATGCAGAAATAGCGGCGCGACTGTCCATTTCTCCCAGGACAGTGGAAAAACACATTTCATTGGCATTAAAACAATTGGGCGGTTACCCCGGCGTTACCGTCATCATCTTTTTGGCGTATCATATCTCTTGAAATTTTTTTTTATGGATTACGGGTTTCCTTTAAGTTGGATCGTATTAAGAGATGAGATATGAATATAACCGATACACTGCTGGACAAATATTTTAAGGGTCAATGTACGCCGGAAGAGCAAAACGTCATTAATTCCTTTTTGTGTGAGGTAGATCAACTACCGGATCACCTGGTAACACAGGAAGAATGGGATGGCGTGGAAGATGCCGTATTATCAGAAGAAAAGACTGATCAGCTTTTTGCGAAGATAAAGGGAGGGGCCTTCCCTAAGGTACGGCGGATGCAATGGGTTAGGAATGTGGCAGCAGCGGCGGTTATTATGACCATCTTATCCGTAGGGTACTTCATGTTCATGAAAGCCCGTCCAAATGCTAAAATCGCACAAAATGAAACGCGTCAAAAAGAAAAAGCCAACGTAACGTCATGGAAATCTACCTATAACTATGGAAATAAACACGTGGCAGTAGTACTGCCTGATAGCTCGGAGGTAAAGGTACAACCAGGCGCTGAAATCAGCTACAAAGGGGATTTTAGTAAAGAAAAAAGAGAAGTTTACTTAAAAGGAAGCGCTTATTTTAAAGTATCGGCCGATCAGCAGCATCCTTTTATTGTATATGCAGGTGGGGTTTCCACTACAGTACTCGGAACAACTTTTACTGTTACCGCCATAGAGGGAGACCACACTGTCAGTATTAAACTGCATACCGGAAAAGTATTGGTAGAAAATATTATTTCGGAAACAGCCATACCATCTTTTAATAAGATATTATCGCCGGGTGAAATACTGCTTGTAAACAAAACTACCGGAACGGTTAAGGTAGTTCCGGCGCAATCAGCTATGCTGTTAGCGGATTCCCTAACTATCGATTGTAAGCAGATGTCTTTGCCGGCGGTTTTTGACAAACTGGAACGCCATTTCAAGGTAAAGATCAGTTATGATACTACAGTATTGAGAACAATGTATTTTACTGGAACATTAGACTTACAGATTCCACTTGAACAAATATTGAAGGATGTAACAGCGGTGAACAAATTAACGCCTGTAAAAACCAACGAAGGTTTCCTGATTAAAGAATAATTGACACGTTAGAAATTTGCATTTACCCGGTTTACCGGGGAAGGGACTCTGTTGTCCACAAACCAAAATTTAATTTTATGCAAAGAAGAATTACAAAAAAATTGTTTTTCAGTTTGTTGTGGATATTCATCTGTACCGCCATGGTACAGGCCCAAACGCCTGAAATTGCTGGCATTGTGAAGGATGAAGCAGGTGCGCCATTGATATCGGCTACCATAACAGTGATTCAAAAAGGAGATACACAGAAGAAAAAATCAGCCCTTACAAATACGGAAGGAAAGTTCTCTATTCAGGACCTGGTGGCTGGAACGCCTTACCAGGTCAGCGTTTCATATATTGGTTACAAAACGTGGACTATTGATAACTTCGTGCTAAAACCAGCTGAGCAATCATCGTTGATCGTTAGCCTTAAAACAAATGGTGAGCTGGGCGAAGTGGTAGTATTAGGATATGGTAAGAGTAGCAAGCGCAATCTGTTACAGAGCGTAAGCTCCATGAAAGGAAAGGAAGTGGTGGAAGTGCCTGCTGCTACATTGGCACAAACCCTGGCAGGCAGGGTCCCCGGTCTTGTTATTACCCAGTCAGGCGGAAAACCGGGTAAATCATCTAGTATCCGCGTACGCGCCTACGACGGATTTGGCGCTGCCAAACCTCCGTTATTCGTGATTGACGGGGTTATTTCCGATCAGTTTGCCTTTGATGGGCTGGATGCGTCGGAGGTCGATAATATTTCTGTATTGAAGGATGGCGCGTCAGCATCGGCTTATGGTGTGCGTGGCGCCAATGGGGTTATTGTGGTAACGACAAAAAAAGGCATCACGGGGCCTCCTCAGATAAACGTTATCTCCAGTTACAGTATCAATGAGCCTACCGTGCAACCTCAAACGTTGAGTGCATACGACCAGGCAGTATTCACAAATGATTTTTTGCAGCAGGTAAATCCTGCAAATTATCTGACTGATTCCAGGTATTACACGAAGGATGAGCTGGATTACTGGAAAACACATAATGTTGACTTGTTGAAGAAGTACTACAAGCGTCCTACCGAGTACCGTACAACGGCCAATATATCCGGTGCAAGTGAAAAGATCAACTATTTTGTCAGCGGGTCTTTTTATAAAGGAACGGGTTCGTTTGATAATGTGAACTACCAAAAATATAATATCCGGGCCAAGATGGATGCTAAAATCACCAGGGATCTGAACATAGGATTGAACCTGACAACGGATATCCGGAACGATCAAAAGCCTTACTGGGAGTATGATCACGATAATGATGATATGCCGGATTTATACAAAGGATTGTTGCTCAGGAGTAAAATGTCGCCGGATTATGTGGATGTCAATGGTAAAAGTTATCCTGTGGGTACCCTGGTGGCGTGGCATCCGGGAGAGGTGATCAATGGAAACACGGGATATAATCGTAAAAAATGGAGCAATTACCAGGCATTGATCGATGTAAATTATAACCTGTCATCCCTGGTAGATGGCTTAAAGTTGAGAGCTACTTATGCCAACTATACCAGGCATAGCTTCCGTAAGACGCTTAACCTGCCTTATAATCTTTATATCACTAACCGCTTTGGTGATAATAATCACTTAGTGGGTAATGAAATAGACTTTTCACGTACAAAGCAACGGAATGACGGAAATGCGATCAGGGAATCGTATGATGCAGGCGCTTTTTATCAGTTAAATTTCTACATCAATTATGATAAATCGTTCGGAAAGCACAATATTTCTGCCACTGCCATGTACGAACAGAGTGAAACCAACAACGATGCATTCAATGCCAGGAACCAGTTTGTACTTTCCCGGGAGCTGGATCAGTTAAGTCTGGCCAGCAGCGATCCCTCGAATTACAGTCTGGGTGGAAGTGAGTTTGATGACGGGCGTTTGGCCGCGTTTGGCCGTTTGAGTTATAACTATGAAGGGAAATACCTGGTAGAAGGGTCTTTCCGGTATGAAGGCTCAAGGTATTTTATTCCAAGTAACCGTTATGCCATCTTCCCGGCAGTATCATTAGGATGGCGTATCAGTGATGAAAACTTTTTTAAAGATAACATCCACTTTATAAATGATTTTAAATTCCGGGCCACATTTGGTATGACCGGTGAGGAACCCAATCTGAACGCAGACGGTTCGCAGAATACCACCTTACAGTGGGAACAATATTACCGGAAAACTTCGGGCGCAATCTTTGGCAACATTTCTAATGGCATTTCCCTGGGCGCATATCCGAATGCTGATATTACCTGGGCCAAAAAGCAATCAATTGATATTGGATTTGATGCCAGCCTGTTCAATAACAGTGTAAATGTTTCTGCCACCCGCTTTATGACTAAAAGAACGGATATCCTCGGTGATATTGGCGCCAGCGTACCTACCACCTGGGGAGCTGCTTATCCCCTGGTAAACTTTGGCGCAATGGAATCAAAAGGTTATGAAGTAAGCATTGATTACAGGAAAACTATCAACAAGCAACTGGCCTTTAATGTTGGCGTTAATTACAGCTATGCAGTAAGTAAACAGGTGCGTATCAACCAGGCCCAGAATATCAGGGAATATCAAAATCAGCTTGGCCGGTCTCCCGGAGGTATCATGGGATACATAGCTGCAGATATTCTCCGTACACAGGCAGATATTGATGCACTTCCGGCAGGATATACCATCAACGGCGCTGTCCCTAAACTGGGCATGCTTAATTTCAAGGACATACGCGGCGCCACCTCCGATAAACCGGATGGTAAAATCGATGACAACGACCAGGAATTTATTGCCAAATATTCCTCACCTCCTTCAACTTATAATCTGAACCTGGGTGCTACCTGGAAATCATTCAGTATAGACCTCCTTATCCAGGGTACCGGAAACTATTACAAAGTGCGTTCGCCATTGCTGAACAGCGGGCAATGGTTTACACAGGAAGAAGGAAGTGCAGCCTTCTGGAAGAACCACTGGACACCGGAAAATCCGAATGCTAAGTATCCGATTTATCTGGATGAGGGAGGCGGCGACAGCGAGTCCACTTTCTGGCTGGATAATGCCTCCTTTATCCGTTTGAAGAATCTGAACCTTGGATGGTCTGTACCATTGCGTAACCAGGGTAAGTCGGTATTTAAAAACGTAAGATTATATCTTAACGGTTCCAACCTGTTTCTCTTACAAGACCACATCAAAGCATATGATCCTGAAGCGGGGAGCATGGTGACTTATCCGCTAAACCGCAATTATACTTTTGGTGTAAATGTTACCTTATAAAATCATAACTCTTTAGTACTATGAATAGGTTTTTTAGCTATAAAAATTCCATACCCGCTTTTGTTATAGGCATTACAATAGCGGTTTCCGGATTGCAGAGTTGTACAAAGGTACTGGATAAGCCAGATCTGGGAGCTATTCCAAGTGGAGAAGTCTGGACAGATCTAAACCTGAGCACTGCCTTTCTGAACAACATATATTTAGATGTAATGCCAAACTGGCCCGATGCTACTGATCATGTATCTGATGAAGGCGCCGGAGGCGGCGGCACACTATATGGCCAGGTCACGGTAAGCTCAGTAAATTACTGGCCTTATGCAAATATCAGGAGCATAAATCTCCTGTTGCAACAGGTGCCAACATCGCCATTTTCAGAAGGGGATAAGAATTCATTGATCGGACAGGCACTGTTTCTCCGGGCATGGCTGTATTTCCAGATGGTTAGCAGATATGGTGGTGTTCCAATTGTCCTTACGCCACAAAGCCTGGAGGATAACCTGAATGTAACAAGGAATAAAACATCCGAGTGTATAACCCGGATTACAAAAGACCTGGACGATGCAATTGCACTTTTACCTGCCGGCTGGAATACAGATAATGCCGGCAGAATTACCCGTGGTGCTGCTTTAGCATTTAAAGGAAGGGTTTTACTGCACTATGCCTCCGAACAGTTTAACCCGACCCAGGATCCATCGAGATGGCAAACAGCCTACAATGCGAACAAGGCAACTATGGATTCGCTCACTAATTATGGCAAAGCACTGATGCCCGATTTCAGAAACCTGTGGTTTGTGGAAGGAAACGGGAATACAGAAGCTATCATGGTGACCCGCTTCACTTATCCGGGCCGCGTACAAATCCATGATGCAAGCATTCGGCCACTGGAAGAATCACAGAATTATTCGGGAGGCGATCAGCCCTCACTTGAACTTGTGAATGCCTTTCCTATGAAAAATGGACTACCCATTACTGCACAGGGATCAGGATACAATAGTCAGGCATACTGGCTCAACCGCGATCCGCGCTTCGCCACCACCATCGTACATAACGGGGACGCCTGGGCGCTTTCAGGGAAAACAGGACGTACCCAGTGGACCTTCAGAGGAGGAGAAGCTATCGGCGGTACTTTCTCCGGATTTTACACCAGGAAAACAGTTTTTGAGGGCTATAAGCCATTTGACGCAGAGCATAGCGGTACCGACTGGATAGAAATAAGACTGGCAGAAGTGATGCTGAATTATGCGGAAGCCGCCAACGAAGTAGGGAATGTACAAACCGGATGCGATATGATAACCGCCATCAGGAAAAGAGCGGGAATTGATGCAGGCACAGATGGCCTCTATGGATTAAAATCCGGGATGACAAAAGCGGAAATGAGAGCCGCCATTCTGATGGAAAGACGACTGGAACTGGCCTTTGAAGGTAAACGGGATCAGGACCTGAGAAGACGCAGGTTATATGCATCCGTAATGAATGGGAAAAAGCGCACTGGGCTTGATATCAGGCTGATCAAATTTGATGGCAAGGCAGGTGATTTCTTTGCGGCATATGCTACTGGAACCATTAACCTCAATACGGATTATTTTAGCTACTTTAGTGAAACCCCTAAGCTACTGGATCCGAATAATGAAATTAATTATAAAGACGAGTATTATTTCTATGCCATTCCCCTGGATCATCTCCAGAAAAATCCACAGCTTCAGCAAACGAAAGGGTGGGACGGTGGAACTTTTGATCCGTTACAGTAATAACAATGCATTTTAACCGGTTAAGCCCTCCCTAAGGGACTTAACCGGTTTTTTATTTATATCAGTTAGTTCACATGAAAAGATATTTATTAGGTTTAACTGCATCCATGATTGGCAGCAGTATGCTCTGCGCAGCACAGCAACGGCATTTTCTCTCGGCATTAAATACAGGAACTATCAGGCAGGAAATTTTTTCCCCGGCGGTAAATCAATCAATGACAGGGAAGAAAATGAAGATGAACCAGCGGATTTACAGAAACGGGGTAAGTATACAAACGCCGGCATCCGGCATTGTTAGCTTATATGGCAAAGGACTCCGATTTGTGGCAGATATTGGCGTGGATGATAAAGACAACCGTAACCTGGAAGAAGCAGGTATGGAATCACTTACTGCAACCAACGGAACAAAAACATTTTATCATACAGATAAAACAACGAACCGTAAACTTTTAACGGGTATCGCCCGCGATGTTCAGAGCATTGCGCCGGGAAGTATTGTATTTACTTTATTGGGAGATGATAAACAGATCTGGTCGTCTGGTATCATCCGCCAGGGCGACAAACCGGCGCATGTGGATGTGGATATTTCAGGAATATCTGTACTCCGTTTCTCCATAACAGATGCCGGTGATGGCGTGAGTGGGGACATAGCGGACCTGGCTAATGCTGCCATTATCATGCAACCCGGATTTGATGTGGAACTGATCGATGAAAATCATGTACCCAAAAACATGCAACATGAAGCCGGTGTTAATAAGCAATTGTCAGCCCTGCTGATGTCATTGCCAGTGTCTCAATCATCCATTGCCAACACCGACTGGCTGCTTCAAAAACCTGTACAGAAAGCAGCCGTTTCCAGGCTAGGCGACCATCAGATTCTCCTCAGCAATGGGTTGGTAAGCAGAACTTTCTATGTAGGACCCAATATAGCTACCACCAGTATCAGGAACCTTGTTACCGGGGAAGAATATTTACGGGCGGTGAAACCGGAAGCGGAAGTTTGGATCGATAGCGTCAGTTACCCGGTGGGTGGCCTGACCGGCCAGGTGGATCAGGCTTACCTGTTGCCCGATTGGCTTGATAAAATGGATGTTATTCCTCATTCATTTTTATTCAAAACGTTTACCGTCGGTGAACTGAAACCTAAAATAACGTCAACGAATAAACGTTGGATGGCAGCTTCACAGTGGAAAGCCAGCGGTAAGGAGCTTACCTGTTATTACGAACATCCGGATCTTAACGGTATTTCCGTGGCGGTGCATTATGAAATTTATGATGGCTTGCCGCTTATTTCAAAATGGCTGGAGATAACAAACAAAAGTGGGAAGGTCATACAAGTGAATCATTTTACAGCTGAGATGATCGCCTTCGTTGAACCATTGAACTCACCTTCCGGTAAAAACGAATGGATGAAACCTAATTTTCACCTGGAGAACGATTATGCTTTTGATGGCTTTACTTATGAAAGCTCCGATCAGTCTATATTCTGGCAAACGGATAAAAAATATACCTCCCAGGCTGATTATAATGTGGTGATGCCCTGTGTAGTGAAAAGTATGCCCGCAAAAGGACCGGAGCAGCTTCTGAAGGCAGGCCAGTCCATGGAAACATTCCGCACTTACCTGTTGGCGCTGGATGGAACCGACCGGGAAAGAAATAGCCTCAGTCAACGGAAAATGTATCGCACTTTAGCGCCCTGGGCTACCGAAAATCCCATTTTTTTACACCTCACTTCTACCGATCCGGAGGTAGTTAAACAGGCTGTTGATCAATGTAAAGCCACTGGTTACGAAATGATTATCCTGAGTTTTGGCAGCGGGCTGGATATGGAAGATACCAGTGCAAAAAATTTAGAGAAATTCAGAACACTGGCCGAATATGCACATTCGAAGGGTATAGAAATAGGAGGGTACTCCTTGTTTTCCAGCCGTAGTATTGACCCGGAAAATGACGCTATTGATGTGACTACCGGAAAGCCCGGCGGCACCAGGTTCGGTACTGCGCCCTGCCTTGGCAGCAAATGGGGCATCGACTACCTGGAAAAAATAAATAAGTTTTTTGCGGAAACGGGCTTTGACCTGCTGGAGCATGATGGACCTTACCCAGGCGATTTCTGTGCATCGGAAAATCATCCCGGGCATCAGGGATATGGTGATTCACAGTGGAATCAATGGAAGCAAAGTGTTAATTTCTATGCAGCTTTAAGAAGCAAAGGGATTTACCTGAACCTACCTGATTTTTATTTTTTATCGGGCAGTAACAAGGTGTCCATCGGCTATAAGGAAGTGAACTGGTCATTACCGCGTGCGCAGCAACTTGTATTGGGCAGGCAAAATAACTATGATGGCACCTGGACCAGAACACCCAGCATGAACTGGACCTTTGTACCCCTGGTGGAATACCATGGAGGTGGCGCCGCCGCCACGCTGGAACCGCTTTCTGAACACCTGGATGCCTATGAAGCGCACATGAAACAAAACTATGGCGCCGGCATACAGGCCTGTTACCGGGGCAACCGCCTTTATGATACAGCATCCACAAAAGCCCTGGTGATAAAGGAAGTGGCGCATTATAAAAAATACCGCGATATCCTCAATGCAGATATTATCCATTTGCAACGCCCTACCGGCAGGGATTGGGACGGATTTATGCACGCAGATCCGCAATTGAAGCAAAAGGCTTTTGCCATGTTCTTTAATCCGCTTAATCAACCGGTTACCCGTACCATCAGGTTACCGTTGTATTATGCCGGTTTGAAAAACAGCGCAAGGATCAGCATCAAAGGAGATGCCGCCATCCCGGTTACTCTGAACGAAAAAAGGGAGGCCATGGTAAATATCACCATTCCGGCTAACGGCAGCACCTGGCTGGTAGTGGAGTGATCAGCGCTGCCGGGGGCAATGAGTGACGAAACACCCGGCCAGTGGTATGTATATATTAACACTAAATAATGGCGCAAGTATATTGTATAAAAGTACTGGTGCTTGTAAGGTGAGTAAGGAGTCTGTTAGCTTTTTGGATAGAGAAAATGGAAGGATATCCTTCTGGGTAAGACATGTTATTTGGAGCTGGTGGATAAAGAGGAGGTTCGGAAGTTTCAGGAATTAAGATATCCCCCCATCATCTGAGCAGGATGGCTACCTGCTCAGATGATGGGGGGATGATCTGCTAAAAGATGAAATGACAGCTTCGCTTGTTAATGGTTTGCTTTTTTATTCGGAAAATTTAGACGTTCTATATTTTCTTCTGGCGAAGTGCCAACCCGCTAAGTATTATGCCAATCAAACTTAACAAGATGGCCAAAATTGCGCCGGCTTTCCCGCTCCCTGACCCGAACACAGCTCCTGCTGTTGTGATGAAATGCAGTATACTAAAGACAATTGCAAGCAAGCCCAGCGTCAGAGCGGTTTTTGTTCCTGTTATTGAAGAACGCTTTTTGGCCCGAACGGCAATGACTATACTCAGTATACTCAAAAGCACTTCTGTCAACCCTATAACCCGTGCAGGAGTGACGCCTCTTACATAACCCCCTTCGTTAAAAAGATTTGATTTTTTTGTTTCAGTAGTTGCTGTATTATCTACGGTCTCAGATGTTTGCGAAAATGTTTTTATAGTTGCAAATAAACAACAAGCTATGATTAAACTTGCGGATAAAACAAATGAAATGATTTTCCCCATATCAAATAAATTTATACTTTTTAGTACGAAATTATTCTTCTTACCCAAGATGAAATTGTAAAAAAACGACATTTTGCTTTTAAAATTCCACTGTACCTCTGCCAGCTGCTGCAAGCATTTCCTTCTTAAAGTATTCTTTTGGGGTGATACCTGAAAATTTTTGAAAATCGTGAATGAAGTGCGATTGGTCATAATAGCCGCACGCGATACCTATTTCTGTTAAAGATTTGTGTTGAGAATCTTTATTGAGAACAGAATAAAATCTCATAATCCGTAAGAATGATTTTGGGCTGAAACCAGACAATTCTTTGAATCGCCTTTCAAATTGTCGCAGCGATAGGAAATTGCCATCGGCTAAAGCCTGTACTGATGTCGTATGATATGAGTTTACAATAGCTGTGATAGCAGAGGAAATAGAGGAGTGTTCGGTTCTCTCGTTTTTCAGTCGTGCTTCCAGAAAGGTTGACACAAGTTTCGCTCTCTGGGGATTATTTGAGGCCAACATCATCTTATCTTCCAGGATCTCGCCCTCTTTTCCCAATACTGAGTTTATGGTTGTATAATGATTGGAAAGTTCATTTGCCGGCAGGCGGAATAATTGAGGAAATGCATGAGGATATAAGTGAACACCAAAAATCCCAAAGTACTCGTTATTCAAAGTCACCCGGCTAAAGGTTTCTGTCTGTCCGAAGATGCCGGATGTAAATACAGTGTCTTTCCCATGCTCAATGCCATACTTGAAATGTCCTTTGTAACAAAAGATAAATTCGGGACAAGGATAGGCAAAAGCATGATGAATGTATGGAAGATTACCTTCTACAAACCAGTAAAACCGGACATAGTCGGTAAGATGTGAAGGTGGCTGTATGATACCGTAGTTCATTTGTATAACCTGATTAAATTTACTTACATCAAAGTATCATGAAATTACGGAAATATTGCTTGCAGGCAGATCCTGATATTTTCTAAAGGGAAGAGTTAGGATGGAGCAGCCTCTTTTTGCAATTTTGTGCCAAGGGATCACCACAGAGAGTAAAAATAGATACTGTGCCCCAAATCTTGTTCCCCTTCGATCCAGAGAAGTTTTGGCGGTCCTCCACACAATTTGATACTGCACAAAATTAGGAAGCTGCCAAAGGATCAGCGATATGCAGTTGCCCGGACGGATACTCTTATTGAACAGAATTTAATCTAGTTATAAAAAAATATTGGTAAAATATTGACAATTGCAAAAGAATTAATATGTTTGTACAATGTGACATACTAAACTCGATCATAATATAGCTGAACAAAAGTTAATGCTACCTAATACAGAAATTTAAACCCTCTTTATCGTTATGGGCGTTCACAATTCAGTAGGAGCTATCTTGTCGTTGTTAAATAATCTGGGCGTAAAACACACTCAGTTGGGCGTTCCTGAAAAGTTGCAAATAACATTCTCTGCACTTGTTACCTGTTTGCTGGCTGCTTTAATTGGGAGCCTTATAACTAGTCCAACTGCGTCAACCGTAATAATGCATGACATTTTAAAAAGTGACGCCGAGTTGATCGCTTTTTTTATGGCTATGTTAACCTGGACATTCGTTAAACCATTCTTTATACAGGCGGCGCAGCAAAACCCCTTAAAACAACAGTTGAAAAAGTTTAAATACAATAGCGAGCTATTTTTCCATGCGCTTGACAGCTAACCCCTGCGCCTTAGCGCACCAGACATTGGATAAATGGTTGCAAGAAAGGGATGATATACAGGCGAAAATTGTATTCACGGGCAGTGACAATGACCTAAAAAAAAAGCTACCCGGTACATGAATGCGCTAACACTTTTGGAAGACACCCAACTATTAGGGAATGGGCTTAACAGTTGGTATAGCCGGAAAGAAAAAAAGTATGAAGTTTGAGCGAAACAATACTCCGCAGGTTTTAACGGAGAACTGAATGCCGTAACCCCAAAAGAAGAAGAATGGTGTGATAATGCAGGATAAGAGTTACCCCAACAATCCTGGTAAACGGCCACAAACTATCCGAGCCTTACTTGTTGGACGATATAAAAATATCTGATGGAATAAACCGTCATTCTGAATTTATTTCAGGATCTGTTATAGAAAGAGTTTTTACGTAAAAGGGGATCGACCGATTGCAGGCGATCTGCTCCATCCAATGTGGGGCAAGGGCATGCCGTTTCTAAAACATAACGCAGCAGCTATCTTGTAAGTTGAAAAACAATAGAACCAAATATAAATTTAAAAGCTTTAAACCTATTAGGCCCTGGGCCGTGAAGTCACAAGTCATTGCAGGGAACGAAGCGATCTTCTCTTCGCAATGTATAATAAGCGTTTGTACAAAAAGGGCGTTACAGTTCGAAATGTGCCGTCCAAATAACCACCATGCCGTTATAAAATGCATTGAGCCAAAAGTAACCCAGCTTGGAAGGGCTACAAATTAATTTAATAAAATAAAATTTTTTAAGCAATGAAAAAATTAAAATTAACAGGAATTGCTTTTGACCGGGGTGCAGTGCTAAACAGGACGCAAATGAAACAAGTAATGGGGGGATTTGGAAGCGGGACTCCTTGTGTTACGGACTTCGATTGCGGAGTATCGGGCCATTGTATAGTAGGCTATTGCGACAATTCGTTTGGAAGCGGCACCAGCTGTACCGATGGGCATAACGGCGGTTGCCCAATAGATCGGATTTGTGTTCAGAGGCCGGATGGGATCGAGTGCATATAAGCTGTGATCATATAATTCACTTTTTATAACATCAGTTACAAATGATGTTGGATAAGTTTTTATCCAGCATCATTTGCAAATTTTTATATGACATGCTAAAAATGTTTTTTTATAGATCAGCCGCTTTGACCATGCTTTTGATTGTTTTGGAAACCAGCGTGCATGCGCAGGCCGTAACTGAGGATTCCCTGGCGCATCGGGTAAGTTTATATAACAAAACGCAATCCAACGCTGTGCTTTATCTCAGCACCGACAAAACGGTGTATCTGCCTACCGAAGCAATCTGGTTCGCAGGATACGTGTTGGATGGCGTTGTGAAAGAAGACTCTTTAAAGGCTGATATACTGACGGTAGCCCTGGTGGGAGAAGATGCTGCGATCCCGCTGAGAAAGAATTACCTGGTCTCCAATAACCTCTGCGCAGGTAGTTTAACCCTACCGGATACCATTGCCCCTGGCAACTATCAATTGATCGCCTGTACTAATATCGTTAACGGCAAAGGTGAGCCCATGCAGACTTTTAGTACAGCAATTACCATAAAATCAACTGCTGAGCGATCACTTACTACCGATTTCAATATCCGGGACCGGGCAGAAAGCGATTCTCTATTTATCGAAGCCCGCGCCTATTTATCTAATGGCGCTATTGCGGCCGGCAAACAAAAGAACACAATACAATATCAGCTTCTAAATAAAGAACCTAAAACTGTGAGGCTAAGTTCATCTGGTACGGTCATATTGGCTTTACCCAAAAAAGAGATCAGCACAGCTAATCACATCTTACATACAACTACCACTTTGGGTGGTATCACAAAAGCTTTTAATTTGCACCTGCCATTGCAGGCTCCTGATTCCGTCCGTATCCGTTTTTTTCCTGAAGGTGGGGACCTGGTAACCGGATTGCCAGGCAGGGTTGCCTGGGAAGCTTCTTTGTATGATGGCAGACCAGTGGCCACAAGCGCATTATTGTTAGAAAACAACACCGTATTGGACACCCTGCAAGCAGACAGCTCAGGCATGGGCGTATTCGATCTGCAGCCGCGTAACAATTGTATTTACACGTTGAGAACGATTAGCAATAGCGCTGCGGGAACTACTTCCCAGACCTTTGCACTCCCGGCGGCCTTGCCCAAAGGCTTTGTACTGGAGATTGCAAATGCCGTAGTGAATGATACACTTGCCGTAAACATCAAAGCAAGTGAAAGTGGTAACCTAAGCTTGGCGATCACCGATCTGCTTACCAATGCCTCTGTCATTTCGGAGGCCATACCTCTTGCAACAAGCAGAAAACTGCTGTTTCCCCTTAATGCTATTTCGAAAGGGTTACATGCCCTAACCTTATTGGACGCGCAGGGCAGACCTGTTGCCGAGCGTTTGTTCTTCGCCCATTTTAATAAAAAGAATACGGTCGAAATAAATACGGATAAAGCGGTTTATGCTCCAAGAGAGCAGGTCAGCACCAATATTATGCTCACCGATACGCAGGGCAAGCCTGTAAACGGCCTGTTTACGGTAGCCTGTGTGCAGTTGAACCGCTTAAGTACCACTTCCAAAAAAAATATAGAAGCCTATTACTATATAGAACAGCAATTGGGAACTAACAGTTATGAGCGGCCGATAGCCGATCTTTATCAAAGCAGGCCACTTATAGAAAAACTACTACTTGTAAAATGTTGGCGGCGTTATACCTGGCAGCAACTGATGCGTACCGATGTATCGTCTGAAGCCTTGCTTCCCCGGAAAATAAAGCTTCAGGGCAGGGTATACGCTAAAGATGGTCCTAAAGTAAAAAAGCCGTTGCTCATCATAACCAAACATGGCCCGGCCATGAGCCTGTTCACGACCGATAGTGCAGGCAATTTTTCTCCAAAACCGGAAGATTTGCAGACCCAGGAAAACAATACCCCTATACGTTTTAAGGCTACCGATAATACAAAGAACAGCATGTTCTATATGGTCTCGCTTCCGGACCCGATGGAGCACATGATCCGGCCGGTCGATTACCCGCCCGCGTATAATTATAGCGGCCTGCCGGATAAACAAAGCAGCATCCAGCAACAGCTTCGTGGTGAACCCTTTACCCATACGTTGCAAACGGTTAATATAAAAGCGAGAACACCGGATTATCATGCGGAGGGGTATGGCGTCAATGAATGTGGCGACTGGGTTTGCGAGCGGGGTTTTTTGAATTGTTGTGGACATCCTGCTTGGCTACCCGGTAGCTATCCACCAATTGTTGGACACACCTATTCTGAAAATTGGACATGTAGACCTGGAGAAACGACCAGAGTTGTTTACAAGGGTTGTACGGAAAACAAGTCTGCGGGTATTTATACCGCCCGCGAATTTTACGGGATGGACAGCCTGAAACTTGCCACCCCGGAGGAAATAAACTACCTGTCCACCCTGTTCTGGAAACCCTTTATAGCCGCTGCCGATAATGGAAGAACAAAAGTGGATTTTTATACTTCTGACCTGCCAGGTAGCTACAAAATATTTGTTGAAGGACTGGCCGCCAATGGCGAACCGGTATATGGCGAAAAAATCTTTATAGCAACGGAGAAGAAAAATTAAGCCTTAAAATGAACACGCTGACCATCCCCACCTACATCGTCAACCTTGCCAAACGCACAGATCGTAAGGAACATATTTTAAAACAATTTGCAAACAAGCCAGAGTTTGACATACAAATTGTGAAAGCGATAGAAAATGAAAACGGGGCTTTAGGACTATGGCAAACCATCATTCATATAATACAAAACTTGACGCCAGCAGATGGCAAATATGTTTTAATATGTGAAGATGACCACCAATTTGGTAAAAATTATGATAAACAAAAGCTTGCTAAAGCCATTACTGAAAGTCAGGAACTGGGCGCAGATGTATTAATGGGCGGGGTAAGTTGGCTGATGGATGGCTTGCAGATTAAACCGAACCTTTTTTGGATTGATAAATTCAATGGTACGCAGTTTATCATCGTTTTTAAAAAATTCTATGATAAAATGATATCACATAATTTTAAACAAGGGGATACCGCAGATAAGATAATTTTCCGTCTTACCGAAAACAAGTTTTTGATATATCCCTTCATTTCTACGCAAAAAGAATTTGGATATTCAGATGTTACATCGTTTAACAACAAAGCAGGCTATGTTAGCCAGATATTCGAGACCAGCGATACGATCTTATCCCACATAGTAAAAGCTAATAATTTTTATCATAAACGAAAATAAATGACTGCAACAAATGGGTTTGAAAATATAACTATCCCAACATACATCATCAATTTTAAAGAACGAACCGAGCAGTTCGCGCATATCAAAGAGCAATTTAATGGCAAGCCCGAGTTTTGTGTACAATTTGTTGAGGCCTGCCAACATAAAAATGAAGCAATCGGGTTATGGCAAACTATGCTAAAAATAGTAAATATCGCCATTGCTAACGATGACGATGTGATTATCGTTTGCGAAGATAAGCATGAATTCACTGATTCATATTCAAAAGATTATCTGCTTAACAATATTATCGAGGCAAGTGATCAGGGAGCGGAGATTCTATCTGGTGGTGTTGGTAGTTTCGGCTATTCAATTCCATTAACTGCAAACCGATTTTGGATCAATCCCTTCCAGTCTACCCAATTTATTGTATTGTATAAAAGCATTTTTGCAAAAATGTTAAAATATAAATTTAAAAAAACGGATGTGACAGATTTGGTTATGGCAGGCTTAACCAGCCATAAAATGGTACTATATCCATACATCTCGCGCCAAAAAGATTTTAGTAATTCCGTTAGTTTACCCTTGCACAACGGGCAACAAGGATCGGTGCAACAAATGTTTGCACTAACCGAGGGACGTTTAGCGAAAATGCAGCAAGCGCATTTAAAATACCTGCGCAATTGATTAAGAATTAATATGATCTCTATTTCTTCTTTTTAACGGCGATTTTAAAATAAAGGAGAAAAATTGAAAACAGGATCAGACGTTTAAAAGTGTTGGGGGTATTACTTTCATTAAAAAATAATTTTTTTCAATAACAACGTTTCAATCATGACCAATGAATTAACCATCCTAATAGCATGGCACAAAGAAACCGATATAGAACGATTAAAATGTTTTGAAGAGAATAAGAGGACATTTGAACAATATCATCCAGATATAGAAATTGTTGTGATTGTTAGCTCTTTTGAAGATCTAACGGAGGCTTGGCTCAGTTCAGATCTGACCATCTTTTCCTGGTTTAAAGAAAATTCGCATACTATAAACTCAGAAAGATTTTTATTGTTAGAATGGGATTGCTGGTGTGATATTAACGCAAAGACATATTTTGAAAAAACATGGGACATGGATGTCGTTGCGCCATGTGTAAAATATCCGGAGCGGGATCCCTGGCCATGGTTTAATAATGCCGGTCAATTACTACCGGAGCGAGCAAGATTATACCAAACGGGAATAGTTCCTTTTTGTGGTATTCTGGTTTCAAATAAGGCCATGAAATCAATTTCCGAGGAGATCCTGAAGCCTGATTACAAAGGGTTGAACAGTGAACTCCGTTTTGCAACGATAGCTACTATGTTAGGACTCGACCCCGTTCCTAACCCGGTTTGTAGCAGATCTATCACTTGGAAGCCTGTGATTCCTTTTGATACGAGATTTAAAGGCATACACCATCCCAGAAAGACATTGGTCAACATCCAGGTTCTTGATAAAATAGAAAAATACCTGAACCCCAATAAAAATATAATTCCCCCAATTATACACCAGACCTGGAAGGATGACTTTCCTCCTGATCACATGACTCTTTTGACAAATACCTGGAAAGAAAACCACCCCGATTGGGAATATATTTTATGGACCGATGAAATGAATCGTGAGTTTATCAGAAGGTATTTTCCTGGATTTCTTTTGCAGTATGATTCTTATGAATATAATATTCAACGCGTTGACGCGGTAAGATATTTTATTCTTTATAAACTCGGTGGCTTGTTTATCGATCTTGATTTTGAATGTCTTGTCAATATCGAATCTTTATTAACCGATAGTGAATGTGTCTTTGCTCTGGAACCAATTGAGCATTGTATCCAATTCAGGAAAGATAAGATAATATGTAATGCTTTTATGGCATGTAAACCAGGGAATAATTTTTTTGAATTCATTTGTAATACATTATCATCCTTTGCTAAGAGGGACTCAACATTTATTAGCAGCATTTTATGTTCAACCGGGCCTTTTGCATTGAGCGATATTTATAATCTTTATGAAGATAAAGAACAAATCAGAATCCTGCCTTCCAGTACAGTCTATCCTCTTTGCATTAAAGAAACCGAGCGTGTAATAGCAGATGATATTGATGACGAAATTCAAAAGAAAATTGACAATGCATATGCTGTTCATTATTTTTTTGGTTCATGGTATTCAAAGCCATAAAAGGATACGGAAGACACGGATTAGGTTGATCTATTTTTCAGTAGGAAGAAAGCACAAAGAATAGTTTAATTGTTGAAAAAAAATATATGGAAGGTCTTGGATTTTTAAAACCGATTTCAATAAATCATAAGTTGAGGCTCGGTCCAAATATGGATGGCGGTTATGTTATTTATAGCCCAATATTGAATGATGTTGACGCACTTGTTACGTATGGTGTAGGATGGGAAACTGGTTTTGAAGAACACTTTAATAAAATCACAGGGAGAAAAGTTGTCATGTTTGATCCCACCATGTTTGGGAAATATCTATTAGATTTTAAACTGTTTAAGAAGTTGTTATTTGCCCGTCGGATTTTGAACTTATTTGAGTATTTATATTTTGTTGTGGAGACGTGGAGAGATTTAAATAAATTGCGTAAACGAAATATAATACTGGTAAATGAAGGATTAGGGGTAAGAAGCGTCGATAAATACAATACTTTAGAAAATCATTTAAAACAACATCATCTAATCGATAAGCAGATTATTTTGAAGATTGATATTGAAGGAGCTGAGTACAGCATTTTTGAAACCCCTGATACTTATCAGTATTTTAAGAATGTTGGCCAGATGATTATCGAATTTCACAATCTTCATAAACTTTTTCCTGTATTTAGGAAGATTGTTTGTCGTCTTAAAGAAGACTATGAAATTGTTCACATCCATGGTAATAATTGGGGCGGAGAATTTAGCTTCACAGATATGGAAGAAGATAGTCTAATTCTTATGCCTAAAGTATTGGAAATTACCTTAGTTCAAAAGGGGAAAATTCATTGTAATGATATTGTAGAAGAAACTTTTTGTTATCCGTCTAAAAATCTTGATTATCCAAATAATCCTGATTTTGATGATTTGCCGCTTAATTTTATCCATCTATGTTTGGGTTTTATTACCTCAATATCCTTATTCTCTTTCTTGTAAGAGGACTTAACAGTTTCGCAAATGCCCGACAGACGGCCAATTTCTTTAATGTTTAGATCGAAATCCGGGTTGTTTACAACGGGGATCACCTTGTTAACCAAGATACGATATTAAATCCCAGCGGCGAAAGCATCCACCATTTGTTAAACGATAAGTATTGGAAATGGGAAGGATTAAACATGTACAGATATAGCATGATAGCATAAGACTGACCAAAAAGCATATAACGGGTATATGCTTTTTAGCCAGTCTGAAGTTCCGTATATGTGCGTTATTGTGGTACCGTAATGGTTGGGTCCCATTGGAAATAGCCGTATATTTTTTGATTATTTCCGGAATCATCTAACGTATATAGCGCAAAATTTACCATAAATGCTTCGGTTCCAGGTTGACCTACAGTTGCTTTATAGGAATAAAACGTGACTGTTGAGCGAGAGGTGTTTTTGCTCCGAAAAAATTGCTCGCGCATTCGCTCCCGGTGGTCGCAAAGGGGAAAATGCAGCCGGGATTAAATTGAGGATCAGATGGAGAGATCTGAGCAAAGACCGAAAGCTAAGGGAGGTCGCAGGCATAGCGCTTCGAAAAAAATGTTCTTTTCATAGTTGAATGTTTAATTGCTGTTTATTGTAAGAATTGTTATGCACTAATTGGTTGCCTGTGATATAGGTGGCTGCTCCATTGTTTTGCGAACCGTTTATATCGATATCGCTAAACAGGACAGGCAGGCCGAGAGCTATCCAGAACTGTTTGCGGTTTTGCAGGTGAAAGTGGATATGTGGCATGGTGGAATGCCCACTGTTGCCACATTTACCAATCAGTTGGCCTTGTTTTACTGCATCTCCTTTTTTTATACTGATACTGCCATGTTTAAAATGGGCGATAAAACTGTATTCGTTATCGGTATGGTTGATAATAATGTAATTACCCCTGAAATCACGCGACTTCCAGTCAACTGAGAGGTTTCCTACACCCGTGTAATCCGCAATGTTGTTTTTTACAGACATGACAGTACCATCTGCCGGTGCGATAACATCCTGGTTGAAGCAGTAGTAGTCATCGAGGTGGTTCCCGGTATTTTTATTGGGTTTATCGTCAGTATCTGCCATGAAGAAATCATAGGCATAGCGTTGTGTGTATAGGCCCCAGGAGTGCGATGTGGCTGCAGTAATGCCTCCGCGGCCTACTTTCCAGGTTCCCCTGAAAGGTAGAATATAGCGCACTTTGTTCTGGAAAGACTTAGGAGAAGGCAACTTGTAAGCGTGAAATACCAGGATATAGAGTTGTCCTAATAACTGCTTTACCAGTAATACGATATTAAAGGGATTGAGCAGGCTTAAATACACACTTGAATAGTAGTGCGTGAGATCCGGTGAATTTGCCGGCTTCCCAGGCTCGACCTTTTTGTTCCGGTATTTTTCGATCTTCTCAAGGATAACGGCCACTAAATAGAAGGGGAGGAGATAAAGGAAACGTTTATCTCCCCAAAAGCCTATTACCCCTAAAGCTCCGATGATTTTGAATGCGATGACTACTTTCTTCATATTTACGCTGACTTATTTTATGCCATTACCAAACCGACTATTTTCTTCTTTAAGGTCACTGTTTTGAATGACCTGTTTTTTAGGTTGGGCAGCTTTCTTCATTTTACCGAATTGGTAACTGAAAGTTAAGTTAACAGATCTGAATTCCAGACCACTTTTTACATATTGATTGAAATTCGGCCCTGCCAGACGCACCTCCTTGGTTAGCCATGCCCCAGCCGGAAGTAGTGCCCTGCAATGTAACTGTGGAAGAGTTGTAAAGTCCGATGAGGCTGGCCGAAAAACCCTTCCCAAACGAGAGGTTGGAGACCACGGAACTCGTATATACCACTCCGTTATTATTAAATGAGGATGTGTTTTGAATGGCATAGTGGCTGATAAGAATCAGGATTTGGGCTAATCCGGATCATATATCACTATGTCTTCCCGGGGTAAATTTGACCAAAACAATATCATGCAAAAGATCGTAGCCATATTTGATGGTCTCAGGCTTTCAGAGAGTACGCTCCACTATTCCATAACGATTGCAAAGCAGCAACAGGCGCATTTGACAGGGGTTTTTACCAATGATTTTACCTACAATAGCTTTAGTTTATACCTGTTGCTGAAGTCAGGAGCGGCGGCGAGCACCATCGGACAACTTGAGGCTGCTGATGAAGAAAAACGTAAGGCTGCTGCCGGCATATTTGAGGCCGCATGTCAGAAAGCCGGAATAGCATACAGTGTTCACCGGAACAGGAACATTTCCCTGCTGGATGCTTTAGAGGAAAGTATTTATGCAGACCTGCTGATTGTGGATGCGCACGAAACATTTGTACATGATAAAATGAAACCGCCTACCCGTTTTATCAGGGATCTTCTTACGGAGGTTCAATGTCCTGTACTGATTGTGCCTGCCCAGGTTTTGGTGCCACCTGTTTTCAGTGATATTAACAACGTAGTGTTGTTGTATGATGGGGAACCGTCTTCTGTATTCGCTATAAAGATGTATAACTACCTGTTGCCTTCTCTGCAGGCATTACCCACCAATGTACTATCGGTCAACCCGCAGGGAAACCAGCTGGAGAATAAGCACCTGATAAAAGATTTTATAAAAAGACATTTCCCGGATGCAGGGTATGAAGTGATGGAAGGTGTGCCGGAGGAGGAGATTGTGAGCTACATGCTTGCACAGCCGGAAGGTACCCTTGCCGTCCTTGGAGCTTACAGGCGTGGTGCTGTTTCCCGGTGGTTCAGGGAAAGTATGGCCGACGTACTCATGCAAACACTGGCTTTCCCGCTGTTTATAGCCCATAATAAATGATTATGATCATAAACAGAAAAATGGCTGACGATAGTCATGGTTTGTCAGCCTGGTTACTAATAACTTAGTTTATTTAATATTAAAGAATTGGATGATACAAGATAATTTGGAGGGGTATTTACCACAGCAGGAATCCTGGAAGTATATACTAAGAGTGATGGAGGATGAAACCATTATTTTTAAAACAAAACTTGCCCATATACTATCTGGGGATTTTGAGAGAAGCCATCTGGGGTACCTGGAAATCTTCCAGCACAGGTTCCTGAAAATAGATGAGCAGATAGGATTGCTCCGGCATGAAATACGGGAGCTGCAGGAAGCCATGCAACATCGTAATGGAACGATTACTCATCTGGCAACAGTCAGGGCATCGCAGGAAATGTTAGCGGCGAAAATAAACCGGATACAGAACAATTTTGATATCCTGACCGTTGACTTTAAAATGTATTTGCAAAATTTTTTTCCTGCTGTCTAAGATATCATATTGGCCAGTTTTTTTTCATCAAGAATAACCACTGCGCCTTCTTTTATATCTATGAGTTTCTCATCGCGAAAATCACTTAAGGTACGGATGAGTGACTCGGTAGCGGTGCCGGCAATATTGGCAAGATTCTCCCGGCTGATCTTTACGATGAATGGAGGTTCGTTTTGAGGGTTATACTTTTTATGGAGATGTAATAGCGCTTCCGCTACTTTTTTTCTGAGGGAATTGTATGCCAGCCCCAGCAGCTGTTGTTCCCTGGATGCCACATTTTTAGCCAGCATCCGGATAAATTGCAGTGCCACTTCATAATTGTTATGCAGCAATTCTTCAAAGTCTTTTAATGGGATTACAGCGATTTCGGCATCTTCCATTGCCACCGCGGTATCTTTATAAACAGATCCTTCCAGTAAGGCGGTATATCCCAGGAAATCTCCCTCACTGTATAGATCTGTCACCAGTTCTTTGCCGGAGTCATTGCTTTTGCTGGTCTTTACTTTTCCTTTCTGAACAAAAAATAACCGGGAAGGGTGGTTGCCCTCGGCGTAAATGGTTTGCTTTTTTTTGTATCTGTCGATATTTCTTCCTTCGGCCAGCGCTTTCAGCGATTCTTTGCCGGTGGCTTCATACATCAGCTTGTTCAGACCTTGTAAGTTGGGTGCGAACTGTTGATTTTTGATCGCTGCTTTCCTCAGCCTGCTGGCGATGGCGTCCCATAATTCTGTTCCGGTAAAAGGCTTGGTGATGTAGTCGTCTGCCCCCATTCCCATACCCTTCCTGAAATCGGCTCTTTCTGTTTTGGCTGTCAGAAAAATAAACGGGGTATCTTTTACTGCTTCATGTTGTTGCATAAGTTGTAAAACACCAAAGCCATCAAGTATGGGCATCATAATGTCACAGATTACTAAATCCGGTTGGTGCTGGAGAATCATTTCCACGCCTGTTTTTCCATTATCAGCGGTAAGTACTGCATATCCTGCAATGGATAGTATGTCTACCGTGTTCTCCCGCAGTTCTTCATTATCTTCAATCAATAGTATTCTTTTCATATTAATATGGGACATTTTTATTTATCAACAGGGAATATAACTGTAAAGGTAGTGCCTTTATTTAATTCACTGCTACAGGAGATATTGCCATTCATCATCTCACTGTATTTCTGGACAATATGCAATCCCAGCCCGGTTCCCTGGATGTTACTAACGTTGCCACCGCGATAGAACCGTTCAAAAAGGTGCTGCTGGTCTTCTTCCGACATACCAATACCATTATCCTTTACCAGAAGGGTGAATTTGCCATCGCTTTTGGTGGTCTCAATTTCTATCAGGCTATCGGATTTTGAAAATTTAATGGCGTTACCCAGTAGATTCATCACAATATGCTTTATCAGCGAAGGGTCCAGTACCAGTTTTTTTTCACCGTTATGCCTGTAGTTAATTACCTGGTTATCTTTTACAATACCCTGCATTTCCTGGATAACGGTATTGAAATGCTCTTCAATATCAAATTCAGCGTTCCGCACCTGTATTTTTCCTTCTTCAATTTTGCCTACGGAAAGGAAATCATTCAGGGTATCTGTTAGCAGGCTTACATTGTTCACAATTCGTTGAATATGTTTATTGCGTATTGGCTGGTCCTGTTCTGTATCGTAGTGTTTTACAAGAAATGCGGAGGAGAGTATGGTGCTCAGCGGCGTCCGGAATTCATGGGATGCCATGGATACAAAGCGCGACTTCAGGTCACCCAGTTCTTTTTCCTTGCCTAAGGCGATGGTAAGTTCTTCCTTGGAAATTTCCAGTTCTTCAAGGGCCTTTCGTAACTGCAGGGTACGGTCTTCTACCATTTCTTCCAGCTCATTATACAGTTTTTCAACCCGCTCTTCGGCCTTCTTTCTTTCGGTAATATTGCTGATGTAGGCAATAACAAAATTGCCTTCTTCGTTGGAGTAGTGACTCAGACTGATTTCTACCGGAAATTCTGTTCCGTCTTTTCGAACGGCATACAAATCAAGACCAATACCCATTGGCCTGCTTTGTGGATCTGCATTGTATCTTTCCCGGTGTCCGATATGGCGTTGGTGTACACGTGAAGGAATCAGGATTTCCACCTTCTTTCTCAGCAACATTTCCCGTCCATAACCAAACTGCTTTAATGCAAAATCATTGATAAGTACAATTTCTCCCTGCTTATTGGCTACCAGTATCCCGATACTGGCGTAATCGAATAATGCGCCAAAACGCTCCAGTTCCTTATTGAGTTGCTGCTTATAGTGCCGGTCAGATAAAATATCAGTGATCCTGAAAAAGCAATAATCTCTATGGTTATGCTTCAGGAAAATTTCCTCGTACACACCGGTAAAGTTTTCCCCCTTTATATTCCTCAGCTCCCGCTCTTTCGCAATGAAATGCCCCATCGGTTTATGTTCCGGGAGAGGCGCCATGCCAATTTTATTTTGTTCCATGAGGAGTTCCAACG
>Ga0207426_1001063_pt1 | contig 25997 bp, 20 predicted proteins | sample AraplaMF_Cvi_mMS_FD_184265 | JGI IMG/M metagenome (GOLD analysis project Ga0207426, IMG submission 184265) | Arabidopsis root microbial communities from the University of North Carolina, USA - plate scrape MF_Cvi_mMS (SPAdes) (version 2) | ecosystem: Host-associated > Plants > Roots > Endosphere... | reverse complement strand
ATCGGCTGGCTGATGCACCGCACCGCCGGCGGGCTGATGGCGGGCGGGCTGTTCATCCTGCCCGGCATCATCGCCATCATGGGCCTCAGCACCATCTATGCCACTTACGGCAATGTCAGCTTCGTCGAGGCGCTGTTCTTCGGGTTGAAGGCGGCGGTGCTCGCCATCGTCATCGAAGCCGTATTCCGCGTTGGCAAGCGCGCGCTGAAGCACAACATCATGATCGCGCTCGCCGCGATCGCCTTCGTCGCGATCTTCTTCCTCGCGGTCCCCTTCCCGATCATCATCATCGCCGCCGGCGTAATCGGCTATATCGGCGCGAGGCAAGGCCGTCCGGAATTCGCACCCGCCGGTCATGGCCAAGTCGGCAGTGGTGCCGTGATCGACAACATGCTCGGCGAAGCCGTACCCGAGCACGTGCGCCCCGACACCGCGCGCGCGATCCGGACCGCCGCGCTGTGGCTGGCGCTCTGGCTCGTGCCCGTCGTCGCGTTGCTGTTGATCCTCGGACAGGCCAGCGTGTTCAGCCAGATCGCGCTGTTCTTCTCGAAGATGGCGCTGGTCACGTTCGGCGGCGCCTATGCAGTACTGGCCTATGTCGCCCAGCAGGCGGTCGATCACTATCACTGGCTCAAACCGCACGAGATGCTCGACGGCCTCGGCATGGCCGAGACCACGCCGGGCCCGCTGATCATGGTGCTGCAATTCGTGGGCTTCATGGCCGCGTTTCGCGACCCGGGCGGATTATCGCCGATGGTCGCGGCAGCGCTCGGCGGCTTGCTTGCGACCTGGGTCACGTTCACGCCCTGCTTCCTCTGGATCTTCGTCGGCGCGCCCTATATCGAGCGCCTGCGCGGCCATGCCGGCCTTGCCGGTGCGCTGAGCGCGATCACCGCCGCCGTCGTCGGCGTGATCCTCAACCTCTCGATCTGGTTCGCCCTGCACACGCTGTTCCGCGAGACCGTCCCGGTGCATGCGTTTCCGCTGAACTTCGACAGGCCGGTGCTGGGAAGCGTCGACGTGCCGGCACTACTGCTCTCGATCGCGGCGGCGACCGCGATCTTCCGGTTCAAGCTGGGGATGCTGACGGTGCTCGCCGGCAGCTGCGCCGCCGGCGTGGTGTTGCGGACGGCCGGAGTGATCTAACGCATCATCATCCGCGCGATCGCTTCCCCAATCACCACCGTCGTGAAGTGCGTATTGGCGCGGCAGTCCGACGGCATGATCGAGGCGTCGGCGACGCGGAGGCCCGAGATGCCCTTCACGCTACCATCAGGATTGACCACGCCATCGGCATCGTTGACGCCGGTCATGCGGCAGCTCCCGGCGGCGTGCTGGATGTCGCCGGTCTCGCGGCGCAGCAGCGCATCGAGCTCGGTATCCGGCAGGCTGGCCGCCTGCTGCAGCGTCAGGTCGGTGTCAGTCAGCCTGATCCAGTCGGCAATGCCTGACAGCGCCGGCTGCGCGGTGATGACCGCGAGCCGCTTCACCGCATCCTTCATCCGCAGCATGTCGCGGGGATCGGCCAGCATGTTCTCCTCGACGACAGGATCGATCGACGGATCGGTCGAGGCGAGCTTGAGGGTGCCACGGGAAAAGGCGTTGAACAGTCCGGCGCCGATCGCGCCCGGCACCCCGATGCCGCGATGGTTGAACGCGATCAGGATCATGTCGCGCTTGCCGCCATCGGCGAGGCCGGACGAATAGGTCACGCAGCAATTGGTGTGGCGGGTGTCCGGATCGGTCGGCCGCAGGTTCTCGTGGAGCTGGATCGTGGCGCGAAACAGCGGGTGGTCGAAGAAATGCTTGCCTACCGGCAGATCGCGCTCGACCGCGATGCCCATCGCCTTCAGCTCGGCCGCAGGTCCGACGCCGGAACGCAGCAGGATCGCCGGACTGTGAATGGCGCCGGCGCAGAGCACGATCTGGCGCGCGCTGATCTCGCTGGTGCCCTGCCCATCGATATGAACGCGAACACCGGTTGCGCGGCCGTCCTTGATGATCACGCGGTCAACCAGCACACGGCCGCGGATCTCCAGATTGGTGCGGCCGCGGGCAGGCTCGAGATATCCCTCGTTGGTCGTGATGCGCCGCAAGTTGAGGCTGTTGATGGGATAGCAGGCGACGCCCTCGCCATCGGGGCCGTTGAGGTCGTCGCACCAGGGATAACCGCTCGCCAGCGCCGCATCGCGCAAGCCGCTATCGATCGGACCCCATTTCTCGGGCGGGGCGCGATAGACCGGCAGCGGTCCGCCGCGGCCGTGTCCCTCTGCGTCACCGAATTCGAGATCGTCCTCGATCACGGAGAACAGCGGCATCACTTCTTTCGCCGACCAGCCGCTGCAGCCGTTCGCCGCCCATTCGTCGAATGCATCGGCGACGCCGCGGATGGCGATCTGGCCGTTCATCATCGATGAGCCGCCGAGGCCCTTGCCGCGCCAGTAGAAGCGCGGCTCCTGCCCCGCCACCCGGCGCGTCAGCAGATCCGGCCACTGCCATTTCTCCTGGTATTCGCGCTTGTGGATGATCGGGATCGGATTGGGTGTTCTCACCTCCCATGGCGCCTCGTCGGCGCGCCAGTCGAGGCCTGCCTCGAGCAGCAGCACGCGACGCGCGGGATCCTCGGAGAGCCGCGCCGCAACAGCGGCGCCGGCCGAGCCGCCGCCGACAACAATGACATCGTACATCGCGTTACTTCTCAACGTTCCAGAACACCGGGATGGCGGACGGTATCAGATTGCGAAGCGTAGCACGATAAGCCGCCGGCTGGGCGAACTGGCCCCACGGGATCGCGGGCGCCTGATCGTACATCACGGACTGGATCTCGCCCGCGATCTTCTTGCGATCCTCCTCGGCTGGCGCCTTGGCGAAGGCTTCCATCAGCGGCGTGATGCGCTGGTCGCACTGCCAGCCGGTGAAGTCGGCGCAGTTGAAGGCCACCATCACGTTGGTCAGCGGCGAGCCCAGATCAAAGCCGCCGGCGTGAACGCCATAGACGCTCCAGCCCTCCTTCTTGGCGCGGCGCGCCAGCACGCTGGCCCAGTCCATCACCTGGAGATCGACGTTGAATCCGGCCGCCTTCAGCCGCTCGGCCAGCACCTGCGCCGAAACGCGCGGCGCTTCGAGATCGTTGGCCTCCATGACGACGACGGGCTCTCCGGCATATTTGGTTGCCTTCAGCGCCGCTTTCGCCGCCTCGATCGACGGTTTTGCGGCAGCATCCGTCCCCGCCTTGCTTTCATAGGTGGTGCCGCAGGTGAAGAACGTCGCGCAGGGCGTGGCGTATTTGGCGTCTAGTCCGAGCGCGTCCAGCACCTCGCGCTGATCGACCAGCTTCCACAGCACGCGGCGTATTTCCGGATCGTCGAACGGTTTTGCTGCGGCGTTGAGCCGATAGGCACCGGCGAACATGTTGCCGCCGGTGAAATTGACCAGCTTCACACGGGTATTCTTCTCCAGTTGCGGCAGCAGATCGAACGGCGCGTATTGCATGAAGTCGATCTCGCCCGCCTGAAGCGCGGACGCCGCGGTCGAACCATCAGGGATGACACGGATCTCCAGCGTGTCGACGTTGACGCGCTTGCCGCCGGCGAGGAAGTCGGCCGGCTCCGGACGCGGCACATAGTCGGCGAACTTCTTCAGGATCATGCGGTCGCCCGTGCGGTGATCGGCCTTGCTATAGACGAACGGGCCGGAGCCGATGATCTCGGTGATGCGCTGGTCGCCGGGCGTCTTGGCGATGCGCTCGGGCATCATGAAGGCGACCGGGCTGACGGGGTTGCCGAGCGCATCGATGACGAGGCCCGATGGCTCCTTCAGCGTCAGCACGAACGTCTTCGCATCGGTCGGTTCGAGCGAGGTCGTGATCGCGAAGATGCGGCGGCCGAGCGCGCTGCGAGTGCCCCAGCGGCGCAGCGAGGCCACGCAATCGGCTGCAGTCACCGGCTGGCCGTCATGCCATTTCAGGCCGTCGCGCAGCGTGAACGTATAGGTCAATCCGTCCGCGGAGACCTTCCAGTCCTGCACCATCTGCGGCTTGATGTCGCCCTTGGAGTCTTTCGCGAACAGCGTGTCGAACACCATGTAGCCGAACGTGCGCGAAATATAGGCCGTGGAGAAATGCGGATCGAGCGTGACGATCTCCGCCTCGAGCACGGCGACGAGATTGCCTGCCGCATGCGCCGGCGCTGCGACAATAGCGAGCCCGAGCAACGCGGGAATGAAAGCCTTCAGTTTGAACATCGGTATGCTTGTGCCTTTCGACTGAACGTTCGCAGTCGCCAGGAAAAAGCAATGTTCGTGCCCGCACGTATGCGCCCGTGGCTAGCTGCCACGCGTTTGGGAGATGTGGGATTGTCATTGGAGAAGCGAGGCTGCTACTTCTCGTCATTGCGAGCGCAGCGAAGCAATCCAGAGTCTTTCCGCAGCGACAGTCTGGATTGCTTCGCTACGCTCGCAATGACGGAGGGGCGACAGGTGTGCGCGCCACACTCTCTCGTGCCCCGGACGCAGCGCAGCGCATAGCGGTGCGCTGCTGAGCCGGGGCCCATGTCTCCCAGCATTTCAAGCGGCGTGGGTCCCGGCTCTGCGCAGCAACGCAAGAGCGTTGCAGCGCGTCCGGGACAAGAGCCCCTACCCGATCACCTTGCCGAACTTGTTCGACTTCGGGAATCCCTTCGGCGGCAGGCGGCCGGCGTCGGCACGTGTGCCCTGCCACTCCGCGAGCTCCTTCATGGTCGCGGAGAATTCGCGGCCCGCGGAGTCCTTCCAGGTCAGGCCGGCCTTCGCTTCGAAGACCGCGACGTCGGAGAGACCGCCGTCCTTGTACTTCTGCAGCCGCACGCCGCGACCACGCGCCATCTCCGGCACCTGGTCGAGCGGGAAGATCAGCATCTTGCGGTTCTCGCCGATGACCGCAACGGTATCGCCGATCACCTCGGTCACCGAGCGCGCCTCGTTCGGCATGTCGACGTTGAGGACCTGCTTGCCCTTCTTGGTGGTGCCGACGCAATCGTCCTCGTTCACGACGAAGCCCTGGCCCTCGTGGCTCGCGACCAGGAATTTGCGTCCGCCCTTGTTGACGAACAGCGTAACCGGCGCGGCCTCTGGCTCGAGATCGATGAACTGGCGGATCGGCTCGCCGTGGCCGCGTCCACCCGGAAGCTTCGCCACGTCGATCGAGAAGAACTTTCCGTTGGTCGCAAACAGCAGCAGCTTTGACGTCGTTTCCGCGAAGAACGCGATGCCGAGCTTGTCGTCCTGCTTGAAGGCCAGCCCCGAGAGATCCTCGACATGACCTTTCATGGTGCGAATCCAGCCCTTGTCGGAGACGACGACCGTCACCGGCTCGCGCTCGACGAGGGCTTCCTCCATCGCGGCGAGATCGTGCTCGGGCGCGTCGGCGAAGGTGGTGCGGCGCTTGCCGAGCGGCGTCTTCGGCCCGAACATGTCGCGGACCTTGCCGACCTGCTCGCCGACCTTCTTCCACTGCTCGGCCTCCGAGGCGAGCACGCCCTCGATGCCCTTCAGCTCCTTGCGGAGATCGCGGTCTTCATTGCGGATCTCCATTTCCTCGAGCCTGCGCAGATTGCGCAGACGCATGTTGAGGATGGCTTCCGCCTGGACTTCGGTGAGCTTGAACGCCTTGATCAGCGCCGGCTTCGGCTCGTCCTCGGTGCGGATGATCTTGATCACCTTGTCGAGGTTCAGATAGGCGACCAGATGGCCGCCGAGCACTTCGAGCCGGTGCTCGATCTGCGCCTTGCGGTAGTTGCTGCGGCGGATCAGGACATCGCGCAGATGGTCCAGCCATTCGCGCAAACACTCCGCCAGCCCCACCACCTTGGGGATGCGGCCCTTGATCAGCACGTTGAGGTTCAGCGGAATCTTGTTCTCGAGCTCGGTGAGCCGGAACAGCGATTCCATCATCAGCGCAGGATCGACGTTCTTCGACTTGGGCTCGATGACGATGCGGACGTCTTCCGCCGACTCGTCCCTGATATCGCCGACCAGCGGCAGCTTCTTCTGGTCGAGCAGCTCGGCGACCTTCTCGATCAGCCGCGACTTCTGCACCAGGAATGGAATCTCGGTGACGACGACGACCCAGGTGCCGCGCGCGCCCTCTTCGTGCTCCCACCGGGCGCGGACACGGAACGAGCCGCGGCCGGTCGTGTAGGCTTCGGCAATGGCCTGCTTGGAATCGACGCAGATGCCGCCGGTCGGGAAATCGGGCCCCTTGACCCATTTCATCAACGCCTTCGACTTCGCGTCGGGCTTCTCGATCAGATGCAGCGCGGCGTCGCAGAGCTCTGCGGCGTTGTGGGGCGGGATCGAGGTCGCCATGCCGACCGCGATGCCCTGCGCGCCGTTGGCGAGCAGGTTCGGGAAGCCGCCGGGCAGCACCACCGGCTCTTTCGACTGGCCATCGTAATTGGCGCGGAATTCGACGCCGTCCTCGTCGATGCCCTCGAGCAGAAGCCGCGCGACGTCGGTCATGCGCGCTTCGGTGTAGCGGTAGGCGGCCGGATTATCGCCGTCGATATTGCCGAAATTGCCCTGGCCGTCGACCAGCGGATAGCGTGAGGAGAAGTCCTGCGCGAGGCGCACCATGGCGTCGTAGATCGCCTGGTCGCCGTGCGGATGGAACGAGCCCATCACGTCGCCTACGATCTTGGCGGACTTCTTGAAGGCCGTGCCGGGGTCGAGCCTGAGCAGGCGCATGCCGTAGAGGATGCGCCGATGCACCGGCTTCAGGCCGTCGCGCGCGTCCGGCAGCGCGCGATGCATGATGGTGGAGAGCGCATAGGCGAGATAGCGCTCTTCCAGCGCCTCGCGCAGCGGCACCTCATGGATTTCGGCCGGTTCTTCCGGCGGAACGATTCGTTTTCCCATGCCGCCCGGTTAAACCGTGGAAGCGAATCGGGCAAGGATCGAATGTTCCCTGTGGGCGGCTAGTGGCCTGCCCAGCCGGCCGTCACGGTTGGCTGGACCTTGGCCTGCGCCGTCACAGGCGCATTGGTCAGGCAACGCCGGGCGGCCTCGATCTCGGCTTCCGTGGCCCCCTTGGACCGCGCCCATGCCTCTGCGGCCCCAGCGGAATATTTGGCCACATAATACCGGACGACGGTGCAGGACGCCCGGCGAAACACACCGGGTTGCGGCTCGCCGGCCATCGCATCGGGTGAAAGCGCAACCAGCGCCGCGGATAAGGCAATTCCCCTGATCAACATTTAGGCTGTCCCCGTTTGTGGAACCCTGCCCCGCCAACTCAAGCATCACGAATTCGTTCCGGGGGAACCCACTTATCCTCGGGCAAGGCAGAGGCGCGGTCAGCTCATGGCGCCGGAATCGCGGCCTTTTGCTGCTGTCGCATCAGGGCGTTGATGAAGCCCGCCCGCGCATCCGAATGCACCTGCCCACGCGGCTCCAGCACATGGCGCAGCAGGAACAGCCCTGTCAGGCGGAAGCCGTCCTGCAGATCCTGCTCGGTCAGTTCGCTGGCAGCTTCGCCATGCCGCAGGAACGGCGGCAGCCGCAACAGCCGGTCGCGCCACGGCTCGCCTGCACCGCGCGACACCGCGCCGCCGGATTTCGGCGAGACGTAGATGAGGTCGGTGGTCTCGCCGGTGACGGCGCAATTCTCCAGCGCGAGCCCGAAACCGAGTTCGGCGAGCATCGCCAGCTCGAAATGGATCAGGTGCACGGCGGCACTGCCGATGTCGTCGAAATCGTCGAGCGAATGTTCGAGCAGCGAGAAGATCTCCTCATGCGGGTCGCGCTCCGGCAGCAGCCGCGCGATCGAGGCGAGATGGGTAACGCCATAGACGCCGTGGGAGGATCCCAGCAGCGTCGCCGCGCGCAGCTTCAGCCCTTCGATCGCGTAGGTGCCGAGATGCTCGTCGAGCCGCGCCCGCCACACCGCGCTGACGCTGTTGCCGGGCTGTAGCAACGGCCGCAGCCGCGAGCTGGCGCCGCCGCGCACGAGGCCGAGATGGCGGCCGTGCGCACGCGTCAGCAGTTCGACGATGGCGCTGCTCTCGCCATGCCGCCGCACCCCCAGCACGATGCCCTCGTCGGTCCATTCCATCGGGAAATCTTACCGCATTTCGAGCTGCCGTAGGGTGGGCAAAGCGAAGCGTGCCCACGAAATTGATCGACGGGGGAGATGGTGCGCAACCGGTCGTAGGGTGGATTAGCCGACGGCGTAATCCACCGCTTCTGTCTCTGCGGATACGTGAAGTGGTGGATTACGCTTCGCTAATCCACCCTACGGCACCGCGCACACGGCTAAGCGTTGAACCAGCCCTGCGCGTCACCGCTGAACGAGAAATACAGGCCCATCGTCGTCAGCACGCAGGAGACGATCTCGATGGCGCTGTCGAGCTCCAGGCCCTTCTCGCCGATGATCTGGCCGAGCGAAATCACCGACAGCGCCAGCGCCGCCCCCAGCACCCAGCGCGGCCAGTTCTTGCGGTGATGCGCCGCCAGCCAGACGAAATAGACCAGCAACACGATCATCACCCCGGCGAGCAGCGTCCCGGTCATGATCATCTGCTCGGTCAGCTCGATCGTGGGCGTGCGGTCCTGCACTGCGACCGACACCGCATCCAGCATCAACGAGGCATAGAGCAGCGCTTCGAAGCGCCGGACGTTGCTGGGTACGCTCATCGGTATCAGATCTTTTCTTGCTTATTCCCTGGGGAAGTCGAGGCCCATCTCGCGGTAGCGATCGGGATCGTCGCCCCAGTTCTCGCGCACCTTGACGAACAGGAACAGATGCACCGGCACATCCAGGATCTGCATCAGCTCCTTGCGCGAGTCCGCGCCGATCGACTTGATGGTGGCGCCGCCCTTGCCGAGCACGATCTTGCGCTGGCTTTCGCGCTCGACGAAGATCGTCTGCTCGATGCGCACCGAATTGTCCTTGCGCTCCTCCCACTTGTCGGTCTCGACGGTGGACTGGTAGGGCAATTCCTGGTGCAGCTTCTGATAGATCTTCTCGCGCGTGATCTCGGCCGCCAGCTGCCGCATCGGCGCGTCCGACATCTGGTCTTCGGGATAGAGGTACGGTCCCTCAGGCACCATCTCGGCCAGCGTCGTGCGGATGTCGTCGACGCCGTCGCCCGAGATCGCAGCGATCATGAAAGTCCGCACGAACTTCATGCGTTCGTTGGCGGCCTGCGCCAGCGCCAACAGCTTCTCGCGCTGGACCAGATCGACCTTGTTGATGACCAGGATCTTGTCGTGATTGACGCTGGCCGCCTTGGTGAGGATCGCCTCGGCCTCCTCATCGATCCCGCTCTTGGCGTCGAGCAGCACGCAGACGAGATCGGCGTCATGCGCCCCGCTCCAGGCGGTCGACACCATGGCGCGGTCGAGCCGGCGCTTGGGCAGGAAGATGCCGGGCGTGTCGACCAGGATGACCTGCGCGTTGTTCTCGATCACGATGCCGCGGATCAGCGCGCGCGTGGTCTGCACCTTGCGCGAGACGATCGTGACCTTGGCGCCCACCAGCGCGTTGACCAGCGTGGACTTGCCGACATTCGGCGCGCCGATCAGCGCAACGAAGCCGCAGCGCGTGGCCGTGGGCGCTTCGCCGCTTGTTTCAGCCGTCATTGCCGCCGCCAACGCCTTCACGTTCGATCATCACCGAAGCTGCTACCTTCTCTGCCGCGCGCTTGCTGCCGCCGATGCCCTCGGCCGGTGCCAGTCCCGGCAGGTCCACCGCGACGCGGAATTGCGGATCATGGTGCGGGCCGGTGCGCTCGACCTCGCGATAAACCGGCGTCGGCAATCCCTTGCCCTGCGCCCATTCCTGCAGCACGGTCTTGGGATCGCGCAGCGGACGCCGCGGCTTGTGCATGCGCTCGGTCCAGTTGCGCTTGACGAAGTCCGCCGCCGCTGCATGGCCTCCGTCGAGGAAGATCGCGCCGATCACGGCCTCGCAAATGTCGCCGAGCACGCTCTTGCGCAGGCGCGCGTCCGCACCGGGCCCGACCGAGCCGAGCTTGATGTCGTCGAGCAGACCGAGCGACTTGGCGACGTCGGCGCAGCTTTCCTTGCGCACGAGCTCGGCAAGACGCTTGGACAGTTCGCCCTCATCGGCATTCGGGAAGGCATGATAGAGCATGTCGGAGACGACGAGCCCGAGCACGTGGTCGCCGAGGAATTCCAGCCGCTGGTAGCTGTCGCCGCGCTTGCGTCCGGACTTCAGCGCCGAGACATGCGTGATGCCCTGCATCAGCAGGTTCGGGTCGGCAAAGGAATGGCCGATGCGCGCCTCGAGTGCCGCATTCGCGTCCGTGCCCTTGGCCTTGCTGCTCCGCGCCCGCTTCTTCTTCGCAGGCGTCTTCACGCCAGCTTCGCCCTCAGGGGCGGCTTGCGCCTCGATCGGTTGGGTCGCGATGTCCTTGGCTTCGTCTTTCATCGGACGATTTTGAAGAAGCGATTCCAGCGCACCGACCACGGCCAGCGCCAGAACATCCAGGCATGCTCGCCTTCGCCGATCGAGAAGAAGATCATCTGGGCGCGGCCGATCAGGTTCTCCTGCGGCACGTAGCCGACCTGGCCGAGGAAACGGCTGTCGGTGGAGTTGTCGCGGTTGTCGCCCATCATGAAGAAGTGGCCCGACGGCACCGTGTAGACGTTGGTGTTGTCCATGTAGCCGTTGTCGGCGCAGTCGAGCGTCTCATAGGACACGCCGTTCGGCAGCGTTTCCTTCCAGCGCTTCACGCGCGAGATGCCGCCGCCCTCGGAGCCGCAGGGGTCCTCGCCGACGAACTCGCTCATGCGCTGCCGCTCGACCGGGACGTCGTTGATGTAGAGCAGCCCGTCCCGCATCTGGATGCGGTCGCCGGGAAGGCCGATCACGCGCTTGATGTAGTCGGTGGAATCGTCCTTCGGCAGGCGGAAGACGACGATGTCGCCGCGGTTCGGGTCCGAGCCCCAGATCCGCCCCGAGAACAGGTTCGGCGAGAGCGGGATCGAGTAGTGGCTGTAGCCGTAGGAATATTTCGAGACGAACAGGTAGTCGCCGACCAGCAGCGTCGCCTTCATCGAGCCGGACGGGATGTTGAACGGCTGAAACAGGAACGTGCGGATCACCAGCGCGATCAGGAGAGCATGGATCACGACCCGGATCGTCTCGCCGACGCCGCTCTCAGTTTTTGTTCCCGAAGTCACGCTCATTGCTCTCTCAATTCCGGCCGGCGATTACAGAACGCCCTCCTCCCGCGAACTGCCCACCGTTCGCGACCGAAGGAGATTGTCCTGATTCTGATAGTGAGGGCCAATTCCGGCGTAAAGCCGAATTCGCCCAGCCCGATTTGCGTCCGCGGACTTTTAGACCGTTGTCGGGGTCCACGCAATCAAGGATCGCATGAAAACTTCATAAGATATTGATTTTTAATAAGAATTATAAAAACGACCGCGAACCGGTCAGGGCTTGGCCAGCGGCACCGCGGAAATGACGACGAAGGCCTGTGCCAGCGGCCAGTCGTCGGTGATCGACAGGTCGATCCGGGCCTCGAATCCCTCCGGCGTCAACGCCTGGAGCCGGGACAGCGCCCCGCCGGTCAATTGCATGGTCGGCCGCCCGCCCGGCAGGTTCACCACCCCCATATCGCGCCACCAGACGCCGCGCCGGATGCCGGTCCCGAGCGCCTTGGAGCAGGCCTCCTTGGCGGCGAAGCGCTTGGCATAGGTCGCCACCACCATCTTCTCGTTCTTGGCGCGGCGCTCGGCCTTGGCCCGTTCGGCCGCCGTGAAGATGCGGTCGAGGAAGCGCTCGCCGTGGCGTTCGATCACCTTGCCCACGCGGGTGATGTCGATCAGGTCGGAGCCGATGCCGATGATCATGCCCGGCTCCGGCCGCGGTCCATCGCCGCGCGCATGTTGCGGACCGTCTCGGCAAGCCCGACGAACAGCGCCTCGCCGATCATGTAGTAGCCGATGTTGAGCTCCATGATCTCAGGCAGGCCTGCGATCGTCTCGGCGGTCGCGTAGTCGAGCCCGTGGCCGGCATGGACTTCGAGCCCGGCCTTCCTCGCCAGCTTCACGCCCGCCACGATCCGCGTCCATTCGGCCTCGGCCTTGTCGGCGTGGCCGTCGGTGACGGCGTCGCACCACGCGCCGGTGTGGATCTCGATCACGGGCGCGCGCAGCCGCGCCGCCATCTCGATCTGCGCGGGATCGGCGGCGATGAACAGCGAGACGCGGATGCCGGCATCGCTCAGCCGCGCGATGTAGGGCGCAAGCGTATTCTGCTGGCCGACCACGTCGAGACCGCCCTCGGTCGTCACCTCCTGGCGACGCTCCGGCACCAGGCACACCGCATGCGGCTTGGTCGCGAGCGAGATCCGCATCATGTCGTCGGTCGCCGCCATCTCGAAATTGAGCGGCTTGGAGATCTCGGCCTTCAGCCGCGCCATGTCCTCGTCGCGGATGTGCCGGCGATCCTCGCGCAGATGCGCGGTGATGCCGTCGGCGCCGGCCTCGATCGCCATCAGCGCGGCGCGCACCGGATCGGGGTGGCGGCCGCCGCGCGCGTTACGCACGGTTGCGACGTGATCGATGTTGACGCCGAGGCGGAGCGGAGCAGCGGGCATTTCAGGACTCACGAAATCAGGGGGACAGGCGCGTGCGTGAAACGCCTATCCATTAACACGTTCGACGCGGGCGACGACCGCCTTCGCGCGCAACTGGGCGAGGATCGCGCTCAGATGCTTGAGGTCGTAGACTTCGAGATCAATCGTCGTCTCGGTGAAGTCGGGCGAGCGGCGCTGCATGCTGATGTTGTCGATGTTGCCGTCATGCTCGGCGATCACGGTGGCGATCTGCGCCAGCGCACCGGGCTCGTTGACGTTCTCGACCCTGATCCGCGCGGGGAAGCGCTGCGGCGCGGAGTCCTCGATATCCCAGCGCACGTCGAGCCAACGCTCCGGCTCTTCCTCGAAATCCTTCAGCGCCGGCGCCTGGATCGGATAGATCGTGATCCCCTCGCCCGGCGTGACGATGCCGACGATGCGGTCGCCGGGAACGGCGCCGCCGTTCGGCGCAAACTTGACCGGCAGGTCCGAATTGTTGCCGCCGATCGGAATCGCGACCGGGCTGCGCGGCGGCTCCAGCGACTTCTCCTTGAGCTTGGCCGCTGGCCCCTGGCCCTTCTTGATGCCGTAGCGCGCGATCCGCTCTTCCTTGTAATCGGGATACATCGCGCGCGCGACGTGGGAGGCCTTGATCTCGCCGCGCCCGACCGCCGCCATGACGTCCTCGATCGAGGTGCGCGCGAGCCGCGGCAGCGCGCCCTTGAGCTTGTCGTCGGCGTATTCGATCTTGGCGCGCTCGAACAGGCGCTCGACGATGCGGCGGCCGAGGCCGACATATTGATCGCGCACGGCGGTCCGCGTGGCGCGACGGATCGCGGCGCGCGCCTTGCCGGTGACCGCGAGCGTCTCCCAGGCCGAGGGCGGCGCCGATTGCGCCTCCGAGGTCAGCACCTCGACCTCGTCGCCGTTCTGCAGCTCCGAGGACAGCGGCGCGAACTTGCCGTTGATCTTGCAGCCGACCGCGCTGTTGCCGACGTCGGTGTGCACGGCATAGGCGAAGTCGATCACGTTGGCGTGGCGCGGCAGCGCGATCAGCTTGCCCTTCGGGGTGAAGCAGAACACCTGGTCGTGGAACAGTTCGAGCTTGGTGTGCTCGAGGAATTCTTCCGGATTGGCACTCTCCGAGAGGATGCCGATGGTGTGGCGCAGCCAGGCGAACGCGTTCGACTCACGCTTGAGGAATTCGGTCGGCGAGCCGACGCCTTCCTTGTAGAAGACATGCGCGGCGATGCCGCGCTCGGCGATCTGGTCCATCGCCTCGGTGCGGATCTGCAGCTCGACGCGCTGGTTGCCCGGACCGATCACCGTGGTGTGGATCGAGCGGTAGTCGTTCTGCTTCGGTGTCGAGATATAGTCCTTGAAGCGCCCCGGCACGACCGGCCAGGTGGTGTGGACGATGCCGAGCGCGCGATAGCAGGCCTCGATGTCGTTGACGACGACGCGGAAGCCGAAGATGTCGGACAGCTGCTCGAAGCCGACCGACTTGCGCTCCATCTTGGTCCAGATCGAGAATGGCTTCTTGCGGCGGCCATAGACCCGCGCGCCCAGGCCGCGGTGGCGCAGATTATTGGACAGCTGGTCTTCGATCTCGCCGATCAAATTGCGGTTGCGCTCGGCCAGCGCATCGAGCCGCTGCATCACGACCGAATAGGCTTCGGGATCGAGCGTGCGGAAGGACAAATCCTCCAGCTCCTCGCGCATTTCCTGCATGCCCATGCGCCCGGCCAGCGGCGCGTAGATGTCGAGCGTCTCCTCGGCAATGCGACGGCGCGATTCGGTCGGCACGAAGTCCAGCGTGCGCATGTTGTGCAGGCGGTCGGCGAGCTTGACCAGGAGCACGCGAACGTCGTCGGCAATGGCCAGCAGCAATTTGCGCAGGTTCTCGGCCTGCTTGGCCTCGCGCGACACCAGCTCCAGCCGCTTCAGCTTGGTCAGGCCCTCGACCAGCGCGCCGATCTCGGCGCCGAAGATCTGGTCGATCTCGGCCCGTGTCGCCTCGGTGTCCTCGATCGTGTCGTGCAGCAGCGCGGCCACGATGGTGGCGTCGTCGAGCTTGAGGTCGGTGAGAATCGCCGCCACTTCGAGCGGGTGCGAGAAATACGGATCGCCCGAGGCGCGCGTCTGCGAACCATGCGCCTTCATGGCGTAGACATAGGCGCGGTTCAGCAGGTCTTCGTTGGTGTTGGGGTTGTAGGAGCGGACGCGCTCGACGAGGTCATATTGACGCATCATCCGCGCGCGTGGCTTGGCCGGACGAGCCACCGGCGCAGTCGGCGCCACCGCAACCGATTCGGTTGCGGCTTGCATCTGCGTTGGTCTCCGGCGCCGATACACCATGCCATTCCTGCCTTCAAACGGACTTTTGCCGGCCCGTTGTATACATCCTAGCGCCGATCACGCGTGCGCCCGATCAATTCGGTGACAGCTGCACGGCGCGAAGCGGCAACGCCATGGTAACCACGAAAACGCCAACAAAAGCAAAGGCCCGAACGCGGGTTCGGGCCTCTGATAAGATCACAAGAATTCGATGGTTGCGATGGACGATTTATTCGTCCTCTTCGGGCTGCTCTTCCGGCGGCGCCAGGCCCTCGAGACCCTTCAGGAGCTCTTCCTCGGTCATGCGCTCGACGGCGACTTCAGTGTCGTCGGCATCGACGCTCGCACCTGCGGAACCGATCAACGGCACCGTGTCGGGCTCGGGCTCGTCAACCTCGACGAACTTCTGCAGCGAATGCACGAGCTCCTCGCGGAGGTCTTCCGGCGAGATGGTCGTCTCAGCAATTTCGCGCAAAGACACAACAGGGTTCTTGTCGTTATCGCGGTCAACCGTTAGTTGTGAACCGGACGAAATCATGCGGGCACGGTGGGCAGCCAGCAGGACCAGGTCAAAGCGGTTGTCGACCTTGTCGATACAATCTTCTACGGTGACGCGAGCCATAGACTGTCGCTCCGTTGTGGGTGGGACGAAATATGTGGATGATCCGGGCTAGTTATAGGGGACGGGCCGGTTTCGCAAGGCCAATTTGTGATTTGGCCTCGCCAAACGGCTCTGCTACCTCCACATTGGGGCTGGGACGGGTGGTTTCCCGGGGTGCCATTGTGGGTGGCGGCGGGTGTAAGCGGTTCCGCCATAACTATACCTTGATTGCCCCGACTTCTCCGGATTTGCGGTTTCGACGGGTCTAGGCGGCACTTGAGAACTGCGCGGCTTGCTGCCTGCCGCGCCAACAATAAAACCATCAATCACGACACACTACGCGAGCAAACTGAATGTCACCTTCTCCTACCAACAAGATCGCGCTCTTTATCGATGGGGCCAATCTCTACGCGACAGCGAAAACTCTGGGCTTCGACATCGATTACAAGCGACTGCTGAAGGAGTTTCAGAGCCGCGGTACCCTCCTCCGGGCGTTCTACTACACCGCGATCATCGAGGATCAGGAATACTCCTCGATCCGCCCCCTGATCGACTGGCTCGACTACAATGGCTACACCGTCGTCACCAAGGCGACCAAGGAATTCATCGACGCCTCCGGCCGCCGCAAGGTCAAGGGCAACATGGACATCGAGCTCGCGGTTGATGCCATGGAGCTCGCCGAGCACATCGACCAGATGGTGCTGTTCTCCGGCGACGGCGACTTCCGCTCCCTGGTCGAGGCCGTCCAGCGCCGCGGCGTCCGGGTCACGGTGATCTCCACCATCGCCAGCCAGCCGCCGATGATCGCCGACGAGCTGCGCCGCCAGGCCGACGTCTTCACCGACCTCGTCGAGCTGCAATCCAAGCTCGGCCGCGATCCGTCCGAGCGCCCCGCCCCGCGCGACCGCGGCGAGCGTGGCGAGGGACGCCACCACGCCCCGCAATTCCTCCAGCGCGCGACCACCATGGCGCCGAGGGGCGATGACGACTTCGAGGAGTGAGGCGGCCCAGCCCCTCGCCCTCGTTCCCGACCGTGATTGTCCGCTCTGTCCGCGCCTGGTCGCCTTTCGCGAGGCGAACCGCGCGCGTGAGCCATTGTGGCACAATGCGCCCGTCCCCCCGTTCGGTGACATCAAGGCGCGCCTGCTGATCGTCGGCCTTGCGCCTGGCATGCAGGGCGCCAACCGGACCGGCAGGCCGTTCACCGGCGACTATGCCGGTGACCTGCTCTACGCCACGCTGCTCGAATACGGCTTTGCCAAGGGCACTTACCAGGCGCGTCCCGACGACGGGCTGAAGCTGGTCGACTGCCGGATCGCCAATGCCGTGCATTGCGTTCCACCGCAGAACAAGCCGCTGCCGATCGAGATCAACACCTGCCGGCAGTTTCTCGTCGCGAATCTCGAAACGATGCCGAAGCTGCGCGCGATCATCGCACTCGGGCGGATTGCGCACGACACTGTGCTCAAGCCGCTGAAGCTGAAGGCGTCGCAGGCCCCGTTCGGCCACGGCGCGGTGCACGAGGCCGGCGCGTTCAGGCTCTACGACAGCTATCACTGCTCGCGTTACAACACGAACACCGGCGTGCTGACGGCGGACATGTTCAGGTCCGTGTTCGCGAAGGTGAGAGCGGATCTGGACTAAAGCATGATCCGGAAAAGTGCGAAGCGGTTTTCCGAAAGATCATGCGCGAACAACAACCTAAAGCGCGACGACGCCTCATCCAACTCTCGTCGCGCTTCAGGATTTCGCGGGATTGGCGTTCAGCCACTCCAGCACGTCGCCTGCGTTCCGATCGGGCGGGAACACCGGATAGAACACTTGCGTGATCGCGGCGTCGTCGATGATCAGCGCGAGGCGCTTGATCAGCGTGAGACCCGCGACCTCCATGGTCGGCAAATTCAGCGCGCGCGTCAGTGCCAGCTTCTCGTCCGACAGCACCGGGAACGGCAGATGCAGCCGCGAGGCCATCTCGGTCTGGTAGGCATTGCTCTGGGTGGACAGGCCGTACACCTGGGCTGCGCCTGCCGCCTTCAGCTCGGCGAACAGATCGCGAAACGCGCAAGTCTGCGGCGTACAACCGCGCGCGCCGGGAATCATGTCCCAATCGTCGACCAGCGAGATCTTGCCGGGCTCGCCCGTGCGCGGATAGGCGAACAACACGGTGCGGCCGCGCAGCGCCGACAGGATCACGGAGGTGTCATCGGTCGCGAGCAGGCTGATCGCGGGCAGCGTCATGCCCTTGAGGTGCGCGGTACCGCCGTCATCGGCCGGTGCCGGGATCTGGCTCCAATCGACCTCGAGCAGGTTCTTCTGGTTCATCCGGTTATCCTCGCGCCCGCAGCAGGCGGCCCTTCTCGCGGCTCCAGTCGCGCTTCTTCTCGGACTCGCGCTTGTCGTGCAATTTTTTGCCCTTTGCAACCGCAAGCTGCAGTTTGGCCCGCCCCCGCTCGTTAAAGTAAAGCTTGAGCGGGATCAGCGTCATGCCCTCGCGGTCCACCGCCCCCATCAGCTTGTTGATCTGGCGGCGATGCAGCAGCAGCTTTCGCGGCCGCTTCGGCTCGTGGTTGAAGCGGTTGCCCTGCAGATATTCGGGAATGGTGGCGTTGATCAGCCAGATCTCGCCGTCCTTGGAATCGGCGTAGGACTCCGCGATCGTGCTCTTGCCGGTGCGGATCGACTTGACCTCTGTTCCGGTCAGCGCAATGCCCGCCTCGATCGTGTCCTCGATGGCGTAGTTGAAGCGGGCCTTGCGATTCTCCGCCATGACCTTGATAGGACGTTCGTTCTTATCGGCCATGACTCGTAAAACCTGACCTGAAAACCTGATCGGATGCGCGCGTAAGCTAATAATCTGGATGAAGCGCGCGCGTCACTTCTTGAGCAGATCGCGGATCTCGGTCAGCAGCACGACCTCCGCCGACGGCTTCGGGGGCTCCGCGGGCTTGGTCTCTTCCTTCCGCTTCAGCGTGTTCATGGCGCGGATCACCAGGAACAGCACGAACGCGACGATGATGAAGTTGATCGTCAGCGTCAGGAAGCTGCCGTAAGCAAGGACGGCGCCTTGCTTTTTCGCATCCGCTAAGTTGGTGGCGTTCACCGCCTTCGACAAGGGGATGTAGTAGTTTGAAAAGTCGAGGCCGCCGGTCGCAGCGCCGATGATCGGCATGATGATGTCGCCGACCAGCGAGGTGACGATGGCGCCGAACGCCGCGCCGATGATGACACCGACCGCGAGGTCGACGACGTTGCCCTTCATGGCGAACTCACGGAACTCCGTGAGCATCTTCCTGCCCTTGTCGTCGACGCTCATGAATGGCTCCCCGGTTTGCTAGGTCATCAGTTGATCAACCCAGCATGGACCATGGCGGCGCGGACGGCAACGCGCGTCGGCTCGGTCACGGGCACCATCGGCAGCCGCAGCGTCTCGTCCAGCTTGCCGAGCAGCGACATCGCGTACTTGATCGGCGCCGGATTGCTCTCGATGAAGAGGTTGTTGTGCAGCGGCATCAGCTTGTCGTGCAGCTTCAGCGCGGTGGCGTGGTCGCCCTTGGCCCAGGCGGCCTGGAACTCCGAACACAGGCGCGGCGCGACGTTCGAGGTCACCGAAATGCAGCCATGGCCGCCATGGGCCATGTAGCCGAGGATGGTCGCGTCCTCGCCGGAGAGCTGGTTGAAGTCCTCGCCCATCGCGGCGCGCTGCTGCGAGACACGGACCATGCTGGCGGTGGCGTCCTTTACGCCGGCGATGTTCTTCAGCTCCCACAGACGCTTCATGGTGTCGACCGACATGTCGATCACCGAGCGCGGCGGGATGTTGTAGATGATGATCGGAATGCCGATGGCGTCGTTGATCGCCTTGAAGTGCTGGTACATGCCTTCCTGGGTCGGCTTGTTGTAGTACGGCGTCACCACCAGCACGGCGTCCGCGCCCGCCTTCTCGGCGTGCTGGGCCAGCTCGATGGCTTCCTTGGTGGAGTTGGAGCCGGCGCCGGCCACGACGGGCACGCGGCCCTTGGCCTCGGCGATGCACCACTCGACCACCTTCTTGTGCTCGTCATGGCTGAGCGTCGGGCTCTCGCCGGTGGTGCCGACCGGGACCAGGCCGTTGGTGCCTTCCGAGATCTGCCAGTTGACCAAAGAGCGGAACGCCGCCTCGTCCAGCGAGCCGTTCTTGAACGGCGTGACCAAGGCGGTGAACGATCCCCGGAATTTCGTCTTGGCTGCCATGGACTTCCTCCGTACGCGGCTATCTCTTGAGCAAGCCCCTTTCATACCGGGTCTGATCCGGCGGTAAAAGGGCCGCATCGGTATGACGCACCGTTTAAGCCGCGATTTTGCCGCGGTGCTGGTGCAAACCCCCGTGAGGTAAGCGGCTGTTGGTATTTTGTCCGCATATTCAATCAAATACATCGATATCTTGTACGGATAGGTCTTGAGCCAGCTGACTGATTCGGGGCGACGAAACGCCGTGATTCCCTTTCCGCGCGCCATATGGCGATCCACCGGTCTGGTCGTATGCCTGATGGCCGGCCTGTCGTTCGGCTGCGCCGCCTGGGCGGCCGCAGAAGGCGCCAAGGAGACTGCGAAGGACACCGCAAAGCCCGCCACCAAGGACGCGAAGGGCGCGGCCAAAGGAACCGGCAAGGACGGTTCGAAGGACGGTGCCAAGGGAGCAACCAAGGGCAAGGGTCCGGCCAGCGCCCCCGCGAAGGATGCTGCAAAGAAGCCCGCCAAGGAGGCTGGAAAGGACCCTGGCAAGGACGTCGGCAAGAGCGCCGCGAAGGACAAGCCCAAGCCCGCCACTGCGGCAACCGCGCCAAAGGCCCCATCTGCCGCGGCCCACGGCACAGCCCATAAGACCGGCTCCGCGCCCGCCGTGACGGCGACCGTCAGACCGACCGCCCCGGCCGCCAAGCCCATCGCGGCCCCTGTGCTGGCGCCCGCGACCCGCCAGCACGCGGCGCCGCGCAAGCCCGTGACGCCGGCCGCGGTCGCCGCCACCTCGTCGACGCCGCAGGCCGACAAGGACACGCTGGAGACCGTCATCGAGCTCGTGCGCAAGCGCAAGTCGGCCGACGCGACCAACTACGCCGCCTCGATCTCCGATCCCGTCGCGCGAAAGCTCGCCGAATGGATCATCCTGCGCAGCGAGGACAATGGCGCGACCGTCGAGCGCTACCGCGCCTTCCTCTCCGCCAATCCAAGCTGGCCGTCGCAGACTTTCCTGCGCCGCCGCCTTGAAGCCGCGATGTGGGACGACAGGCGCGACGAGTCCGTCGCGTGGTCGTGGTTCGAGAACGAATCTCCGATCTCCGCCAAGGGCCGATTCACGCTCGCGAGAGCCATGCTCGCGCGCGGCGACCGCGCCAATGCCGAGCGCCTGGTGCGCGAGGCCTGGCGCAGCGATCCGATGTCGGAGGAGACCGAGAACAACGCGCTCGACCAGTTCGGCGCGCTGCTGACGCCGGGCGACCAGAAGGCGCGGATGGATACGCTGCTCTACGGCAGCGAGAACGAAGCCGCGATGCGCGCGGCCAAGCGCCTCGGCGCCGGCTATATCGCGCTCGCCAAGGCCCGCATCGCCGCCGTCAAGAAGGCGCCGAACGCGCGCGCGCTACTCGACGCCGTGCCGCGCGAGCTGCACAACGATCCCGGCTTCATCTTCAGCAAGATCCAGCTGTTGCGCCGCGAGGAAAATTTCGCCGAAGCGGCCCAGCTGATGCTGTCGGCGCCGAAGGATCCGAACCGGCTCTACAATCTCGACGAATGGTGGATCGAGCGGCGCCTGCTGGCGCGCAAGATGATCGATACTGAGGAGTTCCGCAGCGCCTATCTGATCGCGCGCGACGCAGCCCTGCCCTCGCGCGACATTTACAAGACCGAGCAGGAATTCACCGCGGGCTGGATCGCACTGCGCTTCCTCAACGATCCCACCGCTGCGGCCCAGCATTTTGCCCGCATCGGCGTCGGCAGCGTCAATCCGACCACACTTGCGCGCGCGGGCTATTGGCAGGGCCGCGCCGCCGAAGCGTCCGGCCGCCAGCAGGAGGCGCGCAACGCCTATGCCCGTGCAGCCGAGCAGTCGACGAGCTATTACGGCCAGCTCGCGCGCGCCAAGCTCGGCCTGCCGCAGATCGAGCTCAACAGCCAGCCGCGCGGCCGCGGCGCCGAACGACTCGAAATCGTGCGCGCCGCGCAGCTGCTCTACGAACTCGACGAGCGCGAGATGGCAATCCCGCTCCTGGCCGACATGGGCGAGAATGGCGATCCCGAGGCGCTCGCAGGGCTCGGCGAACTCACCCAGCGCTACAACGACGCCCGCGGCATGCTGCTGCTCGGCAAGGCCGCGCTCAACCGCGGCCTGCCCTTCGACTTCTACGCCTATCCCGTCAACGGCATTCCGCAGTTCACGCCGATCGGGCCCGAGGTCGAGCGCAGCATCGTCTACGCCATCGCGCGGCAGGAGAGCGCCTTCAATCCCTCCGTGGTCTCGCCGGCTCAGGCTTACGGCCTGATGCAGGTGACGCCCGACGCGGCGCGCTATGTCTGCAAGCGCCACGGCGCGACTTACGATCTCGGGCGGCTGAAGAACGATTCGGTCTACAACGCCACGCTCGGCTCGGCCGAGCTCGGCGGGCTGCTCGAGGATTATCGCGGCTCCTACATAATGACCTTCGCCGCCTACAATGCCGGCCGCGGCAGCGTGAAGAAATGGGTCGACCGCTACGGCGATCCGCGCGACGCCAAGGTCGATGCAGTGGACTGGGTCGAGTTGATCCCGTTCTCCGAGACGCGCAACTACGTCCAGCGCATCATGGAGAACCTGCAGGTCTACCGCGCCCGCTTCGGCGGCGGCACGCGGCTGCAGATCGAGGCGGACCTGCGCCGCGGCGCCGGCAGCGTCGAGTAAGGCCTCCTTTCCGGTCGGCAGGCGAAACCTCCGGCGGCGCACCCCACTCACGCGCCGTCGCTTCCGCGACGAGAAGCGGAACATCGGGAATTCTTCTTCCCTCACGGTTGCCCCCCTATCAGCCCCGCTTTATTGCTGACTGTTTCTGGAAGCGTTCGGCGGCGCTGGAGCATGAACAATCAAGTGGGTGTCTACAGGCCGCATATAGATGGCCTTCGAACCATCGCGGTCTCGCTGGTCGTGCTGTTTCACGCGTTTCCCTCGGCGCTTCCGGGCGGATTTGTCGGCGTCGATATCTTCTTCGTCATTTCCGGCTACCTGATCACGGGCATCATCGATCGAGAGATCGGCCGCGGCCGCTTCGATCTTGTCGGCTTCTATGTACGGCGCGTACGAAGGATTTTTCCTGCGCTTCTCGTCGTGCTCGTCGTCACCTTCGGCCTGGGCTACAGATACCTTCTCCCCGAAGCCTACCGGCAACTTGGTATCGACACTTTCGCGAGTGCAGCGTTCTCGGCAAACATCGCCTTGATGTTGCAATCCGGCTATTTCGACGTGGAATCGGCGAAAAAGCCACTCCTGCATTTGTGGTCGCTCGGCATCGAGGAGCAGTTTTATTTATTCTGGCCGCTCGTGCTGATGATCTCGGCCCGGCTTCGCGCGAATATGCTGCGTGTCGCGATCGTCATCGGCGTGGCCTCCTTCGCGCTGAATCTCGCGATGATCGGAACTGAACCCGTCGCGACCTTCTATCTTCCGATCACGCGCGCGTTCGAGCTGCTGGCAGGCGCGGCCCTGGCTTTGGGATGGCGTGAAACAGGCGAAGGCAGATGGCACGATGTGCGTGCGCTCGTCGGCGCATCACTCATAGCTCTGGCGGCCGTGCTGTTCGACAGCTCCGTTCCGTTCCCGGGGTGGAGGGCCGCCCTGCCCGTTGCGGGCACCGTGCTGTTGCTCTCGGCGCCGGGTGCCTGGGGGTGCCGCGTCGTCCTGTCGAGCCGTCCGATGGTCTGGCTCGGGCTGATCAGCTATCCGCACTATCTCTGGCACTGGCCGCTTCTTGTCTTCGCCCCGATGATCAAGACCGGCCAGCTCACCGAAATCGAGCGCGGGCTTACCGTCTGTCTAAGCGTGCTGTTGGCCTGGATGACCTATCGGTTGATCGAGACTCCGATCCGCTTCGGCAAGTCATCGACATTGAAAGTCCGCGGCCTCGCCGCGGGCATGGTCGCAGTTGCGGTGGCCGCCGTGGTCGTGATCCGGTGGAACGGCTTTGAGTTCAGGCTGCCGGCCGAGGTCCGAGCGATCGCCTCCGTCGTCACCGACTCGTCCCGCTGGCGCGTCGGTGAATGTCTTTTGGACCTCGGCCGCCAAACCACGTTCGCCCAGACATGTGTCGATCGCGACAAGCGCCCCATGATCCTCCTGTGGGGCGATTCAACAGCCGGCGCATTGCTGCCGGGCCTGCGACTCGCGCAGCAGGATCGAGAGTTTGGTATCGCGCAATTCACCGCCAACTCCTGCTTGCCTGCGCTCGATGGTCCTCCGGCCTGTCGCGAGAACAACGCCAGAGTCCTCGATATCGCGGCAAATCTTGATCCCGATATCGTGCTGCTGCACGGCTATTGGGGCGCCGATTTTGACGGGCTTGCTGATCTCGTTGTTGCGCTCAAGGCCCGAACACGTGCGCGTATCGTGGTTCTTGGTTCAGTTCCGGTTTGGCGTCGCGGCCTGCCTCAAGAGGTCCTTCTGTACTATCTGCAGCACCAGCAGATGATGCCGGAAAGATCCAAAGACGGGCTTTCGCCCAATTGGCAAGACGTCGCAATGCAGCAGAGACTCCGCCCCCTTGGCGCGGAGTACATCTCGGCATGGGACGTGCTGTGCAACGCGCGCGGTTGTCTGACGCGTCTGGGACCAACGGCAAGCGATCTGACCTCCAGCGATAGCGTCCATCTGACGGCCCCCGCCTCCGCGTTCCTGATCGCGGGCGTGATCGACAAGGTGCTCGGAACACCCGCACGAGATGCGACGGGATCTCGAAGCAAGGACTCGCGCACGTTCTAGAAGTAGCTGCGCCAGATTGCCGCCAAACTGCAGCTCAATGCTGAGTTTTGGCGCGAGGCGCTGTTTCGCGCGCCGCTGGAACCGACAGGGCTACCGCCTCGTCAGACGCGTCAACAATTGCTGCAACGGTGCTCGGTCAGCGTTTTCCGTCGAGTCTCTGCCTGGCGAGCGCGACAAGCTCGACGTGCCCGGTCGATGCGGCGTCGTAGTCGCGGTAGAGGCGCCGCGTGACGATATCGGGGGCGCCATCAAGGGTCGTTTCAAACAGGAAAGGCCCTGGATCCATGCTGCCGGAACGAGGCTGTTCATTCCAGCCCAGAAACCTCGTCGAAATCCGGACAGGCCCGATCACATCGAGGCCCAGCCGGACCTTCTCGGGATTTGCGTCCAGCCACGCGCGGACCGTGTCCTGCGCCTCCAAATCGTTGCCGACATAGATCGGCGACCGGCCGTCCAGGATGTAGAAGCCGTACGGGAAGATGATCATCAGACGTCCGGTTCGAAGCCGCTTCGGCAGATTGACGTCGTTATCGGAAAATAAAAAGCCCCCGGCAGTTTCCTGCCGGGGGCTTCGAAGTCAGTCGTTAGACCGAGCTTACCAGTTGCGCTGAGCGCGGAGGAGCAGGGTCACAGTGTCCTGATCCTTGAGCTCGTAGGTCGCAGCCGGCTTGGCCGGGACAGCGATCGTCGCAGCCGGGGCCACAACACCAGCATACTTCTGGTCGAGGTGGGTCCAGGTGAGGTCCGCCGAGAACGTCAGGTTCTTCACCGGGGTCCAGCGGGTGATGATACCCACCTGGCCGATGTTGAAGTCCGGGTTACACGAGGTCACGCCGGCCTGAGACGCACCGGTGACGAACGTGCCACCAACGCCGCAGAGCGAGGTCTTGGCGAGCGTGCCGAACTGGGCCGCTGCGTAAGCACCGTAGATCGCGGTGTTCCAGTAGGGATCCCAGTTGTGGGTGTAGGCGCCACGGAAGCCCCAGGTCTTCACGGTTTCCTGCGAGGAACCGGTCACGTACACGGTGTCGGGAGCGGAGGCGAAGCCGAGGCTGCCATACGCACCAGCCACATTCGAGGTGCCCCACATGGAGTAGGTGCTGCCCGAGAGGTTCTGGAAGTTGTAACGGGTCGCACCGTCGGTGTAGACGCCCGAAATGTTGATCACGTCACCCGCACCAGTCGGGATGTTCTTGATCGACAGAGCGAGCTGAACCGCCCAACCCCACTTGTCGTCGGGGTGACCAGTGACTTCCGAACCGCCGTAGTAGGCGACGTGGTTGTCATGCGCAGCAACCGACGCCTGGAACATACCCCAAGCCTGGTCAACGCGGACCATACCAACCAGGTTCGGCGAACGGGTGCCGCCGATGGCGTTGGAGCCGTAGGAGCCGCTCAGCATGCCGGCCGCAGTCGCGCCCGTCAGGTTGATGTTGCCAGCCTGATAGTACTGGGTGGTGTCTTCAGCCGAGAAGGCCGCCGTCACGCCCTGGCC
>Ga0207426_1001062_pt1 | contig 26022 bp, 29 predicted proteins | sample AraplaMF_Cvi_mMS_FD_184265 | JGI IMG/M metagenome (GOLD analysis project Ga0207426, IMG submission 184265) | Arabidopsis root microbial communities from the University of North Carolina, USA - plate scrape MF_Cvi_mMS (SPAdes) (version 2) | ecosystem: Host-associated > Plants > Roots > Endosphere... | reverse complement strand
GTCTTCAATCGCGTTGCAGCGCCGCGCGCGGGGCGTATCGCCGCGCTTACGGATGTCGACGGCGCCGAGGTCGAAGTAGGTGACATGCTTGCGGAGATTGCCGAATGAGCGTTTGCCTCGTCGTCGAGAAAGCCAATGCGAGCTTTGATACCGTGCTCATCGCCAACCGCGGCGAGATTGCGGTCAGAATCCAGAAAGCTTGTCATTCGCTCGGACTCAAGACCGTGATGATTTGCTCCGAGGCGGACAGGTCTGCGAAGTATGGCGAAGCGGCGGAACACTTCCTGTGTGTCGGGCCTTCTGCAGCGGCCAAGAGCTACCTGAACCAGGACGCGATCCTTCTTGCCGCGCGATTGACCGGTGCTGGTGCCATTCATCCCGGATATGGCTTTCTGTCGGAAAAGTCCTCGTTCGCGGAAGCGATCGATGGCGCAGGCCTTGTCTTCGTCGGACCACCCGCCTCCGCGATCGCCACCATGGGCGACAAGATCGCTGCAAAGCGCGCGATGATATCGGCTGGGGTCCCGTGCGTTCCCGGTCCGGACACTGCACTTCCCGATGACCGTGAACTGGTCGAGCGCACCGCGCGTGAGATCGGATACCCTGTAATAATCAAGGCCTCAGGCGGTGGCGGCGGACGTGGAATGCGCGTCGTATCCGGGCCGGAACAGCTTCATGAAGCGATCGCGCTGACGCGCGAGGAAGCCCGCCAGGCGTTCGGTTCAGCCGAACTCTACATGGAAAAGTTCCTGCAGCATCCACGCCATATCGAGATACAGGTCGTCTGCGACAACCACGGCAACGCGGTGTGGCTCGGCCATCGCGACTGCTCAATGCAGCGCCGGCATCAGAAAGTGGTTGAAGAAGCGCCCGCTCCGGGGATTGCGGCCGATACGATCGGCCCAGTAGGTCAAGCCTGTGTCGAAGCCTGTCGGCAGATCGGTTATCGCGGCGTCGGAACCTTCGAGTTTCTTTACGAAGACGGGCGGTTCTATTTCATCGAGATGAACACCCGACTTCAGGTAGAACACCCGGTCACCGAAATGACGAGCGGAGTCGATATCGTCAAGGAGCAGATCGGTGTCGCCCAGGGCCGTCCCTTAGCCTTTCGCCAGGCCGAGATCGTATGCAACGGTCATTCGATCGAGTGCCGTATCAACGCTGAAGATCCCGACAGCTTCCTGCCATCGGCCGGCACCATCAACGATCTGAGCTTCCTAGAAGGTCCAGGCGTTCGCGTAGACACGCATATCCATGCAGGATACCGGGTATCGCCCTACTACGATTCGCTCATTGCCAAGCTTATAGTCCACGCGGAGAGCCGGCCTGCTGCAATCGCCCGGATGCGCGATGCCCTGGCAGCGACGCGCATCGGCGGAATTTCTACGAACCTACCGTTCCTGCGCGCGCTTCTTGATGACGAGGAGTTTGGCCGGGGCGAGACCGACATCCATTACCTCGAGCACTGGCTCAAGCAGAGGAGGCCGGCATGAGTGCCATCGGTCTTTCGGATCCGGTGACGATCGCTGCTCTATCCGACGCGCTCACGAGGGCCGGCGTCGAAGGTCTCGAGATCACCACGCGGGACGGCCATGTCAGGATCGTCGTTTCGACGAACAAGGATATCGAAGTTTCCCACTTGAAGGTTGCGCCGGGCAACTCCGCCGACAACGTGGTCATCAAGGCGCCGATCGCTGGTCATTTTCGACCGGTTGCGGTCGAAAATGACGAGGACGCGCGCGAGATATCGCAGGGTGAAATCCTCGGTTTCATGGCAATCGGCCCGATCCTGGTTCCCTTGGTGGCAACACACTCCGGCCTGCTTCGGCGGCAGCTTATCGCGCCTGAGACCTTGACAGGTTTCGGAACCCCCCTGTTCGAGATCCAGAAAACGCCATGACGATCCAGCCAGCCAACAACCCGCCCCGTTGCGATACTCCATCCAACCTTCGCGAGGGCGCTCGCATTTCGTTTATTGGTGCCCGATCCTTCTTGCTTGAGGCTCCCGGTGATTTCGACTTGCCGGCACAACGACTTATTTGGGCGGTGGCGCGCTTGGTCGGGGAATGGGATGACGTTGGAGAGGTCATTCCGGGCATGACCAATCTGCTCGCAATCCTCAAGGAAACGCCGGAGGACCCCGGATTCTTTGTCGAGCGCTTCCAGGCTGCCTGGTGGGAGGCCCGTAGTGTCGATCTCAACGGCAAAACCATCGAGATCCCCGTGGTCTACGGTGGCGAATATGCCACGGACCTTGCGGCCATCTGTGATCATTCGGGCCTGAGCGACCGCGAAGTCGTCAAACTCCATCATGAAGCAACATACCGGGTCTTCGCGCTCGGAAGCGCACCCGGCTTTGGCTACCTGCATGGCCTCAATCCAGGCATCTATATGCCGCGCAAGAAGGTGCCGTCGCTGCGCATGGAAAAAGGATCCGTCACAATCGGGGGAATGCAGACCGGCGTTGCTATGCTGACCGGCCCCAACGGCTGGAACTCGATCGGCCACGCCGACCAGAAGATGTTCGATCCGACATCAGCCACCCCCGCGCTCATGGCACCCGGCGATGTCGTACGCTTTCTCCCGGAAAGGATCGAGTTGTGATCGAGATTGTCCAAACCGGCCCGCTCAACACTGTCCAGGACTTGGGCCGTCCCGGCTATCGTGCGATCGGCGTCTCGGCCAGCGGTGCGATGGATCCGCTCGCGGTCCGGGTCGGAAATGTCCTTCTTGGCAACGCGCAGGACGCGGCCGCGATCGAACTTCAAACCTTTCCATTCAAGGTGCGTTTCGCCGCGATCGCCGAGTTTGCGGTCACAGGCGCTGATGGCGCCAATTTGTTGAATGATCGCGACGTGATGTCTTGGTGTGTCCACCGAGCGGTACCGGGCGATGTCCTGGAAATTCGCCAGCCGCGTCGCATGGCCCGTGTCTATATCACCGTTGCCGGCGGCGTGGACGTACCGGTCGTCATGGGATCACGAAGCACGACGTTGCGTGGTGGTTTTGGTGGCAGCCATGGACGCCCGTTTGCTGCGGGCGACGCACTTGCGATCGCGCCGGTTGAAAGCCAGGTGCAGTACCGCCCGGTCGCCGTAGTTGAGCCTGCTGCCGCTCTACAGGGCATCTTCCCCTCCTCGATCGATGATGTTCTGCACGTCCGTGCAATTCCAGCAGGCGAGCACGACCTCTTTGCGTCCGATGCGGACCGGTTCTGGAGCCAGCTCTGGCGGATCTCACCGCAGAGCGACCGGACCGGCTATCGACTGTCGGGTGAGCCGATCAAACCGGAGGCACCGGTGGAAATGCGCTCTCATGGCGTCGTGCCTGGCGTTGTTCAGGTGCCTCCAGGTGGCGAGCCGATCATTCAGATGAGCGATGCGAATACCGCAGGCGGATATCCGAAAATCGCCGGCGTGATCGAAAGCGATCTTTGGCGTCTCGGCCAAGCGCGTATCGGGACAAAGATCCGATTCGTGCGGTCCACTCACGCTGAAGCTAGGGCCGCGGAACAAGCTGTCGACCGCTATGTCGAGGACGTGTGCCGAACGGCAACAATGGTCAAGCGCGCGCTCGGCGTGATCGCCTGAGGGCGTCTCGGACCTGAATGGAGGACACGGTGAAGATCGATCTGAATTCGGACATGGGTGAGGGATTTGGCCCCTATCGTCTTTGCGACGACGAGGCCATGATGCGTGTCGTGTCTTCCGCGAATATCGCCTGCGGCTTCCATGGGGGAGACCCGGAGACGATGGCGCGTATGGTTCGTCTGGCCAAGGAAAACGGCGTTGGGATCGGTGCCCATCCCGGTTTGCCGGACAGGGTAGGCTTCGGCCGCCGTGAGATCGCCTTTCAACCTGATGAACTGCGCCAGCAGATGATCTATCAGTTGGGCGCTCTTCAAGCGATCGCCAAGGCCGAGGGCATGACCGTCGGCCACTTTTCCTTCCATGCGGCGATGGGAAACATGGTCAATCGCGACTCCAGGCTTGCGGATATGATGGTGGACGCGATCGCCAAAGTGGATGAGCGGTTGGTGATCTTCGTCACTCCGGACAGCGAGATAGAAAGAGCCGCCAAACGTGCGCGCCTGAGGACGTTGTCCCTTTTCCTTGCCGATCGTGCCTATGATGCCAGTGGCAAGCTTGTTGCTCGCGGGCTCCCCGGAGCCCTCGTCAAGGACGAAGCTTCGGTACGCACTCGCGTGCGCCGTTTCTTGCTCGACGGTACTGTCGAGGCGATCGACGGGACCGTAATCAACATGCCGGCACGGTCCATCCTCGTCCACAGCGACACGCCTGGCTCGCTCGAGCTCGCAAAACTCATCCGAAATGAAATCAAGCAAGCCGGAGCCGAGCTCGCATCGGTTTTTGAGCTCGCGTCCTGACTATCCACCAGCCCCGTCACACATTTTCCCGAAAGTGAAAGATCGGACCATGCCCTCCGTAGCCGACCGCCTGAAGAACGTTTCCATCTCCGCATCCGCCGCCATGACCCAGCGCGCCCGTGAACTCGCTGCCAAGGGAATAAAGGTGGTAAGCCTGTCCTCCGGCGAGCCGGATTTTCCGACGCCAGTTCATGCGATCGAGGCCGCTCATGCAGCAGCCCTCGGCGGAGACACAAAATACCCTCCGATGGATGGGACGTTGGCGCTGAAAACGGCGATATCGCGGAAATTCAAGCGCGATAACAATCTTGATTATGACGCCAGCCAGATCATCGTTTCCGGTGGCGGCAAGCAGGTCATCTTCAATGCGATGCTCGCCACCTGCAACCCGGGCGATGAGGTCGTCATCCCGACCCCGTCCTGGGTAAGCTACGCCGATATCGTCAAGTTTGCGGGCGGCACGCCGGTGCCGGTGCCCTGCTTCGAGCAATCCGGTTTCAAGCTTCGCGCCGAAGATCTTGAGGCCGCGATCACGCCGCGCACCAAGTGGCTGCTCCTCAACTTCCCCAACAATCCGACGGGCGCAGCGTGCTCGCGCGCGGAGATGGCCGCGATCGCAGACGTCATGCTGCGCCATCCGGACATCTGGATTCTCACAGACGATATCTACGAACACCTCGTCTATGACGATTTCGAATTCTGCACCATCGCCGAGGTGGAGCCGCGGCTTCACGACAGGGTGCTGACGATGAACGGCGTATCAAAGGCCTACGCGATGACCGGATGGCGGCTTGGCTTCTGCGCCAGCGGCTCCAAGGAATTGATTGGCGCCATCAGCAACGTCAACGGCCAAAATAGCGGCGGCATTTCCACGGTCACACAGGCCGCGGCCATTGCTGCCTTGAACGGCTCCCAGGATCTGCTCAAGGAGCGTGCCTCGATTTACCGGGAACGTCGCGACTTCGTCGTCGATACGCTCTCAAAGATCGACGGTCTTCGCTGCCATAAGCCGGAAGGCGCCTTCTACGTTTATCCCAACATGGCATCGCTGATCGGAAAGAGAACCAAAGGGGGACGCAAGATCGAGAGTGATGTCGATTTCGTCATGGCTCTGGTCGATGAGCACCATGTCGCCACTGTCCAGGGTGCGGCCTATGGGATGAGCCCCTATTTCCGTATCTCCTACGCGACGAGCATTGAGATGCTTCGAGAGGGCTGCGCCAGGATTGCGCAATTCTGCGACGACATGCGCTGATCCGACAAGCAGCGGAGTCCGCCTTCGCGGGCTCCTAATCCTTGAGGCGCTCCGTCAGTTCGACAAGGATATCGCGAACCGCAAGGGCGGGCTCCGACAGTGCATTCTGGTCGGAGGTACATAGGGACAATGTTTCCTCGATCCTTGGGGAAACAATCCGGCAAACCAGTGGCTCGCTCGATTCGGTGACGATACGGTCGGCAATCGCTTTCGGCATGATCGTCGCCCCCAGGCCGCTTGAAACCGCGCGTGCCAACGTCCTTACGACTTCAACCTCGGCGACCACCTTGAGATTGATCTTACTGCGCGTAAATGCGGTCTCGATGGCGCGCCGCACGAAGTTGTAGGACGGCGGCAGCAGGAGCGGGATTCCGTCCAGGGCGCTGACCGGAACCGGCTTCGTATCCGCATCGATCGAAAAGTCGTGCGGGGCGACGAGATAAAACTCCTCACTGAGGATTGGCTCGAAGCGAACACCCTTGATTGGGCCGATGCCGTGAATGAGCGCCATCTCAAGTCGGCCGTTCATGATCATCTGGCTGTAGGTTTGCCCGACACTTTCGGTCAGATGCAACAGGATGCCGGGATGGCGTCTGCGGGTCTCTGCAAGAAGTTCGACCGAAAGCATAGCCGCGCTGCTGAACGGAACCAGCCCGACCGAGACCCGACCCGCTAGCGAATTTCCGGCCGCGGAAGCGTCCGCCTGGGCCTGCTCCATCTGGCGCAGAATAATCTGCGCGTGCCGGTAAACGGCGTGGCCGGCGTCGGTCATGCTGACGCCCTGCTGGCTGCGAATGAGCAGCTTCTGGCCAAAATGGTCTTCGAGCGCGGCCAATTGTTGGCTGAGCGCCGGTTGAGCAAGATGCAGTATGTCGGCGGCGCGCGTAATGCTGCCACTGTCGACGATGACGATAAAGGATTTGAGGCGCTTGATATCCATCTGGGGCAGGGCGTTCCGATGCTTTTTGGCGTTTATTCTTACTGCTGCGGGCGGGTTTTGCAACGCATGCAGCCTGCCGTACCTCCCGAGTTCGGGCCCGCAGTAGGCCGAATCCGAGGCGCTGGATAGCGGCGTCCGGTCCATAAGACTTGCTTATTAGGTCAGAAATAATCGGTCTTAGGCAAGGGTTAAAAGCTCCGCTAAGGTCCGAGCCAACAAAAAGGGAACCAAGATGCCTTTCTCAGATTACAAGACAGCATTGGTAACAGGGGCCTCATCCGGCATCGGTGCAGCCGTGGTGGAACGGCTCCGCCGCGAGGACATCGAGGTCCATGCCGTCGCTCGCAGTGAGAAGGCTTTGAACGAACTTGCTGCCCGAACCGGATGCATCGCGCATGCCATCGATGTTACCGACCGCCAGGCTATGGCCAGCCTTTCAGCGCGCATCGACTTCGACATCCTCGTCAACAATGCCGGCGTCGATCGGCCGAAGAAGTTCCTCGAGGCGGATGAAGCCGATATCGACCTGCTTGTCGACGTCAATCTTCGCGCCGTCCTGCATATCTGCCGTCTGGTCGTTCCGGGCATGGTTGCCCGCGATCGTGGCCATGTCATCAACATCTCCTCGATTGCCGGAAACTATAATTTCGGGGGCAATTCGACCTATCATGCTGTCAAGGCTGGGGTTGCCATGCTGTCGAACCAGCTCCGCATTGATGCCTTCGGCAAGCGCGTCCGCGTGACAGAAGTCTGCCCCGGTCGCGTCGCCACAGATATTTTCAACCACGTGCACGGCGACGATCCGAGCGTTCGCCAACGCTTCATCGACGGCTTCGAATTGCCGCAAGCGAGCGATATCGCCGACGCGATCGCTTTTGCAATCGCTGCTCCAGTTGCCGTCAACATCGGCCATATGGAGATCACGCCGACCCTTCAAGTCATGGGTGGCTTGCAGACAGCAAAGCCCCAATCGCCCGCTAGTGAGAAGGCCGGCGAGAGGACAAAGCCGTGAACGGGTTCGATCTCTCGGCGATACTTTCCAACCCGGAATATCGTTCCCTGCTTCTGCATGGCGTCGAGATGACCTTCATCATCTATATCGGCTCGTGGACGTTGGCGATGACGCTGGCGATCCTGCTTCTGGGACTTAGGATTTCACCACTTCGTTTCGCGGATCCAATCGTCAAGGCCTATGTATCCTACCATCGGAATGTCCCAACGCTTGTACAGTTGATGCTCTGGTATTTCGGCATCTACACTCTCATGCCGGATGGCGTTACGGGCTGGCTCGCAGATCACAACGCTGAAGCTATTTTCGCAATAATCGGACTCGGGCTCTGTCAGGCAGCCTACTTCAGCGAAGACCTTCGCTCCGGGCTTCGTGCCGTGAGCCCAGGCCAGATGGAAGCCGCGAAGGCGCTAGGTCATGGCTACGTTTCCGCGATGCGTTTCGTCATCATGCCGCAGGGTATTCGCAACGCGCTTCCGCCGCTCATCAATCATTCCGTCTCCCTCTTCAAGAACAGCAGTCTGGCGATCGTCGTCGGCGCTTCGGAGCTGACCCACGCGATCAAGGAGATCGACAACGTTAGTTTCCGGACGTTCGAGATCTATCTCGTCGGCACGCTGATCTACCTGTTTTTCTCACTCATCATCATGGGTGCCGGTGCCGTCATCTCGATGCGCGCGGATCCCGCTCTGAGGGCCGGCCGATGATCCAGGATATCGTCAACATCCTCAAGGACTACTGGCTGCTCCTGTTGATCGGTCAATATCCGAACGGCCCGCTTGGTGGCCTGGCGAATACGCTCGTTCTGTCCGTTCTTGCGATCGCTCTTGCATTTCCGCTGAGCATTCTGTTGGCGCTTGCTCGCCTCTCGAAGTTCCGAATCCTGCGGTGGCCGGTTACAGGCCTCGTTTATGTGACGCGCGGCGTGCCGTTGCTGATGCTTATCCTGTGGTGCTACTTCGTCGTGCCGCTATGGACAGGCGCTGACGTGCCGAGCTTCTGGATCATGCTCGTGACGCTCGTGATCTACGAAGGCGCCTTTCTGAGCGAGGTTGTGCGGGCAGGGATCGTTTCGCTCGGACAAGGACAAATGGATGCCGCTCGCGCTCTTGGCCACAGCTACCTGGGGGCAATGCGCTACGTCATTCTTCCGCAGGCTCTCTACAACATGATCCCCAGCATGATCTCGACCTTCGTCTCCACGATCAAGGACACGACGCTCGGCTATGTCATCAACGTTCCAGATCTGACCTTCGCCGCAAGCCAGGTCAATAACCAGCTCCTGACGCAGCCATTCCAGGTCTTCCTGGTGCTTGCACTGGTTTACTACGTGCTGTGCTGGACGCTCACTTTCGTTGCCAACACCGTCGAAAAGCGCATTACGCGCCGCCGCGCCGGGCCCGTCAACGTCCGCCTCCCGGCCGAAAGCCTGCCCCTCAAGACACTCACGGAGCAACTATGACCGCGCCACAGTCAAAGCCGCAGGATGGGCAGGCCATTCGCCTCGCAGCCGTAAGCAAAAGCTACGGAGACTACCAGGTGCTCAAGAACATCGATGCCGAGGTCAAGCGCGGCGAGGTGGTCGTGATTTGCGGGCCATCGGGCTCGGGGAAGTCGACCCTGATCCGCACCGTCAATCGCCTTGAGGAGATCAACAGCGGCGCGATTGAGTTCGAAGGCCAGAACATTCACGCGAAGATGCGTGCCTCCGAGCTGAACAAATTGCGCAGCCGGATCGGCTTCGTCTTTCAGAGCTTCAATCTTTTCCCGCATCTCTCGGTCCTCGAGAATGTGTCGATGTCTCCAATCAAGATAAAGGGCGTACCTGCGAATGTTGCGCGGGAAAAGGCAATCAAGCTTCTCGACCGAGTTGGTCTTGCTGATAAGGCAAATTCCTTTCCTGCACAGCTTTCCGGCGGACAGCAGCAACGTGTGGCAATCGCGCGAGCGCTTGCCATGGAGCCGCCGGTCATGCTTTTCGATGAGCCGACAAGCGCGCTCGACCCCGAAATGGTTGGCGAAGTTCTGGCGGTCATGAAGAGCCTTGCGGCCGAGGGCATGACGATGCTCTGCGTCACGCACGAGATGAATTTCGCGCGCGATGTCGCGGACCGCATCTGGTTTATCGACGCTGGTGAAATCCTCGAGACCGCGACGCCGGATGAATTCTTCAAGAATCCCCGTCACCCACGCGCGCAGCGCTTTCTCTCGGATCTGCGGCACTGACGGGCAAAGCTTCATAACAACGGAGAACAGCAATGAACTGGAAATGCATTACTGCCGGACTGATGTTTGCCGGCGCCGCGGCGCTCCCTGCCAAGGCCGATCAGCTTGATACGATCCTTGCCAACAAGACGCTGCGTTGCGCAACCTACGCTGACGTTCCTCCCTTTTCGTCCCCCGATGTGAAGACCCGCGAAATGGTCGGCTTCGACGTCGATCTTTGCAAAGCAGTTGCTCGCGAACTCGGTGTTGCCGCCGAGATCAAGCCGATCTCGGTCGAAGCTCGCGTATCAGAGGTGAAGCTCGGCCGCGTCGATATCACGGTCGCAAACTTAGCCTATACGCAGAGCCGCGCCGAGCAGATTCAGTATAGCGATCCATACTACATGGCCAAGGAAATGCTGATGGTCCCTGCCGACGACAAGGGCAAGACCAAGGCGGACTATCAGGGCCAGCGTCTGGCCTCCAGCAAGGGATCAACCTCCGAACTGTCGATCAAGCTCAACAAGTCCGAACCGTTGACATTCCAGGATACGGGCTCGGCGTACCTCGCCCTGCAGCAAGGCAAGGCGCGCGGCATGGTCGCAAACACCATGACCATCACCAAGCTTGTCAACGAATCCCAGGTGCGCGGCAAGAAGATGCGCATGATCGAAGGCCCTATGCTCTATCAGCCGATCGGCATCGGCATGCAAAAGGACCAACCGGCACTGACCGCAAAGGTAAACGAGATCCTGCACAAGCTCGACAACTCGGGTGAGATCAACAAGATCTGGGATACCTGGCTCGGGCCGAACACCGAATACAAAATGACCCGCACCGACAAGGTCGTGCCGCTGTCTGAACTGAAGTTCGACCCGATCCCCTGAACGGCGTGCGCGCAACGTCGTAGATATCAATTGGTTCGAGATCGCGAGGCGGCGGGGATCCCTGCCGCTTCAACTTTCTACGCGGGTTGCCGACCCTCAAATGGCGCTATGCCGGCTCACGAGGCGACGCACGACCAGTTTCCCTGTTCACCGAGATCGCGCACGACTTCGACCAGGATATTCCTGACCTCTATCACGGCCTTGGTCTGGGGATGATCGACAGGGCTATCCAGAACCAGCCGTCGCGTAAATCCCTTGCCTGCCAGTGGAAGTACAGACAAGGCGCCCTTCTGAAAATCTTCGAAGATTGCTCCGCGGCCAAGAACGGTGAAGCCGAAGCCTGCGCCGATGGCAGCCTTGGTGCTCGCAAGGCCCTCGATTTCGCGCACGATGTTGATCGCCTTTCCGAGAATGAGCGCCTCACGCTCGAGGAGGATCCGGATACCGTGGCGGCGCGTCGGCAAAATCAGAGGAAGCTCCAGCGCCTGGCTGATTGAGATTGACGATCCGTCTTGGGTGAAATGCCCGGCCGGGCCGACGGCGTAGAGCATCTCGTCGAATAGCGGCGATGCCGTGGGGCGAGCGACTTCGCCAAGATTGACCGCGAGATCATGCGCCTTCGTCTCGATCGCAGCTCGCAGGGTCTGGCTGTCTCCCTCGCTGATCATCAGCCGGATCTTGGGAAAGCGTTCCTCGCAAATCTTGAGGATGGGGACGGCGACAAGAGGGGCTATGGATGCGAGCACGCCGAGCGAAACGTCTCCCGTGGGGTTTTTCGCTTGCTCCTTCGTCGCCGCCTCGGCCTGCTCGAGCGCCTTGAGAATAGCCTGAGTGTGCGTCAGGAGCGTGGTACCGGCTTCCGTTACGACGACGCCTCGGGGCGTACGGGTCAATAGCTGTACGGAAAGCTGTTCTTCAAGCGAGCGCATGTGGAGGCTGAGCGCTGGCTGAGCAACGCCAAGCTCGTGCGCGGCTCGCGTGAACGAACCAAACTCCGCGATCTTGGCGAAGTAGCGCAGTTTCAGGAGATCGAGTGCCACGCCTGCTTGATGCCCCCATAACGGATTTTTATAACCGTCATCTTCAATATATATTTGTGAGAATAGCGCAACCCACTTAAACGGATAGTCAGCGAGAGGACGCTCAGTAGGAGGACATCATGAGCTTCAAGACACTGCTTGCCGCATCCGTTATCGGACTCGCGGCCTTGACCCATTCCGTTTCCGCAAGCCAGCTGGACGACGTCAAAAAAGCCGGAAAGATCACTTGCGGTGTTCTGACGAACTCCCCACCGCTCGGCTTCCAGGATCCTAAGAGCCGCGAGCCGGCGGGTTACGAGATCGATATCTGCCGGCAGTTTGCCCAGTCGCTCGGCGTGACGGCCGAGCTGGTGCCGGTCTCGCCGCAAACCCGCATGGCAGAGCTGGTCCAGGGCCGTGTCGACGTGCTCGCCTCCTTGCTGAGCTACAGCAAGGAACGTGCCGAGCAGGTCGATTTCAGCGGCGCCTACATCGCCGAAGATTTCAACTTCGTTGTACTTGACCAGTCCGACATCAAGAAGGTCGACGACCTCTCCGGCCAGCGCATCGGCCTCGTGAAGGGATCGGTTCTCATTCCGCTCACCGAAAAGCGGCTGCCGGACGCTCGAATCCTGTCTTTCGAGACGAGTGCCGCCTCGTTCCTGGCTCTCCAGCAGGGCAAGGTGAAGGCGACGGTCTACCGCTACTCCGAGGGCAAGGCTGTCGAGCGTAATGCCGGCGATGGAATCAAGGCGCTCCGTTTCCTGGATGAACCGCTTCTGTCGATGCCCTCGGGCTTTGCCTTCCGCAAGGGTTCCCCGGAGCTTGTAAAGGCGGCCAACGATTTTCTTGCGCAGCTCGAAACGTCCGGCGAGGGCCAGAAGCTTTACGACAAGTGGCTCGGCAAGGACTCGGACCTGAAGTCTACGCGCAAATTCGAATTCGGTAAGCCGCAGGAAACCTGGTTTACCAACTGATCTGACTAGGGCCTAATTGCATGGGTTACCAACTCGACTTCGGCAAGGTCCTGCAGGGCCAGTATCTCGACATGATCTTGCAGGGCCTGGAGACAACGATGATCCTATTCGTTGTCTCCTGGGTCTTCGGACTGCTCCTGGCGATCATCCTGACCGTTATTCGGGCGACCGAGTTCAAGCCAACCAACTTTCTGGTTGCCGCCTTTGTCGAGTACCACCGCAATGTGCCGATCCTGATCCAGCTTTTCGTGTGGTATTTCGGTTTTGCCGTTATCCTTCCCGACTCGGTCAATGATTTCCTAAACGATATCGGTGCCGAGATGGGCTATGCGATCGTGGCCCTTGCTCTCAACAAGGCTGCCTATATGTCGGAAGACTTTCGTAGCGGGCTGCGCTCGATACACCCGGCGCAGATGGAGGCGGCGAGGTCAATCGGACTCCCCTATCTCGGCGCCATGAGATGGGTGATTCTGCCGCAGGCGTGGAGGCTCGCCCTGCCGGCACTTCTCGGCCAGACGCTGATCCTGTTCAAGGCGACCAGCCTCGGCGCTGCCATTGGCGTCGCGGAACTCTCCTATCAGGCGCGATATGTGGAGGAGCAGTCGTTCCGGATATTCGAAGCCTACGGGATCACCACTGCGATCTACATGGCTATTTCATTTGCGATCATGTGGGCCTCGTCCCGGCTCGAAAAGCGCTTCCAGTTGCGGGTCAAGTAATGGTGGAAATTCTCCGGGAATATGGGTTGATGCTGCTTATTGGCGAGTATCCGCACGGCAAACTTGGTGGCCTTGCGCTCACCCTTATCATCTCTTTCGTCAGCCTCTTTGCCACATTCCCGTGCAGCGTCCTCGTTGCGTTGGCGCGCACGGGAAACGTGGTCTGGCTTCAGAAGCTCGCCGCGGGCTTCGTGCATTCAGTGCGGGCGATCCCACTGCTGATGTTGATCTTCTGGGCTTATTTCGCGCTGCCGATGCTGATCGGCTTCCCAATCGACGCGACGGTAACACTCGTTGTGGCGATCGTGATCTATCAGACCGCCTATCTCGGCGAGATCGTGGCCGCAGGAATCAAGGGCCTGCCGAAAGGGCAGGCTGAAGCAGCCAAGGCATTGGGCCTTGGATACATCCCGACGACGTTCAGGGTCGTGTTGCCCCAGGCGCTCTTCAACGTGATCCCGGGCATCATCAATCAGCTGACGACGATCATCAAGGAAAGCTCGCTCGGGTCAATCATCGCCGTTTCGGAACTCTCCTACGTGATGCTGCAAGTCAATTCGAACGAAGTAACCAAACCGCTGCAGATCTTTGGCATCCTGGCCGCGACCTACTTCATCTTGTGCTTCTGCCTTTCGCAGGCGACTAACTGGCTCGAACGCCGGATCGCCAAGAGGCGGACGGGGCGCTTCTTCGTGGAGGCGCTGGCATGATTGAGTTCAGCAACGTCTCGAAGTGGTTCGGCGCACTCCGGGTGCTGACGTCGGTATCGGCGACCGTGCCGAAAGGTAGTACCATCGTGCTGTGCGGACCATCCGGTTCTGGCAAGTCCACGCTCGCGCGGACCGTCAATCGGCTGGAGCCGATCCAGGAAGGCACAATCACCGTAGATGGCGCTGACATTCATGCCGCCGGCGTCGATGTCAACAAGCTGCGAACCGGTATCGGCTTCGTCTTCCAGCAGTTCAATCTTTTCCCGCATCTGAGCGTGCTCGAAAACGTCATGCTCCCGCTGCAGCGCATACGCGGTCAGTCGCGAAAGCAAGCGGAGCCGACTGCCATGGACATGCTCAAGCGGGTAGGCCTCGCAGAACGGGCAAAATCACTTCCGGCAGACATCTCCGGCGGTCAGTCGCAGCGGGTCGCGATCGCGCGATCGCTTGTGCTTACTCCCGGCGTTCTCGTTCTTGATGAACCGACCAGCGCGCTTGACCCGGAGATGGTCGGCGAAGTTCTCAAGCTACTCCGGAAGCTGTCGGAGGAAGGGATGACGATGATGTGCGTCACCCATGAAATGGGTTTTGCCCGCGAAGTGTCGGATCGGATCTGGTTCCTGAAGAAGGGCGAACTCAAGTTCAACGGCGAACCAGACGCCTTTTTTTCCGAAGACGCACCGAGCGAGGTTCGCTCGTTCCTCTCTGCCGTCAACCGTACCCGCTAGAACGCCTTCTCGGATAACGCCAATGTCAGACACCACACCTGCAGTCGATATCGTCAATCTTCAGAAGTGGTACGGCGATTTCCGCGTGCTGCGCGACATCAATCTGAAAGTGATGCGTGGCGAGCGCATCGTCATCGCCGGCCCGTCGGGTTCCGGCAAGTCGACGATGATCCGCTGCATCAACCGTCTGGAAGAACACCAGAAGGGCCAGATCATCGTCGATGGCGTCGAACTCATCAACGACCTCAAGAAGATCGACGAAGTGCGCCGCGAAGTCGGCATGGTCTTCCAGCACTTCAACCTCTTCCCGCACCTGACGATCCTGGAAAACTGCACGCTGGCGCCGATCTGGGTGCGCACGATGCCGAAGAAGCAGGCGGAAGAAGTCGCCATGCACTTCCTGAAGCGCGTCAAGATCCCGGAACAGGCCAACAAGTATCCGGGCCAGCTCTCGGGCGGTCAGCAGCAGCGCGTGGCGATCGCCCGCTCGCTCTGCATGAACCCGAAGATCATGCTCTTCGATGAACCGACCTCGGCGCTCGACCCAGAAATGATCAAGGAAGTTCTGGAGACCATGGTCGGGCTTGCGGAAGAAGGCATGACGATGCTCTGCGTGACGCACGAAATGGGCTTTGCGCGTCAGGTCGCCAACCGCGTCATCTTCATGGACCAGGGGCAGATCGTCGAGCAGAATTCGCCGGCCGAGTTCTTCGACAATCCGCAGCACGAACGCACCAAGCTGTTCCTCAGCCAGATCCTGCACTAGGTCGATTGGCGAACAACAAATTCAAGGCCGTCGGATTTTTCCGGCGGCCTTTTCGTTTCGGGGCACTTCTGGCGGTTCACACGCGGCGCCATAACATCACAAACAAAAGGCCCCGATGACGGGGCCTTCCGAGGCGAGCCTGAGAGCGATCAGGTCTTCAGCTTGGCATTGCAGAGGCTGTAGAAGCCGCCGCCCTTCTGGATCCACTTCAGGCCATTGAGCGTGTTCGCATCCTTGTTCTGATGGTAGGCGTCGACGCAGGTATGCATCCGGCCCTTTCCGGGCGTTTCCTTGGCGTATTTCGGTGAAATTGCTGTCGGGAACGACACGCCCTTGGGCGCCGTCATCGTCGGCTTGTCCGGTTCTTCGCCACTGTTGAGGGTGACATCGGGTTCGGCCGTCGCATCCGGACCGCACTGCGCCTTGCGGAAATCGTTCCACTTCATGTTCTTCGCAGAGCCGTCAGCCTGGGCCGATTTATACTTCGCGCTGCATTCCTTCATGGTCAGCGCCGAGGACGGCGTAGCAAACGCCAACGCCCCGAGCAGGGAAACGGATGCAAGAATAGTCAACTGCTTGATCATGATCTTTCCTCCAGGCCTCCAGGGGCAATCAAACTATCAGGCTGGCCAATTTTCTTGTCAACGCGACAATTGGCGCAACCAGTACGTTAGATTTGTTCCGGGCAACCGTCGAGCTCCACTGACGGGATAACATCCCCGCGATGCAGCAGGCGTTTGCTTAGCGGCAAAACGCCGACGGTGGTATAGTGCCGGCCGGGCTGGCTTTTCCTGCACTTCCGAGGGAGGAAGACATGCGCGAACCTGACATGCAGAAAGTAGATGCACTCGTCGGCAGGTTAATCGGCGATGTTGGCGCGGCCGTCTCCGGAGCGCTGGTGGTGCTGGGCGATGACCTCGGCCTGTTCAAGGCCATGGCCGACGGCAAGCCGCGCAACTCTTCCGAACTGTCGAAAAAAACAGGTATCAAGGAACGTTATATCAGGGAGTGGCTGTCCGCCCTCGCAGCTGCCGACTACGTCAGCTATGACGAGAAGAGCGATCGCTTTCATCTGACGCCAGAGCAGGCCATGGTCTTTGCCGAGGAGGACAGCCCAGCCTTCTTTGCTGGCGCCTTTCAGGTCGTGCAGGCCATGTGGACGGACGAACCGAAGGTGGCTGACGCCTTCCGGACCGGCAAGGGTGTGGGATGGCACGAACACAGCGCCTGCCTGTTCCGCGGCACGGAGCGTTTCTTCCGGACCGGCTACAACAACAATCTGGTTGCTGAGTGGATTCCGGCGCTCCAGGGCGTCGACGCCCGCCTCAAAGCCGGCGCCAAGGTCGCTGATGTCGGCTGCGGCCACGGCGCTTCGACGATCCTGATGGCTAAGGCCTATCCTGCCTCGACGTTCTTTGGCTTCGACTATCACGCCCCGTCGATCGAGCGGGCGAAGGCTGCCGCCAAGGAGGCCGGCGTCTCAGATCGCGTCACATTCCAACAGGCGCCCGCCGCCGGCTTTCCGGAGGGGAACTACGATCTCATCGCCATGTTCGACTGCCTCCACGACATGGGGGATCCGGTCGGTGCCGGCAAGCATGTCAAGGAATCGCTCTCGGCCGATGGAACCTGGATGGTCGTCGAGCCCTTCGCCCACGACTGCCTGAAGGACAATCTCAATCCGGTCGGCCGCGTCTACTACGGCGCGTCGACGATGATCTGCACGCCGGCGTCGCTCTCTCAGGAGGTCGGCCTCGGACTCGGCGCGCAGGCCGGGGAAACCAAGCTGCGTAAGGTCGCCCTCGATGCCGGCTTCAAGCATTTCCGCCGCGCCACGGAAACACCCTTCAACATGGTCTTCGAGGTGCGCGCCTGAGGCGAGGTGCGGCGCGCTTGGCCATGGCCCGCCGCGTCACCTGAAACTTTCCACATGCTGAGAAGAGCTTGTGAATATAGAAATAATGGCGAAATATCAAAAAGATAGACAGATTTTCTTAGGCGCCGGAGGTTCAAGGGAGAGAAAAAATCGCGCCATTGTGATTTTTTCTGGTTTTGCCGCTTGCGGGATTCAAAGTGCCTGACTATAAGGGCGCCACCACGAAGGAAGCGCCCTTCGTCTATCGGTTAGGACACCAGATTTTCATTCTGGGAAGAGGGGTTCGACTCCCCTAGGGCGTGCCATCGGTCATTGAAATCATTTGGCTTTTGACGTTTACACGATATCCTCGTAACATTGTTGTGCGTCGCGTCAAATGCTAGTGAATCTGGAATGAAATCCGGTCGGTCAACCGACGACGCGTAGCCCTTGAGCCTGTAGCGCCCTCGCCTTGACTCGCGCTCGGCGACACGCCTGCTTCCTCCAGTCGGCCTCCTCAGCGTGCGCAGAACATCTGGCATCCGAGCGTCGACGCTGCCATAAATGAGCTTCATCGAGGGAGGGATGATTATGCAGAAGAACGCGCCGGACTTCAGCCTTGCGGGCAAGGTGACTTTCGTGACGGGAGCGAGCCGTGGCATCGGTCGGGCTTGCGCGCTTGCCTGTGCCGCAGGCGGCTCCGATATTGTCTTGGGGATCCGCGATGTCGCGGCGTCGGCAGGCCTGGTCGCCGAACTCGAGGGCATGGGACGAAAGGTCCTCCCTGTCGAACTGGACATTCCCAACAGGGTCCATATCGCACAAGCCGTCGACGCGGCGCTTACGAAGTTCGGTCGGATCGACGTACTCGTCAACAACGTCGGCGTGGCTCCGGGCAATCTTGCAGAACTCGTTGAGGAGAAAGACCTTGACGAAATACTTGATGTCAACATCAAGGGCACGTTTCTGATGACGCAGGCGGTGGGCCGTCAGATGATCAAGCGCAACAGCGGCCGGATCATCAACATCAGCTCACAGGCCGGCACCGTGGCACTGCGCGGCGAGGCAATCTATTGCATGAGCAAGGCGGCAATCAATCACCTCACGCGCTGTCTTGCAGCCGAATGGGCACGCTATAATGTCACCGTGAATACCGTATCGCCGACGTTCATCCACACGGATGGTACGGCACCTTTTCTATCCGACGCCGACAATTACAAAGCGACGCTTGCTCACATTCCGCTCGGCCGGATCGGTGAAACCGATGATGTGGTGGGTGCCGTCGTCTTCCTTGCGTCACCAGCTGCGAGCCTAGTCACCGGCGCGAACCTGCTCGTAGACGGCGGATGGTCAGTCGCCTGATGCCGAGGTGCACAATGCTATGCAGACGAGAACGACGATTTTCCGTGGGGCGTGTCGGTTTCTTTGAATTTCAGCCTGGATTCGACGACGCGTTGGTATCGCTACTCATGCTGAGTATGGACCAGCCTTGCTTCGGCCTGCCCCACCGAATAGAGTTGCCGGATGGCTAGGCAGGTCCTCTTCGTACAAGGAGCCGGCGAAGGCGTCTACGATTGCTGGGACAGCAAGCTCGTGACCAGCCTCGAGCGCGAACTCGGCGAAAGCTATACCGTCCGCTATCCCCGAATGCCCAATGAGGACGATCCAAGCTACGCAGCGTGGGAGCCTGCGTTAACGAGAGAACTCGCTTCGCTGGACGACGGGGCAATTCTCGTCGCTCACTCGGTCGGCGGCACCATTTTGATCCATGTGCTTGCCGAACAGCAGCCGAAACCGAGGTTCGGAGGGCTATTCGTCATCGCTGCGCCCTTCATCGGCGAAGGCGGATGGCCGAGCGACGGCATCGGCGACTGCAAGGACGTCTCAGAGGGTCTCCCGCCCGGCCTTCCCATCTATCTCTATCATGGCGCCGCCGACGACGTGGTACCCACTGCCCATGTTCATCTCTGTGCGAAGGCGATTCCGCACGCCGTCGTCCGCACACTCGACCGCAGGGATCACCAGCTCAACAACGATATGAGCGACGTTGTTCGAGACATACTTTCAGCCGGCTAAGCTGTCAGCACGCCGAAGCGCGCGCCGGTTCTCTTTTCCAGCAAGCTGAACGTCTTGCCGAACAGCCATGCCGTTCCTATTTTCTTGTCAGATGCGCCCTTCGTCTATCGGTTAGGACAACAGATTCTCATTCTGTAAAGAGGGGTTCGATTCCCCTAGGGCGTACCAAACCACTCGATTCCAGATTGCCGAATGGCGCATTGGCGCGAGTTCCATTCATACACGAAATCAGAAGCCGCTGATCAGTTCTACCTTCGAGCCGTCGCTGAAGCGCGAGAGCCGGAACGCTTTCGGGTCGACGACGGGCGCCCGGCCCGTGACGATATCAGCCATCAGCCGTCCCGCTGCCGGTCCAATGCCGAAACCGTGGCCGGAGAATCCGGTCGCGATATGAAAGCCGGGAATGGAATCGACCGCCGAGATGACGGGCACGGCATCCGGCGTGACATCGATGTAGCCGCCCCAACGCTGTGCGATTTCCGCCTTTGCGAAAACCGGAAACGCCTTCTTCAGACTGTCAAGTGCATCCAGCGTCAACTTCTTCGAGGGCACCGGATCGAGAACACGGTGATACTCGAACGGACTTGCGTCATCCATTGACCAGCGCCGCGGAATGCGCAGCTCGTCAAAGAAGCGGCCAGCGAGGCGGAAGGAAAGCGACTTCCACTCTGCCCGCAAGGCCGGCAGAAACGCAGCAGCATGGCGGAACGAGGCCGGCACGATATCGACGATGTTGTCGTGGCCGCAGGCCACTGTGTAACCACCGTCCTGCCGCTTGCGGATAGCGAAATCCTTGGCCCATATCGTTTGCGCCGGCCCGTCTTCCAGCGGCTTCGTGCGCATAACGCTGTTCAGCACCTTCAGTTGCGGCAGATCGATGCCGAAGCGACCGGCAAACAGGCTGGACCACGCGCCGCCGGCCAGGACCACGGCCTTGCAGGCGATCGCGCCGCGTTCCGTCACGACACCGCTAACGGCCCCTGCCGAGGTCTCGATGCCGCGTACAGCGCACTCCGTGAGAATGGTCGCTCCCTTGTCGCGTGCCGCTTCGGCGATCGCCGGTGCCGCCTTCTGCGGCTCCGCCCGCCCATCGGCCGGCGTGTAGAGCGCTCCCGCCATATCGACACTTGAGCCGGGAACCGTTTCACCGAATTCTTGCGCCGTTAGCATGCGGGATTCGATCTGGTAGCCGTCCAGATTGGTGCGCCAACGCTCGCGCTCCGCCACCTCCTTATCATTGGCGCAGGTGAAGATGATGCCGGTGCGCTTGAAACCCGTATCGCGCCCCGTGCGCTTGTCGAGGCCATCCCAGATTCTCAGCGCCTCTGCCATCAGCGGCACCTCGCGCGGATCGCGCATCGAGATCCGCACCCAGCCCCAGTTCCGGCTCGATTGTTCCTTCCCAATCCCGCCTTTCTCGCAAAGCGTCACGCGCAGGCCGCGTTCGGCGAGTTCCAGCGCCGTGGAGCAACCGACAATGCCGCCGCCGATCACAACGACGTCGCACTCTTTCGGAAGCTCCTCGTCGCCATGGACGGGAACAACATAGGGACCGGGCATGAGGGATTGTCTCCTGGCAGGGACTCAAGATCGTTTGGCTTGTGTAGCCCTACAACCCCGCCCCGATTTTAGGAACCCTGCCCGCGCTTCGTCTGCATATCTTACAGCTTCAGGATCGCTTGAAGGCAAACACATCAACTGGCTCGCCCAAACCACGCAGAGGGAACGCGCCGAGGCTTTCCATGCCTTCCTTGCACGAAGCCATCTCGACGAAGGCCCTGGAGAAGAGCACCGGCCGCTTGATCTCTTTCGTCAGGCTTTCCAGACGCGATGCCACGTTGACCGCAGGCCCAATGACCGTGAAATCCAACCGGCGGCGCGAGCCGATGTTGCCATACATGACGTCGCCGACATGCACGCCGATACCGTAGCGCAGCACCTCGCGACCCTCGCGCGCATTCTCCTCGTTGAGCGCAGCGACCGCGGCGTCGGCCTCCTTGATCGCCGTCAGGAGGTTTCTGCAGGCCATCGGATCGGTCAGCGGGAAGATCGCCAACATCCCGTCGCCCATGAATTTTAGGATCTCGCCGCCGTGTTTCTCAATTGGCTCCGACATCGCGTCGAAATAGCCGTTCAGCAACTCGATCACGTCATCGCGCGGCCATTGATCCGAGATCGTCGTGAAATCGCGCAGATCGCAGATCAGGATCGCCGCACCGACGGTGGCCCCGCTGCCACGTGTTGTCGCCCCAGCAAGGATCTGTCCGCTGGCATGCGGCCCGACATAGGTCTCCAACAACGTGCGCGCGAGAATGTTCTTGAGGCGGATCTCGGTCACCAGTGTCAAGGCGGGCAGAAGATCCTGGAGGAAAGCAATGTGCTCGTCAGAAAAACCGCCGGGCCGGTCGCTGGTGAAGGTCGCGATGTGGCGCTTTCCGAGTGTGTGCTCCATCGGCCAAGCGATATATTCCGTAAGCCCATCACGTATCAGTTCGTCATAAAATTGATGGTGGCCGTCTCCGTCTCTCATAGCCTCGAGGTTTTTGCGAACCTCGATCGCGCCGCTGAAGATCTCGTTGACCGGACTGTTGCGAAACTGCGGTGTCCTCTCGACGCCATAGCCGAACGTATCGATCTTGGCCTCGGCCAACCCGGTGCGCCACAGGATACGTGCTCCGAGCCATTGCGGATGAAGCGTCCTGAAGTGCAACGATGCGCGCGCTACCGGTACGCCTTCGTTCCGGAGCCGCTGGCACATCTGCACGAAGATGTTGTCGATGAAGCGCTCGTCACGCGTTTCCGTGACCAGCCAATCGATGATCTTTCGCCGACGCGAGGGCCACACGCCCTCACTCTGATCGTTGAAGGACAAAGGCACGTCCGAAACGGATTGCATGGTTATACTCCACAAACACGGTCGCGTCCCGATTGAGGAAGGACATCATTCATCCCCTAGATGGTGCGTGACTCTGCAGATTGAAATGGTTGCGTCCACCGGAGTCTGAGTCACCCGGCTTCTAGCCGAGCATACGCCGGGTCTCCACAATCGTCGCAGCGCTCGCTGCCAGCGGCCTGTATTCCAGCCCGATCGCGCCTCGGTAGCCATGTTCGACAAGCCAATCGACCCGTCGCTTAAGGTCGACATTTCCGCTGCCGGGCTCATTCCGTCCCGGATGATCGGCTACATGGACGTGGAAAACTCGGTCGATATCATCGCCGATCACCTCGGCCGTGTCCTCTCCCATGACGGCGGAATGATAGACATCATAGACAATGCCGATCTCGGAACGCCCCGTCGCCCTTACGATCTCGAGACCTTCCACTGTTGAATGAAGGAAATAGCCGACGTGGTCGATCAGCGTGTTGAGCGGCTCGAGGCCGAGGCGAACCCCACTGCCCTCGAGAATTTCGCCGGCGGCGGTCAGGGTTTCGATCAGCGCTGCCTTTTGCTCCTCGCGAGACTTGCCGGCAAGATCATCACCTGCCTGCGCAATCAGGGTGTGCGCGCCGAGGCGTCTTGCCGTTGCGATCGAACTTTTCAGACCTTTCAGAAACGCTTCCTTATTGGTTCTGTCTGTCAGGGCAATCATCGGTTCCGCCACAAAACTCGTGAGTTCTATGCCGGTTTCCGTCAGCGCCCATTCGATGCTGCCGATATCCTTGTTCGTCCACTTCCAGAATTCGACTGCCTCCACGCCGTGCGCGTGCGCAAGGCGGATCCTGTCCGCGAAGTTGTCGGCGTCAGCTGCGAACAGCCATTCGATGCAGGCGGAAAGTCTCATGGCGGCCTCGCTGAATCGGGAACTCTTTCGCCGACAATAGTCGAGCCGCGGCAAATGGCAAAAAGCTTCCATGCTCCGTTTCTGACTTGACGTCATATTCAAGATTGCTAACGTGCGGGTGCGTATTAATCTCCCAACTCCGCCCGTCATCATTGACGGGCGTATCTTTTCCGGCTCGATCCAGAAAGTCAGGAATGGCGACAGAGGGACGATGGCTGCGGTGGGCGTATCGTTTGGCAAAGCACGCATCGTAGCGCTGGTGGCCAGCTTTCTGTTGGCACTTACCCAGATGGCCCTCTCCCAGCCGCCCGCTGCAACGTCGCATCGTGTCTGTGTCTATTCCCTCGACATGCCGAACTCTGGCGAGCGCCTATGTATCACCCGCGAAACTTACGGGCGCGATCTCTGCGTCGCGATCGATCACTTCGCGCGGGAAAACGACCTGCCGCCGGAATATTTCGCCCGGTTGATCTGGCGGGAGAGCCGTTTTCAGGCAGGCGCCATCAGTCCCAAAGGCGCGCAGGGCATTGCGCAGTTCATGCCTGGCACCGCAAGGCTGCGCGGATTGAGGGATAGTTTCGATATCCTCGAATCCCTCAAGGAATCGGCGCGCTACCTCGACGAGCTGCGAATACGCTTTGGCAATCTCGGCCTCGCTGCCGCGGCCTATAATGCCGGCGAGCAGGGCCTCTCCGACTATCTCGATACGGGCCTGCTGCCCTTCGAGACACGCAGCTACGTTCTTGACATCACGGCGAATACGATCGAGCAGTGGAAGAACGATCCGCCTGTCGAGGCTGCGCAGTTTCTCATTCCGGACAAATCCTTCATCGATGGTTGCATAGAGCTAGCCAGCAAGCGCCGCCTGACCGAAACCGCCTCGGTCCAACAGGGTCAGTGGGCGCCATGGGGCGCCCAGCTTGCGGCAAATAGCAACGATGCCGCAGCACTTCGCCTATTTACCGCAGTCGCGCGTCAACTTCCCGCACCTCTCGCGAGCGAGGAGCCGGTCATCGTGCGCATGCGGGATCGCAGCTTTGGCTTCAGGCCGCGCTTTGCTGCTCGTATCGGCAGAGAGACTCGCGCTGAAGCTGACAAGGTTTGCATGACTGTCCGTGCCGCCGGGGCAGCCTGCACCGTCTTCCGAAACTGAGACCGTTTCGGCCCCTGCTGAGGATCGGCGACGGCGAATTTTCCCGTGGAGCCATGAACTTTGGCGCGAGTTGTGCGTTTCCCCGGAGGGAGGAAAGAGCCATGCACAGCACGCAAAACCGACAGATTAGAAATCCGGGGCCGAGGGGCCGGAGCATCGCCAACCAAGGCAGGCGGAACGGTGCCGATTCCGCCGAAGAGCGCAAATTGCACAAGCTCCTCGGGCGCCACGTCCCTGAACACGAAATTCATGCGAATATCACCAGTAAGCCACCGAAACTTCGATAGCGGCAGCGAAAATATCAGAAGACCAGAAAATCCGGGGCCGTCTGCTGGGAGGTCAACTTAAGCGTTCCATCAGGCTGGACCACGTATTTCTCGAATGTGCGGTAACCCCATTTTCCCAGGAACGTGTTATTGATCACCGTTCCCGGCGGGTACGGCGAGCGCACGACGCGTCCATAGGTCAGGCTTCCCGGCACAGGCCCAAGCGGCGGTGCAGTCGTGTTGCAGCCGGCAAGCGCTATCGCCATGATTATTGGGGTATATCTCATCTCTCCCTCCTGAGCCGAAGCCCAAGCTGGCCGCACAAGAATGCGGCCAGATTTATTCAAGAGCGCGCCAATCGATAGCCGGCGAGACGCCGTTAGCCTTGTGGCGTCAACGTCATGGACGTTCCGGTAGCGGCAACGTTGAGGCCGAGCTGTCCGGTCACGCTCAGCGTCTGCAACTGCACCGAGCCACTGGTGCCGCCGACGAGGATGTTGGCACCAACACCGGCGACAAGCGTCGCTTCGGCCGATGCGCCCTGGTAAAGGCCGCCCAGCGAACCGCGATGGTATCCCGTCGTCGGCGCAAACACCGCCCACACAATCCGGCCGCGCGTGGTAAATCCGACATCAACGCCCAGTTTGCGGATCGCACCCGCGTACCGATCCTGCGTCTCGCTGCCCGATGTCGGGCTGAAAACGCAATCAACCGATTTTGCCGAACCGAGGACATAACCGACACCGCCACCGACGTCACAGGTCAGAATCCCGATCTTGACGCCGTCACTCAGGTCGGGCTCGGGCTGCTGATAAGTGGTGACCAAATCGGCAGCACCGACGCTCGTGGCCAAGGCTTGCATCAGCGATACGGCAGCAACTGCGGTTGCAATCTTCTTCATCATTTTCTCCTTGTATTGCACGGAGATAGATAGCGCATCGCTATGATTTACCAAGGCCGCTGATGCATGGCTGCCCTTCCGATCTTGCACGCTAATTGAGCCAATTCGTGAGCATCCTTGCCAGCGCCCGGCAGCGCGCCGCCCATCTAAAACAGCTCGATCACAGCCAAACACAAGGGCTCGCCCGATCCGCGACCTCACACCGATTTTGGTGAGACAGTTCTGCCGAGAAAACCGCCGTGCATAGGTGGGACCGCCAACGCGGCAAAATCAGGCTGGGGCGTCTAGGGCGGATGGCGGCAGAAACGCCAGGTTCCCGAGAAAAAGCCTCGCTTCACGCGATACTCGCTTCACGCGAGGCCGATTCTCTATTCGCAAACCGTTCTA
>Ga0207426_1001060_pt1 | contig 26047 bp, 23 predicted proteins | sample AraplaMF_Cvi_mMS_FD_184265 | JGI IMG/M metagenome (GOLD analysis project Ga0207426, IMG submission 184265) | Arabidopsis root microbial communities from the University of North Carolina, USA - plate scrape MF_Cvi_mMS (SPAdes) (version 2) | ecosystem: Host-associated > Plants > Roots > Endosphere... | reverse complement strand
GCTGCCGAGTTCGGCGATGATCCGGTGCAGCCGCAGGCCCGTCGGGGCGTCGTAGGCGTAGGTCGCCGCCAGCTTCTTCGCCCACTGGAGGTCCTGGAGAGCCCAGTCCAGTACGAGCCCGCTGCTGCAGCTGTCGTCCAGCCGCCGCAGCTGCTGGATCCGGTCGGTGAGCATCCCGACCGCGACGTCGGGGATCTCCTCGCCGCGGGTCCGGGAGGGCGGCGGCGGGTCGTCGGTCACCAGCCAGTCCACCGAGGCGGTGACCGGGTCCGGGGCGGCCGGGCGGGAGACGGGCTTCGCGGGACGCCGTTGTGCGGACAGGCGCCGGCACGAGGCCGCGGGGAAGTGCTCGGGCCACAGCGCCGCGACCCCGATGGGCTCGCCGAGGTGATCGGAGAGGATCGTGGCGACGATGTGCGGCAGCCGGCGCCGGGGACAGGCGCCCTTCAACCAGTTGTAGGGCGCCTTGCTGCTGATGGTGCCGGTGCCGCACCGCTTGTTGATCTCCCGGGCCAGCCGCTCCGGCGGCCAGGATAATCGCGCCAGGCAGGACGCTAAGACAGAGGTGTCGTTCATCGGCGGGGAACCTCGACCGCAGTGGCGCTCGTCGCTGACGTGGTGGTGTCCGGGGCAGGACCGGTCAGCTTCGGGAATGGTGGGGGGTGTTCCGGCGAGGTGCCGGGCGTGAGCCGGATCGGGCCGACGGTGTGCATACCTGCTTTCACGCCCCCCTGCCGAGAACTGCCTGCCCATCCTAGGGATGCCCGTGTGTTCGGTGGCGAATCTGTGATGACGGACACAGCAACTGCCCAGTGTGTGCAGGTGCGTTGGCCTCGCACGAGACCGCCGGCGGGACTTCAGACCCGGTGCGGCTGCCGGGCCGGCACGGCGTCGGACACCGCGGCCGGGCGCAGCGCCGCCCAGTAGAGCGCGATCCCGAGGGCCAGCACGGCGACGGCGAACAGGAAGGGTGCCTCGAACGAGCCGGTCGCCTGCGCCAGCCAACCGGTGAGCAGCACCCCGCCGGCCGTGGCCGCCGTGTTGAGGAAGTTCATCAGGCCGCTGACCGCCCCCACGGTCCCCGGCGGGGCGAGCAGCCCCGGCAGGCCCCAGGCGACGGGCGCGGCAATGGCCAGCCCCGCCAGGGAGAGGGACATCCAGACGACGGCCATGGCGGGTGACCCGGCGCTCCCCGCGGCGCCGATCGTCGCGCCGAGCGCCAGCCCGCATGTCAGCACCGTCCTGCGCACCGTCCACGCGCCGCGGCCCCGCCGCACCAGCCGGTCCACCAGCAGCCCCCCGACGAGGAGTTCGGCCACCGTCGCCACCGCCCACGGAATCATCGCGTAGAAGCCGGACTGCAGCAGCCGCACATGGAACTCCCGCTGGAGGAACTCCGGCATCCAGGTCAGCACGATGTTGATGGTGTAGCCGTAACAGGCGAAGCCGCAGGACAGGAGCCAGATCCGGCCCGAGCGCAGCGCCGAGCGGAACTGCCGTGCCCCGCCCCGGTCGGCGTCCCGTGCCCCGCCTTCGAGGATGAACGCGCGCTCGGCCGGACGCAGCGAGCGGTAGGCGGACGGGTCCCGGTACCCCCACCACCACACGGCGGTGAACAGTGCGCTGACCACGGCCGTGAACAGGAACCCGGCCCGCCAGCCCCACTCGCTCATCACGAACGCCAGGACCGGGAACGCCACCATGTTGGCCAGCTTGGTGGCGCCGTCGAACATCGCGGTGGCCGTACCGCGCTCGCTGAGCGGGAACCACGCCGCGGTCGCCTTGGAGGCGCCGACCATCGAGGGTCCCTCGGCGACCCCGAGCAGCAGCCGGGCCGCGATGAGGGGACCCACCCCGCCGGCCACCGCGGTCAGCAGCCCGGCAACGGTCCACAGCCCGGCGGCGATCCGGGTGAGCCGTGAGACGCCCAGGAGGTCGACCAGCAGACCGGCGGGTAACTGGACCAGGCAATACGACCACGTGAACGCCGAGAGGACCACCCCGAGTTGTGGGAGGTCCAGCCCGAAGTCGTCGGCGATCGAACTGCTCGCCACCGAGAGCGCGGTGCGGTCGAGGAAGTTGACGAGGATGCCGGTGGCGAGGAGTCCGCCCATCGCCCAACGGGTGCGTCCACGGGGTGCCACGCGTGTGAACCAGCCTTTCCTGCTGCGGCCGTCACGGAGACGCACGACGGCCCTGGGTGCCCTGCCAAGAGGCCCCACCGGGCCGCCCGGACACCTGGCCGGTGGCGGACCGGCCGGACCGGCCGGGTGATCGGCGGGACACGCCCATGGTGATCACAACCGGACCGGTCCGGTCACCGCTGCGCCGAACAATGGCCAAATGCGAGCGGCCGCGCCGGCAGCGTGCGGACGTGGCGCGGGCCGCTACGAGACGACGTCCCGCAACGGCTTGCCCGCCAAGTGACCGAGGACGTTCTGCACGGCAGCCAGGGCGATGCGCACCAGCGTCTCGCGGGTGACTCCCGCGACGTGCGGGGAGAGCACCACGTTCGGGGCCTTGAGCAGCCGCAGGGCCGCCGTCGGCGGTTCGGGGTCGAAGACGTCGAGGCCGGCGCCGGCGAGGGTGCCGGCCGCCAGGGCGTCCGCGAGGGCGTCCTGGTCGATGAGCGCGCCGCGGGCGGTGTTGATCACGAAGGCGGTGGGCTTGAGGAGGGCCAGGCGCGCCGCGTCGAGGAGGTTGCGGGTGTGTTCGGTGAGCGGGGCGTGCAGGGTGACGTAGTCGGAGGTGCGCAGCAGTGCGTCGAGGTCCAGGTGGCGGGCGCCGCCGAGGCGCGCCTCGGTCTCCGGGGCGGCCGGCTTCGGCCCGGTATAGACGATGTTCATGTCGAACGCCACGGCGCGGCGGGCGACTTCCTCGCCGATGTGGCCGAGACCGACGATGCCGAGGGTCTTCCCGGACAGCTCGGTGATGGACCGTTGCAGGCGTGGCAGCGCCCAGTCGGCCTCGACGAGCGCCTGATGGGCCGGGACCAGCTGCTTGGCCAGGGCGAGCATCAGGGCGAAGGTCTGCTCGGCGACGTTCTGCTTCTCCGCTCCGCTGGAGCCGATGTTGCAGACCGGGATGCCCCTCTCGCGGGCCGCGTCCACATCCACGTAGTCGAAGCCGTGGCTGGCGCACTGGACGACCTCCAGGTCCGGCGCGGCCGCGAGATGCGCGGCCGTGACCGGGCCCAGGCCGGTGATGAGGAGATGGGCCGCGCGCAGCGCCTCGGGATCCTCGTCGGTGGTCTCGACGACGGTGACCCGGGCCTGGCCGGAAAAGAGGCCGGCCAGCGCGGCTCCGGCGGCGCGGCCGCCGACGTGCGGCGAGACGACCGCGAGGACGTTGCGCACCGGGCTCGGTGCCGCGGCGGGGGACGGGTCCGGCGAAGTGGTCATGCGGATTCCTCGATGAGGTCGTCGGCGGTCAGCGTGGCCGGGCGGGAGTGCCCGGACAGCGCGAGGGTCAGGTCCAGTTCGGCGAGCAGACAGCGGACGACGTGCTCGACGCCCGCCTGCCCGTCGAGGCCGAGCCCATAGGCGTACGGGCGTCCCACCAGCACCGACGCGGCGCCCAGTGCCAGCGCCTTGACGATGTCGTCTCCGGTGCGGATGCCGCTGTCGAAGAGCACGGTGAGCCGGTCGGCCGCCGCCGCCACGACGCGGGGCAGGGCATCGGCGGCGGCGACGGAGCCCGCCACCTGGCGGCCGCCGTGGTTCGAGACCACCACCCCGTCCATGCCGGCCTCGGCGGCCCGCAGGGCGTCCTCGGGGTGCAGGATGCCCTTGAGCACGATCGGGCCGTCCCAGTTCTCGCGCAGGAACGCCAGGTCCGGCCAGGTCTTGGCGGGGTCGGCGAACATCCCCAGGAAGTGCATCACCGCCGCGTTCGGGTCCTCGTGCACCGGTTTGGCGAGCCCCGCACGGAACGCGGGATCGGTGAAGTAGTTGGCGGTGCCCACGCCGTGCAGGAACGGCAGGTACGCCTGGTCGAGGTCGCGTGGGCGCCAGGCGAGGAGCGGGGTGTCGAGGGTGACGAACAGCGCGGTGTACCCGGCCGCTTTCGCCCGCTCCAGGAAGCTCCTGGTGACCTCGCGGTCCTTGGCCCAGTACAGCTGGAACCACCGCTCCCCGTCGCCCATCGCCTCGGCGACCTCTTCCATGGGGGTGCTGGAGGCGGAGGACAGGATGTAGGGCACGCCCTGGGCCGCGGCGGCCCGTGCCGCGCCGGGCTCGGCGTCCGGATGCATGATCGACAGCACGCCCACCGGCGCCAGCGCGAGCGGCGCGGGCAGCGACCGCCCCCACAGCTCCACGGACAGATCGCGGTCCTGCACCTCGCGCAGCATCCGCGGCACGATCCGCCGGCGCCGCAGCGCCGCCCGGTTGGCGTCGGCGGTGCTGCCGGTGCCCGCGCTGCCCGCCACATAGCCGACCGGGCCGGGACCCAGGCGCCGTTCGGCGAGCTCCTCCAGCCGCGTCAGATCGGTCGGCAGCCGCGGTACCGCGCCCGTCATGCCGTGGAGGTAGATCTCGTACTGGAAGTCCGCCCAGTGCTTCGCCATCCGTCGGTCCCGCCTCTCGTCGCTGAGACTGCGTGCTCCCCGAGATCCTGGCGACCGTGACCACACCCGTCCACCGCGCTGCGCACAACACGCGGGTGGAATCATCACCCCGTGATGAAGGAACGGGAGCGCATCCGGCAGCAGCTGATCGCCGACCCGGGCGTGGTCGCGACGATCGTCGCCGCGGTGCGCGAGCAGGTGCCGGCCTATGCCGCCCTCGATGACGGCCGGCTGCACGAGGTGCGCGCCATCGCCGCCTGGGCGCTGGACCGGCTGCTGCACCTCTGGGCCACCGACAGCGCCCTCACCGCGGCCGACGTCCGCCGGTTCCGCGGTATCGCGGCGGCGCGGGCCGCGGACGGCCGCCCGGTGCAGGCGGTCCTGCGGGCCTACCGGGTCGCGGCGACGGTGATGACGGACGAGGTGGCGGCCGCGACGCCCCCGCCGGGCGCACCGGACGCCTTCGCGCTCGCACGGATGGCGCTGACCACCCTCGACACCCTCTCCGAGGAGATGGCCACGGCCTACACCGCGACCAGCGACGACCTCACCTCGGACCGCGACCGGGCGCTGCGCCTGCTCCTCGACGACCTGATCGCCGGACGGCACGCCTCCATCGGCGCGCTGACCGACCGGGCCGCCCGGCTGGGCAGTCAACTACCGGACCCCTACTGTCTGTTGGTGGCCGAGTCCGCCGACGCGCACGGCGCGGGGGTGGCACCGGAGACGGCCGCCGGGCTCCTTGCCCCGCTGGGCGGCCACGGCGGCGGCCCCACCCCTCTGGTGACGGTCCGGGGCCCGCGCGCCGTCCTGCTGCTGCCCGCCGCGGCCGGCCGGGCCGCGCCCCGGGCCCTGGGCGAGCGGGGCCTGCGCGGCTGTGCGATCTCGGGGGAGAGCCTGGACCGGATCGCCGTCGCCTACCGTCTCGCGGCCGACGCCCTGGACGCGGCACCCGCACACGCCCATCATCCCGGGCGGGTTCTGACGGACGGTGACGCCCAGGTGCTGGCGCTGCTCGGCGGGCGCCCCGCCACCACCCCCGAGCAGATCGGCCGGCTGATCCTCGGCCCGCTCGTCCAGCCCGGCCGCCGCCACCTCATGGAGGCGCTCACCGCCTACCTCGACACGGGCTCCGCCAACGCCGCCGCCCGCAGGCTCGGCCTCCACCCGCAGTCGCTGCGCTACCGGCTGCGCCGCATCGGCGACCTCACCGCACGGGACCCGCGCGACCCCTGGCAGCGGCTCACCCTCGACATCGCCCGCACGATCGCGCCCTGAGGCGCGGGCGGCCCGGCGGTGCCCGCCCCGCACCGTGCGGCGGCCGCGGCCGTCCTCAGCCGTTCTTGTGCGCCTTGAGTTTCTTCCAGACGGTGCTCAGCGCCGCGAGGTCCTCCTCGTCGAGGAGATCGGTGAACACCGGGGTCAGGCAGGCGCGGCGGGTGGCGTCGGCCTCCTCGAAGAGCCGGCGGCCCTCCGGGGTGAGGGACACCTCCACGGAGCGCGCGTCGCTCGCGGAGGGGGTGCGGGTGACCAGGCCGCGGTTCCGGAGCGCGTCCACGACGCGGGAGACCTGGCTGCGGCTGAGCATGGTGCTGTTGCCGAGCACGGAGGCGGGCACCGGGTCCGCGCTGGAGGCGAGCCAGAGCATCACCTCGAACCAGGAGACCGGGAGGTCGTGCGCCTTGGTCAGGGCGCGGTCCACGCGTTCGGTGAGCACGGTTCCGGCCCAGACCAGCCCGTAGAAAGCGTGGTCGGCCACGGGCATCTCGGCCTGGGTGAGCTTCCTTTTCGCCATGCCGCAAGGCTACCGGTTGCGTGTGCGCACACATAATGTCTATGGTGTGTGTACACGCACTTAAATTGCTCCGTCGCACGGAGCCGAAAGGTTCGCCATGTCTTCCAAGGTTGTTCTGATCACCGGCACGTCCTCCGGCATCGGCCTGGCCGCCGCGGTCGCCGCCGCGCGGGCCGGCTGGCAGGTCGTGGCCACGCTGCGCGACCCGGGCCGTGCCGACGCCCTGCGCGCGGCGGCCGGCGAGGCGGGCGTGGAGCTCGATGTGCGGCAGCTCGACGTCACCGACGAGGCCTCCGTCGCCGCCGCGATCGACGGGGTGATCGCGGACCACGGCCGTCTCGACGCCGTGATCAACAACGCCGGGGCCGGCCACCTCGGCACGCTGGAGAACGAGCCCGTCTCCGCGGTGCGCACGGTGATGGAGGTCAACTTCTTCGGGGTCCTGCACGTCTCGAAGGCGGCACTGCCGCACCTGCGGTCCTCCGGCGGTCGTCTGATCACCGTCACCAGCGTCGGCGGGGTCGTCGGCCAGCCCTTCAACGAGGCCTACTGCGCCGCCAAGTTCGCCGTCGAGGGCTACATGGAGAGCCTGGCGCCGGTGGCGGCCCGCCTCGGGGTGGCGGTCTCCGTCGTCGAACCCGGCGCCGTGGCCACCGAATTCGTCAACAACATCGGGCTCGACCTGGCGGGCGAGGTCGCCGCCGCGGGCCCGTACGCGGACGCGCTGCAGGCCTACCTGGACCGCACCGTCGGCCAGTTCCTCGACGGCGCGCAGACCCCGGCCGAGGCCGCCGAGGCGGTGCTGGAGGCCCTCACCGCGGACCGTCCCGCGTTCCGCATCCAGACCTCGGACTGGGCGCGCGACTTCACCGGCACCAAGCTCGCCGACCTCGACGGCTCGGCGGTGCTCGGCCTCACCGGTGGCTGGGTGGGCTGATCCGGCGCGGACGGGGCCGGGGGCGGGTTCTTCCGCGAAGAGGGCCCGGGCGTAAAAAATCACGTCAAAGATATTCCCAAGGGATTCCCCATTAACGGCTGTCCTATTCGGCGGTGGAGTGGAAAGAGAGGGGCGCGTGCCGCGTACAGATGTCGCCGCCGTGCGCAAATTGGTCTCGACCACTCGCCGCCCGGATCGAGAGTGCCCCGGAAAGGCTGCGGGCGGCATCTATTTCTTCCTTCCGGTGGTCCGGCGGGCGCGGCGGAAAGAGTCCGCCGGGCCCGCCGGTGAGCCGGGGGCCCGCAGGGTCGTACAACTCCCCGAGCGCCACGCCCGGTTGGCGTTTTGGCTGGTGGCGGGTGTCCCGCGGTCGCCCGCCAGGAGGGTGGGAGGGGCGGGCGGAGGCCGGAGCGATACGGCGTGTTCCGGAATGAATTGACCGTTTCGATACCGTCCGGAACTCCCGTCGAGCGACAGGGGTTCAGGGAGTCGAATCACAGCACGCTTCTCTATCGTTGTTGCTTCGATTCTTGACGGTAGGGCCGCAGATAGCGTTCAATTCAGCCGTTCTGGGCCGGTCAGGAGGCCCCTTTGGAGGTACCGGGAATGAATGCAATAATGCGGCGTGCCCTCACCGGCGCAATGGCGATTTCGCTCGCAGCGCCCTTGGCGGCGTGTGGCAGCGATCACCAGGACACCGGTGCCGGCAAGGACTCCATCGGGCTGCTCCTCCCGGAGACCAAGGCGGCCCGGTACGAGAAGTTCGACCGCCGCATCATTTCCTCGCGCATTGCGTCCCTCTGCCTCTCGTGCAAAGTCGACTACCACAATGCCGAGCAGCAGGTCGACACCCAGAAGAGACAGTTCGAGGCTCTGGTGAAGAAGGGCGTCAAGGTCATCATCCTGGACCCGGTCGACGCCCAGGCGGCCAAGAGCTGGGTGGACGCCGCCGCCAAGAAGGGCGTCAAGGTCATCGCGTACGACCGGCTCGCCGAGGGCGATGTCGCGGCGTATGTCTCGTACGACAACGAGAGAATCGGCCGTCTCCAGGGGAAGGGCATTCTCGCGGCCCTCGGTTCCCAGGCGGCCGCGTCCGACGTCGTCATGATGAACGGCTCGCCGACCGACCCGAATGCCCCGTCCTACAAGAAGGGCGCGCACGAGGTCCTCGACGGCAAGGTCCGCAAGATCGTCTACGAGAAGGACATCCCCGGCTGGTCCGCGGCGACGGCCAAGAAGGAGATGGGCGACTTCGTCGACGCGCACGGCCCGGAGGGTTTCGACGCGGTCTACTCGGCCAACGACGGGATGGCGGGCGGTATCGCCGAGGCCCTGAAGTCGGCCGGTATCAAGAATGTTCCGGTCGGCGGGCAGGACGCCGAACTCCCCGCGCTGCAGCGGCTGGTGGCCGGCACCCAGTCCTTCACCATTTACAAGGAAGTCAGGCCGGAGGCCGAAACCGCCGCGGAGATCGCCTTCCGCCTGCTGCGGGGCAAGAGCATCAAGCCCTTCACCTCGGCCACCGCCGACAACCAGAGCAAGTCCGGTATCCCGGCCAAGCTGTTCAAGGCGCAGATCGTCACCCGCAAGAACATGAAGGACACCGTCGTCCGCGACGGCGCTGTCCGGGTCGACCTGCTCTGTGCCGGCGATCTCGCCGCCGACTGCAAGTCCCTCGACCTGGAGTGACCGTCCCCGGTCAGGGGGAGGAGCGGACCGGCCGCCCGAGCCATGCGTAGGCGGCTTGCGCCGTGAATTCCCCCTGACCGCCCTTGAACAGCAGCCCGGCGCTCGCGAACGCCGGGTCGTCGGCGGTGGCGGCCACATAGGGGACGGCGATGCACCGCATGCCCGCCCGGTGTGCCGCGAGCGCACCGGGCGCCGCGTCCTCCAGCACCACACAGCGCCCGGGATCGACGCCCAGTCGGTGTGCCGCCTCCAGGAACACGTCCGGCTCGGGCTTGCCGTGCGCCACCTCCTCCGCGGACACCACGGTGGTCAGCAGCGCGTCGAGCCCGGTTCCGGCCAGCACCGCCTCGATCGCCGACCGGGACGAACCGGACGCCACGGCCATCGGATGCCCGGCCGCCGCCAGCCGCTCCACGAACGCGCGCATCTCGGGGAAGACCTCGGTATGCGCCCGCGCCAGCTCCAGATAGGTGCGGTTCTTGCCGGCCAGCAGCTCATCGAGCGGTGCGTCAATGCCGAACTCCCGGCTGAGGATCTCCAGGGTCTCGCGGGTGCCGATGCCGATGAAGCGGGCGTGCTGCTCCCAGCTGAAGTCCGGCACGCCGTACCCGGCCAGCAGCCGGCGCCCCGCCTCGTAGTAGTTCGGCTCGCTGTCCACCAGCGTGCCGTCGAGATCGAAGATCACCGGAGCGGGGGCGGCGGGCGGGACCCGGTGGGCGGCGGAGGTGCTCATACCCACCAGCATGCCAAGCGGCCGGCTCAGCGCGACCCGGCGGTGCCCACCGCCTCGACCAGCGGCAGCATGCGATGCGGCACCCGCTCGCGCAACGCCACCTCCGTACGGGTGCGGACCACGCCCGGCAGGCTGATCAGCCGCTGGATCACGTCCTCCAGATGCTCCGCGTCCCGTGCCACCACCCGGGTCAGCAGATCCCCGCCACCGGTCGTCGAGAACGCCTCGATGATCTGCGGGACCTCGGCCAGCGCGTCGGCCACCTCCTCCAGATGGCCCTGGGTGACCTCGATGTGGACGAAGGCGAGCACGGGATGGCCGAGCGCGGCGGGGGACAGCCGGGGGCTGTAGGCGGTGATCACGCCGTCCCGTTCCAGGCGGTCGAGGCGCGCCTGCACGGTTCCCCGGGCGACGCCGAGGAGACGCGCGTACTCCCGCACGCTGGTGCGCGGCTGCTCCAGCAGCAGCCGGAGGATCTTGGCATCGAGGGCGTCCACGGCCATGGTGCAACGGCCTCCTCAGGGGGAGCGACGGGCTTCCGGGGAGTGGCGACTGTACCAATGGCTCAGTGAAGTCGGGGCCGGGCGGGCCATCTGCTCGTCCGGGCCGTGCTTCCGCCTCCGCTCGTCGCCGGCCGCCGCTCTCCAGCGGCGCTGGAGAGGTACTGCAGTCCCGGGCGGAAGAGTGGGCCGTGGCCCGGCCGCCGTCCGTGGCGGCCGGCGGTCAGCGGAGGGAGCAGCCGTGTCGCAGGTGGTACGGACAACGGAACGTCAGGTCACCGGGGACCTCTACGCCGAGGTGCGGACCTTCTACGCGCGCCAGATGCGCCGCGTGGACGCCCTGGACATCGAGGGCTTCGCCGAGACGTTCACGGAGGACGGTGAAGTGCTGCACGCCAACGGAGAGTTGGCGAAGGGGCGGCAGGCCATGGTCGCCGGGATGCGCGCGGCGTTGCCCCGCTACCGCGACATCGCCGTACGGCACTGGTTCGACCACCTGCTGATCGAGCCCGCGGGCCCGCAGGACGAGGAGCTGAGGGTGTCGTACTACTCCCTGGTCACCCGGACCGACCGGGCGGGCGTGGTGACCTTCGAACCGACCTTCACGGTCGAGGATGTGCTGGTGCGGCGCGAGGGGCAGTTGCTGACGCGGTCCCGGGTGATCCACCGCGACGGCCCGGCCGCCGTCTGAGGGCACGCCGCCCGCTACGGCGGGGGCTCCGGCACGGGCCCCCGCCGGCGGGCCTGCGGCCTTGCACGGGCCAGGAGGGCGGTGGGAGATCTCCCACCGCCCTCCTGGCCCGTATGTCGGGCGGCAGGAGAGATTTCAGTCGGCATCCCGAACGGGAGACCGAAGTCTCTGCCGGCGGTCCTCCAGGGCGTGTATCGAAAGTCCCGCGTGGCACGCTCGCTGCCGCGTTGTCGGGCTGCTTGAGTACTCTCGATACGACGCCGATCCTCCGTCTTGCGACCTAGTTCCGCCGCCGGATGTGACTGAGCGTCTCACGCCATAACCTCCCCGCATGACGCCAGTTGACTCTCCCTCCAGCGGTCCGCGCAGTCCCGAGCAGCGCAAGCGCGAGGCACTGGAACGGCTCGCGCGGGACAACGACGTATGGGTCGCCACGGCCGACGCCACCGGCGAGCCGACCCTCGTGCCGCTGGCCTTCTGGTGGGACGGCGAGGCGGTGTGGCTGTCCACCCGATCCACCAACCCAACGGGGCGCAACCTGTGCGTTTCGGGCCGGGTCCGGCTCTGCTTCGGCCATACCCGGGACGTGGTCCTGGTCCACGGCACCGCGCGCATGCTGACCCGCGAGGAGCTTCCGGTCGAGGTGGGTGACGCCTTCGCCGCCAAGGACGGTTGGGACCCTCGCAAGGACCACCCCTCGTACGTCTTCTTCGAGGTCACCCCGCAGGTGCTGCAGGCGTGGGGAACGGTTCCCGAGATGGCCGGACGGACCCTGATGCGCGACGGGAAGTGGCTGGTCTGACGCGAGTCTCGAACGGCGGCGTGCTGGTGGGCCGGCACACGGTGGAGCCGACGGTGATGTCCCCAGTGAGCAGGTTCTTCGCGGCGGCCCCGGCCTGGAGCTGGGTGACGACGTGCTGCCGGACGCCGCCCCTCTGCCGGCGGATACGGCGACGGGCACCGAGCTCGCGCTGTTCCAGCAACCCACCACGATCGACTGCATCCCCGACCTCCCCAGGCGCGATAGGCACGACAGGCTCCACACGCCACAGCCATCACAGGCCGAGGCGAATCGCACCCCCGGTTCGCCAACGCGTCCTAAGCTGATGCCTTGACGGCTGGTCTGCCGACAGGTGCTGGGTGGCACGATTGCGTGCTCAGGTCAGACCGCAGGATGAGGGGGCGACGTGCGGGAAGATCTTGACTATCTGCTGGGACTCTCGGAACGCGACCTGGATCTGCTGATCTCCGAGCATCTCGTCGAGCATGACCTGGGGAGCCGCGATGATGACGACGAGGAGCGTATCTTCATCGCACGCAGATGGTTCTCCTCGCTGAGCGCTGGACTGCGCGGTGCCCTTTGCGGACATCCGGCGATCGAGCGCGCACTGCAAAGTTCTGGGGAAAGCGATCGACTGTTGGCCGCTGCGATCGTGGATGTGCTGCTGACCCTCAGCTTCAAAGTCGATGTTCCGGTCACTGTTCTTGCGGCGAAAGTCACCCATGCGGGTATCCGCAGAATCTGCAGCAGTGATGAGTGAGGGGCGAACAGTCACTTGCTCGCCACTGATTTCATCGAAGCGACCGGCGGGGCCGTCACGAGTGATGACTACCCCCCTTCACTCAGAGGCAACCTGGCGGGATTGCTGAAGGGGCATCTCTACTTTACTCGTTGGTATCTGACTCGCCTCGATCGCGAGACGGGACTTCAGACGCGAGTAGAGATAGTGAATTCACCCTTCTTCACTTGCCGCGCCAAGGAGTTACGTGAGGGCGAGTACGTACTTGTGGTCCCCGTCGGACTGCTGTGTCGTCTCTATGTGCTGGCCCACTTGCTGCTCGGCCACTGGGGTCAGGACGCGGTCTACATGCCGGTCTGGGCGACCCGGGAATGGCGGCTTCCTCCAGATCTGGAGCCTCTCTTCGGGAAAGTTCGGACCGCTGGCCCCAGACCGTGGTGGGAGGGGCTGGAGGGCCTGTACGCACAGGTCAAGATGCCCGACTTCCAGTACGACGCGGAGTGCTTGACCATTCTTGCCTTCAACTTCCTCGTTTGCCACGAAGCGGCACATGTCTACCGTCGCCATGCGAAGGCACTAGAAGCCTTCAGGCTTCAAGGAGTGGTGCGCGACGAAGCTGAAGCGATGGTCTACCGGCGCTTCGCGGAGACGGATGCCGATCTCATGGGTGCCGGCTTGGCGTTGGATCTCCAATGGGTCGCTCTCCAGAACAAGACCGACGATGTCCCGTGGCTGGGGTACCTGCGGTCCTCGTATGCAGTCACGATGCTGTACGCGTTGTACGACGTGCACCGCAAGGAGCTCGGCGCATACACGAAGGGCGCCTACTGCCATCCTGTCATCAGGCGTCAGGTGTTCACCGCAGCGAGTCACCAGTTGAACGATGCCTACCCGGAGAAATTCGCGGGGTTGGCTGAGGCGGAGCTGGAGGGATGGATGCACTGCGGCTCTGCGCTCCACCGACTTAATTTTGATGTCTTTCTCGGGAAGTTCGGCATGGTCTCGGGAGATACTTCGGGCTGTCCCGTGTCGGCTGTGCAATACAACCTGACCGATAGTCAGAGATGGGAGAGGGCTTACGAGAGGGAGCTGGTGCTGTATCGCGCCGCCCGCAGGATCTACTTGGAAAATGTCAACTTCACATACCTTGCCATTCCTCCGGCGGCTGATGTCGAACGCGTCGACCGCGCCATGCTCGATCGAGCAAAGGCCGCTGACGACGCCGTCCTGCGTACCGCGCTCTCCATGCTGCGCAGGGAATCTGAGACATCGAAGAGGGACAGCCTGTAAGAAGGAGGCGCACCACACCTCCCACCGCCAGTGCGGGCCCGTGTCGAGCACGTCTTCGCGCGGCTGAAGTCCTGGAAGATCCTTCGCGACTGGCATCCGAAAGGCGACGGCGTGCACACCGCCGTGCTCGGCATCGCTCGGCTGCACCACCTCGCCCTCACGGGACTCCCGCCCCCTGCGCTTCAGTCGATACAGAACTCGTTGCCCTCGATGTCCAGCATCGGGATGCACGCATCATTGCCGTCATACAGCGTTTGCACGTGTACCGCGCCGAGCGGGACCAGTCGTGCGCATTCGGCCTCAAGTGCGGCGAGGCGCTCTTCGCCCACGAGTCCGGTGCCGACCCGCACATCGAGATGCACCCGGTTCTTGGCGGCCTTTCCTTCGGGAACGCGCTGGAAGTACAGTCGCGGGCCCACATCCGAGGGATCACTGCAGGCGAACCAGGAATCCCGCTGCTCGGGTGGCTGCGAGCACGTGAAGTCGTCCCACGTGGCAAACCCCTCCGGCGGCGGCGGTACGACGTACCCCAACACCTCGCACCAGAAACGAGCGAGACGCTCAGGTTCTGCGCAGTCAAAGGTGACTTGGAAGTTTCTGGTCGCTGACATCGGCGCACCGTACCAAGGGGACTTGGGACTCTGCCGGTCATTTCCCGGGGGATCCGCCCGCAACCCCGTCGCGCCCTGGCACACCTCGGACACCAAGTGATCAAACCGGCCCGGCAACACCCCGGCCCTACCGCAAAGACGGCCGCCGGGGAGCGGCCGTCAGGCGTGGCAGTCCGGGACGCGCCCGAGGTAGGCGACCATCTCCCGGAAGGAGGCCGCGACGTCGAGGCGCGCGCCGGGCGGCAGGCCGGTCGCCTCGGCGTGGGCGCGGTGCAGGTTGCCGACCAGACGCTCGGGGTCCACCAGGCCCGCGAAGCGGCCCAGTTCGGTGGCGCGGGCGGTCTCCAGCGGGGTGCGGCCGGCGCGCAGACCGTCCTGCGCCAACCGGGCCACCCAGCGCAGGTAGTCCTCCGTGGCGTCCAGCAGCTCGGGACCGGCGACCGGGCCGTGGCCGGGGACGACGATCCGCGGCTCCAGGGCGCGCAGCCGCTCCAGGGCATGCAGGGAACCGGAGACGGAGCCCATCAGGACGTACGGCGTCACCTGCGACCACACCACGTCGCCGGTGAACAGCACCCGGCGTTCGGGCAGCCAGACGACCACGTCGTCGGCGGTGTGGGCCGGGCCGACGGAGAGCAGTTCGACGCGCAGCTCGCCGGCGCGCAGCGTGAGGCGCTCGGTGAACGTCAGGTCGGGCAGGGCGAGGGTGACCTCGCCCCAGTCGACGTCCGGCCACAGCCCGCACAGGCCGAGCCCCGACTCGGCCATGTCGCTGCGGGTCCCCTCATGGGCGATGACGGTGGCGCGGGGGGTGAAGAGGGAGTTGCCGAAGACATGATCGCCGTGGAAGTGGGTGTTGACCACGGTGTCCGGGCCGCCGGGCGCCACCCGCGCCACCTCGTCGCGCAGCCGTTCGGCCCTGGCACGGGTCGCGACCGTGTCGACGAGGATGCACCGGCCGCCTCCTGTGATCACTCCGGCGTTGTTCAGACACCAGCCGCCGTCGGGCTGTTCGTAGACGAGGACGCCGTCCGCCACCTCCCGCAGGGCGGGTGCGACGGGCGACGGCAGCGGGGTGCGGGCCGCCGCGGAGCCGGCGGTGCGGGCGGCGGCCGCCGGGGCGTTCACGGGGTCTCCCCGGTGCCGGCCAGCCGGGTGTAGCCGCCCTGGTGGAAGACGAGCGGCCGGGCCCCGTCGGGCGCGCGGTGCACGGCCACCACCCGGCCGATCAGCAGGACGTGGTCGCCGGCCTCGACCTCGGTGTCCAGCCGGCATTCGAAGGCGGCGACGGCGGACGGCACCACGGCGTGGCCGGTGGTGCCCTCGACCGCCCCGATACGGGTCATCGCCCGCTGCCCCTCCGGACGGTCCGGCCGGGCGAACTCCGAGGACAGGTCGCGGTGGTGCTCGCCGAGCACGTTGACGGCGTAACCGCCGCCGCGCCGGATCCTCGGCCGCATCCGGCCGTCCTTCTTCACGGACACCAGGATCAGCAGCGGGTCGAGGGACACCGAGGCGAGGCTGTTGAGCGTCATCACGATCGTGCCGTCGCCGCTGCCCTGGGTCAGCAGGGTGACGCCGGTGGGGAAGGCCCCCATGGCCGCGCGGAAGGCGGCGGCGTCGGGAGGGGCCAGCAGGGTGGTGCCGGGGTCGGTCATCGGTGGGGCTCCGTCTCTGTGGTTCCGCGGCGGGGTGCCGGATCAGTAATTGCCGAGTCCGCCGCAGACGTTGAGCGCCTGCGCGGTGACCGAGGCGGCGGCGTCGGTGGTCAGGTAGCCCACCAGGCCGGCCACTTCCTCGGGGGTGACATAGCGGCCGGTCGGGATCTTGGCCTCGAACCTGTCCTGGACGTCCCGTTCGGAGATGCCGAAGTACTCGGCGTGGCCCTGGCGCACGCGCTGCGCCATCGGCGTCTCGACGAAGCCGGGGCAGACCGCGTTGACGGTGATCCCCGTCTTGGCCAGCTCCAGGCCCACGGCCTTGCTGAACCCGACGACGCCGTGCTTCGAGGCGGAGTACGGCGCCGCCAGCACCACGCCCTGTTTGCCGCCCGTGGACGCGATGTTGATGATCCGGCCCCAGGTCCCGTCCTGCATCCGCCCGGTGGTCAGCACCTCGCGGGTGACCCGGAACACGCCGGTCAGGTTGGTGTCGATGACATCGAGCCAGGTCGCGTCGTCGATCTTCGCGGTCTCGCCGCCGCCGTTGCGCCCCGCGTTGTTCACGAGGATGTCGATGCGTCCGTAGGTGTCGACGGCCTCCCGGACCGCCGCGCCGATCTGCTCCGCGCAGGAGACGTCACAGGTGGTCCCGGAGACCTCCAGGCCCTCGGCGCGCAGCCGCTTGACGGTGCTGCGCACGTTCTCCTCGCCGCGGGACACGCCGAACACGGCAGTGCCCCCGCGGGCCAGCAGCTCGGTGACCGCCAGGCCGATGCCGCTGGTGGCGCCGGTGACGAAGGCGACTCGTCGTGGTGCGTCAGTCATGGTGCTCTCCCGTTGTCGTGGCCGCGGACCGCCGACGGTGGCGGCGCGGCCTTGCGCGCGTCTCGACCGCCTCTGGAGCGCGTCGGGCGCCCGGCGGGTCGAGCGGGGCTCGACGCGGTGTCGAGGCGGGCGGTCCAGCGTGCCGGTGCGCCCAGCAACGAAGGACACGAAGGAGGAGCCGTGCCCGAGCAGACACAGGCACCGACACCGCCGCAGACGATCCCGGACGTACGCAAGTCGGTGACGGTCGCGGCCACACCCGAGCACTGCTTCACGGTGTTCACCGAGCGTCCCGCCGACTGGTGGCCGCCCTCGCACATCCTCGTCAAGAAGGAACGCGCCGGCCTCGCCTTCGAACCCGGCGTCGGCGGCCGCTACTACGAGTGGGACGTGGACGGCAACGAGATCGCCTGGGGCCGCGTCCTGGAGTGGGACCCGCCGCGCCGCCTCGTGATGACCTGGCGCATCGACGGGCACTGGCAGTCCATCCCGGACGACGAGCGGGCGAGCGAGATCGAGGTCGACTTCACGGCCGTCGACGCCCACACCACCAAGGTGGAGCTGGCACACGTCAAGCTGCACCGGCACGGTGCGGGCGCGCACGGCATCTTCAAGGCCCTCGACGGGCCGAGCCCGGGGGAGACGCTGGAGCGCTTCGCCCGCGCCGTCTGACAGCCACCGGCCGACGGGACGCGGCGGCCGGCCCGCTTCCCCGGCGGGCCGCCCTCCCGTCCGCCCACCGGCTCCCGCGGCGGTGCCCCGCCGCCGTGAGGCGCGCGGTGCGTCCACCACCCCAGGGCACACCGCGCCACCACGCAGGGGCGCCGCCACCCCCGTACGCCCCTGCCCTCCGAGGCCCCGGACCCCGATGGCGCGGTCCGGGGCCTCGCCGGGTCCACGGCTCCGGCTCCCGGGCCCGCCCCGGGGCCCCTTCGCCCGGCCCGGTCCAGAGCCGGTGCAGCGGGCTTCGAGCCGGCCCCCGCACCCTGACCCGTCACCACCCCGACGCCCGCCATCACAGGAGGACATGAGGATGCCTGCCGATACACAGCTGGACACCGGGCTCGTCCCGGCCGCGGAGAAGGTGCGCATCCTCGCGGCCGAGCACGCGGCCGAGGCGGACCGCACCGGATCGCTCTCCCCCGACGTCGTCGACGCCCTGCGCACCGCCGGCTTCGCCCGGCACTTCGTGGCCCGCTCCTGGGGCGGCACCGAGGGCACCTTCGCCGAGCTGACCCGCGCCGTCCTCACGCTCGGGGAGGCCTGCGCGGCGACCGCCTGGTGCGCCTCGCTGAGCGCCTACTCGGGCCGCTTCACCGGCCATCTGCCCGCCCGCGGCCACCAGGAGGTCTGGGGGGCGGGCCCGGACCCGGTGATCGCCACCGCCCTGATGCCGGGCGGGCGTGCGGTGCCCGACGGCGACGGCTGGCGGCTCACCGGCCGCTGGGCGTACGTCAGCGGGATCGACTTCGCCGACCGGGTGCTGGTGTGCGCCACGGTGCCCGGGGGCCCGGACGGCGGCGACGGGCCGCCCCCGATGCGGTTCTTCGCCCTGCCGCGCGCGGCCTGCACCGTCGAGCGGACCTGGGACAACGTGGGGATGCGCGCCACCGGCAGCCACACGGTGTCGGTGGACGGGGTCGCCGTCCCCGGTCATCTCTCGTTCGACCGGGCCGACATGCTGGCCGGTCGCAGCGCCGACTCCGACGTGCCCGCCCATCACGTGCCGTTCCAGGCCGTCGGCGGGCTGACCTTCATCGCGCCCGTCGTGGGGGCCGCCGCCGGCGCGCTGGCGGCGAGCGCGGCGACCATGAGCGGCCGGCGCCGCAACCCGACGAACGAACTGCTGCTGGTCCGCGCCTCGGGCCGGATCGACGCCGCCCGCCACCTCGTCGAGGAGAACGCCGAGGTGCTCGACGAACGCCGCTTCACCCCCGCGCACATGGCCCGCAACGAACGCAACGCCACCTTCGCCGCGGAGCTGTGCACCGACGCCGTCGGCCTGCTGGTCCGCGCGGCGGGAACCGGCGGCCTGGGGGAGTCCGCACCGCTCCAGCGGCTGTGGCGGGACGTCACCTCGGCGGCCGGCCACATCGCCCTCCAGTACGACACGGCGGCCCGCAAGAACTACGCGGCCGTGCTGCTGGGGGCGGCCGGCGCCTGAACGCACCGGGCCCGGGCAGGGGAGAGGGGTGGCGCGGCCCGCGAGCCGCACCACCCCTCTTCCGCTGCCCGGGCCCGGTGCGCGGCCTCCCTCGGGCGGCCGCGCACCGGGGCCCGCAGGCCGCACCGCTCAACTTGTCCCGCTCTTCAACGGCTTCCACCAGGCCGGGTTGTCCCGGTACCACGCCACCGTCTCGCTCAGGCCCCGCGCGAACGACACCGCGGGCGCATAGCCCAGCTCGCGGCGGATCTTGCCGTCGTCCAGCGCGTAGCGCAGATCGTGGCCCTTGCGGTCCGGCACCGGGCGCACCAGGTGCGGCTGCGCATGGCACAGCTCCAGCAGCAGGTCGGTCATCTGCCGGTTGGAGCGCTCGTTGCCCTGGCCGATGTTGTAGACCTCGCCGGGCCGCCCACGGGTCAGCACCAGCTGGATGGCCCGGCAGTGGTCGTCGACGTGCAGCCACTCCCGGACGTTCCTGCCGTCCCCGTACAGCGGCACCGGCTCCCCCTGCAGCAGGTTCGTGACGAACCGGGGGATCAGCTTCTCCGGGTGCTGGTAGGGGCCGTAGTTGTTGGAGCACCGGGTGATCGACAGATCCAGGCCGTGGGTGCGCCAGTAGGAGCGGGCGACGAGGTCGGCGGACGCCTTGGACGCGGCGTAGGGGGAGTTGGGCAGCAGCGGGTGGTCCTCGGTCCAGGCGCCCTCGGCGATCGACCCGTAGACCTCGTCGGTGGAGATGTGCACGACCCGCGGTGTGCGGGCGGCGACACAGGCGTCCAGCAGCGTCTGGGTGCCGCCGACGTTGGTGCGCACGAACGCCCCGGCGTCGGTCAGGGAGCGGTCGACATGGGACTCGGCGGCGAAGTGGACCACCGCGTCATGGCCCGGGAGCAGGCCGAGGAGCAGGCCCCGGTCGCAGACGTCCCCCTCGACGAAGGCCAGCCGTGGGTGGCTCGCCGGAAGGTTCGCCCGGTTGCCCGCGTAGGTGAGCTTGTCCAGGACGGTCACCGCGGTGTCCTCCTGGCCGGGGAAGCCGCCGGCCAGGAGGGTACGGACGTAGTGGGAGCCGATGAACCCGGCTCCGCCGGTCACCAGGACTTTCATCGGCCGGCCTCCGCCGGGACCAGGGGCTGCATGGGTCGTCCTCTCCTAGGGTCGGACCGGCTGCCGCCGTGCGACGGCGGCGGACAGGGCGAGGTTCTGGTGGATCTCCAGTGTCGCCGTGGACCGGTTCAGGGTGATGTAGTGCAGGCCCGGCGCTCCTTCGGCCAGCAGCCGCTCGGCCATCACGGTGGCGTGCTCGACGCCGATGCGGTGGGCCGCGGCGGGGTCGTCCCGCGCCGCCTCCAGCCGGTGCGCCAGGTCCTCCGGGAACGCCGCACGGCTCAGTTCGGCGAAGCGCCGGATCTGGCGCACATCGGTGGCCGGCATGATCTCGGGAATGACCGGGGTGTCGCACCCCGCCGCGGCGACCCGGTCCCGCAGCCGCAGATAGTCCTCCACACGGAAGAACATCTGGGTGAGCGCGTAGTCGGCGCCGGCCCGGCACTTGGCGACGAAATGGCGGATGTCGCTGTCCCAGTCCGGCGAGGCGGGGTGGCGTTCGGGGAAGGCGGCCACGCCGACGCCGAAGTCACCGGACTCCTTCACCAGCGTCACCAGCTCGTGGGCGTGCCGCAGCCCGTGCGGGTGCGGGCGCCAGGGGCCGTGGGGCGCGCCCGGCGGATCGCCGCGCAGGGCGAGCACGTCGCGCACCCCGGCGTCCGCGTACTGCCCGATGATGTGCCGCAGTTCGGCGACGGAGTGGCCGACGGCGGTGAGGTGGGCCACCGGCCGTAGCGTGGTGTCGGACGCCAGCCGCTTGGTGACCTCGATCGTCCGGTCGCGGGACGAGCCGCCGGCCCCGTAGGTCACGGAGACGAACGTCGGCGACAGCGCCTCGACCCGGCGGACGGCCTGCCACAGCGCCCGCTCGCCGGCCGCGGACCTGGGTGGGAAGAACTCGAAGGACAACGACAGCGCTCCTGTCGCCAGCGTCTCGCGCAGGGTGTTCATCCCCGCCCTCCCGCATTGAAGTAGCCGGCTTCGGGGTGGTGGACGACGAGGGCGTCGGTGGACTGCTCGGGGTGCAGCTGGAACTCCTCGGAGAGTTCGACGCCGATCCGCTCCGGCCGCAGCAGGACCGCGATCTTGGCGCGGTCCTCCAGGTCGGGGCAGGCGGGGTAGCCGAATGAGTAGCGGCAGCCCTGGTACTCGGTGCGCAGCATGCCGTCCAGGGTCGCCGGATCGCCGGAGCCGATGGCCAGTTCGGCGCGGACGCGGGCGTGCCAGTATTCGGCGAGGGCTTCGGCCAACTGGACGGACAGGCCGTGGAGTTCGAGGTAGTCGCGGTAGGAGTTGGCGGCGAAGAGCTTGGCGGTCTCCTCGCCGATCCGGGAGCCGACGGTGACGACCTGGAGGCCGACGACGTCCTGCTCGCCGGTCTCCTCGGGGCGGAAGTAGTCGGCCAGGCACAGGCGGCGGCCGCGGCGTTGGCGGGGGAAGGTGAAGCGGGTGCGCTCGGTGCCGTCCTCGTGCAGCAGGATCAGGTCGTCGCCCTTGGACACGCAGGGGAAGTAGCCGTGCACGACGGCGGCTTCGAGCAGGTTCTCGGTCTGCAGCTTGTCGAGCCAGCCGCGCAGCCGGGGGCGGCCCTCGGTCTCCACCAGCTCCTCGTACGTCGGGCCGTCACCGGTACGGGCCTGCTTCAGGCCCCACTGCCCCTTGAACAGCGCACCCTCGTCCAGCCAGGACGCATAGTCGGCGAGCTGGATGCCCTTGACCACGCGGGTCCCCCAGAACGGCGGGGTCGGCACCGGATTGTCGAGGGCGACGTCGGAGCGCACCGCGCCCTCCGGCTCCTCGACGTCCAGCACGGCCGTGTCCCGCTTGGGCACCCGGCGTTGCTTGAGTTCGGGGAGGGTGGCGCCGGGCACGCCCCGCTTGACGGCGATCAGGGCGTCCATCAGGCGCAGGCCCTCGAAGGCGTCGCGGGCGTAGCGGACCTCGCCCTCGTAGATCTCGTGCAGGTCCTGCTCGACGTAGGCGCGGGTGAGGGCGGCGCCGCCGAGGATGACGGGGAAGTCGGCCGCCATCTTGCGCTGGTTGAGCTCCTCCAGGTTCTCCTTCATGATCACCGTGGACTTGACCAGCAGCCCCGACATCCCGATGACATCGGCCCGGTGCTCCTCGGCGGCCTCCAGGATCGCCGAGACCGGCTGCTTGATGCCGAGGTTGACGACGTTGTAGCCGTTGTTGGACAAGATGATGTCGACGAGGTTCTTGCCGATGTCATGGACGTCGCCGCGGACGGTGGCCAGCACGATGGTGCCCTTGCCCTCGTCGTCCGACTTCTCCATGTGCGGCTCCAGATGGGCCACCGCACTCTTCATCACCTCGGCCGACTGCAGCACGAACGGCAACTGCATCTGCCCCGACCCGAACAGCTCACCGACGACCTTCATCCCCTCCAGGAGGGTGTCGTTGACGATGTCGAGCGCCGGACGCTCCTGCAGCGCCGCATCGAGGTCGGCCTCCAGACCGTTCTTCTCCCCGTCGATGATCCGCCGCTGCAGACGCTCGTCCAGCGGCAGCGCGGCCAGCTCCTCGGCCTTGCCGGCCTTCAGCGACTTGGCGGTGGCGCCCTCGAAGAGCTCCATCAGCTTCTGCAGCGGGTCGTAGCCCTCGCTGCGCCGGTCGTAGATCAGATCGAGGGCGGTGGCGACCTGCTCCTCCTCCAACCGCGCGATCGGCAGGATCTTGCTCGCGTGCACGATCGCCGAATCCAGACCGGCCTTGACGCACTCGTCCAGGAAGACGGAGTTCAGCACGATCCGCGCGGCCGGGTTCAGACCGAAGGAGATGTTCGACAGACCCAGCGTCGTCTGCACCTCCGGACGGCGCTTCTTCAGCTCCCGGATCGCCTCGATCGTCGCGATGCCGTCCTTGCGGGACTCCTCCTGACCCGTGCAGATCGTGAACGTCAGACAGTCGATGAGGATGTCGCACTCATGGATGCCCCAATTGCCCGTCAGGTCCTCGATCAGCCGCTCGGCGATGGCCACCTTGTGCTCGACGGTGCGGGCCTGGCCCTCCTCGTCGATGGTCAGCGCGATCAGCGCCGCACCGTGCTCCGCCGCCAGCGCCGTGACCTTCGCGAACCGCGACTCCGGCCCGTCCCCGTCCTCGTAGTTGACGGAGTTGATCACCGCACGACCGCCGAGCTTCTCCAGACCCGCCTGGATGACATCCAACTCCGTGGAGTCCAGCACGATCGGCAGGGTGGAGGCCGTCGCGAACCGGCCCGCCAACTCCTCCATGTCCGCCACACCGTCCCGGCCGACATAGTCCACGCACAGATCGAGCATGTGCGCACCCTCACGGATCTGGTCGCGCGCCATCTCCACACAGTCGTCCCAGCGCGCGTCCAGCATCGCCTCACGGAACTTCTTCGACCCGTTCGCGTTCGTCCGCTCACCGATCGCCAGATACGACGTGTCCTGCCGGAACGGCACCGTCTGATACAGCGAAGCGGCACCCGGCTCCGGACGCGGCTCACGCGCCGGCGGGGCGATCCCGCGCACCCGCTCGACGACCTGCCGCAGATGCTCCGGCGTCGTCCCGCAGCACCCGCCCACCAGCGACAACCCGTACTCGGCGACGAACGTCTCCTGCGCATCGGCCAGCTCCCCGGCCGTCAGCGGATAGTGCGCACCGTTCTTGCCCAGCACCGGCAGCCCCGCGTTCGGCATGCACGCGATCGGCACACGCGAGTGCCGCGCCAGGTAACGCAGATGCTCGCTCATCTCCGCCGGACCGGTCGCACAGTTCAGACCGATCATGTCGATGCCCAACGGCTCCAGCGCCGTCAGCGCCGCACCGATCTCCGAGCCCAGCAACATCGTGCCGGTCGTCTCCACCGTCACCGAACAGATCACCGGGAGATCACTGCCGGTGACCCGCAGCGCCCGCCGCGCACCGAGGATCGCGGCCTTCGTCTGCAACAGGTCCTGCGTGGTCTCCACCAGCAGCGCGTCCGCACCACCGGCGATCATGCCCTCCGCGTTCTGCTGATACGCATCACGCAGCGTGACATACGGCGCATGCCCCAGAGTCGGCAGCTTCGTACCCGGACCCATCGAACCCAGCACGTAGCGCTGCTGCCCGGTCCTCTCCGTGAACTCGTCCGCGACCTCGCGGGCGATCCGCGCACCGGACTCCGACAGCTCGAAGACCCGCTCGGGAATGTCGTACTCCGCAAGCGCCGCGAAATTCGCACCGAAGGTATTGGTCTCCACACAGTCGACCCCGACCGCGAAATACTCCTCGTGCACCGACCGCACGATGTCCGGCCGCGTCAGGTTGAGGATCTCGTTGCAGCCCTCCAACTGCTGGAAGTCCTCCATGGACGGATCCTGCGCCTGCAGCATGGTGCCCATCGCACCGTCGGCGACCACCACCCGCGAGGCCCATGCCTCACGCAGCGAGGTGGTGCGGGCGCTCATGAGAGTGCTCCCGGCCGGGGGGCCGGCGTCCGGGCGGCGGCGGGCCCGCAGGCGGTGGGGAGAGCGGCGGGGGAGTCGCTGACGGCGAGGCGCATCTCAGACTCCCGCGGCCTTGCGCAGGGCGTCCACCCGGTCGGTGCGCTCCCAGGTGAACTCCGGCAGCTCCCGGCCGAAGTGGCCGTACGCGGCGGTCTTGGCGTAGATGGGACGGAGCAGGTCGAGGTCGCGGATGAGGGAGGCGGGGCGCAGGTCGAAGACCTCGGTCACGGCCTTCTCGATCCGCTCGGTGGCCACCACGGCGGTGCCGAAGGTCTCGATGAACAGGCCGACGGGCTGCGCCTTTCCGATGGCGTAGGCCACCTGGACCTCGCAGCGGCGGGCCAGCCCGGCCGCGACCACGTTCTTCGCCACCCAGCGCATCGCATAGGCGGCGGAGCGGTCGACCTTGGAGGGGTCCTTGCCGGAGAAGGCGCCGCCCCCGTGCCGGGCCATGCCGCCGTACGTATCGATGATGATCTTCCGGCCGGTGAGGCCGGCGTCGCCCATCGGGCCGCCGACCTCGAAGCGGCCGGTCGGGTTGACCAGCAGCCGGTAGCCGTCGGTGTCGAGCTTGATGCCGTCGTCGGCCAGTTGCCCGAGGACGTGCTCGACGACGAACTCGCGGATGTCGGGAGCCAGCAGCGTGTCCAGGTCGATGTCGGAGGCGTGCTGGGACGAGACGACGACGGTGTCCAGACGGGTCGGCTGGCTGCCGAGGTACTCGATGGTGACCTGCGTCTTGCCGTCCGGGCGCAGATAGGGAACGGTGCCGTCCTTGCGGACCTCCGTCAGCCGCTGGGAGAGCCGGTGGGCCAGCTGGATCGGCAGCGGCATCAACTCGGGGGTGTCGTCGCAGGCGTAGCCGAACATCAGGCCCTGGTCGCCGGCACCCTGGGCGTCGAGCTCATCGGCCTCCGTGCCGGAGCCGGCGTGTGCCGCGCGCTTCTCGTAGGCGGTGTCCACCCCCTGCGCGATGTCGGGCGACTGGGCGCCGAGGGAGACGGAGATGCCGCAGGAGGCGCCGTCGAAGCCCTTGGCGGACGCGTCGTAGCCGATGTCGAGGATCTTCTCGCGGACGAGGGCGGCGATCGGTGCGGCGGCGGTGGTGGTGACCTCACCGGCGAGATGCACCTGCCCGGTGGTGATCAGGGTCTCGACGGCGACGCGGGACGCGGGGTCGGCGGCCAGCAGGGCGTCGAGCACGGTGTCACTGATCTGGTCGGCGATCTTGTCGGGGTGGCCCTCGGTCACGGACTCCGAGGTGAACAGGCGGCGGGACATGCGCACTCCAGGTGTCGGCGGTTCCGGGGCGGTCAGTAGCGGTAGTGGTCGGGCTTGTACGGGCCCTCGACCTGGACGCCGATGTAGGCGGCCTGCTCCGGGCGCAGCTCGGTGAGCTTGACGCCCAGGGCGTCGAGGTGGAGGCGGGCGACCTTCTCGTCGAGGTGCTTGGGCAGCACGTAGACGTCGGTGGGGTACTCC
>Ga0207426_1001058_pt1 | contig 26102 bp, 27 predicted proteins | sample AraplaMF_Cvi_mMS_FD_184265 | JGI IMG/M metagenome (GOLD analysis project Ga0207426, IMG submission 184265) | Arabidopsis root microbial communities from the University of North Carolina, USA - plate scrape MF_Cvi_mMS (SPAdes) (version 2) | ecosystem: Host-associated > Plants > Roots > Endosphere... | reverse complement strand
ACTGTTCGCTCGCGGTCATTTCCTCATACACTGCTTTGCCAAATTTTTAGCAACTGCGGGTATGTATGGTTCCGATGCCGACTGATCGGCAGCCTGGAGCCTTGGTTCAATGACACGAGAAAGACGGCGGCGCGTCATACACACGCGCAGAACGACGACCGGCCTGGTGCTTGCCGGCGCGATTTCCTTTCTGGCGGGTATGACCGATGCGACCGGACTGGCGCTGACCGGTGATTTCGTGTCGTTCATGACGGGCAATACAACGCGCGCCGCCCTGTCGCTCGGCGGCGGCGATCTACGGCATGCGGCCATTCTACTCTCGGCGATCATGGTCTTCGTGCTTGGCAATGCGGCCGGGATCGTGATCGCGCATTTCGCGGACCGGCGCACCTTCGCCGTGCTTTCCTGCGTCAGCATCGCGCTGGCTACCGCCTCTCTCATGATGGGCGAGAGCGTGGCGATGCCGCGCTTCTATCTCATCGTCGCTTCGATGGGGATGGTGAACGCGGCCGTGGAGCAGATCGAGGGGCTGCCGATCGGGCTGACCTATGTGACCGGAGCGCTCTCGCGTTTTGGGCGTGGCCTTGGGCGCTGGATTATCGGCGACAAGCGATTGGAGTGGACGATCCAGATCGTACCGTGGGCCGGCATGTTTGCGGGCGCGGTGATGGGCGCGCTGCTCACACAGATCGCGGGTGCGGCGGCCCTGTGGGTGATTGCCGTCTTTGCGATGCTGGTTGCGCTCGCCTCTCTGCTCATCCCCAAACGCCTGCAACGTCGTTTTAACGCCACGCCACGTTCGGCGGTGCGCACGAAATGAAGTCGCAATAGAAGCCTATCGAATCAGATAGATGGCGGGCGGAAACCGCTGAAGGAAGACATCCTTGTTTCTCTTTTCAAAGCTCATCTGGATCTTCGGGCAGCCATTGTCGCTCGCTTTCCTTTTCGTCCTGTTTGCCCTGGTGACGGGCCTTGTCCGCTGGCGTGCGACAAGTCTCGTTTCCTCGGCGATTGCGGGCCTGATTTTGTTCGTCACGCTCTACACCACCGTCGGCAACTACCTTCTGCAGGGTCTCGAGGATCGGTTTGTCAAACCGCAGGATCCGGCAAGCCTGCAGTGCATGATCGTCTTGGGCGGTGCATTCGAGAACGAGGTGAATACCGCCCGCCACGGAATAGAGCTCAATGCCGGGGCCGATCGCTTCGTCGAAGCGCTGCGCCTGGCGCAGAAATTTCCGCAGACGCGAATCCTGATTTCCGGCGGCGATGGGTCGATCTCCGGCATCTACGAAGGTGACGCGGCGATATCGGCGCGCTTCTTCCCGATGTTCGGCATTGGCCGAGACCGCCTGGTCGAAGAAACGACATCGCGCACGACCTTCGAAAACGCGATGAACACCAAGGAGCTTCTGGCAAGCCAAGGTCTTTCGAACTGCCTGCTGATCACCTCCGGCTACCATATGCCGCGATCGGTCGGCATCTTCCGTAAACTTGGAATCGACGTCGTGCCGTGGCCGACGGACTACCGCACTGACGGGCGAGAAAGCCTTGGCTTCGATTTCACGCAGCCGAGCCGGAATTCCCAGAACCTGGCAACGGCAATCCGCGAATGGTTCGGGCTCGTCGGCTACTACCTCGCCGGCCGCACTTCAGAGCTCTATCCGGGCTGAACTAGCTATTTCTTGGAGATCGTCACGAACTTGGTGCCGCGCACACGGGCTGTGACGACACAAGGCTCCTTCGCCTTGTCGGCATCCGGACGATCGCAGAAACGCGGGTGCATCTTCATTGCCAGCACCATGTTGCCGAAGCGCTTCACGAAGTCATAACCGTAGACCTGGGCAGTCGCGATCATGAAATAGCCACCCTCGGCGACCTGCAGATAGAAATTATAAGTGCAGCCGTCATCATTGCACTGCGGACCCTTCTCGCCGTCGCAGGTGAGCTCACCCTCGTTGACGACGGCGTCGATCAGGCCGTCATTGTTGATATCCTGGCGGAGGACGAAGCCGTCCGAAAATTCCGCCTTGGTGCACTGCTCCTGAAAGTGCTTCTTCTCATAGACCTCCGGATCCGAGATAAGCGATTGCTGTGCGAAGGCCGCAACTGGGGCGACGAGTAGCGCGGCAAGGTTCAGAGCGATCAGGAGCGTTTTCACGAAGGGTTTCTCTTTTGGTCGAATAAGGACGCTGTTGGCCGGACAGTTTGCTTGATCCGGCTTGCGCCGCCCTTGCCGCCGTGATTCATATTCGAAAGATACGCGCCGGTTCTGGAGGACTGCATGCCGCTGTTCGTCTATGTGGATTATGCCGGCGTTGCGCTTTTTGCGGCAACAGGCGCGCTCGCGGCCTCGCGGAAACAGCTTGACCTGATCGGCTTCCTGTTCTTCTCCATCGTCACGGGGACGGGTGGCGGTACGGTGCGCGACATTGTCCTTGGCCGTGTGCCGGTGTTCTGGGTTCTGAACCCGACTTACGTCATCGTCTGCTGCGCCATCGGCGTCCTGGTGTTCTTTACCGCCCACCTCGTTGAATCGCGCTATCGCTTGCTGATCTGGCTCGATGCCGTAGGGCTGTCGGCTTACTGCGTGATGGGTGCCGCGAAGGGCCTCGCCGCCACGGGCTCGCCAACGATCGGCATCGTGACCGGGACGTTGACGGCGACCTTCGGTGGCATCCTGCGCGATCTACTGGCCAACGAGCCGTCCGTGCTGTTGCGGCCCGAAATCTACATCACGGCAGCACTGGTCGGCGGCGGCATATTTACGGCTGCGAACGCGCTCGACCTGCCGCTCTATGCGGCCTCTGCCGTCGGTGTCGTCGCGGCATTCTCAGTGCGCGGCGGCGCACTCTATTTCGGTTGGACCTTTCCGACCTACAAGGCAAAGCCCGGCCGGCATCCTGATGATGTGATGTGAAATCAGCGCCGCTTCGCGCGCAGGCGGATCACGACGTCGACGTGGGCGATTTCCAGCCCTTCCGGCGGCTCCGGCAGATTGCCGATCGTCAGATTACTGACCGGGATATCCAGCACGTCGTTTTCGCCTTCGACGAAGAAGTGATGGTGGTCGGAGACGTTGGTGTCGAAATAGGTCTTGGCGCTTTCGACCGCGAGAACGCGGATCATCCCTGCTTCGGTAAACTGGTGCAGCGTGTTGTAGACGGTCGCCAGCGACACCGGCACTCCCGCCTGCACGGCCTCCTCGTGGAGTTCCTCGACCGTCAGGTGCCGATCGCCTTTGGCGAAAAGCAGGTCACCGAGCGCGACGCGCTGGCGCGTCGGACGAAGGCCGGCGTGTCTCAGCCGTGCCTCAATGGTAAGCGGGGCCTCTGCCACCATCCGACGAACTCCGGTTTAATCTAGCGTCAAGCAATCAGGTTTCATTAGCCATATAACTTTTGCGCAAAAGCGTTTCAATAGTTTCAATGGGGACAAAGAGTGCGAAAACGCCGCAAAATCGGGCTTTTGGCGCAATTAGTGCTGGCCGGGGGCTTGGCCTTCCTGTATGCGACCACCAAATAAGGCGCGCAGCCGGTCCTCCGGAGGTTGGATGAAGCTCAGTCATGCTTATGCTTCATTTTCCGCTGAACTTGGACTAAACGTTCACATCCATCGGCATAGTTGCGGGGGGAATTAGAGTTTTCATGGCGACGAAACAATCCAGCTTCAACTACGAGGAAATTCTGGCCTGCGGCCGCGGCGAACTGTTCGGTCCGGGCAACGCACAGCTTCCTCTCCCGCCGATGTTGATGGTTCATCGCATTACCGACATTTCCGAAACCGGTGGCGCCTTCGACAAGGGCTACATTCGCGCTGAATACGACGTGAAACCCGACGACTGGTATTTTCCCTGCCACTTCCAGGGTAACCCGATCATGCCCGGCTGCCTCGGCCTTGACGGCATGTGGCAGCTGACCGGCTTCTTCCTCGGCTGGCTGGGCGAGCCCGGCCGCGGCATGGCGCTTTCAACCGGCGAAGTGAAGTTCAAGGGCATGATCCGCCCGACCACGAAGCTGCTTGAGTACGGCATCGATTTCAAGCGCGTCATGCGCGGCCGCCTGGTTCTCGGCACCGCCGATGGCTGGCTGAAGGCCGACGGCGAAACCATCTACCAGGCAACCGACCTGCGCGTCGGCCTGTCCAAGGACAAAGAAGCCTGATTGCACCGGGCGTAGTTGCCCGGTTTCCAAGTTAGAAAAAACGAAAAGGTCGAAACACATGAGACGGGTAGTTGTTACGGGTCTGGGTGTTGTCTCCTCGATCGGCAATGATGCCGCCGAGGTCACTGCGTCGCTGCGCGACGCCAAGTCCGGCATTTCCTTCTCCAACGATTTTGCTGAGCACGGCTTCAAGTGCCAGGTCTGGGGTCGCCCATCGCTTGATCCGACGGATCTGGTCGACCGCCGCGCCATGCGCTTCCTGAGTCAGGGCGGCGCCTGGAACCATGTGGCAATGAAGCAGGCGATCGCCGATTCCGGTCTGGAAGAGAGCGACATCAGCAACAACGAGCGCACCGGCATCATCATGGGCTCCGGCGGACCTTCGACGCGCACGCTGATCGAAGCTGCCGAGATCACCATCAAGAACAACAGCCCGAAGCGCATCGGCCCGTTTGCCGTGCCGAAGGCGATGTCCTCGACGGCATCGGCAACGCTCGCCACCTGGTTCAAGATCCACGGCGTCAACTACTCGATCTCGTCGGCCTGCTCGACCTCGGCACACTGCATCGGCAATGCCGCAGAGATGATCCAGTGGGGCAAGCAGGACGTGATGTTCGCTGGCGGCCACGAAGACCTTGACTGGACGATGTCGAACCTCTTCGATGCCATGGGCGCCATGTCCTCCAAGTACAACGAGACGCCGGCAACGGCGTCGCGTGCCTATGATGTCAGCCGCGACGGCTTTGTCATCGCCGGCGGCGCGGGCGTTCTCGTCCTGGAAGAGCTGGAGCGTGCCAAGGCGCGCGGTGCAAAGATCTACGCTGAAATCGTCGGCTACGGCGCGACCTCGGATGGTTACGACATGGTCGCTCCGTCGGGCGAAGGCGCGATCCGCTGCATGCGCCAGGCGCTCGCGACGGTGAAGGGCGATGTCGACTACATCAACACGCACGGCACCTCGACCCCTGTTGGCGACAGCAAGGAAATCGGTGCAATCCGCGAAGTCTTCGGCGACAAGATCCCGCACATCCAGTCGACCAAGTCGCTGACGGGCCATTCGCTGGGCGCAGCCGGCGTGCAGGAATCGATCTACTCGCTGCTGATGATGCAGGCCGGGTTCATCGGCGAAAGCGCGCATATCACTGAGCTCGACCCTGAATTCGACGGCGTTCCGATCGTTCGCAAGCGCATCGACGATGCCAAGATCGACATTGCCCTTTCCAACTCCTTCGGCTTCGGCGGCACCAACGCCACGCTCGTCTTCCAGCGCTACAACGGATAATAATATGACGGGAATCATGCAGGGTAAGCGCGGCCTCATCATGGGTGTCGCGAACAACCATTCCATCGCCTGGGGAATTTCGAAGGCGCTGGCAGCACAGGGAGCGGAACTTGCCTTCACCTATCAGGGCGATGCTCTCGGCAAGCGTGTCAAGCCGCTGGCCGCCGAAGTCGGTTCAGAATTCGTTCTGCCGTGCGACGTCGAGGACATCGCCTCGGTCGACGCCACCGTCGATGCCATCAAGGAGCGCTGGGGCACACTGGACTTCGTCGTTCACGCCATCGGCTTTTCCGACAAGAACGAGCTGAAGGGCCTTTACGCCGACACCACGCGCGACAATTTCAGCCGCACGATGGTGATCTCCTGTTTCTCCTTCACCGAGATCGCCAAGCGCTGCGCGCCGCTCATGAATGCCGGCGGTTCGATGCTGACGCTGACCTACAATGGCTCGACGCGCGTCATCCCGAACTACAACGTCATGGGTGTTGCAAAGGCTGCTCTCGAGGCGTCGGTGCGTTATCTGGCTGCGGATTACGGGCCGAGCGGGATCCGCGTCAATGCGATCTCTGCTGGCCCGATCCGGACGCTTGCGGGCGCTGGCATTTCCGATGCACGCGCAATCCTCTCCTGGAACCAGCGGAACTCGCCGCTGCGCAAGACGGTGACGATCGATCAGGTCGGCAATTCCGCCCTTTATCTGCTGTCGGACCTGTCGGCAGGCGTTACCGGCGAAATCCATTTCGTAGATGCAGGCTTCAACATCACCTCGATGCCGACACTGGACGCACTGCGCACGGCAGACGTGGAATAAGGACCGAAGCCGGGCTTGGAAACGAGCCCGGCTTTTCCGAAACGCATCCCCTAGGGATGCGTGACCTGCCGCAGAATAGCAGCCGAATCTCTGGCGCCCCAGCGGGTCGCAATCTTTCCGTTTTCGACGACAAACCACTCCATCGCGGTGAGCTCGTAGCTCTTATCAGTCGGGTCGTGACCCACGAGACCGCGGAAGAAGCCGGAATAACGCCCGCTTTCCCGGTAGCGGACGACGACGTTCTTCCCCTCGGCGGCGATATCGAGGATCTCGAGGTTGATGTTCATCCCCTCGTGAAGCTCACGCCAGATAGGCTCGACCTCATCGAGACCGCCATATCCCAGAACACCGTAAATCCGCGCATCGGCGGCAAAAAGCTCGCGCAACGCCGCCATGTCGAAGCGGTTGAACGCCTCGACATAGGCCGTCACGAGTTGCTTGTTTGCTTCCGCATCCATAGCTCCCCCTCCCCTTTGGGCTGTTCCGCGGCTACTTCTTCGCCCACAGCACCTTGAAGCGCGCATTGCGGCAAGTTTCGCCGCTCTCCTTGAAGTTTGCTGCAAGCACCGGCTCGTAGGGCAATCCGCGATTGGCAACCAGCAAGAGACGCCCGCCTCCGCGCAGCGCTGAGGCAGCGGTCTTGATCATCGCCTGACCGAGTGACGGCTCCGCCGCATGTCCTTCATGGAAGGGCGGGTTCATGATGATGAGGTCGTACCTGTCCTTAACCGGTTCGCTCGCCAGGTCATGCCAGAAGAAGCGCGCCGGCACGTCGGGGCAGTTCTCCGCCATGTTGCCCTTGGCGGCTTCAAGAGTCGCGTGATTGGCCTCGTAGAGGTCGAGGCGACTGACACCCGGCGAGCGCTCCGCCAGTTCGACGGACAGATAACCCCAGCCGGCGCCAAAGTCGGCGACATCGCCGGTGAAATCGGCAGGCAGACGCGAGGCGAGCAACTCCGAGCCATCATCGACGCGGTCGTGCGAGAACATGCCGGCCGCGGCCAGGAAACGGCCATCCACGCGCACGGACGGCTTGGAAAACTTGCTGACGACCTCACCAACGTCGGCCGGCCGTCCGAACCAGAGCGCCACGCCGTGATATTTCGGCATGTGTTCGATCTCGAGGCCGAAGCCCTCCATACGCTTACGGAGCGACTGGACGCCATCCTCCTTGCCGCCGGCGATGACGATCAGGCCGCCCACCTTCACGTGCTGAAGCGCGGCAGCGATGTTCGCCTCGTTCTCGCCCTTGTGCTTGTTGCAGAGAACCAGCGCGGCATCGTAGTCCTCGCCTTCGATCTCAGGCGTGGTTTCGATCCGCTGCGAGAGGAGTTGCCTAAACAGCGGCCGGAAGCCCTGTACGGCGCTCAGCGAGGCGGCAAAGCCCTCCGGCAGGGCAAAGCCTGCCTCGGCGCCGAGGAAGAGCACACGCTCGCCCTCGCCGGGCGCTTCAACGGTACCGCTGGCAAAGGGATGGAACAGGGTCTTCAGGGTTTCGCGGCTCATGATCTCTTCTCGCCTTCGGATACAAAAAGGGCGCGGGAAAACTCCCACGCCCTCGAACGGTTTGAAAGGCGCGGCTTATTCAGCCGCTTCCTCCTTCTTCTTGTCGGACTTTTCGGCAGCCGGGAGTTCCTGGCCAGTTGCCTGGTCGACAACCTTCATCGACAGGCGGACCTTGCCACGCTCGTCGAAGCCGAGGAGCTTGACCCAGACCTTCTGGCCCTCCTTGACGACGTCCTGCGTCTTGGCAACCCGCTCGGATGCAAGCTGCGAGATGTGGACGAGGCCATCGCGGGCGCCGAAGAAGTTGACGAAGGCGCCGAAGTCGGCGGTCTTGACGACCGTGCCTTCGTAGATCTGGCCAACTTCCGGTTCAGCAACGATCGAGTGGATCCACTTGCGGGCCGCTTCGATTTCCTTGCCGGACGAGGACGCGATCTTGACCGTGCCGTCGTCTTCGATGTTGATCTTCGCGCCGGTCTTTTCGACGATTTCCCGGATGACCTTGCCGCCGGAGCCGATGACTTCGCGGATCTTGTCGACTGGAATGTTCATGACTTCGATGCGCGGTGCAAACTCGCCGAGCTGGCCACGGCTCTCGGTGATGGCCTTGGCCATTTCGCCGAGGATGTGGGCGCGGCCACCCTGAGCCTGGCCGAGAGCGACCTTCATGATCTCTTCGGTGATACCAGCGATCTTGATGTCCATCTGCAGCGAGGTGATGCCGTCTGCGGTACCCGCAACCTTGAAGTCCATGTCGCCGAGGTGGTCTTCGTCACCGAGGATGTCGGAGAGAACCGCGAAGCGGTCGCCTTCGAGGATCAGGCCCATGGCGATACCGGCAACCGGCTTGGCGAGCGGAACACCAGCGTCCATGAGTGCAAGCGATGTGCCGCAAACGGTCGCCATCGAGGACGAGCCATTCGATTCGGTGATCTCGGAGACGACGCGCAGGGTGTAAGGGAACTGCTCAGCAGACGGCAGCATCGGACGGATGGCGCGCCACGCGAGCTTGCCGTGACCGATTTCGCGGCGACCTGGGGAACCCATGCGGCCGGTTTCGCCAACCGAGTAGGGCGGGAAGTTGTAATGGAGCAGGAAGCGCTCCTTGTACATGCCCGTCAGGCTGTCGACGTACTGCTCGTCTTCGCCGGTGCCGAGCGTGGCAACGACGATCGCCTGCGTTTCACCGCGGGTGAAGAGCGCCGAACCGTGAGTGCGCGGCAGGAGGCCGACTTCCGAGACGATCGGACGAACGGTTTCGAGGTCGCGGCCGTCGATACGGCTCTTGGTGTCGAGGATGTTCCAACGAACGATCTTCGCCTGCAGGTGCTTGAAGATCGCGCCGACTTCTTCGGCCGTGTACTTGGCTTCGCCTTCTTCCGGCAGGAAGTGTGCCTTGACCTTCGCCTTGACGGCGTCGACGGCAGCGTAGCGTTCAGCCTTCTGCGTGTTCTTGTAGGCGGTGCGAAGCTCGGCTTCGAAATGCTTCAGCATCTCGCCTTCGAGTTCGGAGTAGTCTTCCGGCTGGAAGTCACGCGGTTCCTTGGCAGCCACTTCAGCGAGCTTGATGATCGCATCGAGGACCGGCTGGAAGCCCCGGTGGCCGAACATGACGGCGCCGAGCATGACTTCTTCATTAAGTTCCTTGGCTTCGGATTCAACCATCAGAACGGCGTCGTGCGTACCTGCTACAACGAGGTCGAGGATCGACTCTTCCATCTCGTCGAGATGCGGGTTCAGAACGTATTCGCCGTTGATGTAGCCGACGCGGGCGCCACCGACCGGGCCCATGAAGGGAACGCCCGACAGCGTCAGAGCTGCCGACGCAGCAACCATCGACAGGACGTCGGGGTTGTTTTCAAGGTCATGCTGGATGACGGTGACGACGACCTGCGTGTCGTTCTTGTAGCCTTCCGGGAAGAGCGGACGGATCGGGCGGTCGATCAGGCGGGAAACGAGGGTTTCGTTTTCCGACGGACGGCCTTCGCGCTTGAAGTAGCCGCCGGGGATCTTGCCGGCTGCGTAGGTCTTTTCCTGGTAGTTGACGGTCAGCGGGAAGAAGTCCTGGCCCGGCTTCGGCGCCTTGGCGGAAACGACGGTGGCGAGAACCACGGTTTCGCCGTAGGTCGCGAGAACGGCACCGTCAGCCTGACGGGCGATCTTGCCGGTCTCGAGCTTCAGCGGGCGGCCTGCCCACTCGATTTCCACACTATGAGTATCGAACATATGTCTTGTCCTTCAATGCGGGAACATGCGCCTCGCCTTCCAAGGCACGGTGCACGGTCAACCGCAATCGGTGTGACGCATCATGGGCAAGACAACGGGAGGCTTTACATTCATCGGTCCATAAGAGACCGGGCCAAAGCTTGTGAGGCTCTGGCCAAAAGCATCCGGCAATCCTGCCCCATGACAGGTCAACGGTTGGTTTAGCAGAACCGGCCCATCCGGGTCTGCCGGGCAATCCGCCACGCGTGGCGGGATGGGGAAGTCTCTCCCCGAAAAAATCCGGCGGGCGTCCCAAGGGGAACGCCCGCCGAAAAAAGCCTTAGCGGCGGATACCCAGGCTGGTGATCAGCTTGGTGTAACGGCCTTCGTTCTTCTTCTTGAGGTAGTCAAGAAGCGAGCGGCGGCTGGAAACCATCGTCAGCAGACCACGTCGGGAATGGTTATCCTTCTTGTGGTCCTTGAAGTGGCCGGTCAGGTTGTTGATACGCTCGGTCAGGATGGCAACTTGAACTTCCGGAGAACCGGTGTCGCCTTCGAACGTTGCGTATTCCTTGATCAGAGCCGTCTTGCGCTCAGCAGTAATCGACATCGGATGTTCCTTTCTATGAGAGGAGATTAGGTCGCCAAAAGCCGGGATGTCGTCCAGCTTCGGCCGCGAATGCATCCGGGCAGAGCCCGATTGCTGGCGCTGCGTATAAACCAAATGCGCTGCAATTGAAAGAGGCATGCCGCAGATGGCCGATTCGTCACTTTCCAGCTATGGCATCGCGGATCATGGCATTGTAGCCCTCTGGATCCTGCAGCATGGCGAAGTGGCTTGCGTCCTTGAGGATCACCAGCTTCGAACCTGGAATTTGTTTGGCCATCATCTCGGTATGGTCGAGCTTGATTGCCTCGTCGTGGTCGCCGATCGTCAAGGTGACGGGTACCTTGATCTTGCCGAGGTCGTCGGCTGTCCAGGCAGGCTGGCTTCCCCACATCGCGGAGATCTGGGTGACGAAAGCATCATACTCGTTCGGCGTCGGCGACAGCTTCTTGTAGGTCTCGCCGGCCGCATCGATGTAACCGCTGAAGGTCTTGTTGGTCATGACGTCGGCTTTGACGCCGTCCGTCGTCACATTCGCCGCCTGCGCGATCACGCGCGTCAGCTTCTCCGGGTTCTTCATCGCCATGTCGATGCCGATGATGCCGCCATCAGACCAGCCGACCAGGGTCACCTTGTTTAGCTTCAGATAATCGAGCAGAGCGACATAGTCGGAAGTCATCAGATCATACCCAAACGGCTGCTCGCTGCGCGTCGAGCGGCCATGCCCGCGGCTGTCGGCGACGATCACCAAATGATCCTTGGCAAACTCGGCCACTTGATAGCCCCAGACATCGGCGCTGCCGAGTCCGCCGTGGATGAACAGCATCGGCTCACCCTCGCCGTATTCGGCGTAGTACATCTTGATGTCGTTGACGGGGGCCATGCCGCTCGTCTTTGCGGTCGGCATTGGCGGGAAGGCTGGCAACGTTGCCCAGCGCTCCGAGGAATAAGCGTTGGCGGCTATCAAAACCGCCGAGAAGAACATCAGGATGCCGGCTGCAAGTCTGCGCATAACTGTCTCCCTGATCTGAAGGACCCGACGGCCCAGATCAGGGAAACATATCCCAATGCCGAACATTGACAATTGCTATCTGTGGTTTGGCCGACCCACCGCAAAACCGGAGGTTTAACGACCCTCAGCCAAAGACCCGCTTTGGGCGGAACTCGCCCTGACCGATCTCGCCGATCGCGATCAGCTTGCCGCGGGACGTGGCATAGGCTTCGCTTTCGGCAACCGGCGCATCGCGACCCCGCACGAGGATCGGATTGCCCATCTTCAAACGATGCGCCTGGTCGTCATTGACAACGAGGTGCGGCAGTGAGGAGAGCGCTTCGCTGGTGTCGATCAGCAGGGCATCCAGCGCTGCAAGCCGTTCGTCCGCGTCTTCGACTGCCTCGATCGCGACGAGATCGGCAAGCGGTATCATGGTCTCTTCGGCAAAGGGCGCGACAAAGCTGCGACGCAGGCCGGAGATATGGCCATAGCAGCCGAGCTCGCGGCCGAAATCGCGCGCCAGCGCACGCACATAGGTACCCTTGCCGCATTCGACTTCGAAATGCGCCGTATTGGCATCCTGGCAGGACAGCAGCGTCAGGCGGAAGATCTCGACTTCGCGAGAGGGGATTTCCACTGCCTCACCGTCGCGCGCCAGATCGTAGGCGCGCTCGCCTGATATCTTGATGGCGGAAAACTGCGGCGGAACCTGGCTGATCACACCTGTGTACTTCGGCAGGAGGTCGCGGATCTGCTGTTCGCTCGGGCGCTTGTCGGAGCTCTGCGTTACATCGCCCTCAAGATCGTCGGTTGCGCGCTCCTCGCCCCAGGTCACGGTGAATTCGTAGATCTTGCGACCGTCCATCACGTAGGGAACGGTCTTTGTCGCATCGCCAAGGGCGATTGGCAGCATGCCCGAGGCCAGCGGGTCAAGCGTGCCGGCGTGACCGCATTTCTGCGCCTTGAACAGCCATTTGATCTTGGAAACGGCTTCGGTGGAGCCGAAATCGACCGGCTTATCAAGGATCAGCCAACCCGAGATCGGGCGGCCCTTCGGTTTACGTGGTTTGGACATCAGTCTCTTCTACTAATCTTCTTCGGTATCGCCGTGATCGAGATCGCGGCTCACCTCAGGCGAGCGCAGCAACTCGTCGATCTTCTTGTAATTGTCGAAGCTCGTATCGTCGCGGAAGCGGACCTCCGGCATGTACTTCATCTGCCGAAGCTGGGACCCGAGGCGGCCGCGAATGTATTTTGCATTGCGGTTCAGCGCGCCAATCACCGCATCATGATCCGTCACACCAAGTGGCGTCACATAGGCCGTCGCGATCTTCAGATCGGGCGACATGCGGACTTCGGAGATGGAAATGACGGTCTTCTCGATCACGTCATCGCGCACTTCGCCGCGCTGCAGAACCTGCGTGATCGCGGCGCGAACCTGCTCGCCGACGCGCAGCATGCGCTGCGAAGGTGCGGAGGTTGTTGGTCTTGTTGCCATTTTTCTTTGCCTCAAAAGGTTCGGGCGCCGGCCTCAGTTGATCCGGCGCCCGTCCAAATTTCCAATATCACACGATCAGAGCGTACGGGTGATGTGCTCGACGCGGAAGCACTCGATCGTGTCGCCGGCGCGGATGTCTTCGTAATTCTCGAAAGCCATACCGCATTCCTGGCCGGAATGCACTTCCGAGACTTCATCCTTGAAGCGCTTGAGCGTCTTGAGCTTGCCTTCGTGGATGACGACGTGGTCGCGGACGAGGCGAACGCCGACACCACGTTCGACCTTGCCTTCGGTAACGCGGCAACCCGCGACCTTGCCGACCTTCGTGATGTTGAACACCTCGAGGATCTCGGCATTGCCGAGGAAGGTTTCGCGACGCTCTGGCGACAGCAGGCCCGACATCGCTGCCTTCACGTCATCCACCAGATCGTAGATGATGTTGTAGTAGCGGATTTCGATGCCCTGGCGCTCTGCCAGCGTACGAGCCTGTGCGTTCGCACGGACGTTGAAGCCGATGATCGCGGCGCCAGACGCCTCGGCAAGCGAGATATCCGATTCCGTCACACCGCCGACAGCCGAGTGAACGATGCGGGCACGAACTTCGTCCGTACCGAGCTTTTCGAGTGCGCCGGCGATCGCTTCAATCGAACCCTGCACGTCGCCCTTGATGACCAGCGGGAACTCCTTGACGCCTGCAGACTGCAGCTGCGTCATCATCTGTTCCAGCGAGCCGCGCTGGCCCGAATGGCGGGCGGCAGCCTTGTCGCGAGCGAGGCGCTGACGATATTCCGAGATCTCGCGGGCGCGGCTTTCGTTTTCGACGACGGCGAACTTGTCACCTGCCTGCGGCGTGCCGGAAAGGCCGAGCACCTCGACCGGCATGGCCGGCGGGGCTTCCTTGACATGATCGCCCTTGTCGGTGACGAGGGCGCGGACACGACCCCAGACATCGCCGGCAACGATGATCTGGCCGGGCTTAAGCGTACCGTTCTGAACCAGAACGGTGGCAACCGAACCACGGCCGCGGTCGAGCTGGGCTTCGATGACCGTGCCTTCCGCGGTGCGGTTCGGGTTGGCCTTGAGGTCCAGGATTTCGGCCTGCAGCAGGATGGCTTCCAGCAGCTTGTCGAGGTTCAGGCCCGTCTTGGCGGAAACTTCGACGTCAAGAACTTCACCGCCCATCGATTCCACGAAGACTTCGTGCTGCAGGAGTTGCGTGCGCACCTTCTGCGGATCGGCGGTCGGCTTGTCGACCTTGTTGATCGCCACGATGATCGGAACACCAGCGGCCTTGGCGTGGTTGATCGATTCAATCGTCTGCGGCATGACGCTGTCGTCAGCGGCGACGACCAGGATCGCAATGTCGGTCGCCTGCGCACCACGGGCACGCATCGCCGTGAAGGCGGCGTGGCCGGGGGTGTCGATGAAGGTGATCTTCTGACCGTTCTGCTCGACCTGATAGGCGCCGATATGCTGCGTGATGCCGCCAGCTTCGCCGGCAACCACGTTGGCATGGCGGATGGCGTCGAGCAACGAGGTCTTGCCGTGGTCAACGTGGCCCATGATGGTCACAACAGGCGGACGCGAAACGCGATCGCCCTCTTCGTCGGCAACGTTGAAGATACCAAGTTCGACGTCGGATTCCGAAACGCGCTTGACGGTGTGGCCGAATTCGCCGGCGATGAGTTCAGCGAGGTCGGCGTCGATGACGTCGCCCGGCTTCATCATCTGGCCTTCCTTCATCAGGTACTTGATAACGTCGACCGCACGTTCGGACATGCGCTGCGACAGTTCCTGGATGGTGATGGTCTCCGGCAGGATGACTTCGCGAACAACCTTTTCGCGGGTTTCCTGCATCTGGCTGCGGCGGAACTTTTCCTGGCGGCGGCGCATGGCGGCCATGGAACGGCCACGTGCCGTGCCATCTTCGTCGACGCCGGCAGTACCGATCGTCAGCTTCCCGCGGCGACGTTCGTCGTCGGTCTTTGGACGTGTCGTCACCGGCTTTGCCGGTTCCGGGCGTACGACGCGACCACGAGCGGGTACGCCGCGCGGGGCGCCGCGGTCCTCATCTTCGCTGTCACGGCGACGAGCGCCCGGCGCTGCGGCCGCGGCCGGAGACGGCCTCGCGGGAGCCGCGGACGGCGCCGCATCGGGGCGGCGTGCGGGCGGAGTCTGGGCCTGAACACGCGGCGCTTCAGTGCGCGCCTCGACCGCAGCGGGTGCGGGAGTTGCAACGGCCGTGGCAGCTTCGGCAACGCGCTGAGCCTCTTCGGCAGCGCGACGCTTAGCCTCTTCCGCTTCCGCGGCCTGGCGCACAGCCTCTTCGGCGGCGCGGCGCTTTTCTTCCTCGGCGCGGCGAACCGCATCCTCGGCATCGCGAACTTGTGCCATGGCAAGCGCGCGCCGGCGGGCATCCATTTCTTCCGGCGAGAGGTGGTTCAAGACTACCGGACGCGGACGATCCTGCTGGCGCGGCTGCGAAGACGGCTGCTGCGGACGTGACTGCTGGCCACCGGACGGATGAATGCGTGGGGCAGGGGCCTGCGGTGCGCGCGGCTGATGCGCGACCGGGACCGGCTCGGCGGCACGGGCGGGCGCCGCCGCAGTGCCCGGCGTAATCGGGCGCTCGTCTTCCGGACGCATCGGACGCCGCTTGCGGGTCTCGACAACGACCGCCTTGGTGCGGCCGCGGCCCATATCCTGGCGCACGGTGCCCTGGCTCATGCCCGACGGCTTCAGGGTCAGAGTCTTCTTGCCCGGTCCGTTCAGTGTCTTGTCGTCATTGCTATCGGTCATTCGTTCCCGTTCCTTCGGACAGGGAGCGATGACGTCATCAGGCCCTGTCAATCAAATATGTCGATCAATGATCTGGGGACCGGACAAGTCCGGTGACCGCATCATTGTTTTTGCCGGCCAGCGCCGCCCGCTGCCCGGGACTGACCGCCATTGCGGTACTGTTCGAGCATCTTTGCGCGCTTCACTACACCCTCACCCGCCTGCCCTGCAAGCACTGCAGCATGGATAAAAGCGTTCTGGCCCATCAGGCCTTCCATTTCGCTCTCCGAGAAGAGACGGTAGGAAGGTACTTCCTCCTCGGTCTCCATTCCGAGGTGCCAGGCCTTGCGGGCCTGGTCGATTTTTCTCACGCCATCTTCGGCGGCATTCGTTGCGTGGAACACGGCGATCGCGGCTCCACTCCTGACTGCGGCATCCACTTTCGCGGAGCCGGTAACGAACTGCCCCGCCTTGCGAGCCATGTTCATCATCTGCATCAGCTGCTGCACGAGCAGCGTATCGACGGTTTCGCCGAGCTCGGCTGCCGCCTTCACATCCGCTTTCAAGGCACGCGCAAAGAGCTTCTTCGCCACGGCCTTGTCGACCAGCGAGCGATCGATCTTGACCCAACAGCCGCGTCCCGGAAGCTGGCGCTTCAGGTCGGCGACCACAGTCCCATCAGGAGCAGCAACGAAGCGGATCAGCTCATCCTGCGATCCGCTTTCGCGCGTCACGATGCACATGCGACCATTCACGTCATATCCTGCAAGATCGTCGTCCTCAGGAGAGACGCTCGGCTCACGCGCGGACATTATACTTCCTGCTCGGCCTCGGGAGCTTCTTCAGCTTCCGCGTCCTTTGCGAGGTCCTCCTCGGTGATCCAACCAGCCGCGAGGCGGGCCTGGACAACCATCTGCTCCGCCTCGACGCGCGAAACGTCGAACTTGGAGAACAGGCCTTCGAACTTCTTGGTCTCGCCGTTCTTGCGCTCGCTCCAGCCGACGAGATCGTCAGCGGCGCAGCCGGCGAAGTCCTCGATCGTCTTGATGCCGTCTTCGCCGAGCGCGACCATCATCTGAGCGGTCATGCCGTCGATCTGGCGCAGTTCGTCGGAAACACCGAGCGCCTTGCGCTTCTCGTCCATTTCGGCTTCCAGGCGCTCCAGATATTCGCGGGCGCGCGTCTGAATTTCCTGTGCGGTGTCTTCGTCAAAACCGTCGATCGAGGCAATTTCGTCGAGATCGACGTAAGCCAGTTCTTCAACTGCCGCAAAGCCTTCCGACGCCAGAACCTGGCCGACCATTTCGTCAACGTCGAGCGAATCCATGAACAGGTTGGTGCGCTCGTTGAATTCCTTCTGACGGCGCTCGGATTCCTCGGCTTCCGTCATGATATCGATGTCCCAGCCAGTCAGCTGCGATGCCAGGCGGACGTTCTGGCCGCGGCGGCCGATGGCCAGCGACAGCTGCTCGTCCGGAACCACGACTTCAATGCGCTCTGCATCTTCGTCGAGAACGACCTTGGCGACTTCAGCCGGCTGCAGGGCGTTGACGACGAAGGTCGCCGGGTCCTGCGACCACGGAATGATGTCGATCTTTTCGCCTTGGAGTTCGCCGACGACGGCCTGAACACGCGAACCGCGCATACCGACGCAGGCGCCGACCGGATCGATCGAGCTGTCGTTCGAGATCACGGCGATCTTGGCGCGCGAACCCGGATCGCGGGCAACCGACTTCACCTGGATGATGCCGTCGTAGATTTCAGGCACTTCCATCGTGAAGAGCTTGACCATGAACTGCGGATGCGTGCGCGACAGGAAGATCTGCGGGCCGCGCTGTTCACGACGAACATCATATACGTATGCGCGGACGCGATCGCCATAGCGGACGTTCTCGCGCGGGATCATTTCGTCGCGGCGGATGATGCCTTCGCCGCGGCCGAGGTCGACGATGACGTTGCCATATTCGACGCGCTTGACGGTGCCGTTGACGATTTCGCCGACGCGATCCTTGAACTCGTCGAACTGGCGGTCGCGCTCGGCTTCACGAACCTTCTGAACGATAACCTGCTTGGCGGACTGAGCAGCGATACGGCCGAAATCCATCGGCGGCAGCGGATCGGCAATGAAATCGCCAAGGGCTGCATCCGGGTTGCGGTCGCGGGCCAGCTCAAGTGGAATCTGGGTCGAATAGTCTTCGGCCTTGTCGACAACTTCGAGCAGACGCTGAAGACGGATTTCACCGGTCTTCGGGTTGATGTCGGCGCGGATGTTGGACTCGGTGCCGTAGCGGGAGCGCGCTGCCTTCTGGATCGCGTCTGCCATTGCGGCAAGTACGATCTCGCGGTCGATGACCTTTTCGCGCGCCACTGCATCTGCGATCTGCAGAAGTTCGAGCCGGTTCGCACTGACTGCCATTGTCTTATCTCTCCGTCTTGGCGTCCCGGGTTCCCGTCCCTGGAGCCACAGGTTGATCGGTTATTCTTCGTCTTCCGCTTCGTTCTGGTTCGCGGCCTCTGCCTTCGCCAGCTTGTCGGCGCGCAGGGCATCACGGATCAGATCGTCGGTCAGAATGAGCTTTGCATCGGCGAGAGCCGTGAACGGAATAACGATATTCTGCTCTTCACCCTCGGAAACCTGGTCACGCTCGAGCGTGAAACCGTCTGCGTCGGTCGCAACGATCTTGCCACGGAAGCGCTTGCGGTTGCCGACCATGATCGACGTTTCGCACTTCAAAAGGTGTCCCTGCCAGCGCACGAAATCGGATTTCCGCACCATCGGGCGGTCGATACCCGGCGAAGACACTTCGAGATGATACTCTCTATCGATCGGATCTTCCACATCGAGAACCGGAGAAACGGCCATCGAGACCTCTTCGCAGCCTTCGACATCCATCGTTCCATCATTACGTTCGGCCATGATCTGCATGGTGGCGCCGTTCTGGTTGAGCATGCGTACACGGACCAGGCGATAACCCAGGTCGATGAGCACAGGCTCGACGATGTCGGCAAGGCGCTGGTCGAGACCGGTCTCGGTGATCAGCCGCGGCTCAAGTTCATTGTCTGCTTTCGTCGGATCCGACAAGCGATACGCTCCTCGCAATTTCATGCTTTTTGGATGATCGCGGTAATAAAAAAGAGCGGGTCCTTGCGGCCCACTCTTCATCAAAACGATCAAGATTTGAGAGCCATATAGGCCCGTTTTCAAAAAATTGCAAGGTCCGTCGCCAACCTTCGGCCTAACGGGCGCCCGAGGTAGCCAGCGGCGTCATTCAGCATATATTGGCTCCGAGGACCGTCATCGGGAGGGATCGTGCCTTACACTTCGTCGACACTGGCGCCGCTACGGCACGAAACCTACCGAAGGATCTGGTTTGCAAGCCTCGCTTCGAACTTCGGGGGACTGATCCAGGCGGTCGGCGCCGCCTGGATGATGACGACCATCACGGCATCGGACAATATGGTTGCGCTCGTGCAGACATCGACGGCACTGCCAATCATGCTCTTTTCGCTTGCATCGGGCGCCCTTGCAGACAGCTTTGATCGCCGTCGGGTGATGCTGATTGCGCAATACTTCATGTTTGCGGTTTCGGCCGTGCTCAGCATCTCCGCCTACTTCGGCTGGCTTTCGCCCTGGCTGCTCCTCTTTTTCACCTTCCTCATCGGCTGCGGCACGGCGTTGAACAACCCGTCCTGGCAAGCCTCGGTCGGCGACATGGTGCCGCGCGTGGATCTGCCGGGTGCGGTGACGTTGAACAGCGTCGGCTTCAATATCACCCGCAGTGTCGGACCCGCGATCGGCGGCGCCATCGTCGCCGCTGCCGGCGCGGCTGCAGCCTTTGCCGTCAATACAGTGAGCTACTTCGCGCTGATCTATGCGCTGCGGCGCTGGAAGCCGACCCCGCCGGCCTCGACCCTCCCGAGGGAGACGCTCGGCAGCGCCGTCTTTGCCGGCCTTCGTTACGTGTCGATGTCGCCCAACCTGCAAAAGGTGCTGCTGCGCGGGCTCGTCTTCGGGATCAGCGCCAGCTCGATCCTTGCACTGCTGCCGATCGTGGCGATCAACCTTGTTGTCGGCGGTCCGCTGACCTACGGCCTCATGCTCGGCTCTTTCGGCATCGGCGCCATCGGCGGGGCTATCCTGAACGACCGGCTGCGCGAACGCTTTTCGAGCGAGGCGATCGTGCGGATTTCCTTTACCGGCTTTGCGCTGAGCGCAGTGATCGCCGCTTCCAGTCCGATTGCCGCGCTGACCTGTGCCGGGCTGGTGATCGCAGGCGCATGTTGGGTGCTGGCGCTCTCGCTGTTCAATACGATCGTGCAGCTGTCGACGCCGCGTTGGGTCGTCGGCCGCGCCCTGTCGCTCTATCAGACGGTGACCTTCGGCGGCATTGCCGGCGGCAGCTGGCTCTGGGGCGCGGCAGCCGACCGCTATGGCGTTGCCAATGCCCTGCTCATCTCGGCCTTCGTCATGCTCTTCGGCATCGTCATCGGCCTGCGCTTTGCCATGCCGGCCTTTGCCTCGCTCAACCTGGACCCGCTGAACCGCTTCATCGAACCGGCGCTCGGCCTCGATATCACGCCGCGCAGCGGTCCAATCGTCGTCCAGATCGATTACGAAATCGCAGACGCGGACATTGCAGACTTTCTGGCCCTGATGGGCGAGCGGCGGCGCATCCGCATTCGCGACGGCGCGCGCAATTGGGCGCTGATGCGCGATCTCGAAAAACCGGGCCGGTGGACGGAGACCTACCACGCGCCGACCTGGGTCGAATACATCAGGCACAATCAGCGCCGCACGCAGGCCGATGCGGAAAATATCGAACAGTTGCGGGCGCTCCACCGGGGCGAAGAACTGCCGCAGGTGCATCGACTGATCGAGCGCCAGGCCATTCCGCCCAGCGATGACGTCTTCTACAAGGCACCGATCGACCTGCATCATTGAGGCAAGACATGCATTCCTTCCGCCCCGCGCGCCGTTCGGATCTGGCTGATATCATTGGCTTGCTCGCCGAGGACGACCTCGGCAGCGCGCGCGAAATCGTTTCGGATCCGCCGGATGCGAGATATGTCGCTGCGTTCGATGCCATCGAAGCCGACGCCAATCAGTTGCTGGCGGTCGCGGTGGATGGGCGCGATCGCGTCCTCGGCTGCTTGCAGCTGACTTTCATTCCCGGCCTGTCCCGAACAGGTGTTTGGCGTGGGCAGATCGAAAGCGTGCGCGTCGCCAAGAGCGCGCGTTGCACGGGCCTAGGCTCCGATTTCATTGAGTGGGCTGTTGCACGCTGCGCCGAGCGCGGTTGCGGTTTGGTACAGCTGACCTCGGACAAATCACGGCGCGACGCCATCCGTTTCTACGAGAAACTGGGATTTGTCTCGAGCCACGAGGGGTTGAAGCGCAACCTCTAGGATCTAGCTACTTCAACCTTCCGATCATCGATGCCTCGGGATAGCAGGTCGGCGTCAAGCCGTTCTTCTCCTGCCACTGGCCGATGGAACGGCGGGTCTTGTAGCCGGGGAGACCATCGGAGCCGCCGACGTCGTATCCCTTTTTCTCCAGCGCCTTCTGCATCGTCGCGACGTCGGAGCGCAGCATTTTGCCGACATCGCCCCACGGCCCCTGGAAAGCCCCGGCCCCATAGGCGATGCGATCGGCCAGGTTGCCGATAAAAAGCGCATAGAGGTCGGAGTTGTTGTATTCCTTCAGCACGTAGAAGTTCGGCGTGACGACAAACTCCGGACCGTCGCGCCCAGCAGGGACGAGCATCATGCCGGACGCCTTGCCCTCGCCGGAAGGGAAAGCCTTGCCTGATATGCGCGTGATACCGAGTGAGGCCCAGTGCGACACGGGCTTGGCGAGGTCCGGCCCCTCTTGCGCGCAGGATACGCCATCGGGGATGCTCACTTCGTATCCCCAGCCACGACCGCGCTGCCAGCTCTTCTGGGCAAGGAAGTTCGCAATAGAAGCAAGCGTATCGGGAACCGATGTCCAGATGTTGGGGTGGCCGTCGCCATCGAAATCGACCGCATATTTCAGATAGCTGGTCGGCATGAACTGCGGCTGGCCGAGCGCGCCGGCAGATGACCCCTTGAATTCGGCCGGCGTCGCGTCACCGCGATCGATGATATGCAGAGCGGCGAGCAATTCGGTGCGGAACATGTCCTTGCGCGTCGACATAAAGGCCTTGGTCGCCAGCACCTCGATGGCGGAATTCGGGATCTTGGCAGCCCCGAAGCCGGTTTCGCGCCCCCAGACGGCAAGGACGATCGAGCCGGGAACCCCGTAGGCTTTTTCAATCTTCTTCAGCGTCGAGGCATATTGCGCGGCAAAGCCGCGGCCGGTGCTCCCCAGCCGCTTCAGCCGATCCTCGTTGAAGTACGGCGCGGGCGAGGAGAATTCGGCCTGCGTCTGCTTCTGCTCCTTGGCAGGTGGGAAGCCGGGAGGGGCGAGATCGGTCAAGGTCCAGTTCAGCTCGACGCCCGCAAAGGCTGCTTGAAACGCCTTCTCGGAAATGCCATTGCGCTGCGCCTCCGGCCAGAGATCGGCCCTGACCCACTTTTCGAACTGCGCTTCAACATCGGCCTTGGAAGCGGAAAAAGCTGGCGGGCCTGACAGTGCCAGCAGCGCCGCCGTCGCGATCAAGAGGCGCCCGAAAATGCGCTTGCTCATGCTTCCCCCTAGATTGCCGTGCGGGCTCTGAGCGCCGCCTGCAGCGTTCCTTCATCGAGATAGTCGAGTTCGCCACCGACCGGGACGCCATGGGCAAGGCGCGTGATCTTGACGTCCAGTCCGGTCAGCTGGTCGGTTATATAGTGTGCTGTTGTCTGCCCCTCGACGGTGGCGTTGACCGCGATGATCAGTTCGCGGATGCCGCCGGCCGTGACGCGCTCGATCAGGCCGCGAATGTTGAGATCATCCGGGCCGACGCCATCCAAGGGAGACAAGGTGCCACCGAGGACATGATAGGCGGCGTTCAGCGCGCCGGCGCGCTCCAACGCCCATAGGTCGGAGACATCTTCGACGACGATGATGACGGACTGGTCGCGCCGGTCGTCCGTGCAGACCGTGCAGGGATCTACCGTATCGACATTGCCGCAGAGAGAGCAGATCTTGACCTTGTCGTAGGCCTCGCCCATCGCGTTCGACAGCGGGCCGAGCAGTTGGTCTTTCTTCTTGATGAGATGCAAGGCAGCGCGGCGCGCGGACCGCGGACCGAGGCCGGGGACCTTTGCCAGAAGCTGGATCAGTTTTTCGATTTCGGGGCCGGTGACTCGCTTTGCCATGAGCGGTTATTAGCCCATATGCTGCAAAAACGGAAACATGTTGGGAGCGCCGCTTGATGAAAATCCTCGCCGTCTGCATCGGCAGTGCCGAGCGGCTGCCCGGCAAGAGCTACAAGACGGGCATCTACAAGCATCCCATCACCGGCAGCGTGCTCGTCGATGCGGAGGGCGTGGTCGGTGATGCGATCTGCAACCGGAAGCATCATGGCGGCGTCGACCAGGCCGTCTATCTCGAGGGGTCGCTGACGCTCGACTGGTGGTCGAAAGAGCTTGGGCGGCCGATCGTGCCAGGCACATTCGGAGAAAACCTGGTGATCGACGGTCTCGACAACCGCTCCGTTTCGGTCGGCGATCGATTCATAGCCGGCGATCTTGTTCTGGAGGTTACCAGTGCGCGCATTCCCTGTGCGACCTTTGCCGCCCGGATGGGCGACCCGCGGTTCGCCAAGCGCTACGCGCGAGCTGCCCGGCCGGGCATCTATTGCCGGGTGCTTCACGGTGGAGCAATCACCGCCAGATCAACGGTCGACTATCAGCCTTATGACGGCGAAAAGGTTACGATGCCGGAGATGATCGCCACCTTTGGCAAGACCCTCGCCGCCCAAGATCGCAACCGCTATCTGGCGGCTCCGATCCACTACAAACTTCGGAATATTCTGGAAGTGCAGGCCGGCGCCTAGCGCAAGCGCACCTCAAGGGCCGCCAAAGCCGCCCGTCCCTCCGGCCAATCGCCAAGCCCACTGGCTCCGTTGATGTGACCGCGGGCACCAATATTTGTGAATTGGCTACCCCACTCATCAGCCCTGGCACGTGCGTAGTCGAGCGAACCGTACGGGTCGTCGCTGCTGGCTACGACAAGCGAGGGGAACGGAAGCGCCCCGAGAGGTGTTTCGGCAAAGCCGGCTGCTTCCGGCGGGTAGGCTGCGGCGCGCGGGTCCGGCGGCGCGACGAGCAAGGCGCCGCTGGCGCGATGCCTGGCCCGCCGTGCCCAATGCGCCACCAGCAGGCAAGAGAGACTATGGGCAACGAGAAGCGGTTCGGCCTCCGCCTGCCCGACTGCCCTGTCCAGCGCCTCAATCCAGTCCTCAAGGTCCGGCTGATCCCAACTCGAGGGTGAAAAGCGCCGAATGCGACGGTCGGTCGTCTCCCATCGGGACTGCCAATGGGTTTCGCCAGACCCGCCAATGCCGGGCACCGTGATGATTTCTCTCATCGCTTCCTTCCTGTTGCTCGACGGACAAGTTGCGCGAGAGGGGCCGCAAATGACATAAGAAATCATCGGCAAAGTCATCACTCAGCCGATAGATTAAAGGCGGACATTCATGGCCGATTTCATGAGCCGACAACTCGACCCAACTGACATGATGATTATCGAGATCATGCAGGCTGATGGGCGCATTTCCGTTTCCGAGCTGGGGCGCAAGGTCGGCCTGTCGCAGCCGGCAGCCTCCGAGCGGCTGAAACGCCTGGAGGAACGGGGGATCATCAAAGGCTACGGCGCCCGTATCAATACCGCGGCGCTCGGGCTGGGCATGATGGCCGTGATCCGGCTACGCACCACCCACGAACATATCCGCACCTGCCTCAAGCAATTTGCCGACATGCCGCAGATCATCGAAGTTCTCAGGCTGACAGGAGAGGATTGCTTCGTCTTGAAAGTCCTCGTCCCCTCGCCCTCCGAGCTTGAAGTCATCGTCGATAGCATCGCGCGCTATGGTGCAGTCACCACCTCGCTCGTCTTGCGTGGGGAGCCGACCAAACCCGTCGGTCGCGAACTGATGAAATTGGCGCGAAACCACCTCTGAGGTGATTTCAACGGCTGCCACTTGCTGACGAGAAGGAGCCTCCTAGTTTTTCATCCACGGGGTGCAAATCGAAGGAGGCTCGCATGTCCATCGCAAGACTTATCGCGGCGGCAGTCATCGCCGCAACGGCCACTACCTTCCTATCAGCAACGCCGGCTTCAGCCCGCGTCAAGGTCGGCTCGTTGGGCTGTGATATTTCTCCCGGATTCGGCGTCATCATCGGCTCGAAACGGACGCTAAACTGCATATTCACGCCGTCCTCGCCCGATCGACCAAGCGAACGCTACACCGGCACGATCACCAAGTTTGGTGTCGATATCGGCGCTCTCGCTGGCGGCGGATTGATCTGGCTCGTCTACGCGCCGACAAACCGGCTCGACGGCGCCCTGCAGGGCAGCTACTCCGGCGTCGCAGCCAATGCGACGGTCGGCCTCGGCGTCGGGGCGAATGTCCTGATCGGCGGTTTCGAGGGCTCGATTGCTCTGCAACCTGTCTCGGCTGAGGGCACGTCCGGTCTCAACATCGCGGCAGGCGTTGCCAATATGATCCTGACCTGGGTGCCGCCGGCACCACCGCCACCAGCTCCCAGGCGGCATGTGTCACAGCGATAGCCTAGCGCATCGCGATCGCCAAAGCGGCGCCGGCCATCGTTCCGGCGCTGGCGCGGTTGGCCGCGCGAATAGCACGACGGCTCCTCAGGAAGCGCCGGGCTTTGGCAGCAAGCAGCGTCCAACTGAAGTCGATGAAGATCAGCACGAAGAGCATGGTGGCCACGAGTTCTGCCCAACCGACGATCGTTACCCCGCGAACGTCGATGATCGAGGGCAGCAGCGCCATGTAGAACATCATGATCTTCGGGTTGCCGAGCGTCACCGTCATGCCGGCGAGGAAAAGCCTTGTGGGTGATTGCGCCTCGGGCAACGCTTCGCCATCACTATCGGGCGACGCGAACCACATTTTCCAGGCAAGATAGAGCAGGTAGCAGACGCCGAGCCACTTGATGGCAACGAAGGCATAGTGGAAGGTTTCGGCGATCGCCGCCAAGCCGGCGACGGCGCAGGTCAGCCAAATTGCTTCGCCGAGCCACATAGCTGACAGGAAAGGCAGAACGTCACGGGCGCCCTTGGAAATCACCCGGGCGACGAGTGCGGCAACACTCGGACCGGGAGAGCCGG
>Ga0207426_1001057_pt1 | contig 26113 bp, 23 predicted proteins | sample AraplaMF_Cvi_mMS_FD_184265 | JGI IMG/M metagenome (GOLD analysis project Ga0207426, IMG submission 184265) | Arabidopsis root microbial communities from the University of North Carolina, USA - plate scrape MF_Cvi_mMS (SPAdes) (version 2) | ecosystem: Host-associated > Plants > Roots > Endosphere... | reverse complement strand
ATCAAGCTACACATTCATCTGGGCCATGGCCGGTGACAACGTCGACTACACCGACGTCGACCTTGTCGCCATCGAAGATCTTAGGTGAGGAGGGGACTATGGCAGCGAGTGATCTTTTCGTGCCGGCCAAGGATGCCGGGTGGACCAGTCCGGAACCGGGCGTGACCCGTCGCATCATGGCCTACCTGCCTGAGATGATGATGGTCGAGGTCGTTTTTGAGAAGGACGCCGTCGGTGCGCTTCATTCCCATCCCCACATCCAGGCAAGCTATATCGCACAGGGCAGTTTCGAGGTGACGATCGACGGCAGGACGGAAACCCTGCACCAGGGAGGCAGCTTCATCGTTCCCCCCGATCTGGTGCATGGGGTCAAGGCTCTCGAGAAGGGCCGCCTGATCGATACGTTTACGCCGCACCGTGCCGAGTTTCTGAAGTGAGCGTGAGATGACGATGTTCGACCTTTCCGGCAAGGTGGCGGTCGTCACCGGTGCCAATACCGGCCTTGGCCAGGCAATCGCCGTGGCGCTGGCGGCGGCCGGCGCATCGATTGTCGCCGTCGGTCGCTCGCCGATGGACGAGACGCGGGCGGCTGTCGAAGGTACGGGTGCACGGTTTCACGCCATCAAGGCCGATCTTGGATCGATCGAACCGACAAAGGCAATCGTCGACGAAACGGTAGCGACCTTTGGCAAGCTCGACATCCTGGTCAACAATGCCGGCATCATCCGCCGCGCCGACGCCATCGACTTCACGGAAGCCGACTGGGACGCGGTGATGGACATCAACCTGAAGAGCGTCTTCTTTCTGTCGCAGGCTGCCGCCCGGCATATGTTCGAACGAGGCGGCGGCAAGATCATAAATATCGCCTCGCTGTTGTCATTCCAGGGCGGCATCCGCATTCCCTCCTACACGGCCTCGAAGAGCGGGCTTGCCGGACTGACGCGTCTCTTGGCCTGCGAATGGGCGGGCAAGGGTATCAACGTCAATGCCATTGCTCCGGGCTATTTCGTGACCAACAACACTACCGCGCTTCGCGAGGATCCGGTCCGCAACGCCGGCATCCTTGCCCGCATCCCGGCCGGCCATTGGGGCGATCCCGCGCAACTCGGTGGCGCAGCCGTGTTCCTGGCATCACAGGCCTCCGACTATGTCCACGGCATCGTCTTGCCTGTCGATGGCGGATGGCTGGCAAGATGAACCAGCCAAGCAAGTCTTTGGCCGGGTGAACCGAGGATCGGGAAATTGTAGATGAGCGGCGCAAAAGCCAAGCGTCTGGCCAGGACTGATGTCCGGGCCAGAAAATGAAGAACCCTTCCTCATCCCCCGCAGTTATGGGGAGTTGATCGATGGCAGGAAGAATTCGACTTCCCTTCGGCGACGCATTTCCAAAGCTTCGACACGATCATGCCAAAACTGCTCGGCGGCGGGCGGGTCTGCCTCCCATGCGCGGACAGTTTGCTGATTGTCGTCGATCTTGACGCGCCTCTTTCCGCCTAGCCGGAGATATTCCTCCGCAAGCTGACGGCCCTCCGTCATTTCCATCTCGGATCACGTCCTTTCGATTAGCCTCGCGACACATCCGCCGCTAACTCAAAGAACGATTGTCGTGGGCCATTGTTCCGCAGTCTCGCCATCAATTATGACGGCGCAACGTCAACGATGCGTGGTCTTCCCGCCCTCAACCGCGTCGATGACGGCGCCCCACAAGGCATCGACTTCTGCCTTCGCGTCAATCGATGCCAGATGGCTTTGGCTTGCTTCCAGCACCGCGTCGGCCATGGTGTTTACGTCGGCCTGTGTGTCGACCATGCGGATCGCACCGCCCTCTATCAGCTTGCAGAACAGGCCATGGTGGGCGAGGGCATCTCGCTGTCGCGGCGCGTTGACGACGACGGGCTTTCCCGAGAAGCTTGCCGCAAGCACGCTTGCCCGGCGCGCCGTCAGCCCTTCAGCGAAGAGATAGCAGAACACGTCGACATGTCTGAAGATCCCGAAGAGCTCCTCGGCGTCGGCAACATAACCTGTTACGACGACCCGGTCTGAAATGCCGAGCTTGTCTGCGAGCGCATAAAATTCCTGCTCCACATTGTCGGTGCCGCAGATGAACGATCCGGCGAAGACCACGCCGACGTCGTGGCCAAGCGAAAGCAGCCGGGCAGCAGTCTCCAGAACTGCCGTTGACTGCTTCTTGGGATAGATCGAACCGAACTGCCCAAGGATCAGCCGCCGGGCCTTGCGCTGTGCGTCAAGTCTCCGGGCGATCGGGCCGTCGTGGAGTGTGGTAGGCAAGGCAAGATTTGGCGGGATCGGGATGACTGCTCGCCGACTGGTCGACAGGGCGGACAGAGGGCTCTTGGCAAATTCGGCGGCGACTTCCGGCGCTGAAAACAAGATCCGTGTTGCGAGCATCACCACCGGAACCAGCACCAGGCGGCGCTTCCAGTCGAGAGCGTGCCATTCGTGCAGTACCACGATAAGCTGTTTGCGCTGCAGCCGGGAAACGAATGCCGCGACGACCGGCTCTGCCAGCTTTTTCTTCCAGGCCACCACAGGAAAATTTAGGATGGCGGCGTCCGTATCGTCGAGCGCGGATTTAAGCCTCCCGATATTGCCGTCAAGCACGTGCCGAGTGGCGCGCCAGTCGAGTCGCAAAGCCGCCTGTCGGGCAAACTCTTCGACACCACAGGTTTGGGCGGCGTCGGAGACGAGTGCGAGGTAGCGACGTTTCGGCATATCAGACCTTTTGAACAGGCGGACGGCGGGTGACCGCGCTGCGTTGATACCGTCTTTTGGTAAAAGCCGGCTTACAATTTCAGGTTCAATGTTTGACATGCCGTCGGCAAAAAGGCCTGCCACCATCACGTGTATAGCGAGGGTTAACTATAGCTCGAGGTTTTACAGCGATGGGTCTTCGAAACAGCTAATTGTCGGATCCGTTCTTGACCGATGCTCGTTTCGAAGGTGCGTGAATGACTAGGCATAGCAGTGCATCAGCGCGTCTGAGTTATTCGATGAACGAATGGCCGACGAACCGGCTCGGAAGCCTGCCGATCGTGCGGGCCGGCATGGAAGAATCCGCAGACGCCTTCATTCAGTTGGCGCTCGAGCGCAGGGGGGCCGGCGGGCGTCCCTTCTACTCCACCTCCGCAAACGGTCAGGTCATTGCGCTTTGCGAGCATGATGCCAATTTCCGCTCGTTGACGCGTCAGGCCGACCAGATCCATGCCGATGGAATGTCGGTCGTGCTCTTTTCCAAGCTATCCTCGGCCGAGCCTTTGCCAGAACGCGTCGCCACGACCGATCTCGTTCATGCCGTGGCGGAACGCGCGGCGGAAGCCGGGGTCAGTTTTTACTTTCTTGGTGCCAGCGAAGAGGTGAATGCCCGGGCGGTCGAGAACATGTCGAAGGCCTATCCGGGACTTCGCTTTGCCGGCCGACGCAACGGTTATTTTGATCGCGCCGAGGAAGAAGCGGTTGTCGAGGCGATCAATGCGGCGGCTCCGGATATCCTCTGGATCGGCTTCGGCGTGCCGCTGGAGCAGCAGTTCGTCGTTCGCAACATCAACAGATTGCACAATGTCGGCTTGATCAAAACCTCCGGCGGCCTGTTTGATTTCCTCGCCGGAGGCAAGAGCCGCGCCCCCCGCTGGATGCAGAAGGTTGGCCTTGAGTGGTTCTACCGCATGCTCCTCGAGCCGCGCCGGCTGGCAACACGCTATCTGACTACCAATCCGGTTGCCATCTATGCGATGCTCCGGCATTCGCTGCGAGCCCTTTCTGCAGGGCCGGTGATCGGACCAACGATCTTGAGTTCCTCGATTTCGCTCATCACACCGAGTTATCGTGGCGACCTCGACAGTTGCCGTCTTCTCTGTGACTCGATCGACCGGTATGTGACGGGCTACGACGTGCATTACATCGTGATCGGCGACGAGGATGCTGACGCCTTCGTGAGCTTCGAAGGAGAAAAACGTCGCGTGATCGTCTCGTCCAGCCTGCTTCCATCCCTTTGGGCCCTGCCGAAATGGCGGGGGCGACGCTACTGGTGGGCACCCCATTTGCGCCTGCCAATCTATGGCTGGCACCTGCAGCAGATGCGCAAGATCGCAATGACGCTGGCGCAACCGAGCGAGCGGGTCATGTGCATCGACTCCGACAATTGCTTCTGCCGCCCACTGGATCTGAGCGCGATGGCATCGACGCCGAAGCTCGCCCACCACGTCGCGGCCGGAGATATCAATCCCACGCGACCTAGCCACGTCCGCTGGTGGCAAAATGCGCATCGGCTGCTTGGCCTGAGCGTACCGGCGCTGCCAGGCGACGATTCCATCAGCCAGATGGTTCTGTGGGAGCGGCGAACGGTGGCGACCATGGTGAAGCGTATCGAGGGCGCTAGTCGCCTTCCGTGGTGGCAGGCGCTGGCCCGCATCCGGCATTTTTCCGAGTATCTCATCTACGGTGTCGCGGTCGCCAATGACCCCGAGCTCGCGCAACGACATGAACGCGTTTCGCAAAGCCCGTGCCTGACCTATTGGGAGGGGCCGGCTCTCGACAGGGGGGGATTGGCGGCATTCATCGAAGGCTTGAAACCGGGGCAAACGACGATCGCGATCCAGTCGCATACGCACACACCGATCGAAGTGATCCGAAAGGCGGCTCTTGGCTGAGAGAGCCTAGTTGCTGGCCCGATATGGGGTTGGCAGGAAGCCGAGGCTTGCCAATGTACGACCGAGCGACACGAGCAGCGGATGGCTTGCCGGCAGCAGCCGCCGGGTCCTGAGGAACAGCGCCATCGATCGAAGGCAGCCGGCGCCGAGACTGAGCGCGTTTTTTGCAATCACCCTGATGGCCGACGTGCTGTGGATCCGATCGATAACATAATTGATGCTTCCGGTGCGCAGCGAGCGCGTCATCAGGAAACGGGCCGAGACGCGTTCCTCGGGTACGAATTCGCGGATAACCGCCTCGGCGCACCACCAGGTCTTGAAGCCGGCCTTGCGGCATCTCGTAAAGAACTCCATGTCGCCACCGCCCAGAAAATTGAAGCGGACATCGAAAAGCGGCGAAGCAAGACCCGCAAATACCCGGCGGTGGATCAGGCAGTTGCCGGAACCGTGGATCTGATCAATTGCCCGGGTCGAGCCTTCTATCGAGCCGAAGAGCAGATGCTGTGTGACTGCGTCGGACACTGGTACTTCGAACTGCCGGACAACAGGCCCGCCGACGATGTCGGCGCCCTCCCGCCGAGCCGTGCCAACGATTGCGGCAAGCCAACCGGGCATGGCCATTTCATCGTCATCGATCATCAGCAGAAACTCGGCCTCCGGAAAGCCAGCCATTGCCTCGCCGAACGCACGGTTGATGGCATGGCAATTGCCCTGCCGCTCTTCCGTGGTGACCAGGAATGGCAGGCCGGACGTGGTGAGAAACTTGCGGGCAAAGTGGGCGCCGGCCGGGTTGGCTGCGTCGTTGTCGACAACGACGATGGCGAAGGCGAAATCGGTCACCTGCTCGGCGAGCGATGTCAGGGTGCGCGCCAGCCATTCCGGTCGACGAAACGTCGGGATGCAAACGACTGCCTCAACGGACCCTTTGCTTTCCTGCATCATCCAAACCTCGATCGCGCAGAGATTGTTCGCCTTCCGGCCTTAGCCGACTTCGCCCGGCTATTGGCGGTGAAGCTGTAATTGGCTGACGCCCACTCTACAATCGACGGCTGAGTATGAGGTTAACGCGCCTTCCCAGAACCGTTGCGTCGATCCGAGGCGCGGGTACGGGAGTGAGGCGCGATCGTGGTGCGTCAGCCTCCTTGACGACGAGCCCGGCATTGGCCTGCAATCTCAAACCGAAGACCGCAATCAGCATCGTGAACCAGATCGGTCCGCTATTGCCGAAGAACGGGCTTTCGAGGCAGGCGAGAAACAGGGAAAAGAGCCAGATCCGCAAGAACAGGCGCGTCAATGCCATGTCGTTGCTGCCGGCAAGCGCGCGGCGGGCATAGCCGACAGGAAGGACCACCAGCCAGATGACCGCCATCACAAGCGCCGGGATGCCGCCATTGATCAACTGTTCCACGTAGCCGTTGTGTGAATTGGCGGCAGTGACGGCCCAGGTGGTCATGGCTTGGCCGCTGTTGAACAAGGCGTCGGTCTGCCAGAAGGACTGAAAGCCGTAGCCAATGATGGGCCGCTCGGCGATTGCGGAGAGTGCAAGCCGCCAGATCGAGCCACGGTCGGTAAAGGTCGGATCGATGCCCGCGGAAGCAAGCAGGCTGCTGAAGGAAGGCGAGACCGCCGCAGTCAGCAAGATCAGGTTCAATCCGACAAGGCCGCCAAGAAGCATCACCACGCCGAGTTTCGTCCAGCGTTCAAAAATCCAGGCAAGCAGCAGGATTGCCGGAAGCATCGCGGCGGAGGTTTTCCCTCCCGCGTGGAGCACGAAGAACCCTGCTGACAATGCAATCAAGAAGCCAAGCCGGGCGTGTCCTGACCTTCTTGCATAGAGGCCGAAGAATACGGCATAGACCATCGCGGCTGCAGCCACGTTCTTATGGCCAAAATGACCGCGCCAGTCGCCGGCAAGCGACTGCTCTAGCGCGTCTGTGGCTTGATGGATGGCGAGGTGCGGCAGGAGAAGTACGCCAAAATAGGAGAGGCCGATCGTAAAGGTCAGGCCAAGGCACATGAGCCTTGCAAATTGCTCGCCGTTTCTTGGAATGAAGAGCATTGCGTTCGCGCACAGGCAAACAAGGATTGCGAAAACGAGGCGCCTGAAGGCTGCGCTGGGGTCGCCGGCAAAAAGACCCGTGAAGAGCAGCCAGACGAGCAGGCCAATCAGCAGGCCATATGGGCGCAGCAGCAAGTGGCGCGCGGGATTCTGCAGGACCGTGCCAAGGACCACGGCCGACATGGCAATGACGGTCAACTGATTGAAAACGTTGGACGTGCTGCCATAAGGTGTGGAGAGGCTCGTGGCGTTTGGATCGGGAAACGGGCTCAATCCGATCCAGAAGTAGCCGAAGACAGCCAGGAAGAGAAGGCCTGCAAAGGCACTGCCTTTGCCCGCAACTACACTCTTGCCGCTGTCAGCCATAGGCCTTGGCCTGGATCGCGCTCAAGCGGCGATAGTCTCGCCAAAGCCCCGACAAGACCGCGATGGCAAGGCCAAGTCCGAGGCCGACAACGCCGCCGGCGCCAGCCAGCACATAGCCCCGCGGCGGAAAGCTCCGCGCTGTCGGTACGACCGCCGGTGAAACGATCCGCACGTTGGTCGTGTCGATCTGCTGGCGTTCGGCGGCTTCTCCCGCTCTTGCCATGAAGGCTTCGTAGACAGTCGCCTTGGCGCGCGCCTCACGCTCCAGTTCGCGCAGGTGAATCTGCGCGGCGGTGTCCTGGAAGACCGAGGATTTCATCTGGTTTGCCTCGGAGTTCAGCGCGTCGAGTGCCGATCTTGCCTGATCGAGTTCGGCTTTCGCGGCTTGCACGATGCGTGCCGTCTCCGCGTCGATCTGGCCCTCCAGCGCCCTGAGCTGTGGTTCGAGCGCCAGGATCATGGGATGACGCGGCCCGAGGACGGCCGATTGAGAGGTCACGCGTTGTCGCAGCGTCGAATATTGCGTGCGCAGCATCGTCATCGTTTCCGATTGCAGCGCAGACGCGTTCAGGCGGTTCTTCGGGTTGGTGGACACGAGTTCGTTGTAACGCGACTGCGCCTGAATGACGCGCGCCTTGGCGTCGACCAGCTGCGTGTTCGTCTGGTTTGACATGAGGGTGCTGACGAGTTCTCCCGAACTCGATTGCAATCCCTGTTCGCGCTTGAACGTCTCAACCGCAGCCTCTGCCTTTGCAACCTCCACCTTCAGGTCCCCGAGGCGAGCAAACAGCGAGCTCGCAGCCCGGCCGGCCCCTTCCGATTCCGCCTTGGCCAGCTCTTCCTGGAAGGCGGTTGCGATGGCATTGGTGATGGTGACTGACTTGGCCGCGTCCTGCGTCCACACCGCGATATTGACGATGAAAGAGCGTTCGTCACGACGGGCCGTAACGCGCTTTGCCAGCGCGCGCAGCGCGTCACCGGCCGGGTCCTTGGCTTCAGGCGCAACAAACTCCGGGTCATCGGTGAGCTTCAGCTCGCCAATCACGTGGCTCAGCACGTTACCCGATGTCAGGACCCGCAGCTTGCTTTCGACATCAAGCAGCTGCGTATCCCGCTGCATGCTCTCGGAGAAGATGTCGTCAGCAACAACCCGGAGATTCGACGGGTCGACGAGAAGGTCGATTCCGGCCGTAAAGCGCGGCTTCACCACAAGAACGACCGCATAGCCAGCGACAGCGCCGAGGATGGCAAAGGCAAAGATCCAGACGAGACCCGCGCGCAGCCAGTTGAGGATACGGGTCAGGTCGAACTGAAAGAGTTCTTGAAAGACCGAAGGCCAGTTTTCTGAGGAAGGGGTGGAAGCAGGGGGAGGCGCAACTTTCAGCACCGGCCGCGGCGATGCGGCACCATCATCCTTTTCCCGGCTCGTCGCCCAGCCACGCGTACTGATGACCGGAGTCTGATGTCGGGATGCGGCTTCATACATGGCAGCGGGTTCTGATTTACATGGGCGCGGGAGCGCAAACCTATGGTTAAGAGACCTGATTTTCCTTAAGTATCCATTAATGGCGATTTCAATTTTCGCGTGCGCGTGAAGCAGCTCTCCAATAAAAAAGCAGAAGTTCAAGGCCTTGCACGCTTGCGCGGTCGAATTCTGGTTCATTTATACGCAATCCAAGGATATCCATTTATGCGCAGGCGGGACTTCGTTCTCGGCGCAATGGGTGCCGGACTGGCATCCACAGGCGCGCTCGACCCTTTTGTACGGGGTGATCTGACTGCCAGGGCGGTGCCTGCCAGAGGCCCCATTCCCTACGGTGCGGCCGTGCGCACCGATCTTCTCGACACCGAATTCGACTACAAGCAGGCCATCGTCGATCACTGCCAGCTTGTCGTCGGAGAGGGCGGCTTGAAGTGGTTCGACCTGCGTCCGAGCCAGGATCAGTTCGTCTTCGACCAGCCTGACCGCCTGATCGATTTTGCCGATCAAAACGGCATGCAAATGCGCGGCCACACACTTGCCTGGTATGGCGCGATGCCCGATTGGACAAACAGCATCGGGAGCGCGTCGGAAGCCGAACGCGAACTCGTCCATCACATCACCACCGTCGTCGGACGCTATCGGGGGCGGATTCCGAGCTGGGATGTCGTCAACGAGGCAATCGCCGAACAGCCGGAGAGTGGTGCGACGATCCGCGGCTCGATATGGCAGGAGCGGCTCGGCAAGCGCTACATCGAGCTTGCGCTGCGCACGGCTGCCGCCGCCGATCCTTCGGCTCAGCTCGTCATCAACGATTACAACATTGAAAATCCGACACAGCAGTGCCGCGACCGGCGCCAGGCCTTGCTCGACCTGCTACGTGATCTGAAGGACCGCGATGTGCCGCTCCACGCCGTCGGTATCCAGGGACACCTCCCTGGCGACATGGACATCGACAAGGAGGGCCTATCGAGATTTGTCGAAACGGTGAAGGGAATGCAGCTTGACGTTCTCGTGACCGAACTCGATGTGATCGACAACAAGCTGCCCGCCCGTGAATATGACCGGGACCAGGTCGTCGCAGCACGCGCACGCGAATTCCTCGGTGCGATTTCCGAGGCGGCGCGCCCGAGCGCCATTCTGACCTGGGGCATCACCGATCGCTATACATGGGTGCCGATGTGGTTCAAGCGCGACGACGGCAAGCCCAACCGTCCGTTGCCCCTCGATGCCGGGTGCCGGCCGAAGGCGCTGATGAAGGTCATCGACGAATTCACGCGTGCGGCCGAATGATGTTTCGTCAGATCTCGGCATACATGATTGCGAACGCCGTTTCGGCCCTTTTCGGGTTCATTTCGGTCGTGCTTTTCACGCGCATGCTTAGCCCGCACGAATACGGCATCTATGTCGTAGGTACGGGTGTTGCTGGTGTCATATCGACCCTGCTTTTCGGCTGGATCAAGTTCTCCGTGCTGCGCTTCGATTCCGAAGGTGGATCGAAGGACGTGCGCACCACTGCCCTTTTCGCTTATGCGGGACTGATGCTGCTCAGTCCGCTGGTCATCCTGGCGACGTGGCTCTTTGCGGAGGATTCGTCGACCTATGTCGTGCCGGCCGTGTTCGTCGCCTTCATGGTCGGGTTGTTCGAGTTCGTGCAGGAAGTGTTCCGGTCTCGCCAGCAGACGGGGGCCTACATGTGGTCGGTCATCCTGCGGGCGGTGCTGACGGTCGTCTTCTCTGCCGTCCTCGTAATGGTATTCGGCATGGGCGGGCAGGGTCTCCTTGTGAGCGTCGCCTGCTCCTATCTCGTGACGTTGTTGGTCTACGCGCCGGGCGTCTGGCGCCGACCGCGCCACCCGTTCGATACCGGGCTGATGAAGGAAATGATGCGCTTCGGCCTGCCGATGACCGCCTCGTCGTTCATCTTCGTGTTGCACACGGTTCTCGACCGAATGATCATCATAACCTATATCGGCGAGACGGCCGCGGGCGTCTATGGTGCCGCTGCCGATCTCGTCCGACAGATCATCCTGTTTCCGGGCGTTGCAATCGGATCCGCAACAATTCCGGTGGCGATCCGTTTGCTGGCGCAGGACGGCCATACGGCTGCCAACCGGCATCTGATGGAAACCGCCGAGGTGCTCCTGACAGTGCTGATGCCGATGGTCGTCGGACTGGCTTTGGTGGCGCCCGGTTTTGCAAGCCTGATCCTCGGCCCCGAGTTTCGCGACGCGGCTGCCATCCTCATCCCGATCCTCGTATTTGCCTGGCTGTTTCGCTCCATCTCCTATCAGTTCGTGCATGTCAGTTTCCAGCTGGCGAAGAAGCCGAGCCTGATGGGCGCGCAGGGCATGATCATTCTGGCGATCAACATCATTGGCATGGTTGTCCTCGTACCGCGCTTCCAGCTTGTCGGTGCAGCCTGGGCGCTGCTGATCGCCGAGATCGGTGGTGTAATTGCCGGTTACTTCCTGTCCTATCGCGCCCATCGCCTGCCGCTCGAACTCCGTCCGATCGTCAAGGTCAGTCTCGCAACCGCAACGATGGCGGTGCCGACCTTCATCGTGGGCAGGCTTCAGACCGGCAACGCTGTCTTCGACCTGACTGTGCCGATCGTCACCGGTGTCGTCGTCTATGCGGCGGCGGCGTTTGCGCTCAACCTGGCCGGCGTCCGCATGGCATTGACGAGGCGACCGCGGCCAGCCTGATCGGGATCACTTTCTTTTGATCTGGCGCCGAATAGAAGGCGAGACAATGCCATTCCGACTTCCGCCAATTCTTAACGTCTCAAGTCTATCGGTGAGGAATACGCACGGCGGTCTCTCAATCGGAACGCCTTGCGCGGGAGGGCAATAGTGACGCAGACGGATGTGAACTCGCAAGAAGAGAAGGGGCGTTCCGCCTCTCAGCCGACGGTCTTCGGGTCGCATACCGGTTTGTTCACGGCAGCTGATGACGATGCGCCAAAGAGCGATCTCGCAGTGCTTTTCCTCAGCCCTTGGGGGCTCGAGGAGATGTGTACACGCAGGTTCCATCGCATCCTGGCGGAGCGCTTCGCAGAGATTGGTGTCGCGAGCCTCCGCTTCGATTATCCCGGAACGGTGAATTCGCTGGACGACAGGTCGGCCGAACGCGGCCTGTCGGGGTGGTCCGAGGTGATCGGCAAGGCGGCTGAAGAACTCAAGATGCTGTCCGGCACCCGCAAGCTGGTCTTCATTGGTCAAGGTATCGGCGCGAGCCTCGCGCTCATGCAGGCGCGTTCCGCGCCATCACTTGCAGCGATTGCCCTTCTGGCGCCGGTCCTGAAAGGAAGGGCCTATCTACGCGAGCTCTCGTTGTTTTCGCGGCTCATTGATGATGGTCTTGGTATAAAGGCTGAACTGCGTGACAGCGCGCCTGGATCGATCGCCGGATTGCGCATGCCCCGTGCTGTCGCAGATGACATCAAGGCAGTCGACCTCAACAGTATCGAAATCACGGCCGTACCACATGTCTTCCTCGCCGAGCGCCCGGGCTTTGAAGCCGATACGACGTTTCGTGATCGGCTGATTTCGGCTGGCTGCCAGCTGCGGGCAATACCATTTTCCGGATATGATATGCTGGTTTCCAACCCGCTGGACCAGGAACTCCCCGAAGCGCTTGTCGATGAGCTGATCGGGTGGCTGAAATCGCTGCCGCAACATCAGGATCACCGCCCGCTTCCGGCGAAAAAGCCTTCGCCGATCGCATCGGTCCGTTCGGAGAAAATTCGCGAAACGTCCGTCCGCTTCGGTCAGGATGAACGGCTCTACGGGGTCTTGTGCGAACCCGCTGAAGGTTCGATCGGCGTGACCGCCGTTATTCTGACGACGGCCTACGATCATGCGGCCGGGTGGGCGCGCTCATCGGTCGCGCTTGCGCGCGAGCTGGCAAAAGTCGGCGTGTCGTCCTTGCGCTTTGACAGCGCCGGTGTCGGGGACAGCCCGCCGGTCGCAGCCCGTCGCAAACAGGTCCTCTATGACGAGGCCCAGATTGCCGATGTCGGAATGGCCCGGGATTATGTCGACAGTCTTGGTCTGGGCGACCGGACGTTACTGATTGGACGCTGCAGTGGCGCCTACGTCGCCTTTCGAAGTGTGCTGGCCGATCGACGCTGGGACTCCTGCGTGATTGTCAATCCGGTTGCTTTCCGCTGGCGCTTCAAGGGCCTGCCAAAGACATTGAAGGCCTATGTGAGGAATGCCCTCGATCTCGATACGGTTCGCCGCCTCTGGACCGGTGACGTGGACCTTGGGGCGGTGACAAAAAATATCTCCATGCGTCTGGTGGACCGGATGGCGAACAGGCTGTCTCCCATCTTCGCGCCCGCCAAGCCGATCACGCAGCTTACAAAGCAGGTGCATCGCGATTTTCAGGCCCTGGCCAGCCGCGGCACCCCGCTTTCGATCATCTATACGGAAGGTGACGAGGGGCAGGAGATGTTTCGGATCAATTTTGGCGATGCGGGCGAAAAGCTCTCTGCCTATCCGAACGTTCAGCTGCATCTGTTCCCCGACGCCGACCACAATCTGACGCCGCTGCCGGCACGTGAGAAGATGATTGCGCTGGCAAAGCAACAAGCTCTTTCGCTTGGCAACCGCAGCGAACGGCACATTGCAAGCGCGGTTGCCTAGTGCAGTCAGTTCGCCTCCCTCGTCCGGCACCGGATTGGCGGAGTTGGTGCCGTCCGACCGACTGTTTTAGGCTCGTGGATGACACGCTGAAATACTGCCAGAACGCCGTGCATGACGATTGCAAGCGCGGGGTTTCAACTATTGTTTGGCCCTATCTTGATTTGGGACCTGCTGCTCATAAATTCATATACTTAAGCGTGGAGTTCACGCGACGCCTGATAAGCTTCATATTGGGAGGTCATCATGGCAATCTCTCTGATGGATGGAAGGAAAAGGCAGGATTGGGCTAACCTGGTTCTGGCGGTTTGCTTGTTTGTTTCGCCGTGGGTCATGGGATTCGCGGCCGAAGCAATGCCGAGCTGGAATGCCTGGATCGTTGCCGTCATGCTCGCCGCTATGGCAACGGCAGCGCTGTCGGTATTTTCCGAATGGGAGGAATGGGCAAATCTCGTACTCGGCCTCTGGCTGATTGCGTCGCCCTGGCTGCTCGGTTTCACGGCCAATGCGAACGCGATGTGGACGGTTGTCGTGCTTGGCTTGCTCGTTGCGGCCGTATCGCTGTGGGCCGTCTGGGATGTTCATCATCCGCACGCCCACGCATAGACCGCGGCCCGGTCCGGTCGCTGCGGTGGGCTAGGTGAGCCGTGTCCACCGCTCAAATGATGGTGTGGTCTTAATTCGCGACCAGCATTGATCGCGAAAACATGGCGATGGCGATCGTGTCGCCGGGAACCGGCCCTCAAACTTCGAATATCAGCAGGAAATAGGCAACGAAGAGAACGAGGTGCACGGCGCCCTGCATGAGGTGCGTGTAGCCGCTCGCAAACGTAATGGTGCTGAGAGCCAGAGTGAGAACGAGCATCACGGTCTCGGTGCGCTCGAGGCCAAGCACGACAGGATGGCCAATGAGGTGGCTGACGATCAGCATCGCAGGGACGGTCAAGCCGATTGTGGACAGAACGGATCCCAGGAAAATGTTGACCGACCGTTGCAGATGATTGGCGACGGAGGCCCGCACGGCGCCAATGGCCTCAGGTGTCGCGACGAGGATGGCCATGACAACGCCGCCGAGTGCCGCCGGAGCACGAATTGTCTCGATAACGAAATCGATTGGCGCTGCCAATTGTTCGACAAGAAAAACAACGAGGGCCATGTAGGCAACCAGGAGGATGACGGGAAGCCATAAAGGTCCTTCCCTGGTCCTGACATGCTCGACTGAAACCTCACCGGTGTCTTCGATGAAGAAGCCTCGGTGCCGTCCGGTTTGCAGGATCAAAAATACGCTGTAGAGCCCGACGGAGATGAAGACGAGAACCGCTTGTTGCACAGTCGAATAGGGCAGACCGTTTGTTGGGTGCGTGAAGTTCGGCATGATCATGCTAAGCGTTGCCAGGGGCACGATAACGCCGAGATAGGCATTGGCTCCCTGGAGGTTGTGGTGCTGTTCATGCCGCCGCCAGCCTCCGATCAGAAGGCACAGTCCGACCATTCCGTTGAGGATGATCATCACCACGGCAAAGAGCGTGTCGCGCACCAGCGTCGGATTGTTTTCGCCGTGACGCATGACAGCAGTAATGGCCATTACCTCGATCGACGTGATGGCTAGCGTCAGAATAAGCGTCCCATACGGCTCGCCCAGTCGCTCCGCGAGATGATCGGCATGACGTACGACCGCAAGTGCAGAACCGAGCACGACTGAAAACAACCACACAAAGATGACTGCAAGCCATATCGGATTGACGAGCAACCCGAAGAGAGACTCACCAAAGAACAGGAATATGACGCTCGTCGCAATGCTGACGGCGAGAAGCCATTCCCGGCGCATCGGCGCCGACCAGTGACGTTGCTGCACGGCCACTTCCGGGTTCATTCCTGCGGGCCCCTCGAAGTCGTTTCGATGAATACGCCACAACCCGGCCCGTCCGTCCACTCCCATCGCACAAGTGGCGTCTGCCGGGCTGCGCGGCCACTGTTCCGCTAGAATAAATCCTTGCCGACACCGCTGGCCAACCTCAACCCAGAATGTCGCGTCTCCAACGTTCCTCGGTTTTGGCAGGCCATTGGCATGCGGAAAACGCTATGCAACTCCAGACCGAGTTTGATGCCGCGCGGCCCGAACATGGCGCGCTGGTCTACTTGCTGGGGAAACTCTCCTGCCCATCTCCCCTCACGAGGGATCATGACAGGCGCCTTGCAGACCGTCGGCGGCCTGGATTGTGCCAATCAAAGGAGGAGTTGATGCCGGAGCCTTTTGTCGTTCATCGCGAGACCCACGTCGCGGCGCCACCTTCGGCGGTTTTTGCCTTGCTCACCGATCCCGAAAAGATCCTTCGCTGGATGGGGACTGAAGCACAGGTCGAACCTCAGCCCGGCGGGCTCTATCTGGTCAACGTTACCGGCGCTCGCTTCGCGCGTGGCTCGTTCCGAGAGGTCGTGCCCGTCCATCGGCTCGCCTACAGCTTTGGCTGGGATGGCAGCGAGATAGTCCCGCCAGGGTCGAGCCTGGTGGAGATAGACCTGATCGAGAAACCCGACGGAACCCTGTTGAAGCTGACACATACCGGATTGCCGAATGCCGAGCAGTGTGCCGGGCATGCCGAAGGCTGGGAGCATTATCTCGGCCGAATGGCGCAGTGCGCGGCTGGACGCGATCCGGGTCCGGATCCGTGGGCCGGTCGAACTGGATAACGGTCCGCCGCCTCGGTTGGAGCTGCCTGAGCGGCTCGGACCGCGGGTGACAGCTCCCAGCCGACATGGCATGATTTAAGCATGGATCTGCCCAACTCGCTTGCATGGTTGATCGATGAAGCCGGCACATCGCCGGATCCCGACTGGTTCCTGGCCGAATTGGGCCGGCGGCTGCTGATAGATGGTCTGCCGCTGGCAGGCGGTGCCCTGACGCTTGCGGCACCGCACCCAATCATCGCCCGCCGCACCTGGTTATGGCGAGCCGAGACCGGAGCCGTAATCGAGGCTTTGAGCTTCACTGATATTTCACGCAATCAAGCTGGGCGTGAATGGTTGTCTGGTCTTGGGCCGGTGGCGGAGGACGTCGTGGGCCTTGCGCCAGACAGCCCGGTTCTGGGATGGGCCGGGACGCGTCCGTTCACGCCGGCGGAGGCCGGCGACCTGCATGAGGTGGCACGTTTTGCAGCGCCATCCTTGGCCGCGTTAGCAGCTAGGGTTGGATTGACCGCGCTTCTCGAAGCCTATCTTGGCAAACGAAGCGCTGCCCGCGTTCAGGCTGGCGCTCTGTCTCGCGGTACCGGTGAGACGATACCGGCCGCTCTGCTCTGCGCGGATCTGCGAGATTTCACTGCGCTCTCCGAAGCAACCGAGCCAGCGGTGATGATCGCCACGCTCGATGCCTGGTTTGATCGTATTGCCGGTGCGGTTCATGCCTTCGGGGGCGAGGTGCTGAAGTTCATGGGGGATGGGGTATTGGCAATCTTCCCCGTCACCACTACGCCTGCCAGTGCCTGCGAGGCGGCACTTCGCGCCGTTGCTTCGGCCCGCGCTGGCATGGCCCATCTCGATGCCGTGCGCCAGGGCCAGGGTTTGCCAACACTTCCCTTCGGTGTGGCACTGCATTTCGGGGAAATCCTCTGGGGTAATATAGGTGCTGCCGACCGGCTGGATTTCACCGCAATCGGCCCCGCAGTGAATTTGGTCAGCCGGCTTGAAGGCCTCTGCAAGCCGTTGGGGCGTACCGTACTGCTTTCCGGCGAGGTCGCGGCAGAGACGACAACGACACTGGTTCCTATGGGTTACCATTCGCTGCGTGGCATTGCCGAGCCCTGTGCCGTCTTCACGCTTCCCGGCGACTGAGGTCACGGAGAGCGATCACTAGAACCAGACATCGGCAACTGTGCGCCCGTCCGACGGCAGATCCTCGAAACTGTGGAGGCCATCAAACCGCAGCAGGGGTATGTCGGCCACTTCAGCGGGCTCGGCGAGACGAAGGTTGACGGCGATTCTCGTCTGCCCGTTGTCGCCTGGCCTCAATCCACGCCAACTGACGAGATTGCCGCAGCGGCGACAGAAGTTGAAGGAAAGGCTTTGTGAGCCGCGGATATAAGCGGTGAGTGCGTCGGTCGTGTCTTCGACACGAATTCCTTGGCCATCATATTCATAGGCCCAGAGGACGCCGTAGCGTCGGCAAACCGTGCAGTTGCAGATCGTCGCATCGGGAATGGTGCCACGGAACTCCCAGTGAACCGCTCCGCAATGACAGGAGCCGCGGGTTATTTTGACGGCGGTCTGCTGCGCTTCCCCCGTGGTCATGAAAACTCTCCCCCGACGATTGCCTCATATCTTCTAACTCAGATGGGGCGGGTACGACAGGTGCGACGTCCCAAGTTGGGCGGCAGCGATCGTTGCCGGGCGCGTCGAGGTTATCAAATGGAACCGTGGATTCAGGATCGCCCCGGCCTATTTTGCGGCCGCGTCCCCTGTTCCTCGTCCTGCCAACGTACTGAGCACGAGCACGATGTCCTGCCAAAAACCAGCTTTTTGAATGTAGCGGGCATCTGCGTCCGCGAGAGCCTCGGGCGTCGACATGTCAATTCCTTGAAGCTGGGCCAGTCCGGTTATGCCGGGCCTCACGGAAAACACCTTGAGTTTACGTCGTGCGGCGATGACGTCGTGCTGCGATGGGAGGCATGGGCGAGGGCCGACGAAGCTCATTTCACCGCGCAGGACGTTGATCAGTTGAGGCAGTTCGTCGAGCTTGTAAGCGCGCAGCTTTCTGCCGAGCGGTGTGATCCAGGAGGAAGCCGCATCATGGGAGCCGACGTTCGGAGAGCCCGCTGCCATCGTCCGGAACTTGATGCACACAAACGGTACCTCGCTCCGGCCAACGCGCTCCTGAAGAAACAACGCGCCGCCAGGCGACGATCTGCGTACGAGGACCACAAGGAGGAGCAGAACCGGAGAGAGAACGATAAGTCCGAGGCACGCAGCGCAGATATCAAACAGTCGCTTCAAAGACCTGTTAAAGCTGTTGACCATCGGGATATTCGTGTTCCTGTCTCAAAATTCATGCCAAACGTTTCAGCACGAGCGCTTCAGTGCGGTTCGCATATCAAAAGGCGGCGTCCAGTCCAATAGCGCGCGCGTATGCGAAATGTCCACTTCCAACCAGTCGGTGAGACGGTTCACCAGCTCTGCCTTGCCGGTTGCCCGGCCGAGGAAGTTGAGAACGCCGGGAGGGCACGGAAGCAATCGCGCCGAACACCCCATCGCGGTCGCCATCCGCCTCAACAATTCTGGTGTCGAGACCGCTTCGCCGTCGCCCGCCAGGAATATTTGGCCAGCGGCAGCGGGATGAGATGCGGCGGTCACGATCAGATCGGTGAGATTTTCGACGTATATCATGGATCTTCGATTGTCGATCGAAGCCAGGGGCAAAGGAATGCCGCTCCGAACGAGCCGTTTGAGCGCTCGGAAGCTTCCTTCAGCGCCACGTCCATAGACCAGCGGCGGGCGGATAATGACGATCTCCATCCCGGTTGTCTTCGAAAGCGCGATCAGGGCTTGTTCCGCTTCGAGCTTTGAGGCGGCATATTCTGTCGTCGGAGCAGCTGGATCATTCGACGTGAATGCACGCCCGGCGGCCGATCGTTCCCCGTTCACCTTGATCGTGCTGATGAACACGAACCGTTTGACCCCTGCGGCGACAGCCTGTTTAGCAAGGTTGATGGTTCCCTCGGCGTTCACTCTACGGAAGGAACCTGGCCCCGAGTCCGACCCATCGATGACATTCTGGTTTGCCGCCGCCAGATGGATGACGACATCGACGCCGCTCAGGGCGGCTTTCCAATCCGTCTCAGCATCGATCTTCCCGACGGCAACAGACCCTGCTCGGGGAGAGCGGCTGGCCGTCCTGTAGGCGAGGTTGCGGACACGGAGTGCCTGCTGAAGATCCTGACCGACAAAACCTGTCGCGCCGGTAACGAGTAGCATTCTCAGCTCCGAGCCGATTGCAGAATGGCAAGCGATATCCCGATCAACTGGAGGCACCCTGCCGAACAGACACCAGATCGACCACTCCGTCGAACGGGTGAAAGTCCTGCACAAGCTCGCTCAGAATGCGTCGCAGTGCCTCGACATCTCCTTCGTCTGCGGCGGAACTCAATTGCTGGAGTTTCGGCATCAGCATCTCCAATGCAATGAACCGCTCCCGTGCGCGCATGATCTTGGCATGTTCCGTCAGCTCGGGATTGTCACCAATCAACAACTCTTCGTAAAGCTTCTCTCCCGGCCGCAGGCCGGTCGTAACGATGCTGATGTCGCCGGACGGATTTCGTTCGTCTTGGACGACCAGGCCGGAAAGTTCGACCATGCGCCGAGCGAGATCGATGATCTTGACCGGCTCGCCCATGTCGAGGACGAAGACATCGCCTCCCTTGGCCATGGAGCCGGCCTGGATCACGAGTTCGGTCGCCTCAGGCACCGTCATGAAGAAGCGCGTGATCTCGGGATGCGTCAACGTGATCGGGCCGCCTTGGCGAATTTGCTGGCGAAACAGCGGAACGACCGAACCGGAGGATCCGAGGACATTGCCGAACCGCACCATGGTGAGAACCGTCGAGGCGCCTTCGGCCGCCAACCCTTGAAGCGCCATTTCCGCGAGCCGCTTGGTGGCGCCCATGATATTGGTCGGCCTGACAGCCTTGTCCGTGCTGATCAGTATGAACCTTTCGGCGCCGGCATCGATCGCTGCCCGTGCAACCGTCACCGTGCCAAAAACGTTCGTTTTGACGCCTTCGACCGGATTTTTCTCGACCAGCGGGACATGCTTGTAGGCGGCAGCGTGATAGACCATGTTCGGCCGCCAGGTCTCCATGATCTTCTGGATACGATGTTCGTCGCAAACGCTGGCAAGCAGGGGAACGATCTGAAGCCCGCTATCCGGGTTGCTGCCGAGAAGTTCGTTCTCCAGGGCGTAGAGCCCGTATTCATTCTGGTCGAGAATCAACAAGAGAGCGGGCTTCAATCGAGCCAGTCCGCGGCAAAGCTCGCTGCCGATCGAGCCTGCCGCGCCCGTGACGAGCACCACTCGACCGCGGATGTTCCGTTCCAGCAGTGTCTGGTCGGGCGCTACCGGCGTGCGGCCCAAAAGGTCCTCGATATCCAGTTCCTGCAGATCGGTGAATTCTGCCAGGCCGCCGGCCAGGGCGTTCAGATCGGGGATCGTGCGAACGGCAACGCGCGCGCCCCTGAGCTTCTCCAGGATCTCGTTGCGACGCGACCGGTCGATCTTGGGAAGTGCCAGAAGGATCGTGCGCACGTTCAGACGTGCGCTCAATTCGACGATCTTTTCAGGATCGTAAACCGCCACGCCGCCAATGAGACTGCCATGGAGGTTCCTGTCGTCGTCGAGATAGCCGACAACCTTCAAGTCGGCACTGCTGCTCAAGGCGCCCGCAACCTGCCGGCCACGGAAGCCGGCACCGTAGACGAGCATGTTTGTCTGCGTGCTCTGACGGAGGATCCGCTTGTAGGCTTCATGCAGGAAGTACCGCGCCGTAAAGCGAGAAAGGCCGATCGCGAGCAGCAGCAGCAAGGGTTGCATGATCCCCACGGTGCGAGGCACACCGGGGAAGCTGATCGCCGTAAACACGGCCATGAAGGCAAGGCCATAAATGGTCACGGCTTTCAGAACGGTAACGAAGGCCGACCAGCCAAGGAAGCGGAAGATAGCCCGATATAGGCCCATCGTGATGAAGATCGGCAGGGCAATTATGAGTGAAACGGGAATGGTCAGGAGCTGAATTCCGGTCAGCGCCACCCATTCGTTCAGTCGAAAGCAGAAGGCGAGCCAGATGGTCAGGACGCAGAGGCAGGAATCGACCAGCAGCGCCAATACCCGCTTGGCGGGCCTCGGCAGATCGAGAATGTTTTGAACGTACCTGTCGGAAAGCGCCCGCATCTTATCCTATCCCTGCACACACGCCGGGATTGCGTCGGACGGGCCGCTGATATCAGGAGCAACGCCACTTCGCTGGCCCAAGCGCGAACGCAGCCTCATCGAACAGGCAAAACATGTGGCGGCAAACAGCAAGGAATAGGATTCGCCCATAGCAAGCCGGTTGTTCGAATTGGTCAGGATCGTGAAGCCAAAGTAAACTGCGAACGTCAGGTAGCAGGCAAAGGCACTCCTGCTGATCACGCCTGCCGATGAAGCACGATAGACACGATAGATGCCTGAGACAACGATCAGCGCCAATATCGCGAGGCCGGCGATCCCATATCGAACCAGAATCTCCAGATAGCCATCATGCAACAACGTGTATGGAACGCTGGCATAGGGTGTTGTCCGCCAGATCGTAAGCCAGCCGTTTCCGCTGCCGAAAATCGGCGAGACGGATATGACATGCAGCGCGTTGGTCCAAAGCTGCAACCGCTCATCCATCGACATCGGGGTCTGTGGTGATTCGATTGCCTCCTTCATCACGCGCTCAAGCGGCGCGCCGCTATCCAATCGTTCCGCGATCATCACAGTGGCATTGAGCGTCGCGGCCCCGTAATGCGCGACGTTGTCACGAACCTCGTATATGCCCCACGACAGAAGCAGGAGCCCACCGATCGCGGCGACCAGCACGGTCTTTTTCCTGAGGTAAAGGAGGGTGGTGACAGCCATCAGACCAACGGCAGGCAGCAGCGCCAGCCACACACCCTTGGACTTGGCGCCATAAATATTGAAAATCGCCAAGCCGATGACAGCCACGGCGATCGCCAGCACAATTGCCTTTGCCCGTGCGGAACTGCCAATCTCCCACTGATGCACCGCCCAGTAGAAGGCTCCGATGAAGATGAAGCCGCACCCGACCGCGCCGTGAATGGAATTATGATGGAAAGCGGGAGATATGTACTCGCCCGCCATGATCGCTGAAAACGGCGTCGAGACAGCAAGAAGGACGAGCGCACCGCAGAAGAAAGCCAGCAAGATTGGCTTTATGAGATGCCAGCTCGTCTGCAGTGCCACGCCCATCGCGGGAAAGAAGATTGCGAAAGCGTAGAGCCATTCCGACGCGCCTTTCTCACCGGCTGAAATCAGGCCGAAGAGGAATCTCAACAGGGCGAAGACGCCCCAGGCAATGCAGACGATCGCCAGCCAGTCACTCAATACCGGGCGGAAAGGGGCCTTGCGAAGCGTGAAGGTCAAACCCATGATGAGGATGGCAGCATATCGATAGGCATCGCTTTCTATCAACGTCACTGACATCATGGCCAGCCATAAGATACCGGTGGTGATATCGAGGGCTGACGACTTCACCAATTTGCGAAATACAGGTGCCGTCATGATAGTGCGTACCGGATTCGGCGTGCATACTCGATCACGCGAAGAAAATGCGTCGCGAGCTTGCGGGCGCCTCGCAGTTTTACGGCGCGGTATTGAGCCCGATCGGCAATCTGGCTCATAGCCGAGCGCTCGGACAACTCAACGATATTTTGTCGAACCGTGTAAATGCTGACGCCAGTCTTCCACCCGCGCTCGAGTGTCATATCATAGGGGAATTCGATATTATCGGCGCTTTTAAGCAGCTTGCGGGCCCCTTCACGCGTGACCATGTAGCAAGCCGCAGACCCCTGCGGACCGTGCAGACAGCGCCCGACCGCGTCTCCATACTCAGAAACAGCCACTGTCCGGCACCACCTTGATCTGTGATTAAGCAACTTGATTACCTCAGCGGATGGCACTGCTCGCAAGATTGCCTCTGCTCTATTGGTAAAATCTTGACGCAATTCGACGTCATCTTCCATGATGATGGCGTTTTCGTAGTCGCTGGAAAGAAAGGCTTCCAAGGCTCTGATATGAGCGCGATAGCAACCATATTCGCCGGGCAGCATCGCCCGGCCATTCCGGCGCAGGAACGCCTTCTCGTTGAACCCGGATCTTTGTGTCGATGGGATCACTCTTCCATCGACGCCGGGGACTCTGTTGATCTCCATGCCAGCAAGAGTTGCTTGCGACGAAACGTCCGCCCATCGCTTTGACGAACTGTCCAGATTGATCACATACGCGCCGGTCAAACCTTGCAAACGCCCCATTCCCGTCAATGTGTTCAGTTTCAGCATCTGATCCGCGTCATTTGTGGCACTTCCCTGGCTCTGCGTCGCTCCTGCCTCGAAGAGGCTGCGGATGCCACAAGCAATCGGCCGCCTTGGCCGGCTTTAATGAATAGTATTTCCGTCGATCCTTATCTACAACACCTTCTACGTGTGCATCCACAATTGCGACGGTCATCATGCCGCGTGACCGAGGCCAACGCGACAAATCACGTCCTGCTGTGGTGAACCACGCAAAATCCAGCGCAGGGCCTCCTATCTTCAACATGGCCGGTCTTTGCAAGCCAAATGTGGAACCAGTGCATCAGTTTTCGACGATTGCTGTCCCGCTCCCGAGCTTTGCCTTAACCCCAATGCGTTGGTTGGCTGGCTGTCGAAAGAGGCGGCAGCCGCGAAAAGTCGCGATCGAAATCGAAACTCCCTGCACAGACATCCTGTTGCTGCCAGATCGCCCCTTGCGTGCGCTTGTGCCTCTGCTAAGCCTTCTTAGGCTGCAAAACGAAACGCAAGTGAAAGAGACAGGGCTCATGTTCCTGAGCGATCGCCAAACGGAAATAGTCGGAATGGCCAAATCGAACGGCCGCGTTTTCGTCGAGGATCTGGCTGCCCATTTCTCCGTCACGCCGCAGACGATCCGCAAGGATCTGAACGACCTCTGCGATGCACAGATCTTGACGCGTGTTCATGGTGGAGCGACCTTCCCGAGTGGTACCGAGAACGTGAAATACGAGGCGAGACGCCAGATCGCGGCCACGGAGAAACAGGCAATCGGCGTTGCAGCAGCCGGTCTCATTCCCAATAACGCCTCGCTTTTCATCAATATCGGCACGACAACCGAGGCGGTCGGGGATGCGTTGACGAACCATCACGAACTGATGGTCATCACCAACAACATCAACGTTGCCAACAGACTGCGACTGTTCCCGACGATAGAGGTCGTCATCGCTGGCGGCGTGGTGCGTGGCTCCGATGGCGGTATTGTGGGGGAGGCAGCCGTCGATTTCATCAGGCAGTTCAAGGTAGACTATGCGGTTATCGGCGCGTCTGCGATCGACGAGGATGGCGCACTGCTTGACTATGACTTTCGCGAAGTGAAAGTCGCGCAGGCAATCATCGCAAATGCGCGGCATGTCATCCTCGTTGCCGATTCAACGAAATTCGAGCGGACTGCGCCCGTCCGCATTGCGCAACTTCCCCAGGTGCATACGTTCATCACCGATCGGTGCATTGCGCCGTCGATCCGCCGCCTCTGTCAGGAAAACAGCGTGAAGTTGATCGAGACCGGATCAGCGGATGCATAGACACTGGTAATTTGGGGTTCATTTCATCCAGGTCCTACGCTAGCGTTTGCCCATGAGTCTAGAAACCGTTCGCGCGTTCTTCCGCGCATATGCTCCCGACGTCGAGATCATCGAAACCGCCGAAAGTTCCTCGACGGTGGCGCTGGCTGCGGAGGCGCATGGGGTCGATCCCGCCCAGATAGCCAAGACGATCTGCCTGCGTGTCGGTGAGAAAACAATGCTTGTCGTTGCCGGCGGGCTTGCGCGGCTCGACAACAGGAAGTTCAAGGATACCTTCGGGGGCAAGGGCCGGATGCTTGGGCCAGACGAGGTCGTGGAGGTTACCGGCCATCCCGTGGGGGGTGTCTGCCCCTTCGGTTTACAAACGATTATGCCGATTTATTGCGACGTCTCGCTGAGGCAATTTGACGAGGTGGTACCGGCAGCCGGCTCCACCAATTCAGCTGTACGCATATCGACCGAACGCTTGGCCGAACTCACCAAGGCAACCTGGGTCGATGTCTGCCAATGAAGATCGTCCCCTAAGGCTTCAAACCCGCGGGGCAATCCCTATATAAGCTCCCGACATGCATCATTTGTCATGACAGGAGAGATTGGATGCCGAGTGCCGTTTCGCGTTTTGCCAAGATTGCGGCGATTGCCGCTCTGACAGGCGCTACCGTGTTTGCCTCGATCGGCGAGGCTGATGCGCGCCGGGCTGGCGGCTTCGGATTCGGCAGCCGTGGTACACGGACCTTCCAGGCGCCGCCCGTTACCCGCACCGCGCCTTCGCCTGCCGCACCGATTGAGCGTTCGATGACGCCTCGCCCGCAGACCAACGCGCCGTATGCCGGCCAGCAACCGCTCGGCGCGCAGAGGCCCGGCTTCTTCAACGGCTTCGGACGGTCGATGATCGGCGGCCTCATCGCTGGCGGTCTTCTTGGCATGTTGCTCGGCCACGGTTTTGGTGGCGGCTTCGGCTTCCTCGGCATGTTGCTGCAAATCGCTCTGATTGCGATTGCGATTTCCTTTGCCATGCGCTTCTTCGCCAATCGCCGCCAACCGGCCTACGGCGGTCCTGGTCGCGCAACGGCTAGCAATATGACTCCAGCCGGCAACGGGTCGTTTCAGATCCCGTCGATTGGATCGGGGCTAGGCTACCAACAGCCACAGGCAAGCGCGAAACCAAATGACGAGCTCGGGTTGAGTCCACGCGATCTTGATCGCTTCGAGCAACTGCTGACGGAGGTGCAGACCGCTTATGGTGCCGAAGACTACGGCACATTGCGTCGTCTGACGACACCGGAGGCCATGTCCTACCTGGCCGAGGAGCTGGGGGAGAATGCGACGAACGGCGTGCGCAACGAAGTCTCCAACGTCAAGCTGCTGCAGGGCGATATCGCCGAAGCCTGGCGGGAGGATGGCGCGGACTACGCGACGCTCGCGATGCGCTATTCTTCGATTGATGCGCTTGTCGAGCGGGCAAATGGCAAGCTCGTCAGTGGGGACAACAGTCGGCCTACGGAAACAACGGA
>Ga0207426_1001051_pt1 | contig 26185 bp, 23 predicted proteins | sample AraplaMF_Cvi_mMS_FD_184265 | JGI IMG/M metagenome (GOLD analysis project Ga0207426, IMG submission 184265) | Arabidopsis root microbial communities from the University of North Carolina, USA - plate scrape MF_Cvi_mMS (SPAdes) (version 2) | ecosystem: Host-associated > Plants > Roots > Endosphere... | reverse complement strand
CGTCCCCGCCCTACCCCCCGTTCAGATACGCCAGCACCGCCAGCACCCGCCGATGGCCGCTGTCGCCCGCCGGCAGGCCCAGCTTCGCGAAGACATTGCCGATGTGTTTGCTGACCGCCCGGTCCGACACCACCAGCAGCCGGGCGATCGTGGTGTTGTCCCGGCCCTCCGCCATCAGGTGCAGCACCTCCCGCTCGCGCGGGGTCAGGGTGTCGAGCGGATCGTCGCGGCGCCGGGTCATCAGCTCCGTGACGACCTCCGGGTCCAGCGCGGTGCCACCCGCCGCGACGCGTTCCAGCGCGTCCAGGAACTCGTCGACCCGGCCCACCCGGTCCTTCAGCAGATAGCCGACCCCGCTCGCACCGCCGCCCAGCAACTCCGCGGCGTAGGCCTCCTCCACGTACTGGGACAGCACCAGCACCGGCAGCCCGGGGATCTCCCGGCGGGCCGCCAGCGCCGCCCGCAGCCCCTCGTCGCGGAAGCCGGGCGGCATCCGGACGTCCAGCACGGCGGCGTCCGGGCGGTGTTCGAGGAGCGCGGGCAGCACCTCGGGCCCGCTGGCGGCCACCGCGGCCACCTCGTGCCCGGCGGAGGTCAGCAGCAGCACCAGCCCCTCTCTGAGCAGGGTGTTGTCCTCGGCGATCACCACACGCACGGCAGCTCCACATCGATCACGGTCGGGCCCCCGGCGGGGCTGGTCACTTCCACGGTCCCGTCGAGCGCCGCGACCCGGCGCCGGATGCCGAGCAGCCCACTGCCGCCCGCGGCCCCCGGGGAGCCGGTCTCCGCGCCGCCGCGCCCCTCGTCCCGTACCGACAGTGTCAACCCGCCGGGCCTGCGGGCCAGTTCCACCCGGGCCCGGTCCGCCCCGCTGTGTTTGGCGGCGTTGGTCAGGGCCTCGGCGACGACGAAGTACGCGGCCGCCTCGACCGCAGCCGGTGCGCGCGGGCCCTCCGCCAGCCCCTCCTCGCACACCGCCACCTCCAGGCCGCTGCTCGCCGCGAGCGCCCGCACGGCCCCCACCAGGCCCCGGTCGGTGAGGATCGGCGGATGGATGCCGCGGACCACCTGGCGCAGCTCGGTGAGGGCCTCCTCGGCCTGGTTCTGTGCGTCGTCGAGGAGCGCGCGGGCCGCCTCGGGGTTCTTGTCGTAGGCCCGCCGGGCCAGCCCCACCCGCATCGAGAGCGCCACCAGCCGGGCCTGGGTGCCGTCGTGCAGATCCCGTTCGATCCGCCGCAGTTCGGCGCCGTGCGCGGCGACGGCACCGGCCCGGGTCACGGTCAGCTCCTCGACCCGCTCGGCGAGCCGGGCGCGGTTCCCGCTGTCCGGTGACGGCCGCAGCAGCGCGTGCGACCAGGCCGCGTCGAGGTCGGCGAGGCGCCCGATCAGCGGCAGGACGACGGCCCGGCGCCCCAGCAGCCCGCACCACACCCCGTCGACGAGCAGCCCGACGGCCCACAGGGGCAGCGCGAGATACGCCAGCAGCCAGCCGTAGCCGAAGTGGGCGGCGAGCCAGCGCAGATCCCGGTAGGTGCCTGGGTCCGCGAGCGCGGTACGCACCCGCTCGGACAGCGCCCCGGTGAGCGGCAGATACGCCTCCGGCACCGGCACGCCCGACCAGGCCGCCACCCGCCGCCGCTTGAACCCGGCCATCCTGCGCAGCAGCAGAACCGTCTCGGGCAGCACGCCCGCACCGACCACGATGACCGTCACCACGGCGGTGAACAACAGCAGCCCGAGGAAGAGATACGACAGCAGCGCCAGCCCGCCCGCCGTCATCAGCTGAGCCGTGGCCCGCCCCGCCCGCCGCATCGTCTCCCCCATGGGGCTCAGGCTAAGGGACCGCCACCGGGGACGCGGGCGGGTGTGCTCCCCGGCCGGGGTGTAGCGCGCTACACCCCGCATTCGGGAGGACGCTCCCTCGAACCGGCGGCCGGCGGCGAGCAGGCTGGGACCCAGCGATACCCGCCGCAGCTCGGTGCGGCGGGTGACCCTCCGGAAGGAAGAACTCCCATGAAGGCCCTGCTCTGGTGCGTGCTCGTGCTCGCCCTCCTCTTCAACGTCGCCACCAGCTTCGCCTTCGACGGGGTGCAGCAGGTGCTGGTCAGCGTCAGCAGCGGGGTCGTGGTGATCGGGTCGGGGGTGGGCCTGTTCCTGATGCGCACCAAGCGGTCGTGAGGCGGAGCGAGCGGCTCTGAGGCGGGGGCGGTTCTGAGGCGGCCGGGCGGCCCTGAGGTGGGCGGTGCCGGTCAGGTGTCAGGTGCCGATCAGCCGGAGCGAGACCCAGAGCGCCACGGTCGCCAAGGTCAGTGCGGCGGGCACCGTGAGCAGGCCGAGCACGGTGAATTCCCGCAGCGCGACGTCGTGTTCGTGGTGGTGGACGATGCGTCGCCAGAGCAGGGTGGCCAGCGATCCGGCGTAGGTGAGGTTGGGGCCGATGTTCACGCCGAGAAGTACGGCGAGCACGGCACCGGGGCCGCTCGGTGCGGCCAGCGGCACCAGCACCAGCACGGCCGGCAGGTTGTTGATCACGTTGGCGAGGACGGCGGCCAGCGCGGCGCTGCCGAGCAGGGCGGGGAGCGCGGTGCCGTCGGGCAGCAGCTGGCCGAGCGCACCGGCGAGCCCGTTGTCGACGACGGCGCGGACGACGATGCCCAGGGCCAGGACGAAGGCGAGGAACGGGAGTCCGGCGGCCCGGACGACGGCGGCCGGGGTGGTGTGCCGCCGGGCGAGGGCGCGGACCGCCATGACGAGCGCGCCGGCCGCCGCGGCCCAGGCCGGGTTGATGCCCAGGGCGGAGGTCAGCACGAAACCGGCGAGCGTCCCGGCCACCGTGACCAGCGCGAACAGCGGGAGTTCGGGCGGCTCGGCGGCATGCGGGCCGGGCTCGGTATCCCGTAGCGCGGTGGCGAAGAAGCGGCGGAAGACCAGGTATTCGACGCCGATGGCGACCAGCCACGGCAGCGCCATCAGCGCGCCGAACCGGGTGAAGCTCAGCCCGGTGGCGGAGAAGGCCAGCAGATTCGTCAGATTGGAGACGGGCAGCAGCGTCGACGCCGTGTTGGAGAGATGGGTGCAGGCGTAGACGTGCGGAGTGGGGCGGGCTCCCATGTGGGCGGCGGTGGCGAACACCACGGGGGTCAGCAGGACCACGGTGGCGTCCAGGCTCAGTACGGCCGTGATGGCCGAGGCGAGGGCGAAGACCGCGCTCAAGAGACGGCTGGGCCGGCCCGCCGACCAGCGCGCCATCCAGGTTCCGCAGGCGTGGAAGAGCCCCTCGTCGTCGCAGAGTTTGGCCAGGACCAGTACGGCGGCGAGGAAGCCGATCACCGGGCCCAGCCGCGCCGCCTCCTCACGGACATGGGCGGGTGTGATCGCCCCGGCCGCGATCACCACGGCGGCGGCCGGCACCGCGAAGACCGCCTCCGGCAGCCGGAACGGCCGGATGACGGCGCAGACCAGCACCACGAGCAGCATGGCCAGGGACAGGGATTCGGCGAGCACCATGCGCTGAATGATCCCTTCCGCGTGGCGGCCGCCGAGTCACCGGCCAGGGCGGCCGGGCGGTCCCGGCCGCCCGCAGCGAGGCGGTGGCGTCGGCGGTGTGCGGGCCGGTACGCCCTGGCCCGGGGGCTCAGTGCACCAGGAACTGCTGGCACTGGTACGGCCCGGCGCGTCCCCGCTCGCCGACGATGGTCACCTGGACCTTGTCCGGGCGGGTGCCGTGGAGGAGGACCTCGGCCCGGGCGAGGGTGCAGACCAACTGGCCGGTGCCCTGGTCCTGGGGGGAGGCGACGTCGAAGCGCGGGGCGGTGACGGTGACATGGCCCCGGTGGGCGGTGGCGCTGTAGTCGGCCTCCGGGAGGACATTGGCCAGCCCCTCGTCCCGCTCGGCCGGGGACGGTCCGCTGGACAACAGCTTGAAGACATCGTTGAGTTGATCGACCGTCACATCGGGCCGGGCCACTCCGCGCGGACCGCGGTCGGAGGCGAAGTAGATCCGTATGCCCTGCGAGATCCCCGAAGGGGCGGTGCCGCCGTCCGTGACGCCGGTGGGGCGGATGCCGCAGCCCGTGGCGGCGAGGGCGAGCACACAGCAGATGAGGGCGGCGCGCGCAGGCGTCATGAGGCGGATTCCGTACGGTGGGGGAGGCGGAGGACGAAGACGGCGCCGGCATCCGGCGCCGGGGGCGCGAGTTCGATCGTGCCGCCGTGCAGCCGGGCGTTCTCCAGGGCGATGGCCATTCCCAGGCCGCTGCCCTCGGAGCGGGTGCGGGCGCTGTCGGCCTTGTAGAAGCGGTCGAAGACATACGGGGCGACCTCGGGGGCCAGCCCCGGGCCGTGGTCCGCGACCGCGAGGCTGAGCTGCCCGTCCGCCGCCCGCACGGTGACGGTCACCGGCGGGGCACCGTGCCGCAGGGCGTTGCCGACGAGGTTGGCGACGATGACATCGAGCCGGCGGCGGTCGAGCCGGGCCCGGATGCCCGGCGGGAGATCGGCCTCGACCCGGTCGGCCCAGCCGCGGGCCGCGAGCGTGCCGCGCACCGCCTCGGCCAGATCCACCTCGTGCACCGTGAGCGCCACGGCGCGGGCGTCGAAGCGGGATATCTCGATGAGGTCGTCGACCAGCCGGGCCAGCCTGGCGGTTTCCGCGCTGACCGTACGGGCGGCGTGCGCGGCGTCGGGGGTGAGCTGGTCGGCGTCCTCCTCCAGGACGCTGGAGACCATGGTCATGGCCGCCAGCGGGGTGCGCAGTTCATGGGAGACATCGGCGACGAAGCGGCGGGCCAGCGCCTCCTGTGCGCGCAGTTCGCCCACGGAGTGCTCCAGCGCACCGGCCGTTTCGTTGAAGGTGTGGGCGAGTTCGGCGAGTTCGTCGCGGCCCTTCTCCTCGACCCGGATGGTCAGTTCGCCGGTGGCCAGCCGGCGGGTGGCGCGCGCCAGTCTGCGCACCGGCCGCAGCACCGTACGGGCCGCGAGCAGCGCCAGGACCGCGGACAGCAGCAGCACGGGCGCCAGGCCGGTTTGCACACTGTGCACCAGATCGGCGGTGTCGCGTGCCTCCTCCGCCAGCGAGACGACCGCGAATATCTCGACCCCGGACAGCCGGCCGCCGCTGCCGCGCGGACCCGCGGCGTCCAGGCCGACCGGGGCGCCGAGCACCAGCCAGGGCTTTCCGCCGTGCTGCACCCGCTGGAGCGAGATCCGGGACCGGGTGCGCACGGCCGCGCGCAGCTCGGGGGTGATCCGGGTGCGGTCGGCGGACGGGTCGGAGGAGGCGGTGTAGTCGCGGTACTGGGCGACGACCAGGGAGCCGCGCAGGCCGGACGAGACATCGGACGCGAACCGGGCCATGGTGCGGGGGTCGGTGGGGACGTCGAGCTCTGCCGCGAGCCGGTCGACGCGGTTGCGGAAATCCTCGACGGCGGCGCTCTGCGCCCGCTTGAGGACCGCGTCCCGCGACTCCTCGTACGCCAGCCCGGTGGCCGTGACCGCACTGATCAGGGCGACCACGACGACGGTGATGACGAGCCGGCCGCGGAGCCCGTCGAGCCGCGGCGGCCGCGGACGGAACCGCGCGGCGGACCCCGTGGCCGCCGTCCCGGCGGGCTTCCCCCGGCTCCTCGTCCTCGTCCGCATCGCGCTCACACCGGCCCGAAGCGATAGCCGAAACCGCGCACCGTCTGGATGTAGCGCGGCTTGGCGGGGAGGTCCTCCAGCTTGGCGCGCAGCCGCCCGACCGCCGCGTCCACCAGCCGGGAGTCGCCCAGGAAGTCGTGCTCCCAGACGGATGTCAGCAGCTGCTCCCGGCTGAAGACCCGGCCGGGGGCGGCCGACAGCTCCAGCAGCAGCCGCAGTTCCGTGGGCGGCAGGGGGACCGGGGCGCCGTGCTTGGTGACGCTCAGGCCGGCCCGGTCGATGACGAGCCCGGCGAAGTCGTCGGTGTCCGTGCGGGCCACCGGGCCGGCCCGGCGCAGCGCCGCCCGGATACGGGCCTCCAGCACCCGGCCGGTGATCGGCTTGACCACATAGTCGTCGGCGCCCGCCTCCAGCCCGCTGACCACGTCCAGATCGTCGCCGCGGGAGGTGAGCATGATGATCGGCAACTGGCCCCGGCCGCGGATGCGGCGGCAGACCTCGAAGCCGTCGATACCGGGCAGCATCAGGTCGACCACCGCGATCTCGATGCCCCCGGCCCGCGGGCGGGACAGCAGCTCCAGGCCCGCCTCGCCGGTGCCCACGGCATCGACCTGATGGCCGTGCCGGCGCAGCACCAGCTCCATTCCGTCGCGTACGGAGGTGTCGTCCTCGATCAGCAGCACATGCGGCATGAGGCCGATTATGGGCGAGGGTCTGCGCAGCTCAGGAGTTATCCACAGGCTGAGATGCGGTCCGGCGGCATTGTTACGTTCTCATGATGCGGCGATGGAGCGGCCACCAACTCGGGCCCGGAAATTGGCCGCATGACGCAGAAGACCCGTCCCCGCTCCCGTGCCGCACGCCTCGCGCTGCTGCTCGCCGTCCCCGTCCTCGCCCTGACCACCGCCTGCGGTGGCACCGAGTCCTCCGATGACGGGGTCGCCTCCGTCAGCGACGCCCCCGCGACCAGCCGCTCCAAGGACGGCGGCGACGCGTCCCCGGGCGGCGGGGCCCAGGGCAAGAGCGCGTTCTACGACGCACAGATGAAGTACGTCCAGTGCATGCGCAAGGAGGTCGACAAGGACTTCCCCGACCCCAAGCTGAGCGGCTATCTCGACTGGGCGAAGATCGACGATCTCATCGAGCGGACGGGCAAGGACGAGATGTCCAAGGGCGGTGCGGAGGGCGAATGCACCAGCGACATGACGAAGGCCTCGAAGCTGGAGCCGCGCCGCGACACCCAGAAGGAATACGAGTCGATGCTCGCGCACGCCAAGTGCATGCGGGCCAACGGCGTATCGAAGTTCACCAACCCGCAGCTCCAGGACGGCAATGTCCTCCCCGGCGGTGACCCCAACCCCGCCTCGCCGGAGGTCTCGCAGGACTCGCCCACCTACAAGCAGGCACGCCAGGCGTGCAAGGACAAGCTGCTCGACGGCCTGGACGGCATGCAGTGAGCGAGCCACGAAAGCGCCGCCGGTGGGGGATCGCGGTGGCGGCCGCCGTCACCGCGACCGCCGCGACCGCCGGTGTCATGATCGCCACCAATGCGGGCAAGGACACCGCGGCCGCCGCCCGGAAGGCGAAGGCGCCGGCCGGCACCACCGAGATCACCCGGACCGACCTCGTCCAGAGCAAGACCGTCGACGGGCAGCTGGACTACGCGCAGCGCCGGGCGGTGAAGTCCCCCGTGGAGGGCACCATCACCAAGGCCGCCGACGTGGGCAGCACCGTCGCACTCGGCCAGCGGCTGTACGAGCGCGACGCCCGCCCGGTGGTGCTCCTCTACGGCTCGACCCCGATGTTCCGCACGATGAAGACCGGCGACCGCGGCCCGGACGTCCTCCAGCTGGAGCGCAACCTCCGCGATCTGGGCTTCGGCTCCGGCCTGTATGTGGACATCCGCTTCGACGCGGCGACCAAGGCGGCCGTCAAGGCGTGGCAGAAGTCCCTCGGTGTGATCGGGGCCAACGGCGAGGTCGGCAAGGGAGACGTCGTCTTCCAGCGCGGCCCCGTGCGGGTGGTCTCCGCCGACGCCGCCCTCGCCGACGGCATCGGCCCGGACAAGACGGTTCTGAAGGTCGCCTCCACCAAGCCCGTCGTGCGGGCCTCGCTCGACGAGGCCGACCGGGCGCTGGCGGCCAAGGACACCAAGGTGGAGATCTCCCTGCCCAGCGGCGGCACCCGGCGCGGCAAGGTCAGCGGGACCGTGGTCCCCGAGAGCGCCGGGGACGCCGAGGGAGGTGCCGGCGGCGGCGCGTCCAGGGACAGTGGCGTCGAGGTCGAGATCACCCTCGACGGCGGCGGCGAGCTCAAGGAGAAGGACCGGCAGGGCACGCTCAGCGTGAAGTTCGTCAGCGAGAGCCGCAAGGACGTGCTGACGGTTCCGGTCGAGGCGCTCGTCGCGCTGCGCGAGGGCGGCTACGGGCTGGAGCTGGTCGAGGGCGGCAAGACGCGCACGGTGCAGGTCGAGGCGGGGCTGTCGGCCGACGGCCGGATCGAGGTCAGCGGTGCCGGTCTGCGCGAGGGCATGAAGGTCGGGACGGCCGAGCAATGACCCCAGCCGTGATCGAACTGCGCGCGGCCACGAAGACGTACCCGGGCGGGGTGCACGCCCTGCGGGGCGTGGACCTCCGGGTGGAGCGCGGCGAACTGGCTGCCATCGTCGGCCCGTCCGGCTCCGGCAAATCCACTCTGCTCAACCTCCTCGGCACCCTCGACCGGGCCACCTCGGGCGAGGTCCGGGTCGCCGGGTACGACGTCAGCCGGCTGTCCGACGCCCAGCTCTCCGCGCTGCGCGCTCGCCACATCGGCTTCGTCTTCCAGCACTTCCACCTCGCCCCCGGCCGCAGCGCCCAGGACAACGTCGCCGACGGGCTGCTGTACGGGGGCACGGGCCTGCGGGAGCGCCGGTCCCGGGCCCGTACGGCCCTGGAAGAGGTGGGGCTCGGGCACCGCATCGGCCACCTCGCCCATCAGCTCTCGGGCGGTGAGAAGCAGCGGGTGGCGATCGCCCGCGCGCTGGTCGGCGAACCCGATCTGCTGCTCGCGGACGAACCGACCGGTGCGCTGGACACCGTCTCCGGCGCGCTGGTCATGAACCTCATCCGCGATCTGCACGCGGCCGGCCGGACGGTCTGCGTGATCACCCACGACCACGACATCGCCGACTCGCTGCCACGCCGTATCCGCTTCCGCGACGGCGAGATCGTCGACGACTCCGGTGCCGCCCCGGCCGCACCCGGCTCCCCGTTGGAGCCCACCGAGGAGGTGACCCGATGAGCGGCCCCGCACTCCGCGCGGCCCGGCTCTCCCCGGCCGATGTGCTGCGGGTCGGCGCCGAGGGCCTGCGCAGCCGCCGTGCCCGGGTCGTGCTGTCCGCCCTGGGCATCGCGATCGGCATCGCCACGATGGTGGCGGTGATCGGGCTGTCCACCTCCAGCCGCGCCGATCTGCTCGACCGGCTGGACCGGCTCGGCACCAATCTGCTCACCGCCGAGGCGGACCGGGACGCGAGGGGCGACGAGATCAAGTTCCCCAAGAGCGCGGTGGCGATGGTCGAACGGATCGGCCCGGTCGAGCACGCCACCGCCACCGGCGCGGTCGACGCCCGGGTGCGGCGCAGCGACGCCGTCCCGGAGGAGCTGGCGTCCGGTGTCACCGTCCAGGCCGCCCGCCCCGATCTGCTGGACGCCCTCAACGCCCGGGTGGACCAGGGGAGCTGGCTGAACCGCGCCAGTGAACGGCTGCCCACGGTCGTGCTGGGCTCGGTGGCCGCCGACCGCCTCGGGGTCACCGCGCCCGGCGCCAAGATCCTGCTGAACGACCGCTGGTACGTCGTCACCGGCATCCTCGCCCCCATCGAGCTGGTGCCGACGCTCGACCGGATCGCCCTGGTCGGATATGCCTCCGCCGAGCGCTACTTGGGCTTCGACGGCCATCCGACCACGGTCTTCGAGCGCTCCACGGACGCCTCGGTCGAGGCGGTCCAGGGGGTCCTGGCCCGCACCGTCGCTCCGGGCAACGAGAGCGGGGTGAAGGTCTCCCGGCCCTCCGACGCCCTCGCGGCCAAGGCGGCCACCGACGAGGGGCTGACGTCGCTGATGCTCGGCCTGGGCGCGGTGGCGCTGCTCGTCGGCGGGGTGGGCGTGGCCAACACCATGGTGATCTCGGTGCTGGAACGCCGTCAGGAGATCGGGCTGCGCCGTGCCCTGGGCGCGACCCGCGGCTCGATCCGGATCCAATTCCTCACCGAGTCGCTGCTGTTGTCGGCGCTCGGCGGGCTGGCGGGCGCGGCCCTCGGTGCCGCCGCCACCTTCGCCTTCGCCCGTGCGCAGGGGTGGACCACCGTCGTACCGCCCTGGTCCCTGGCCGGCGGTCTGGGCGCCACGCTCGTGATCGGGGTGATCGCCGGCCTCTACCCGGCCGTACGGGCCTCCCGGCTGCATCCGACGGTGGCGCTCAGCGCGACCTGAACCGACGGCGACGGTGCCGGTTCGGCGCTCTGCCCGGGCGGGCTCGGTGGGGCCGCCGCAGGGGCGCCGGACCGGCCTGTCGCGCTCTCTTCCCACGGTATCCGGAGAGTGACGATTCGGCACGCTTTGCGATGATTGCTAAGAATCTTGGCTTATGTCTGAATTTTCACGCAAATCGCCTTGTTGGAGACAGGTAAGCGTCGTAGCTTGGGAGTTGTCGTAACCGGTAACGGTTCGACCAACAAGGAACAAAATCCTAGGAGGCGAGAATGAGCTTCCGGAATGTCTTCCCGAGAAGGCGTAGGCACGACGACGATTACGACCACAACCACGGCCGCCGTCGGCGCCGCAGGAGGCGCGGACGCAGGTATCTGCGCAGGCGTCGTTTCTACTGACTCAAAAACCTGAGTCCGAGGCAGGCTCGCGTACCGCGCGGGTCCGCCTCGTTGGTTTGAGGGGCCCCTTCCGGTCCCGGTCAACCGCCCGAGCAGCGACGAGATGACGTAGCGACCATGCACCTCCGCAGCTCACGCCGGCGCCCGGAGCGCCGGGAAGCGTCGCCTCAACACGGCACGGAGCCACCGCCTGTGGGACGGGGATCGTCCGTGTCGAAGCAGGACGGTGACGCGTCCGCCCTCGCCGCGGCCGGACCGCGCGCAGCGGGGCGGCCGCTCCTGAGGTCCGGTGCGGACCGGGTCCTGGGGAGCGGCCTCGTGGCGGATGCCCCGATCCGCACCAGGCGGGTGGGGTTCAAGGAATCGGTGCGGCGCTTCTGGCCGCTGACCCGGGGTGACCGGCGCTGGATCCTCCTCGTCTGTCTGAGCGCCATCCTGGCCGCGTTCGCGGAGACCGTGGCCATCCTGGTCTTCGCCGAACTCACCGACAACGCTCTGCAGAAGGGCTCGGTCAGCGCCTTCTGGGCACCGGCCGGTCTGTGGCTGGGCGTGGCCGTCGCCGGCGGGGTGGTGGGGTATCTGGGCAACTCGCTCGCCGCATGGACGGCCGAGCGCTTCGTGATGCGGCTGCGGGCCCGCGTCTTCGCCCACCTCCAGAAGCTGCCGCCGCACTTCTTCCAGCGCAATCGCCGCGGTGACCTGGTCGAGCGGATGACCGGCGATGTGGACGCCATCGAGCAGCTGGTGGTCTCCGGGCTGGTCCAGGCGGCCACGGCCGTATTCGGCGTCATCTTCTACGCCGGTGCCGCGTTCTGGCTGCGCTGGGACATGGCCCTGGTCACCTTCGCCCTGGCCCCGCTCTTCTGGATCGCCACCCGCCGTTTCACCGGCCGGGTCAAGGAGGTCTCCCGCCGGGAGCGCGCGGCCGACGGCGCCATCACCTCGGTGGTCGAGGAAGGGCTGGTCAACGTCGTCCTGACGCAGGCCTACAACCGGCAGCGCGACGAACAGGAACGCCTCCGCCGCGAGGCCCGCCGCTGGCTGCGGGCGTCGGTGACCAGCGCCCGCCTCAACGAGCTGTACGAGCAGATCGTCGAGGTCCTCGAAACGCTCTGCGTCCTGGCGATCATCGGCCTCGGCGCGTGGGAGATCTCCGCGGGGCGGATGACGCTCGGCGAGCTGCTGGCCTTCGCCGCCTTCGTCGGCTACCTCTACCCGCCGATCCGCGACCTCGGCCAGCTGGGGCTGACGGTCACCGAGGCGACCGCCGGGTCCGAGCGGCTGCTGGAGATCCTCGACTCCCGCCCCGCCGTCACCGACCCGGACCCCGCCACCGTCGTCCCGGCACCGAGCCGCGCGGTCGGCGCGGTGGAAGCCTGCCAGGTGCACTTCCACTACCCCGGCAGCGAGAACGAGGTCCTCCAGGACTTCTCGTTCAGCGCGGTCCCCGGGGAACTGGTGGTGATCACCGGGCCCAGCGGCGCCGGCAAATCGACGCTCGCCGCCCTCCTGCTGCGGTTCTACGACCCGGACGCCGGCAGCGTCCGGCTCGACGGCGTCCCCGTGAACCGGATGCCGCTCGACCGCCTCCGCCGCAACATCACCCTGCTGCCCCAGGAGACCCTCGTCCTGCACGACACCGTGGAGGAGAACATCGCCTGCGGGCGCGACGACGTGACCCACGGCGATGTCGTCCGCGCCGCCCGCGCCGCCGACGCCGAGGTGTTCATCGCCGCCCTCCCCGACGGCTACCAGACCGTCATCGCGCCCGGCACCTCCCGGCTCTCCGGCGGCCAGCTCCAGCGCGTCGCCATCGCCCGGGCCATGCTGCGCGACGCCCCCGTACTCGTCCTCGACGAGCCCACCACCGGCCTGGACACCCTCGCCACCCAGCGCATCCTCGGGCCCCTGCGGCGCCTCGCCGAGGGCCGCACCACCATCGTGATCACGCACGACCTGGACCTCGCCACGGACGCCGACCGCATCCTGGTCCTGGACGAGGGACGCCTGGTGGAGTCGGGCACCCACCCCCAACTCCTCGCCCGCCACGGCCTCTACGGCACCCTCTTCCACGCCCACCCGCCGCCCCACAACGGCTCCCCCCATCCCCTCGCCCACCCGTCCAGCAGTCACCGGCGGTAACCAGAAGCGGGGCCGCGCCTGCCCGCCGAGGCCCCGCTCACCTCCCGCGCTCCACACCGGAAGAGCACCCGCACGGCCCCGCAACCGCCCCGCAGCGCTACCGCCCACCGGCACCGGCCCACACGGCCCGACGAGGGAACTCCCCGCCCAGACCGGAACCTGACGCGCCACCGCGCGTTGACTCTCCGTATACGGGCGACGCGCCGCGCGCCGGCAGCGCGAGGCCCGCGTCCCAGGACGAAGCCGGCCCGGTGAACCAGGAGCGCGCGTGAGCAAGGCAGCCGTAGCGGGGAGCGAGAGCGCGGGCGGTGGCCGTCATCTGCGCCGGGCGGTCGGATTCTGGGGGCTGATGTTCCTCTCCCTGGGGTCGATCATCGGCTCCGGCTGGCTGCTGGGCGCGCTCACCACCGCCGTCATCGCCGGCCCGGCCTCGCTGATCTCCTGGGTGCTCGCCTCCACGATGCTCGCCGTGCTCGCGCTGGCCCACGCGGAGCTGGGCGCCACCTACCCGATCGCGGGCGGCACCGCCCGGTTCCCGTTCTTCGCCTTCGGCCCGCTGACCGGCTTCACCGCGGGCTGGATGTCCTGGCTGCGGTCGGCGCTGATCTCCCCCATCGAGGTCGAGGCCACGCTCTCCTACCTGGACCGCATCGGCTGGATCCACGACCGGGTGCAGATGCTGCACCCCAACGGCACCCTCACCACCCCGGGCCTGCTGATCGCCACCGTCTTCATGATGCTCTTCACGGTGATCAACGTCCTCGGGGTCCGGCTGATGTCCGGGATCAACTCGGTCACCGCCGTGTTCAAGACGGCCGTACCCCTGCTGACCGTCATCGTCCTGATGACACTGTCCTTCCACGCCTCGAACTTCACCGCCGGCGGCGGCTTCGCCCCCCACGGGGCACACGGTGTCTTCGCGGCCCTGCCCGCCGGAGTGGTGTTCGCCCTGCTGGGCTTCGAGCAGGCCATCCAGCTCGCCGGTGAGGCCCGCAATCCACAGCGCGACATCTCCCGCGCGGTGGTCGTGGCCATGGCCGTCGGCACCGCGCTCTACCTCCTGCTCCAGATCGCCTTCATCGCCGCCCTGGCCCCCGACGCCCTGTCCCGCAGCTGGGACAACCCCGTAGGGGCCGGCAACTTCGGCCCCTACGCCACCCTCGCCACCACCGTCGGCGCCGGCTGGCTGGCGACCATCCTCTACGTCGACGCCGTCATCTCCCCGGCAGGCACCGGCCTCGTCTACATGGCGGGCGCCGCGCGCCTCTCCTACGCCATGGGACGCGAGCGGGTGCTGCCCCAGCCCCTCACCCAGGTCGGCCGCAGCCGGGTCCCCGTCATCTCGATCCTGCTCGCCTTCGTGGTCGGCGAACTCGCCTTCCTGCCCTTCCCCAGCTGGCAGGCCCTGGTGGGCCTGGTCACCTCGGCAGCGGCGATCATGTACGCGTTCGCCCCGGTGTCACTGCACGCCCTCCGCCTCCAGGACGGCGGCCGCCACCGCCCCTACCGGCTGCCCGCCGGACCGGTAATGGCCCCGCTCGGCTTCGTCTTCGCCAACCTGATCTTCTACTGGTCCGGCTACGAGGCCGACTGGAAACTCGGCATCGCCGCCCTGCTCGGCTTCGTCTTCCTCGCCCTCACCCGCCGCGGCATCCCCGCAGCCGAACGCAGCGGCCTGCGCGCCCGCTCCGCCCTGTGGGTCTGGCCCTGGCTGGCCGGCATGATCCTCATCGCCCGCTTCGGCCGCTACGGCGGCACCAATGCCCTCCCCGACTGGTGGGACCTGGTCATCGTGATCGTCTTCAGCCTGGCCATCCACTACACCGCAGTACACCTCGCCATGCCCCCCGAGGCCGTGAACGCCGCCGTACAGCACGAGGAAGCGGACGAGTCGGTGCCCGAGTCGCAGGGGGGTTCTGGGCGTTGACGGCTTATGGGGCGGCGGCCGTGCGTAGCGCCCCGGCGGTGAACTGATCTAGGGGACAGAAGAGTTCGATTGCCGAATCCGGGAGCGGCACATGGGGCGGAGCGCGGAAGGTGGCCGTGGTGCTGACGGCGACAGCGCGCCGGCCGTGGCCCGGGCCCGGAGCGGTACCTGAATCGGTGCGGGCCGCGCCGCCATGACCCGGGCCCGGGCCACGGCGGCGCCGAGGGAGCTGCGTAGCCGCACACCGCCTCATACAGCGCACACAGTTGCGCGTCCCAATGGGGTGGACCTGGCGCAACGGCTTCGCCAGGAGCAGGGCGCGGGACTCGGTGGCGTTGGCCGACCGGGCCTGAAGCCGTCAGCTCCTGGCCCGGCTGCGGTCAAGCTCACTCCCCCGATTCGCCGCGAATACTGTTGGCGATTTCGACCAATGAGCCCTGCCCCGGAACGAACCAGCGCCGGGTGCCCTGGACAGCCTTCGGCCCTGGCTTGTTTGCCTGACGGAACATCTCCAGCACCAGCGCACTGGGAGAATACCGATTGCCGTCCCATTCCCAGAGGAGCACCTTGCTTCTGTTGCTCTTGCTCGCAACCCAGGTCGCTGAACCTCGCCCGGAATCCCCTGCGACCCACTCGGTCAGTGCGCGCCGCTCTGGCCCCACGATGGGGCGGAACTCGAGCCGGGTGCCTTCCTTGATGGCGCCGGCGTCCACAATCACCGTGACGGCGTTCGCCTGACGTGCGCGATTTTCCCGTTCGGTTGTCTGATACTCCGGCGAGAGCTTGGGGGTGGGCTCACCGGAGAGCATGCCCTTGGCGGCCCCCTCGGCTACTGGCTCATAGCGCTGAGCTGTGCGGAAGATTCCGCTGACCTGACTGCCGCTTCCGTGCTCTGTATCGAGGGCATGCATTGCCCAGCGCAGGGCTGCCTCAGCCGTATGAGGAATCTGCTTGAGCAACTTCTCCCATTCGCTTTCGGAGCAAGCGAACCAGTTGTGATGCTGCTGAAAGATGAGGTGACCGATGAGGTAGGGCCCCTGGTCTGCGAGGACGGCGGCGCGCCCTTCCAACCCTTGGTGCAGGGCCGCCACTTGCTCCTTGACCAGACGCACCATCTGGACAGCCCGCCAAACCTGGCGGGCGTCGGGACGACGGAAGATCTTGGGGTAGATGTCCTCACTCCACAGGCGGTTGATCTCGGCCTTCGCCTGGAAGGACATGCGTGAGTCCGAGTGAGCACACGCCAATGCGATAGCGGCCTCGACCATGTCACACCCGTCGGCGGGCGCCGGTGGGGTGTCGCCGCGCTTGATGACGTACGTCTTATTCAGAGAAACGTCAAAGTCATAGCGAAGTCGGGTCTGGGTCTGATCCAGCGCCCGGAAGTCCTGCTCCGCCACACTGTTCTGAGTGTTGGTGGCAACGGTCACCCGGCGATCGAAGTCTTGAGGTGTCCCCTTGAGCGGGATGATCCGGACATTGATACGCGCTCGCGACACGGGCTCCGCCGAGCGCTCAGCGGCTTCGTGGAGGGAGGCCACCGTCTGCGCGCCGTTCACCACACTCGCACCGGAGAGCTCCAGGTCGCCGCGAGGGCTGACATCAAGCTGGTCGCACAGAACCGTGATGCCATTGTGGAAGTACCAGAAGTTCTGGGGCTCACGCAGAACGGTCTCAACCAGGCCTGAATTGATCTTGGTAAGGCCTAGTGGATAGCGAATGTTCCGCTTGAACAGCCGATGCCGGTGCTCCGCGTACCAACTGGCAACCTGGTCCGCAGTGAGCGTGCCGTAGTAGGCGAGATAAGGGTCGTCCTGGAAGCGGAAATCGGGCATTCGAGCGTTGAGGTCGACCCTCGGGTCGTCCAGACCTGCACGTACCGAACTGATGAAGTTCGGGAGCAGTAGGGGCTCGACGCGGAGGATCTCCTGTGGGTCGTTGTATTCCTCCCGCAGATCCTCGAAATCACGCTGGATACCGGCAGAAAGGCCGCGGTCCCCGGCAAGGGCCGGCACGATCGTGATCTGGACCCGCGGGTTGCCCAACGCTGCGTTCAGGTCGGGAACCATCGGCTGAAGCTTCTTGTTGAAGCGGTCGTACTGGCTGTTGACGAGCTTCCTCAGACCTTCCTTCAATGCGAGTAGAGCCTTGAGGTCGAACGTCGCGTCACCCTTGCCGCTCCACTTTGCTTGGATGATCCAAACGTGAGGCGCGTCGGCGTCGACGGCGACGGCGTCGATCCCCTGGTCATCGAAGCCGTCGATCACGCACCGGGCGGCCTGTGCCCGGTCCAGCCCCGTGACCTCGAGCACGGCCAGAGCGGCGAGCGCGCGACTGAGAAAGGCCGGCCGCACGATACCGGCGTCCCGCCCGTCCAGATCACTCATGTCGATCAGACCGGTGAACTGCTCTGTCAGGGCCTTCTCCAGCTGCCTGATTTGGAGGTCCTTCACAACTTGCCTCGTCCCCTTGTTAATTGCTGGTCCGTCAGCCTAGAACCTCGTGGCCGCCCGAGTGACCCACTCGCTTCAAGTGCTGGGATGCGAAGGAGCTGGCGCTTGTAGATGGGGCGGAGTTCAGGGGGCGGTCGTCGAGATCGACGATGGGCATTGCCTCATTGCCAGCGGTGTGTTGAGCGATGAGAGACTCGACTCCCCTTCGTTCGCGCTGAGTTGATGTCGGTTCGTGCATTGGTGGGCAGTGGGAGCTCCACTGGCTGATCGGATTTGCCCCTGGTTTGCCAGGAGGACGTAGTGCCGGCCCTGGAAACCCCAGGCGCTCTGTGCCGCGCGCCGGAAAGCCACAGCGGCTGCGTGCGCACTACTTCGGGGATGCGACCGTGACGGCGTCCGTGCGGCTGCTGGCAGTCGTCGTACAACGGACCGACCCGGAGGACCGTGACCTGAGCCAGTTCGTGACGCTGTCCCGGACCGTGTGGGTCAAATACCGCTGCATACGCCACGGCATGGCCTGGGGCGCCGGATTCGTCGTGCTCACGTCGTTGGGACTGCTGATGGGGGCGTCGTCCTAAGGGCAGGCGGAGCGCGTAGAAGGCCCGGACCACAGCGAGGTCCGGGCCTTCTTCCGATGGCGACGGAGCACGCGAAATCCGCGCCCGCGAAGGTTCCCCCCACCAGCTCTCCCACGCTCGCCCGGTCGTCCTCGGACATTCACATAGAAGCCCTGACCTGCGGAAAGCATGGATACCCAGCCCCCTGCCCGGCCTCCACGACGAACCCATGGCCCCCCGCCCCGGATCGAGAGACCATGGAAGGGCACGAAGCCGAGGTCCCCTGCGGGCACCGGGCCCGCACCCCGCGCCGCGCGGGAGGTGGAGGGCGATGTGGTGTTGGTACGGCCGTCATGGCGGCGGATGGGCCTGGCTCGCGATGTCGATCAGCATCTTCCTGTTCCTGGCGCTGCTCTTCGTCATCGCTCTGCTGATCGTCCGCGCCCTGAGCCACGCGGCCCCCGACCGCGGCGAGCCCCCGGTACACCGCGGCGGACCGCACGCCGAACAGATCCTCGCGGAGCGGTACGCCCGCGGTGAGATCGACGAGGAGGAGTACCGCCGCCGACTGGCCACGCTCCGGGGGGCACCGCCGGGTGGGGCGCCACCGGGTGGGGCGCCGCCGGGTGGAGCTTCGCCTTGAGGAGGCACTCCGCCGCCGATGCCTGACCGTCGCCCATGGGCCCGCCATCTGCACGGCGGGCCCACGGACAACGGTCAGGCGGCTTACGGTCTGCCGGTGGCTACGGCCGATGCCGGGCGCCGGCTGCCGCAACCACCGGCAGCCACTTCCAACCGCCGGCAGCTACGGCCTACCGCCGGCCGCCACCGCCAGGCGCACTGCCGTGCCACCGGCTGCCGCACCGGAAGCGGCGGGTGGCTCACCCTTACCCCAGCAACCGGTTCATCCGCGCGATCTCCGCCTCCTGGGCCTTGATGACGGCGTCGGCCAGCGCCTTCGCCGGGCCGTAGGCACCCTTCGCCTTCTCGGTGCCCGCCATCTTCACCGCGCCCCGGTGATGCCCGACCATCATCTCCATGAAGGCCGTGTCGAAGTCCTTGCCGGACTTCTTCTTCAGCGCGGCCATCGCCTTCGCGCTCATCATTCCGGGCATGCCCGAGTGATCCATGCCAGGCATACCGGAGTGGCCGGAGGAGCCGGAGTGCTCGGAGTGATCCATGCCGGGCATATCCTGCGGCACCTGCTCGCCCCAGGCCGTCAGCCACCCGGACATGGTCTTGATCTCCGGGTCCTGCGCTTGCTTGATCTTGGCGGCGAGTTCCTTCACCTGGCTCGACGAGGCCCGTCCGGCAGCCAGGTCGGCCATCTCCACGGCCTGCCGGTGGTGCGGAATCATCCCCTTCGCGAACGCCACATCGGCCGCATTGTGCGCGCCGGCCGAGGCGCTGGGCGAAGAGGCGGACGGTGACGGGGAGCGGTGCGCGGTATGGCTGCCGCTGTCATTGCCGCCACAGGCGGCCAGCGCCACCGCGGAGGCGGCGGTTGCGGCCACGACGGCGAGGCGGCGCGAGAACGAACGGTGGGACGTGGACTTACTCATGGCTGGCTGAACTCCTGGAAAAGCAGCGGTATCGGGACATGCTGAACGGCGGCACCACGCGCCCATGAACCATGAACGGGGCGTCCGTGCCGTCGGGGTGTTCCTAGATCCGCAGGAGTTGGAGTTCGGCCAGATCGGGCGGAGCCCGTCCGCCGTCCCGCTTGCCCGGTGCGCCCACGCCTGTCGCGGCGGCGGGCTGTACGGGGCAGTCGAGCGAGGGTGTCAGCGCCGGGGGTACGGGCGGCCCGTGCAGCGCGGCGGACGCACAGGTCGAGTCCGCGTGATGGACATGCCCGGCGCCACCACAGTCACCGTCCCCGGGGCAGTGCGCCCGGACCGTGGCCACCACGGTCGCCACGGTCATCCGGTGCTCGTGCGAGGACGCGGGCGAGGGCGCGGGCGAGGGCGCGGCAACGGCGGAGCCGAGTCCGTGCATACCCAACAGCCCCGCCAGCAGCCCGAGCACACACCACACACGCCACCGCCGTGCGGCGGCCCGTGGCAGGACGAACGGGCGGCTGGACTTCACGCCCTCATGCTAGGCAGCAGCCGAAAGACGCGAACGAGCGGCTCCCCCAAGGGAAGCCGCTCAGCCCAGGGCCCGCGACCCAGCCGCCCACTTGGTGACGGAAGCCGGTCAGATACGACGAACCCGAGCGGCGATCCCGTGTCCCAGCAGCAGGTAAAGCCCCGCAGGCAGACCGTAATTGAGGAATACCCGCACCCCTTCGCCGTCCATGGTGAAGATGTCCTGCGACCACCAAGCGAGTGCGTCGGCCACTCCATGGACGAAATCGACGAAAACATTTCCCTGGTTCGCTTCGAGCAGGTACAGCAGTATCCACAGGCCCAGGAAGCCGGCAGCCACATCACCGATCGTGTGGATGATCAGCGCAGCCCGATTTGCGCCGCGACCGGACCGGTTGTGTCCATAGCCGTCATAGGAGTGGTTTGTGGGTATGGGTTCGTGGGTGTTGTTCATGTCTTCGTGTTTGCCGGGGCCGAGTAAGCGAAACCACCCTTCTGTCTGCGATTCGATAACCACTCGGCATCATCAGCGACCACCCGCTTTCCCGCGCCCTGGTCGAGCCTCCGCCCGCACCGTCGAGCACACCCTTGCCGCATACCGGTAATTTCATGACTGCGCCACGCACCGCCGGCTCCCCGCCTTCCGGTCGGCCTCGACTACGGGATGAGCGCTGCCGGGCAATTCCCCTGAGCTCGAAAATTCCTCCCCGCCCCGGACGGAAATTCGGGACATGGGTACGCCTGAACCGCACGATCGGCGAGCGCATGGCAACTCGACTCTCCGCAGTCACAGGAACTGGCCAGACCTTGACCAGTTCGGTATCGGTGATTCAGGCCGTCGCTCGCGGCTTGAAAAGCGCTTGTCCGGGTGGTTGGCCCCGCGTAAGATCATCTCATGGCTAAGCGCCGGTACGGCGCTTGCCGAATTCGGGGAATATGACATCTCGGTTTGACCGCCGAGATGCCCGGGGGAATAAGGGGGATGTACGCGTGAGTTTCTTCTCGCGGAACACGGTTCGCAGTATTGCTGTCGGCGGAGCTCTGCTTGCCGCCATGGGGGCCACAGCGGCGTACGCCGGTGGCTCCACGAGCACCGAGCTGGACAATGGCCGGCTCTACTTCGAGGCTCATAACGGGCGGGATATCGGCCAGTCGTCCTCGAAGTTCTACACCGGAATCAAGTACACCAAGACCGGTGGAGGCGCGGTGACTGCGCAGCTGCAACTCCACACGGAAGATATTGTCCTGAAGGGCAAGGTCAGGACAGTTAAGAAGGGGCAGTCGATCAAGGCCGGCTGGTCCAGTCCGGTAAGTGACGCACCGGATTGCAAAGCTGTCGGTGCCATGCGTGCGAATGGCGAATGGTACGAAACCCCTTGGGTCCATCACCTTTGCTAGGTCATCTTTGCTGGGTCACCCCTTCCGCTCTCCTGAAAGACAGACCTGGTGATTGACGCATCCATCGGTGCACTTCCCGGCCTGATCCCGGCAGTCCTGGTCATCGCGGTACTGCTGGGCGCTCCGACGGCCATGCTGGCGAAAGCCAGGGGCGAATCCGTCAGCCTGGCGCTGCTGTTCGCAGTGGCCCTGGCCGGCGTAATCACCGTGACACTCATGCCAGGAGGCGGAGGCTCAGGGCAGGCCGGCATCTGCGATGTCGGCCTGCCGGATGGGGCCTTCCTGGCATCCGAATCCGCACGCCTCAATGTCCTGCTCTTCGTCCCCGTGAGCTGTTTCGCCGTACTGCTCTTCCGGCGCCCGGTCATGACCCTCGCCGGTATCTTGGCGCTCACGGGCGGTATCGAATGGGTGCAGTCCTGGACAGATATGGGCCGCGCGTGCAGCTATGACGACATCAAGGCGAACAGCCTCGGAGGCATCCTCGGTGTCGTTCTCGGCATTGCAGCCCTGTGGATTCACCAGAGCCGCCCGCCTTTCTCCCGCAAAGATGTCGTGTGGGGTGCCGGTGTGGGCGCGCTGGGGGCTCTCCTGTTCACCGCATCCTTCGCTCTCGCGGTGAAACCGATGCACGGGGAAGAGCAGACACAGCGCCTGCGTGCACGGGCTGCGGACATGCTCGAACAAGACGCCTGGATGGAACGCACGGTGGCCGAGCTGTACGGCAAGGAAGCGCGGGTCACGCAGAGCGCCGGCGAAAAGCTGAAAGACGGGCATTGGCGCCTGACCGTGGAAACCTCACGGGGGACTGTCGCCGCTCTGTGGCCGGACAGAAAGCTCGAACGCCTCACCCCGAAAATGGGGGAAAGCGCCACCGGATCGCTCTCGGTGGCCGACCGGCGCGCAGCCGGGGAGCGGTTCGCCAAAAAGTGGTTTCCCGGCGAGGTGGCGGGCGCCAAGGCCACCGCTACCGCTCTCCACGGCAAGCAAGGCCCCTTCGTAGTGACTTACCGCCGCTATGTGAAGGGAGTGATGATGCCGATGCGGCTGGATTTGAGCGTTTCCTCCACCGGTCGCATCACGAGCCTGGCCGCGCGCAGTGCGCCGGATCCGAAGCTCCCGGAGGCCACCGTCACGAAGGCTGCCGCGAAGAAACAGGCCGAACGCGGAGCCGGCCACTCGGTGGCGAACCCGGTGAAGCTTCTCGCGCAACGCGTCGGCCACGCCTGGCGGCCGGTATGGATGGTCGCCCTCGCGCCGGGACCGCAACAGAGGGCCGAGTCCACGGTCTTCATCGATGCCGCCACCGGCGGTCCGGTCACACCGGAGCCCGTAGAAGCCGACAACACCCAGAACTGACCCCAAGGCCCGGAGCGCGAGCGCCGCCGCCCCACGGGAATCGAGCCGGAGAACCGCGAAGGGCCCCACCGCAAGCGCTGGGGCCCTTCGACGTTGTGCCCGGTGAGGCCGGGCGGAGGATACGAGTAGCGGTGGAGTTACGTCGCGGCCGGTACTGAGCAGCCTGCGGGCGACCGCGCAGAGGGGCGGAAGCCGGTCAGCCGGCGAAGCCCGGGACCACCAGGCCGGACTCGTACGCGATCACCACCGCATGGGTCCGGTTCTGCGCGCCGAGCTTGGTCAGCACGTTTCCGACGTGGGTCTTGACCGTCTCCAGGCTCACCGTGAGGGACTCCGCGATCTCCGGATTGGAGAGCCCGGTGGCCATCAGGCGCAGCACCTCCTCCTCCCGGCCGGTCAGGGCGGCGTGCGGCAGGGCCTCGGCGGAGCCCAGCGGGCGGGGGGCGACCATGCGGCCCAGTGCGGCCGGGAAGAGGACCGCTTCGCCCGCCGCCACCACCCGGACCGCCTCGGCGATCTGACGAACCGGGAGGCGCTTGAGGACGAAGCCGCTGGCGCCCGCGCTGAGGGCGGCGGTGACGTAGCCGTCGTTCTCGAAGGTGGTGATCACCACGACCTTCGGCGGGTCGGCCGCTTCGGCCAGCAGCTGGCGGGTGGCCTCGATCCCGTTGCGACGCGGCATCCGTACGTCCATCAGGACCACGTCCGGCCGCAGGCTCTGCGCCCGTTCGACCGCCTCGACGCCGTCGGCGGCCTCGCCGACCACCGTGATGCCCGGCTGTGCGGCGAGCAGCATGCGCAGGCCGCTGCGGGTCACCTCCTCGTCGTCCGCGATCAGGAGGGTGACGGCGGGGCTGGTGACGGGGGGAAGGGGCATGCCTTCGCCCGCGTCGGATCCACTCACGCCGACACCCGTACCGGCAGCCGGAGGGCCATGCCTTCGCCCGCGTCGGATCCACTCACGCCGACGCCCGCGCCGGCAGCCGGACGGCCAGCCGCCAGTGCTGCGTCCCGTCCGGGCCGGCCTGGAACTCACCGTGCAGCAGCCGGACGCGCTCGGCCAGTCCGGGCAGACCGTGGCCGGAGGTCGGGAAGGCCCCCGGGCCCGGGCCCGTCCGTACCCCGGTCCGGTTGACCACCGTGAGTTCCAGTCCGTCCGGCCCGGCCGCCACCCGGGCCACGATCGGGCCGCCCGCCCCGTGGCGCAGCGCGTTCGTCAGCCCCTCCTGGAGGATCCGGTACGCCGCCCGGGAGAGCGTCCCCTGCACCTGCGCCAGGTCGCCCGACAGCTCCGGTTCCACCACCGCGCCCGCGTGCCGCAGGCGGTCCAGCAGCTCGGGGAGGTCGGCCAGGGTCCGGGTCGGCGCCGTCCCCGACTGTTCCTCGCGCAGCACTCCGAGCACGTAGTCCAGGTCCTCCAGCGCGGCCCGCGTCGACTCCTCGATGCTGCGCATGGCGGCCCGCGCCGTCGCCGGGTCGGCGGAGAGCGCCTCGCCCGCCACCGCCGCCTGGATGGTGGCCGCCGTCAGCGTGTGCCCGATCGAGTCGTGCAACTCGTGGGCAATCCGGTTGCGTTCGGCCAGCAGCTGTTCCCGCTCGGCGGCCAGCGCGAGCCGTTCGGCCGCCGACGGCCCCAGCAGCCGTGGCGCCGCCCACCGCAGGGCCTTCGTCACCAGTACGCAGATGGCTACCGCCAGCAGGATGCACACGGCCGCCACCACCCAGCTCCAACCGCCCGACACCCGGACCGACGTGCCGAACAGACTCGCCCGCGCCTCGGCGCCGAGCCAGTTCCCCGGCAGGGCGAGGCCCATGATGAGCAGCACCCCGCTCGCCAGCGCCCCCGTCCACCCGACGGCCACGTGCAGCACCAGCCAGAGCGGGGTCCGCCAGCGGTCGAGGCCGAGTGAACCGGAGGGCCGGCGACCGGCCACCGGATTCGGCAGCGGCACCCGCAGCAGCCGGCGGGCCGACACGACCAGCACCCGTCGTACGGGGCGCGCCAGGCCCACCACGCCGACCAGTACCGCCCAGACCAGCAGGACCAGGACGATCTGCACGCTCTCGGAAGCGGATCGCCACGACAGCGCCGGCAACAGGGCGAAAGGCAGCAGCGGAAGGCTCGCCAGCGCGCCGCAATAGGCGAACAGCACACCCGCATACGTGGAGCCGCGCAGCAGCGGCCGAATTCCCCTGGTCATGGGCGCCAGTATCGCCGGGCAGCCCCCCGGCGGCCTCCCCCGATCGGGGGAGCGATTTCTCCCGCCTTCCCGCGATGCGGTCAGCGGGCCCTGGAAACCAGGATCGTGCCTCGACCAAACGATTCCCCAGGAGTTGACTTATGCGTGCTCAGACCCGGCAGGGCCTTCGTTCCTCGACCCGGCAGCAGGGCGGCGGACGGCGACGAGCCGTGTCGGCCGCGGCCGCGGTGGCCATCGGCGTCATGACACTGGGCGCCCTCGCCCCGCCCGCCGCCTCCGATTCCGCCGCCTCCGCTGCTGCCGCCGCCAGGCCGGACGCCGTCCAGCAAGCCCTGAACACGCTGGTGCGCGACGACAGGATGCCCGCCGCGCTGGCGAGCGTCCAGGACCGGAACGGCCGCATCCGCAGCTACACCGCAGGAGTTGGCGACCTGACCACCGGCTCGAAGGTGCCCAGGGACGGCCAGGTACGGATCGGCAGCAACACCAAGGCGTTCACGGCGGTCGTGGTCCTGCAGCTGGTCGGCGAAGGGAAGATCGGCCTCGACGCCACCGTCGACACCTACCTGCCCGGCCTCGTCCGCGGAAAGGGGATCGACGGGCGCCGCATCACCGTCCGCCAGCTCCTCCAGCACACCAGCGGACTCCCCGAGTACGGCATCCACATCGACGACGACGAGATCAGGAACCGGTACCTCGAGCCCCGCGAGCTGCTCGACATCGCCCTCCGGTACAAGGCCGACGCGGCTCCGGGGAAGACGTGGGGGTACAGCAACACCAACTACGTCCTGGCCGGCCTGATCGTCCAGAAGGTCACCGGCCGCCCCCTCGCCGAGGAGATGGACCGGCGCATTATCAAGCGCATCGGGCTGCGCCACACCTACTTCCCCACCCCCGGCGAGATGACCATCCGAGAGCCGCACCCCCACGGTTACCACCGCAACCCGGCGAACACACCGCTGCGCGACTTCACGGAGCTGGACCCCTCCTGGGGCTGGGCCGCAGGCCAGTTGATCTCCACCAACTCCGACCTCAACCGCTTCTTCACCGCGCTCCTCGCCGGCCGCCTCCTCCCGGCGGCCCAGCTCACCGAGATGCGCACGACCGTCCCCGCCGGGACCTCCGGCCTCCGCTACGGGCTGGGGCTCACGAGCAGGCCGCTGTCGTGCGGCGGCGTCTACTGGGGCCACGGCGGCGACATCGCGGGGTACGAGACCCGGGGCGGTGTCACCGACGACGGCCGCGCCGCCAACGTCGCGGTCACCAGCATCCCGACGGACAAGGCGGCCACGCAGCACGTGAAGGACGCCGTGGACAGGGCCCTGTGCGGCTGAATCACGCACCCGGTCTCATGTGTGCGCACAGCCGCCACATCGTCACCGCCCACGACGTCGGCCCGGCCGACCTGGAGGGCCGCCTGCTCGCCCACCTCGTGAGGGAACTCCTTGATCGCTGGAGCCTGGATCACCTGATCAGCGATGGCCTACCGGACCTCGGTCGTCGCCCGCCACCTGGACGGCCCGACTGCACGACGTCCGGCACAAGGCC
>Ga0207426_1001050_pt1 | contig 26194 bp, 25 predicted proteins | sample AraplaMF_Cvi_mMS_FD_184265 | JGI IMG/M metagenome (GOLD analysis project Ga0207426, IMG submission 184265) | Arabidopsis root microbial communities from the University of North Carolina, USA - plate scrape MF_Cvi_mMS (SPAdes) (version 2) | ecosystem: Host-associated > Plants > Roots > Endosphere... | reverse complement strand
CCCGGACGCCGTCCCGCCACCTACTTAGTTCATTTCCCTGAGCCCACCGCGTTAAGCGCCGTATAGGAGCGTTAAGCACAGTGAAACGGCCTGCCCACCACAGCGACACGATCTCCCTTTCGTGGTTGATGGAGAGTGGCGGACGCGTCCTCGTCGACGAGAAACGCCCAATGCGATCAGAGAGGGACAACCCATGAAAGCATCCCCCATTACCCGAGGGTTTCAGCGAAAGGGTCCGGATCATCTCGACACCGAGAGGATACCGCCGGGACAGCACCTGACGCAGGACTTTCCCGTCCTGTCGGCAGGACCGACGCCGCATGTCGCGCTCGACGACTGGACGCTTACTCTGCAATTCGGCAACAAGATCAGGGCCAGCTGGACCTGGAACGAGTTCGATGCGCTGCCGAAGACCTCGATCAGGGCAGATATCCATTGTGTCACGCGATGGTCGAAGCTCGACACGATCTGGCAGGGCGTCTCCGTCGATGATCTGCTGCAGGCGGCCGATATCGCATCCGAGCCCGGTCTCTTCGTGATGGCCCATTGCGATGGCGGCTATACCACGAATCTGTCCCTTGCCGATCTGACCGACGGCAAGGCCATAGTTGCCAGCCATTACGACGGGCAGCCGCTGCTGCCCACCCACGGCGGTCCGGCGAGGTTACTCGTTCCCCATCTCTATCTCTGGAAGAGTGCCAAATGGGTCCGGCGGCTCCGCTTCATGGAGAAGGACCAGCCGGGCTTTTGGGAATCGCTTGGCTACCACAACCACGGCGACCCCTGGAAGGAGCAACGCTATGCAGGCGACTGAGACGGCAGCCAAGGTCCGCTGGTGGCCGGCCAGGGTGTGCGGTCTGAGACGGGAAACGCCGCGGGTCAGGACGCTCTTCCTGACCGTTGACAACTGGCTTGGCCATCTTCCGGGCCAGCACGTCGACATCCGCCTGACTGCCGCAGACGGCTATCAAGCGTCGCGGAGTTATTCGATCGCCTCGCCTCCTCTCGAGGCAGATATCGCGCTGACGATCGAACGCGTCGAAGGCGGCGAGGTATCGGAATATCTGGTCGAAACGGCCGAAATCGGAGACGAGTTCGAGATCCGGGGACCGATCGGCGGTAGCTTTGTCTGGGAAGATACTGCAGGCAGGCCTCTCTGGCTGATCGCCGGCGGTTCGGGGATCGTGCCGCTGATGGCCATGCTGAGACAATATCGCCTGCGGCGACTGAGCCTGCCGGTCCGTCTCCTGTATTCCTCCAGGGCGCTTGACGACATCATCTACAGGCGGGAGCTCGACGAGATCGAGGGAGAAGGCAGCGATGTGCGCGTGATACACGCGCTCACCCGTGAGGTCCCTTCTTCATGGAGCGGTCGCCGCGGTCGGATCGACAAGAATATGCTGGCGGAAACGGGTTTCAAACCGAAGGAACTTCCCCTGATCTACATATGCGGCCCGACGGGTCTCGTGGAGACTGTCTCGCAACATCTGCTTGAGCTTGGACACGATCCTTCGGACATCAGGACGGAACGCTTTGGACCGACGAGCCCTTCAGATCGATAGGGTAACCGGGTTATCGAAGGGAGCGACAAGGCCGATCGTCGCACGCCGGTTTCTGGCCTAGTCGACCCAGCTTGCTCAGATTTGCGCTGCTTTACAACACCAGACTCGCTTCATGCGGTCAATGATCCGAAAGGTGGCAGCGGCTCGATGGCGTTTTCTGAAAGGGACATCCATGGTGGGCTCATATTCTTTCGATGACGATCCGGGAAAAGATCCCGATCACCAGCAGCAGGATACCGGTATTGGGCAGGAAAGCGAACGCGTGCTTGTCCTGGTGCGGGAAGCAAACCATCGCATCGCGAATTCCCTGACGCTTGCTGCGGCATTTGTCGATCTTCAGATGCGTGATTCCGACGATCCACTCACGAACGACGCGCTCAGCCGGACAAGGGTTCAGATCGACACGATCGCTGAACTCCATCGGCTGTTGGCAATCGAGGGATGCGAAAGCAGGATTCCGATGGACGACTATCTTCCAAAGGTGATCGGCGCGCTCCAGACACTATGGGCGACACCTCAGACCTCTCGATGCCTTTCGCTATCCTGCGACCGCATGGATATGGAGCCGCAGGAAGCGCTGTCGATCAGCGTAATCACCAACGAACTGGTCACCAACGCCTGCAAGCACGCCTATCCTCAGGGTCTGGCGGGGCGCGTGGAGATAACACTTGCAAGACCGCGACCTAATCAGTTTCTGCTGGTGGTCGCTGATCACGGAACTGGTCTCGGATTAAGCGATGCCTCGGTCGGACATGGGCTGGGATCGGCAATCATCGACCGATTGGTAAGTTCGTTGGGTGCAACAATGCATGTGGATTCCTCTGCGGGGGGAACCCGCATCACCATTTGCGGTCAGGGCTGACGCTTGTGACCGCCGAAAGCCCGCGGCTGCCGGATCGACACCCGCGGTGGGACAAGGGCCTACGGAAATTTGCGGGGCTTAACATTGCTTAGCGCTCATTCTGTCTCATGACGTGCAAAACTGGCGCAGCATCGATCATGCAGTCAGGAGTTGTCATGTCGATATCACATCTTCCGGCGCCGGTAAGGGACTTCTTTCATGCCATGAAGTCCAATGACGTGGACGGCGCTATGTCGACCTTCCATCCATCGGCAAATCTGATGGACGCGGACTACTGCTTCGAGGCGGAAGGGATTGCAGAACACCTTGTCTTCCTCCTTCGGCAGCTAGGCAACAATCTTAGAGCCATGCACACGGCCAAGCGCTCCGACGAACACATTCTGACCGTAATCGCAGGACCGGGCGCTGGAACGGCATACAACTGGTATTTTGGGGTCAAGGACGCGTCCATCACGCATCTCCGGGTCGCATCCATTGACTGGTCGATGCTGCCTCCGCCGGTGAAAGCCTACATCGATGCAGCAAACAACGGTGATCTCGCCGGACTGATGGAAAGCCTTGCTGAGGACGCGCTCGTGAACGATCAGCTGTTCGACTACTGGGGCAAGGAGCAGATTCTGCCCTGGGCAGCCAGCGAGATCATTGGCGAGCAATTTCGACTGCAGGTGCTTGGCATCCTGAAACACTATGATCAGGTGATCGTCACCGCCAGTGTAGATGGAACCTTCGACAAGAAGGGGCTCCCCGATCCTCTCATACTCGCCTTCTACTTCTGCGCCCTGGATGACAAGATCGTGCAGCTGATCATCCTGCGGAACCACACCTGGATCTGACCTTCGACGCTCCGGTGAGCCCGGAACTGAAAACTGACGAAAGGAAAAAGCAGTGTTGCTCGAAACGGCACTCGCCCGCCTCATCAAGATTGGAACTCTCACGGTGCGCATGCCCGACGGACAGGAACGGCGCTTTGGCGACGGACAGGAGCCAAGCGTGGCCATTGCAATCCGTACCAGGCGCGCCATGCGGCGGCTCTTCCTGAACCCGGCCCTGGCGCTCGGTGAATCCTACATGGATGGAGAACTGGATCCCGTGGATTGCAACCTGTTTGCGCTGCTGGACTTTCTGGCAATGAACGCCATGGACGGTGGTCGTCATCCGATGGACAAGCTGATGGAGCACATGCGCTGGATGCGGCGGCGGCTTGATCAGTTCAATTCAAAGAGGAGATCAGGCAGAAACGTCGCGCATCATTACGACCTTGACGGCCGCCTGTACGGCGCAATCCTCGACGCGGATCGCCAGTACTCCTGCGCTTATTTTCCTCGTGGAGACGAGACCCTCGAGGAGGCGCAACTGAAGAAGAAGCGCCATATCGCGGCAAAGCTGAAGCTCGACCGTCCAGATCTGGACATCCTCGATATCGGCTCCGGCTGGGGTGGCATGGCCATTTATCTGGCAAGGGAATTCGGTGCTCGCGTCACCGGCCTGACCCTGTCCGTGGAGCAGCTGAAGGAAGCAAGACGTCGCGTACAGGAGCATGGCCTGGAGGATCGTGTTCGATTCGAGCTGATGGACTATCGCAATTGGGATCGTCCCGTCGATCGGATTGTCTCCGTCGGCATGTTCGAGCATGTCGGCATCAACCACTATAAGACTTTCTTCTCTACTGTGCGGCGGCTGCTGAGAGACGATGGCGTCGCGCTTATTCACGCCATAGGTCGCTCCGACGGGCCCGGCAGCACCAATCCCTGGATCGCCAAGTACATCTTCCCCGGCGGCTACTCTCCGGCACTGTCCGAGGTGCTCCCAGTCGTGGAGCGATCGGGGCTGTGGACGACTGACATCGAGATTCTAAGGCTCCATTATGCCGAGACCCTCAATCTCTGGCGACAACGCTTCGACGCACACCGCGCAAAGCTGTCTAAGGTGTACGACGAGCGCTTCTGCCGAATGTTCGAGTTCTATCTAGCTTGCTCCGAACTCGCCTTTCGACGGATGGGGCACATGAACTGGCAGCTTCAGCTCACCCGGCAAGTTGACACACTTCCGTTGTCGAGGGACTACATGCTCGAAGAGGAGCAGTCGGCGCCCGGACACCGATTGTTGGAACACTCGAAACAGCCACCGGCACGATCCCGACCAGGATACGTCTCCGAGGAAATGGGATGATGTTCAGGGGTCACGTCGATCGCCCAGACGTTTCCCGCTCCCGCCGGACAGCGTTAAACCCTGCTAGTCGATGGTGTATTCGGACATGTCCGTCGTGTCGAGCTCGCCTTCGGCCGAGGCAATCGGCCTTGCCTCGATCAGGATGAAATTGACCCGGCACCAGTCATCACTGACATTGCGCCAAAGGTGATTGGTGCCACGCTGCACCACGACGTCCCCGGCGACCAGATCCCTTGTCTGGCTGCCATCAAGTTCAAGCTGGATTGTGCCGGAGATGATGACAGCGTAATCAATGGAGTGCGTCCGATGAAACTTAGTTTCGGCGCCCGGCCCGAAATCCGTAGTCCAGAAGGCCGTTCCGCCTTTCAGGGTTATCCCGACATCCCTCGTCTCTCCAAGGACATCATTCATGTTGTCGGCCGGGACACTTTCGGTTGTCCATAGAAGCGCGGCGGCAAAGTTGGTATCCGAAATCCGATTAACAGGCAGGACATCATCGGAACGGAAGATCGCACTGCCACTGGTGTCGTGTTCGGTCACGAGGCGTCGTGTCGGGGGTCTCATATTCGTCTTCTCCTGGTCATGTCAGGTTCCGATTCTCGGCAGCGACATCATTTCTGGGTCTGTGATAGCCGGCCGCTTCGAGCATTGCCTCGGCTCGTTTCAGGTCGGGATTGTCAAAACCTTCGCTAAAACGAGCGCAAACCTGGGAAAGCGTGGCAAGAGCATCATTGGGCTTGGCACGTTCGGTGCGCCACTCCGCCAGACTGATTGCCGCCCTTAGCTCGAAGGACAAGGCGCCCTGCTCGGCTGCAGTTCTCGATGCATTCCGGAACGCCGTCTCGATCGAACCCTCGTTCTCGCCAGATGCCAATGCAATCTTCCCCAGCCAGCGGTAAAGCTCAGGCAATCGCCATCCCTCGCCAGAGTGGGTGGAAATCTGCATGGCCTTCGCCACGGCGCGACGTGCCTCCTCGAAATCGCCTCTGGAGTAGAGGCCCTGGGTTGTGGCCACGAGAAATGACGTGCGATGGTGCTTGAAGCTATGCTCAAGCCGATCCTCCGTGCGGCGCAGCCGATCGAGACCAAAGTCGACATCGCCGAATTCGATCTCGACCTCTGCTTCGTAACATTCGGTGAACACGCGCCAGACATCCAGTGCACGCGGTGCTGTCCATTCCTTCAGCAGCGCCAGATAGTGCCGGGCTGCCCGCTCGTCGCGCTCGAATAGGGCAATGGGACAGGCGCACTGGCTGAGAATGTTGCAGAACGACATGGTGTGCCCTAGCGAGATCCCTTCCCCGACGATGGCTTCGACCTCTCGTTTTGCCGTTTCCGTCCGGCCCCGCAGCCACAAAGCCTTGGCGTTGATCATGCGCGCGGTCAGCCGTTGGTCGAACTGGTAACGCACGATGTCGGAGTGCGAGAACGCTTCGCTATAACGATCGATCATTCTTTCCAGGGCATGACTTGCGGCCGGCTGGTTGCCAAGGTAATGCAGCGATGTTCCAATAAGGCGATCGGCAACGATCTGCGCAGGCCCGTTCTCAATCTCGGCGGCGAAATTCCTAAATCTTTCTGCAATGTCCATTGACCGTCGCAGCTCGCCGCTATTGACCGCTTCTGCCCAGAGCGCCCGAAGTCCCCGCAGTGTGTATTCCGAGTTGCCAAGCTCGACGGCGATCTCCAGCGCCTTTTCCAGTGATGATCGCGCATGCTGCGTTGTCGAGATCGCATACATCTGAAGTCCGCCGAGGGCAGCGTAGAGCTGCATGTGCATGCCCTTGCTTCGCTCTCCCGCCAGCTCGGCTTCAGCAAGCGCCCTGCCAATCCATTGCAGAAACTCGTCGACCAGAGAAAGCTGTGCCCAGAGCGGCACGGCGGCCAGAACCAGCGTGATTCCGGTATTGACGTCCCCTCGCCGGGAAAACGTCCAGTTCAGGGCTGCCCTGAGATCGTCAATCTTGGGAACATATCTTTCGATCCAGATCGTTGTCGGCGTCGCTTCCCACAAGACCGCACCAGTCCGAAAGACCTCACAGAAATAGCGTGCATGACGATGGAAATATGTTTCGGTGTCGCCGCGCTCCTCGAGCTTGCGCCTGGCGTAGGAACGCGTGGTGTCGAGCAGACGGTAGAACGTTCCCTCATCGGCGGGATGCGCCGAAATCAGCGACTTTGCCACAAGATCGAGGAGGATATCTTCAATGTGGGCTGCGAGGATGATTTCGCAGGAGCAGACGTTGACTGCGGCTTCGACCGAAAACAGTCCGTGCAGGACAGAGAGGCGGCCGAGCAGCCAGCGCTCCTTTTCCGATAGGAGATCATAGCTCCAGTCCAGAGCGGCGGTCAGTGTCTGGTGCCGCGGCAGTGCGGTTCGCCGGCCATAGCGCAGGGCTAGGAGACGGTCTTCCAGCTGACCTCTGAGGTCAAGCAGGCTGATGGTCGCGATGCGACCGGCAGCGAGCTCGATGGCCAGCGCAATTCCGTCGAGCTTCGTACAGATTTCAGCCACGAGCGGTGCATCGGCATCCGAGAGGATGTAACCGCCGAGACTGTCGTCAGCCCGCTCGACGAACAGCTGTACAGCTGCGGATCTCATTGCCTCTGCCGCCGTCAGGCTTAACGTGTCGTCGGGAAGCGCGAGAGGCGGCAGCCGCAGAACCCATTCGCCTTCGGCCCGCAACGCCTCCCTGCTGGTGACGAGGATGCGAATATCCTCGCAATGGTAGAGAAGGCCGGTTGCGACCTCGGCGGCCGCCTCGACGACATGTTCGCAACAATCGAGTACGATGAGCATCTCCTTTTTGCCGAGAGTCTCGACGAGTTGCAAAAGTCCGTTCTCAGGGTCAACAGCAACGCCCAGTGCAGCCGCTAAGCTCTTGGTCACGAAGGACGGCTGTCTGATCGGCCCCAGGTCGACAAAAGTCACGCCGTCTCGAAACGTCGACGCCACGCCCCTCGCAGCGGCCAGTGCAACGGTTGTCTTGCCGATGCCGCCCGGCCCGATGATACTGAGAAAGCGACGATGAGAGGCCTGTTCGACCAATTCCTCGATTAGCTCCTCGCGTCCAACAATACGGGTCAGTCGTCTGGGAAGGGCTCCGAGGACAGGCAGTGTCGGCCGCTGCAGTCCGACTTCCGCGCGGTCATTGTCGATCCGGGCATCCGTGGTCGCATTTTTCGCGGCGACCTGGGCAGCGGTGAGCCATCGCACCGGAGCGACAAACGAGTAGCCTCGACCCGGAATGTTTGCAATCAGCCGGGTGGGTTCGCCGTCTCCCAGCAGCTTGCGCAGGTTGGCGACGTGAACCCGCAAGTTCGATTCCTCAACGAGGAGATCGGGCCAGACCGCGTCGAGCAACTCTCGGCGCGTGACTACCTCGCCGGGACGATCGAGCAGCACCGCCAAAATATCCAGGGCACGGCTACCGATCGCAACCCGCTCGCCATTCTGTTCAAGTCGCCTCTCACCGCGGTGTAAACGGAAAGAGGCAAAAACGGCAATATCGGGTTTCGTCTCGAATTGCGACGGCGCGCCTTCCGGTCGAACAGCTTCTGAACTGGACAAAACCATGGCCTCCGAATCCGTAGGCGAACGCTCTGGAAACCGACCAGAGCATTCGGAGTAACTGACAGGCCGCAACATCAGAGATGAGCGCCGGACAAACCTCGGGAATCAACCCGCGGCTTATCCGACTACAAATTCGGGCTGACATTGATTTCGGGACAATCGCGACCAAATTAAATCGGGTTCACTTGTGTTTTCCTCAATCATTGTCTCGCTTTATGCCATGAAATTCGGCGATGGCGATATTTATAGTCACATGAAAAACAAGCACAAGAACGAACATTTTCAGCAATTACTTACCTATTCGTAAGTGAACTTCTCCTCTACTTTTGTGTTGCATAATTTGGGGATGATCTATTTTGCGTTGAAATACCACCCTTACGTGAATTACTGGACGGTCCTTCGCAAAAGCCGTCAGCTGCCGCAGAGTGACTCGGGCTCAAGGTCAGGTCACGTTGGAAGACATAGCGGCGGCAATCGACACCGCCAGACACTTCTTCAACGGCCTTGACGCGATTCTTTGCGTCGACGCGAGTTCCGCTTCATTCGTCCTGAGAAAGGAATGGTCCCGGCTGGCAAGATCGCGGGCGACGAAGCTGGAGGTTGAGTTGAAGGCAATCACGGCTTTCACGGACGATCCCGGAGACCGGAAAGCCCGGCGCTTCCCGCGTTGGACTGGACATACCATTGTCTCGCGACGATGCAGGTAAGGTCGAAGGTCAGTCAAAACTCAGACGACTGTATTTTTAACTTTTCTTTTGGACGTGATCGGCGTTATATCCGGCATCGGTGTCCCGATCTTTGCCAGACATCATTTCCTGCAGGAGCTTTGCATGTCTTCCTATGATTATGATCTCTTTGTCATCGGCGGTGGTTCTGGAGGCGTGCGAAGTGCGAGAGCGGCGGCATCACTCGGAAAGAAAGTAGGCATCGCCGAAGAGTATCGATATGGCGGGACCTGCGTCGTCCGGGGCTGCGTGCCGAAGAAGCTTTTTGTGTATGCTTCGCAGTATCAAGAGCATTTCGAGGACGCGGTCGGGTTCGGCTGGACGGTTGGCGAAAACAAATTTGATTGGAAGAAGCTGATCGAAGCCAAGGACAAGGAAATCGCGCGCCTTGAAGGGCTCTATCGCCAGGGGCTGGACAATGCGAAAGCTGATATGTTCGATACGCGCGCCGAACTGATCGACGCGAACACGATCCGCCTCGTCAAAACAGGCAAGACGGTGACCGCCGAAAAGATCGTCATTGCCGTCGGTGGCTCTCCCAACCACCATTCTGCGTTGCCTGGCTACGACCTCTGCATTTCCTCCAACGAGGTCTTCCATCTGGAGGAAATGCCGAAATCGATCCTGATTGCCGGCGGCGGCTATATCGCGGTCGAATTCGCCAATATCTTCCATGGCCTCGGTGTTTCAGTAACGCTGATCTATCGCGGCGCGGAGATCCTGTCGCGTTTCGACAAAGACATGCGCCGTGGCTTGCACGAGGCGATGGAGCAGAAGGGTATCCGAGTTCTATGCCACGACATCATCGAAGAAGTGACGAAGACCGAGGCGGGACTTCGGGCGCGCACCAAGAAGGGCGAGATCCTTCATGTCGGTGTCGTGATGCTGGCGCTGGGCCGTGATCCCAACACGAAGAACCTTGGTCTTGAGGCGGCAGGCGTTAGGACCAACGAGCGAGGGGCAATCGTCGTCGACGGCTATTCACGCACCTCCGTTTCCAACATTTACGCGCTGGGTGACGTCACCGACCGGGTGCAATTGACGCCCGTCGCGATCCACGAGGCAATGTGCTTCATCGAGACTGAGTACAACAACAATCTGACCAAGCCCGATCATCACCTGATCGCCACCGCCGTCTTCTCGCAGCCCGAGATCGGCACGGTGGGTCTGAGCGAAGAGGACGCGGGCAAGCGCTTCAAGGAATTAGACGTCTACCGCGCGGAGTTCCGTCCGATGAAGGCGACCCTGTCAGGCCGGAAAGAAAAGACCATCATGAAGCTGATCGTCAATGCCGAGGATGGCAAGGTGGTCGGCGCTCATATTCTCGGCCACGATGCTGGTGAAATGGCTCAGATCCTGGGCATCACGCTGAGGGCTGGCTGCACGAAGGATGATTTTGATCGCACGATGGCCGTACATCCGACGGCTGCCGAAGAGCTAGTGACGATGTATTCACCGAGCTACCGCGTCGTCGACGGCCAGCGCGCCTAAATCACCTGACGGCTTGACTTCCGATCAGGCAGGCAGTCTGGAGCCTGTAACACCTTCGGAAAGATTGCCTTGATCGCCAAACCAAAAGCAACGATGTACCAAGCACGACATAACCTCGTGAGATCACGCGGTTCGACCCAGTATCCTCGACGCTCGGGACTCGGGACTCGGGACTCGGGAGGAGGTGCATTGCTTCGTTGAGAGACAATACGCCACATCCGATCGGTTCAAAGCGATCATGCTGCGGCGCAGCTATGCACAATACGCGGATCTCGTGGAAGTGTTCAGTGCACCGATTCCGAACCGCTCAAACGCAATACGCTCGCTAGAGAGCCGGCGCCTCCAAAATGCTTTTATGCAATTCTCAGAGAGAGACGGCAGCGCGAGCGACATTGCGGATATCACTGCGAACGATGCCCAGATCGCTCAGCTCGCGATTGGTCATGCGGCCGAGTTCAGATACGGTCTGCCGATACTTGCGCCAGTTATTCAAGGAGCGTGCGACGTTCATGATGATCCCCTTTCCTGAGGTCCGTTTGACGTCGGCAACCGTGATTGGCTCCGGCGTCGTTTGATGAGAGGGATATAGGTGTTTTGCCGCAACCGTGACAGCGACAATGTATCAGGTCATTCATGCACGAAATGCATCTCTTTGTTGATGAATGCTTAAATTGCAGCCAATGCAGCGAAGACGGATGCTGTGGGGTTCATTCGAAGCATTGATAAAGCGGTCATCGACGAAATCCAACGCGCGCCTGAGCTAATTCTCGCCATCAAGGACAAATCAATAGGAAGATATGTCTGCCCCAGGGACGTTGGCGCTACGCTCTTTCGCTTCGACCAAACCCATGACACACCGCTACAAGCGGCACCGCTTTCCCGCCGAGATCATCGCCTGCGCGGTGTGTACTTCCGATTTCCGCTGAGCCTGCGTCATGGTTGCCGAGCATTTTATCTAGGTCTCGTTCCAGACGTGTCTGAGTGGGCCGTTAAGTTCGGCCGCGAATTTGCGCGACATTCGATCTCGATCCCGGGGGCGGCTTCGCCGACATTTGGCGTCTCGACGAGGTGGTCGTTTTCATCAAGGGAAAGAAATAGTGGCTATGGCGGGCCGTTGACCCCGAGGGCTACATTCTCGATGCCCTTTTGCAAAGCCGAATGAAGCTATGCTGGGAAATCCCACGGATTCACGAGTGCAACGCCCATGCCATCGAAATGTCTGATGTTGCGCGTTACCAGCTTCATACGCCGAGTGAGCGCCGTAGCCGCGATGTAGGCATCGTTGATCGGTTTAGGATCCGGCACATGCCATTGGGCCGCCTGAATGGCCACCGCCTCGTCCAAGGGCAGGATACGACCGGAAAAGGTCGTGAGAACAGTATTCTCCAGCCAGTTGCGCAGCACCTTCCCCGTGACGGCATCCTTGTGCTCCACCAGCCGGACGCCAATCTCTAGTTCATGAAGGACCACAGACGAAATGAAGGTTTCGACCGGATCAACGGTTTCGTTCCATACCACGACATTGGGATGCGCTTTGCCACTCGCAACCTTGCGCAGTTCGGACACGACATTGGTATCGAGCAACAACATCAGGACAGATCAACCGGCCGGGCATGTTCCGTGCGCTGCGGGAGCGGCAAGTCAACGTCTTCCGCCCCCGGCGCAGCCAGCATGTCACCAAGGGTCCGCATTTTGCCGGTGAGCCGTTTGTACTCGTCGAAGGACAAGAGGACATGCGCGGGCCGACCCCTGTCGGTGATGATCACCGGCCCTTCTTTGGCGGCGCGTTTTGCGCGGCCAAGGTCCTGATTGAGTTCTCGGCCTGAAAGCGTGGTGACAGTCATACCAAGTCTCCAACGTTTGTGGTTACGTAACCACATTTAATTCACCTGAACGCGAATCGCAAGACCCGCGGAAGACTTACCGTAGAGCGCGTCGCTCGATCGTCTGATGTGACTTTAATCTGCGCCGCCGGTCGGCTGCCCCGGCTTCCCATATGATCGCCGTTAGAACTGGCAGTTAGGATCGATCATATCCTCTGCGGATCCATGGGATCGATTTGCTCCGATTATTCTCGCGATGGAAATTCCGACGAGACCCTGTCCGCGCGACGGTGCAGATACGAACCAATCGGCATTGCCTCAAAGCTGACCCCGGATGGCCTGCGACGGCGGGCCCTACCCGCTATTGTTCATGCTGGTGCCGTTTGTCGAACACGCTCGGGCGTGCAGACGCACGACTTGAATGATCTTAGCGAGAATGGAGACAGCAATTTCGCTTGGGGCGGCTGCGCCAATATCGAGACCGACTGGTCCGGGACTCTCGAATTTTGACTTGCCAAAACATCAAGCGCTCGTTGCGTGCGCGGCGGGTCTTGCGGCTTCCGCGCGCGCCAATGTAAAGATGGCCGGTGCGCGATGCTTCCACAATCGGACCGTCATCGATCCTCGGGTCATGAGTAACGGCGACCAACGCCGAAAAGCCGTCGAGAGGGTGTTCCGCCGACGCTTCGGCGTTTCTAGTTTTCGAGGTCCAATGTCTGAAGTTGACTGGCTAAGCCATCTCCTGCAAATCATCACTGTTACCGGCCAGCTCGAGGTCCGTTGCAGCTACGGCGCGCCTTGGCGCGTTGGCTGGAGCCGTGCTGCGGCGAACGAGATCCCGTACCACGTCGTTCTCAAGGGCCGCGCGATTTTCGAGGATCCGGAGACGAACACCGCGAGGGAGCTGGTGAGCGGAGACATCATGCTGCTGCCTCACGGTGCGGCGCATGTGCTGCACGACGGTAGCGGGCAAATGCCAATCCGTACACGCGAACGCCGGGGCTCTGCCGGATGGACGCTCAGCGAGAACGATGGCCAAGGCGAGCAACTGGATCTTCTGTGTGGGCGATTTTTCATCGCACCGCCCCATGATCGACTGATCCGTAGCTACCTGCCCACAAATCTCGTGGCGGGGGCTAAGAACGGGCGTGACGAAGAGGCGATCGAGTCCGCGTCCAATCAACTTGCCAGTCTGGTCGGGTTGATGCGAATGGAGGCTGCTGGCGACAGAGCGGGAAGCCGCGCCATTCTCAACGACCTTTCTTCCGCCCTGTTCACACTGGTCATGCGCGCGGCGAGTGAATCTGAGAAAGCCCCCGAAGGCCTGTTGGCCCTGACCGGCCATCCGCGACTGGCCCCGGCCATTGCGGCCATGTTCGCCGATCCGGTGCATCCCTGGAAACTGCCCAATCTGGCGGACTTGTGCGGCATGTCACGCGCCACGTTCATGCGCCACTTTCAGGACAAGCTAGGTCGCTCCGCCCTCGACTTGTTGACCGACCTCCGGATGAGTTTGGCCGCCAACGAACTTAAGAAGCCAGCGATAAGCACTGAAGCTGTGGCGGAGACGGTTGGATATCAATCCGTTTCCGCATTCCGGCGTGTGTTTACTGAGCGGATGGGGATGACGCCGGGAGAATGGCGCCAGTTGGCGCACAACGGCAAATAAACCCACCCAGGTTGGTTTCCATTTCTCAATATGATCCTTTCGCGCATCATATTGAGCAAATTCAGTCTCGATATTTGCATATCTGGCTGTAAATTGAGCTCCGTAATCACTTGATGAAGGAGCCAACCGATGAACTACATCTCGACAGCCGGGCCCGTACCCGCTGCCACTGCCACTACGGAAATCCACAAAAGCGTAAGCGCCTTCCCGACGAACCCCGTCATCGAAGGCATGCTCAACCGCAGAGCCACCAAGTACTACGATCCCGCCGCCACTTTGAGCGACGATCAGATCCGCGACCTCGTACGGATCGGCACCTCCGCGCCGACATCCTTCCACCTGCAGAACTGGCGGTTTATCGCCGTGCGCACACCTGAAGCAAAGGCTCGGCTACGACCCATCGCTTGGGATCAGCCCGCGATCACCGACGCCGCCGTCACGTTCATTGTCATCGGCAGGCTGGCTGATGCCAGTACCGTCCCGCAGCGCCTCGCCGCGGTGGTGGAAGCGGGTATCATGCCTGCGCATCTGGTGGCGGAATGGGAACGTCCGGCTCGCGGGTTGTATGACGATCAGCCTCAGCGGCAACGCGACGAGGCGGTACGGACTGCGACCTTCGGCACCGCGGCGATCATCTATGCAGCGCATTCCCTTGGCCTCGGTTCGACACCGATGATCGGCTTCAACGCGGAGGCGGTGCACAGCGTATTCAACCTCGCCGAAGACGAAATCCCGGTGATGCTGCTGACCGTCGGACCGGAGCGTGCCGGCAACTGGCCGCAGAAGCCGCGCATGCCGATCGCCGATGTTCTCGATTTTGCATAAATCTCAATCAACTCAGCAAGTTAAGGAGACTAAAATGACAAGAACGACCGTTCTCAAGCCGGAACAGGTACCGACGGACTCGAAACCCACTCTCGACGCCTTCACGAAGAATATCGGGTTCACCCCGAATATGATGGCGGCCTTCGCGCAGAGCCCTATTGCGTTCAACGCCTGGGCCACCTTGCTCGGCTCCCTGAGCAAGGCTCTCGATGTAAAGACGCGTGATAGCATCGGCCTCGCCGCATCCGAAGTGAACGGCTGTAACTATTGCCTCACAGTTCATAGTTTCACGGCCGAACATATGGCCAAGCTGCCCGGCAATGAAATCATTCTTGCCCGGAAAGGCCATGCAACCGACCCGAAGCGGGACGTCGCCGTCCAGTTTGCACGCAAGGTCATCGAGACGCGTGGGCAGGTCGGCGATGCCGATCTGCAGGCCGTCCGCGATGTCGGCTACACGGATGCGAACATCATCGAAATCATCGCGCTTGTTGCCATGTACTCGCTGACGAACTTCTTCAACAACGTGTTTGATCCCGAAAAGGACTTTCCAATCGTTGCACCCGCTGGCTCGATCTGAGCCTTGTCGAAACGCAACCTCGAAAAGCTAATGACATCGATTAGATGAGCATCCTAGATTTCGATCGATGTTGGCGACAAGAATCGCGGGCGAGAGCACCTCTCGAGGTTGCCGCGGAGGCTTGCGTCAGTTGACCCGATTTAAGGCTGTACGCTTAGCCCCGCCGTGGCGAACTAAACGGCGGGGCTGTCGTTGTCGCTATGTCCGCGGCCCGAGAACGGCGCGCGGGGTATTTTCCAAGCGCTTCGCTGTAATTACTCAAGCGCCCTGATCTCTAGCGTTGACACATGCGTTGCCCTCGCTTGGGCAACCATTTCAACGTTTGCCCGGCGTGCGAGGAGATGCAATCAGTTCGCCCGAACAGTCAGCAACTGTCACTTTAGTTGCAAACAGCTCATGCTGTCAGTTGGTGCATTCACATTGGGAGATGCACATGAAGCGGATTTGCCTGTCGGGCTGACTCGTCCTTTCTCTGGCTGCCCGCCCTAGCCTGGGGGCCAGAAGGCCATGTGGTCGTCGCGATGGTCGCAGAATCCAGATTGAGCGATCAGGCGAAAGATGTCATTCGCGAGATGATTTCCAACGTACCGCTTGCCACGGTGGCGAACTGTGCCGACGAGTACCGTCTGTCGCATCCGGAAACCGAGCGCTGACGATGCACTGTGGGAACAGGTAAAGAAGCGCCAGGTGTATTGGCGCGCGGGATTGTCGGTCGGCGATATTTCCTGAACGGTATGACATGATGGCCATGTCAATCGGCACACGTGCCGAGGATCGGTGTCATGAGCTTCACGTGCGCATCAATCCGCTCGAGCACCTTTTGAGGAACGATCTCACGCTCTGGCAGCGACCACCAAAGCTGGTTGACGCGTTCAATGGTTTCGGTCACCGCTTTAAGCACGGCAGCTTCCGGCAGGCGCGCTCGATTGGCGAAGGCTTTCCATCGCTGATCGTTCATCGCCTTGAAGGCGCGCTCTCCGGCAAGCGACAGCGCCATGGCATCCGCCGGGATATAGGGGACGGTCGAGAGCGCGTCGTAAGCAGGAGCGAGTGCCGGCTTGTCACCCGCGCCGTAATAGATCAGCGACCAGTTTTTGAGATGCATGTCGCCATTGCCGGCGATTGCGGCCAAAGCCAGCCGGCGGACGAATTCGAGCGCGGCCGCGGACGAGACGGCAACACCAAGTGCTGCGGCGATATCGTGATAAGCCGCGCCCTCGTATTTGCGCGAAGGATAGATGCCGAACACCTGGGCGAAATCCTCGATATGGATCCGCTCGCCGCCGGCGCCGCGGTCGAAGCGTTTGACGAGAAGGACTTTTCCGTCGGACAGCGTCTCGAACTCCTGCGGAATTCCCTCGAATTCCGATTGCTCCACGAGTTCGCGTTCCGGCACGTCCATGCCGATCGCTTCGGCCAAAGCGAGATTGGCATATTCGTTTTCCGAGACACCGGGAAACGATGTCGATGGAAACTTGGCAATATACGAACCCAGCTCATCCCCCAGCGGTATAGTCAGGCCGCCACCCTTGCCCATGTTCTTGATGACGGAAAGCTTCATCTGCACACCGGCGAGCGAAAACCGGGCCTTCGGTTTGGGAGGTGACAGATCGTCGATACGAGCAACCATTCCGTCGCTCGGTATGACGCGCACAGCACCCGGCAAATCCGACCCGAGCGCGACCAGCAGATCGAAATCGTTTCCAACGCGAACGCTGCCTGCGTGGTGCTTCTCCATCGCCTCGCGCAGCTTGTCTTCGGGAAGAAGGTTGGAAAAAAATGCGGGCAAAGCCCTGGCAACAGGCTTGGGATCCTTGCGCAATCCTCCGGTTGCTGCGCGGAACGACAGACTGAGCACAGGGAAGCCACCCGTCACGCGATAGCTGTTCTCGAAGCTGAACGCGTTGAAATCGCCGGGTGTCCTGACGATCGTGCCAACCTTTAGATCGTTCAGCAGCACCTCGAGCGATGAGATAGATCTTGGATCGAGATATGCCTCAGGCATCGGCATCACCATCGGGGCTGGTGACGAAGGCGGGTAAATCATCGTCATCATCCTGCGGCCGCAGCAGAGCTCCTACCGCCGGAACCATTGCCTGTGGGATGAGCATCAGTTCGAGCCCAAGCGCGCGAGCAATGTTGATCAAGGTCGTCGTGCGAGCCGCAGCACTCCCTGCTTCGATCTCGCGAAACCGAGGACGCGATATTCCCGCCATGTCGGCAACCTGCTCTTGAGTGAGCCCCAAGCCTTTGCGCGCCGCTTTCAACAGCCGACCGATTTCCAACAGAGCATCTGACTCCCGTCTCATTGATCCTTAAACCTATCATCGACTTCGGAATGATGCGTTTAAGTATCTTCATTAACTGAAGCGGTCAAGGAAAATGATATGCAAGGGGAACATTGTGGAGTAAATGACGCGTTTGCGGATCATAGATGCGATCAGCTGGGCGGTCGCCGGAAGAAGCGCCACGGCTGAAATATCTCACCTGCGATACATCCATACCGCCGAACTTGGCCTTCCATTTATAGATGCTGGCATCGCTGACGCCGCGCTTGCGGCAAAGCTCCGAGACCGGCGTGCCAGCCTCGTGCTCCTTCAAAATGCCGATAATCTGTTCGTCCGTGAAACGGTTGCGCTTCATTCCCTGGTCCTCTTAATGGGCCAGAGCTTACTTCAAAATGGATTATTTCAATGGGGCAAGGTCAGTGAGGATCGATGTCTGTAGCCGATGTGCGAAAGATCCTACCTAGAAGCAGGCAATATGTTGGCACGGGCGATTGAATATCCGGCAGTCCCGCCAATGATCGGCAAGCTTCTTACTTGGCTGCTGATTGTAACTGGCCTATTGCAACCAGGGTTCTCGTCGGAAGCAGTAGCTCATGCCGCATCCACGAGCGCGATCAGGCACCAACCTTCGCCCTGAGGCGATAGGTCATCGTTGCTTGGTGCCCAGTCCCGCGACTGCGCCGAATGTGCCGGCGTTACGAAGGGCGAGATCTTCCGGACGAACTAGCGGGCCGCCGATCTATAGCGAGGCGCAGGCGTTAGACAGGGCAACTGCTTTGTTATTCGCGTTCTATCAGCACTTTTGCGAAATCGCCGTCGGCGGGAATAACCTGGGCCCAAGAATACGAGCCCCAATTCCAGCCGGCATTGATATCGTAGCTCAGCTTGCGGACCTGGTCTTCGGCCGCCATCACTAGAATCGACGGGCTATATGACGCTGTGACAAGGAATTTCATCACAAGCTTTTCCACCAGCTCACCTGGCCTAAGGTCAGCGGTGGTGAATAGCAGCAGAATTTTGGGTAAGGGAGCAGCAACGTTTGTCTGGTTTCCATACAGGGGTGCCGCATAAATCGGGATCGGCACGTCCGCCCCCGAAATAGATCGTGCGAAGCCTGAGGTGAAAGAGGATGATGTCGTGTTCGCAATCGCAATTTTCGATGATGGGCCGGCTTTCAAATGGCCGACGCCTCCGGCTGTCACGCAGAATGTCTGGCCCAATGTAATAGGCGTTTGGTAACCGACCTGGATGAGGCCACCGCTGACCATGGGGTCACTTGAAGTATAGGCCAGCACGTCGGCCGTCCACTCGATCACCATGTTGGTTGCGAGGCGTTGCGTGACAAAAGCGACGGTTGGTCGCGCGGCTGCGTTAGTCATCCTAACGGCAAACATCGCATATAGGGAATAATCACCGTCGACGAGTGCTTCGACTGTCGCCGGGGCCAGAGAGAGATCAATTTTGTAAGCCGCGGACGTAGACATTCGGAATCTCCTTCGGTTCGCCTCAAACGGTCGAAGACCTGCCATCCACCGCCAAGGAAGAATTGCTTAGAGCATCGCCCGGAGGCACCAGCGGGGGCTTCTTCGATAACGAGGAGAGGCGCGGCCGCTAGGCTAGCGTGAGCCGCTTCTCTGGAATCGAACGCCCAACTGGAGTGGGAATTTCCCACCCCAGTGGCGCGATTTCGCACTGGCTAGAAGGCATTGCTCTCAATCAATAGCGGCACGATATTGGTCGAAGGCCGAATGGCCTGGGCCCAGCTATAGCCTCCCCATGACCAGCCCTCGTTTATGTCGAAGGAGACCTCACGATGGGTTTTGGCGGTAAGGTCGATCAGGATGCTCTGGCTGTAGGCTTTCTCGATTACCGTACCAGTATTCACCGTATTGGTAGAAAAGGTGAACATGACCTTCTGAATCGGCACAATTGCATCGAGACCGTTGCCATAAAGTGGGAAGGCGCAAAGGGGCTGAGCCGTGCCATCCACTACTTCGGAGATTCCGCAGGTCACCTGCGTGGTCGTCAGGTTCTCGATCGAAATCATTCCGGGTGTACCATCAACCACGTTGCCGGTGCCCTGGGGCGTTTCAACTTCCAGCGTCTGGCCGAGGTCGGCCGAGTAGGAGCTCAAGCCCTTAATCTGACCATTGGGAATAATCGCAGACTGGGAAGTATAGGCCTCGTACTGCACTTCCCAAGTGACATCCGTGTTCAGCCCGAAGTCACGGGATTTGAACCAGACCAATGGCACGCCACCGCCAGCGCTTGTCTGGATCCCCTTAAAGCCAAAAAGCGAATAGTTACCGCTCGACAGAGCTGCAACAGTCGCTTGTGCCATCCTGATCGACACCCCATACTCTGTGGCGCCGAGGAGATTGCCAATGCTGGGCCTCACGGAGCCAAAGATACCCGTCGTCGAGGCATGGAGCTCGTCGGCATCTTCATTGTCTACGACGGTCACGGTCGTGCCCTTGTATCCCTCCTGCTTTGCGGCATGCTCCAGCGTGCTTGGGGCCATGCCGGCGGGCCCGGTTGCATTGACCTGCTTCGAGCCTTTCTGCTCGCAAGTGTAGGTTGCGGGATCGTACCCGGCCGTCTTGATAATAGTTTTGACGTTGCCAACGTTGAGGGTTCCACCAGTTCTTTCGAAAATATAGAGTGTCATCGCAATGCTCCTTTTGGTTACAGTGCCAGAAAGGAGGCCCCGGAGTTTGTATCATGGTTCGATCATGATGTTGGAGCCCCGAAAGCAACTTGCCTGCCTCTTCACGATGAGGATGCAGGCCCCAGTAACGCCTATTTCAGTGGCATTAGCTATTTGCTTACGGCAACATGTTGTGCACATTCCATGGAATTTGTGCCGGTGATTGCTTCACGCAAATCTTTGAATTTCTCACTATTTGATGGCATGACCGAGCGCACATATCGCAGACTTGTCTGGGCGCTACACGAGTGGTCGTGACCACATCGAAGGTGGGATTGGGGAGCGTCGTCACCCGACATCCCGCAAGATCTCAGAATTATCATTTTTGGTTGAAAAGGATGTCCTCTCGCCAAATATAAGCCGCGAATCCGAATGCCCTGGTAACTTTGGAAGGACCCGGTGACCGACCTCGACCAGTTGCTAAATTGCCCCTTGTTTGCTGGCATGCCGCGTGACAGCGTCGCGCCGCATGCGCGTGATTTGTTGGCCCGCTTCTATGTGCCTGGCCAGGTCATCTTCAATCAAGAAGACACAAGCGGCGACGTGTATTTCTTGCGGTCCGGAACGCTTCTGGCACTCTATCTCGACCAGGACGGGCGGGAGCTGATTTTCAGCCGTCTGAACGCGCACGATTATTTCGGAGAGTTGTCAGCCATCGATGGAGGCGGGCGCTCCCTATCAGTGTACTCAAAGACGGATTCTTGCTTGATCGTCGTCAGACGGCAGGCGTTCCTGAACTTGCTCGAAGCACTACCGTTGGTGCGGCAAAGAATAATGGTCGACATGGTTGGGCGCATTCGGCGATTGACGACGCATAGCTACCAGTTGGCGAGCCAAAGTGTTGACAAACGCCTGTAGGCCTATCTTGTCCGCTCATTGCTGGAAAACGGGGTGTTCAAACCTTACGGACAGTTGCTTAAATTTCCAACCCATGCAGAGATTGCTGGATCCATCGGTGCCAGCCGTGAAGAGGTCAGCCGTTCAATCTCCGCCTTGAAGCGAGCAAAAATACTGGAAACGGGGCGCCAGTGGCTCACTATCCTTCAGCCGAGCGCCTTGCTCCATGACCAATAGACGCAGTCTTGGATCTGTCCCACCCTGAGCCTGAGCTAGCGGGCCCAGTGATGAATTGTAGAACGGCCTATTCTAGCGTCGCGCTAAATCGTCGTTACTTTTGGATCTCGTGGCCTAAAATTGAGCGCTAGACGACGACGTCCACAGAGCGGGTGCGAAACCGGGTCAAAGTGCTGGCTCTTGAGGATAGCAACTCCTTGACGTCATCACGACGCCCGCGTCACTCGCATCCTTTGTCCTGAGATGTTGGCAGATTTGCTTTTAAATTGCTTCGCCATTTTTCGATAAAATGCATGACCCTCGTCAAGGAGCCAGTGGTCTGGCATCGCATTGGCACTCCTTCGAATCTGCCTCTAAGCTCTTTGCGCCTTGAATTTCTTTCGAAACTCCATCGGCCCTTGATCGTAGATCCTGCGAAACGCCGTTGAGAAATTGCTCGGATCTTCGTAACCGACGCTGAGCGCGATATCGAGAACACTTCCCGATCCATCTCGCAAGAGCTGAGCCGCTATTTCGCAACGGCGTTGGCGCAGCCACGTCATTGGACCGACGCCGTATGCTAGATTGAACGCTTTATTTAATGTGTTGCGATTGGTCCCCATCCTTGCGGCCAACTCTTCGACCGTAACTGAATTGGCAAGATTGACCTCAAGAAATCCGCATGCAGCCTGCACCATCGGTGTGATGCGAGGGGCTGTCGAAACGCTCGCGCAAGGATTTACCGACTGCATTGCAAAGAGCCGCCGTTGAATCTCCAACGCGCTGAAGGGATAAGTTATATAATCCAGAAACCCGCTCTGAAGTAGGCGGTCGACGTTCGGAAGGCTCCGTCCGACGATTGCGATTGTAGGGGACGACAAAGGGAAGCAAGCATCGGACGGTAACGCCTCACCCACGGCGACAAGCAGAACCGGACCGACGTCCTGCGCATTCGCCCCTGCGGTGGAAGCTAAGTCTGTGCCGTTCGTTCCTTGGAGAATCTCTCGTAATTCTATTACTTTGTACTCTGGCAAGCCCATGACCAGGAACCGCCGCACGGCTACGATTTCTACGTAGGCGCCAGCAGTTCTCGTTAGCCTGCGTAAATCGAAGCTCGGCAAGGGCAGACGATCGTCACGTGTAAAGTGCTCAAGCATGATGAAATCCGATGAAGCTTGGTTGCCATAAGGGCGAGTTAGCTTCATCAGCAAATCGAGATCGATCGCGCTTCTCTGTGCGCAGGCTCACACACGACGTCAAATTGCGGACTCTAGCCGCAATCCGCGACCCTGGTCGTGTGTTGCCTGACGTCGCGGATCCATTTTGGCCGTGCCAAGGGCTGCTCATACAGAGACTCGCCGAGTGCCCGCCCGCCCCAGATAGCAATAAACGGCAGCACAAGTGGAACGGCGGCTTGGCCTGATGCGCATCAGCCTTTGTAGCAAGTTCGCGGCACGGCTGCGGAATGAGGAGAACAAGAATGTGCGGTTGCCAAGAAATCCATCCGTACTTCGCAGCAAGACGCGCATGGCGCTCTGATATGTGAAAACACCCCAGAAGATGGCCAGTTGTCACTATCGAATTGGTTTGCCTTTCTGAGATGCGAGAGGCTATCCTCGTACGTATTAAGTACCTCCGGGTCGGTGAAACGACGCACCTGCGAGATTGGCGGCAAGATCAGCAAGAACATTTGCCCGCTGACGCCACACATCCTCGCCGCTCTGCGCTGATAGGCCAAGCAAGCGTACAGCGTCACGCAACTGGCTTTCCCCCTCCGCAAACGCTCCGAGCGCTGTCGCATATCTTCCAATTCTATGCCGGTAGTTCGCAGCAACCGAGTGATCGCCTGCAGCTTCACGATGATGGGCAATTTCTGCCATAGCTTTGTCGCCGTCATGCGGATTGCTGCTTTCGTAAACACATGCGACGCGTCGGTGCAGGTTCGCCCGAGGTTTGCGCATTAGCGTTCCATAAGCCGCCTCGCGGATGAGGTCGTGCCGAAAGCTTATTAAGGAGCCGTCCTCTCGCTGGAAGATCTCGGACTTACATAGCCGCACGATATCGCAACTTACGACGTCGGGGCTGAGCCCCAGCACCTGGGTAAGTATCGCCTCATCGAAACGGCGTCCGATCACCGATGCACCCTGGGCGACGCGTCGTGCAGGCCCGGTTCCGTCAATCCACGCAATCAATGCTCCAACGAGCGTTTCTGGAACGGCCTCGCGATCGTATATACGTCCTTCGTTGAGCTCGCGAAGAAGATGTTCAAGAAACAGCGGGACACCCTCAGATCGATCAACGATTTCATCTGCCAGGGCGGTCGCAACACCTTGTCCGCAACATTGACGCACAGCTGCATGGCAATCTGCGGCACTCAGCTCTCCGATTACCATGACCGAGGCTTCCAAATCTCCAAAGCTGTCCCAGAACTCGGGGCGGCTACTCGCTAACCATTGGATCGGACAGTCGTTCAAGTCTATGAGGAACCGGCTGATCAATTGGAGCGTGCTGTGGTCCAGCCATTGCAGATCCTCGATAACGATCTGTATCGGACCCAGTTTTGCAATAGTGCGGAATGACGCCGATAGAGCATCGAAGGTTCGTTGACGAATCGCAGCCGGCGCCTCCTTCAAATGCGGTGCCCCGGACATGTCGGGCTGGTAAAGGGCTCGTAGATAATCCACGTCTTGTGCCTCGAGAGAGATGCGATCCTCAAACTTGAGCCACTCTACAATTGGATAGAGCGCTGTGTTGCTCTGGCGCTCCGCCCCCTGCAGAACAATGCCTCTTTGCTCAGTACGACAACGCAGGGTGTGTTCACACAATATCCGACTTTTGCCGATTCCCGGCCTTCCTGTCAGAATGCAAAGCGGACTTGCGCGACCAGTCTGCAATACTGTCTGCCAAACGGCGGCAAGCTGGGACAGCTCCACATCTCGACCAAAGAACGCGAAGCTTTCGCCCTCCAAAGGGCTGCCGTTCTCGATATCGAAGGTCCAGGCGGGCTCCGGTTCAGAAAAGCCCTTGAGAGACAGATGCCCGACAAACCGGGCTCCCGCTTCACGCCGCAACAGGCGATGCGTCAGGTCGGACATATAGATTGATCCGGGAGGCGCCCAGGTCTGAAGGCGCGCGGCCAGTACTCCACTCGAGCCAATAATCTTGGAATTGGTGCCATCAAACTCTGCGACAACCAGTCCCGTCGCCAAACCTACACGGACGGAAAGTCTATCACCTGCCGCGATGATTTGCTTTGTCTTCTCAATGATTTCCCTTGCAGCCCCGGCCGCGCGGTCTGCGGCATCTGGAAAGGCGATCGGAATGCCAAAATGCGCGACAATTCCGTCCGCGAGATATTCAGCCACAAGCCCGCCAACGGCCTCGATCGCCCCGCTCGCGAGGGAATAATATTGTTGAAGAAGATCTTGCAAATCTTCGGGGTCGAGACGTAGGGCGAGCCCTGTATAGTTGACGATGTCGGCGAAAAGGACAGTAACCTGTCGCCGCTCCTGAAAGATGTCGGCCCCATGCAGATGGGGTATCCCTTCAGGCAGCAACATGGATTTTGGTCTCACTGATACCAATTGAGGTCGAAAGACCTCTGGGCAGCAGCGGCGATGGCGTTGACTCGTGATGAATCAAATGGATGGCAAAGCGTCCAGTCGGTCCAGCAGCGAAATTCCCCGGGCAAGCCATTTTCTTCCTGCCCTCCCCTGAACGGAGGCGACATGAACCTGCCCGGCGGCAGTCTAAGCCCATTTGTCGAACGAATATCGAGATCTGTTACAGCCGGTAAGTCAAACGCCGATCTGACGGAAAAATCGAACGTCATCGCCTGCCAAATTCCCTTGGTCCAGGGTGTCAGAATGGCCACATTGAGCCGCGCACGCATAAGGCCAATGCCGCCGAGTTCGCCCAATCGCACGACCGGCGCGTACCCAAAATACTGCATCTGCCAAATTGGCACGTTTTGCTCGCTTGTCCGCTATTATCAAAACTCAGCTGTGCGACGAACGTCGGCGCCCACATTAAGTGGCACAGATGCTCCCAAGTCGACAATTTTCGACTGGTTTTCCAACGGGGATAGAATTCACGGTATTCAAGCCGTGACACCTATTTCAAAGTCGTTCCCTTCGGGTGCATCGTTATGAGACATTGCACCTCAAGGTCACGCCGTCAGACAAATTCTGGCGAACGGGCGTCGCGGCTTTGGAAGCGAAGCGCATCCTGAGTGAGATAGATGGACGTGCCGTGGTCGCTCAGCCTCGACAATCACACCCTGATTGCAAAAGCCGCCGTGGCTGGTGTCGGGCTCGCTTATGTGGCGGAGACTGAAGTTGCGGATCATATCTCCGCGGGTCGGCTGATTGCGGTGCTGGCAGACTGGATGCCGGTCGACCCCGGTTTTTGTCTCTATTACCCAAGTCGGGGGCGATCACCGGATTCGGTTCGCGCTCTCGTCGAGGTAATCAAGGGCGTTCAATGCTGAATGCCTGAAGCTGTCCGCAACGGCTCAGGAAGCAATTGGACCTGATAAACGGCGATCACGAACTTTGATGGTACAGGCAGGCAATCACCTGATGCGCAGATGGGGCTCCGATTTGATCAACTCCGCGACGAAATCGACGAAGACCTTGATGGCGCCAGTCATGCGGCGGGTCCCCGAATTGATCGCGTGGAGAGGAAAGAGCCTTGGCGTATAGTCGGTGAGCACCGGAATAAGCCTTCCGGCCGCAATATCCTCGGCGAACATCCAGCTCGGTCCCTGGGCGAGACCAAGCCCGGCACGCACTGCCGCCATCACGCCCACGGCATCGTTCGTACGCAGCTTTGCCGAAGGCATGATGTCGATCTCACCCTCGGAGT
>Ga0207426_1001046_pt1 | contig 26290 bp, 23 predicted proteins | sample AraplaMF_Cvi_mMS_FD_184265 | JGI IMG/M metagenome (GOLD analysis project Ga0207426, IMG submission 184265) | Arabidopsis root microbial communities from the University of North Carolina, USA - plate scrape MF_Cvi_mMS (SPAdes) (version 2) | ecosystem: Host-associated > Plants > Roots > Endosphere... | reverse complement strand
TCCAATACAGGCGCGGCCCGTGCGTGATCCTGAAAACGGGACTGAGGCGCAGTTTCTGGATTTCTTGCTGAGCACTTTGCGTCAAAGGACGCGCTAAACTTCACCCATCCAACAACTCGGTTTGTGTCATGACCTCCCCCTCTGAAGGAAAGTTTTCGATTTGGACCTTGATGGCGATGTGTGTGGGCTCGATGGTCGGCGCAGGGATATTTTCCTTGCCACAGGCCTTCGGCCGCGCAACCGGACCGTTCGGTGCCATCATCGCCTGGACGATTGCCGGCGTCGGCATGCTGATGCTCGCCTTCGTCTTCCAATCACTGTCGCGGCGCCGCCCCGATCTCGACGCAGGCATCTATGCCTATGCCAAGGCCGGCTTCGGCAACTATCTCGGCTTCCTCTCGGCTCTTGGCTACTGGTCGGCGGCGCTGCTGGGCAATGTTTCTTACTTTGTGCTCATCAAATCGACACTGGGGCTGTTCTTCCCGATCTTCGGCGATGGCAACACGATACTCGCGGTCGCAACGTCTTCGATCCTCCTCTGGTGCATGCATTTCGTCATCCTGCGCGGCATTCGCGAAGCCGCGGTAATCAACACGATCGTTACATTTGCGAAGATTGTTCCCATCTTGCTCTTCATCGTCTTCGTGATTGCGGGTTTCAGATACGACCTGTTCGCCGCCAATTTCTGGGGCGGCGGTGACCCGACCTTCGCCGACATTTCCAGCCAGGTGCGCGCGACCATGCTGGTCACGGTCTTCGTCTTTGTCGGTATCGAGGGCGCGAGCGTTTATTCGCGTTACGCACGCAACCGGGCCGATGTTGGTATCGCAACGCTGACCGGCTTTCTCGGCGTGCTTTCGCTGATGGTTCTGATTACGCTCCTGTCCTACGGGATAATGCCGCGCACGGATCTCGCAACGCTCAGAAATCCTTCAATGGCCGGCGTGCTCGAAGCGGTGGTCGGACCGTGGGGTCGGCTGTTCGTCAGCGCCGCTCTGATAATCTCGGTCGCCGGCGCCTACCTTTCTTGGGTGCTGCTCGCCGCCGAAATTCTCTATTCGGCATCGAAGTTCGACACGATGCCGCGCTTTCTTTCCAAAGAGAACGAAAGCGGTGTTCCTTCGAACGCGCTCTGGCTCACCAACATTGTGGTCCAGGTGTTCCTGATCCTCACTCTCTTTGCGCAATACGCCTTCACCCTGGCGCTGGAGCTGACGAGCTCGATGATCCTGATCCCGTACCTCTTAGTTGCGGCTTACGGCTTCAAGCTCGCCTGGACCGGCGAGACATACGAGCGGGATTCGTCCGGTCATCGTGGCGACTTCGTGCGGGCCGGTATCGCGCTTCTCTATACCGCCGGGCTGATCTATGCCGCGGGCGCCAAGCACCTGCTATTGTCGGCCGCCATCTATGGACCTGGAACCATCCTCTACTTCATGGCCAGACGCGAGCAGAGTGCGCGAGCCTTTACTCCGGCGGAGACCGCCATATTTATGGTTGCGGCCGTCGGCGCAGTTGTCGCGATCCTCGGCATCGCGACAGGACGTATTAGCATTTAGTCGATCGCGCAACGCGATGAGTGGTCGCGCATTTACAGCCAGTGGTCGCAAAAAATTGCAGGCATCGCATATTCGTGGTACTTCATACGGATCACAGTCGCGGGGAAACGAATTATCGTTCCAGAGCAAATAATTACACGACGTGCATAAGCCTTAAAAAGCAACATCAGTTGGCATGAGAGGGCGACATGGCATCTCAATCCACGCAGAAATTTTCCCGGTTGGCACTCACTGGCATGGTTGTCGGATCCATGGTCGGGGCCGGCATTTTCAACCTGCCCGGTCGCTTCGGCGCCGCCACGGGGCCTTTCGGAGCCATCATTGCCTGGGCAATCGCGGGTACCGGCATGTACATGCTCGCGCGTGTGTTTCAGGCTCTCGCCGAGAAACGGCCGGACATCGACGCGGGCGTGTTCGCCTATGCCAAGGCTGGTTTCGGCAACTACATGGGCTTCCTTTCGGCCTTCGGTTACTGGCTCGGAAGTTGCCTCGGCAACGTCTTCTACTGGGTGCTCATCGGGTCGACGCTAGGGCGCTTTTTCCCGGGCATCTTCGGCGACGGAAGCAGCGCGATTGCGATCATCGTGTCGCTGCTGGGCGTCTGGGCCTTCCATTTCATGATCCTGAAGGGAGTGGAGCAGGCAGCGTTCATCAACACCGTCGTCACCGTCGCCAAGATCGTGCCGATCCTCGTCTTCATCCTGCTGCTGATCTTCTTTTTCAACTACACGCAGTTCTCCGAGAACTTCTTTGGCGGTGCGGACATGCCGGCAAAGCCGCTGGTCGCGCAGGTCCGCGATACCATGTTGATCACTGTGTTCGTGTTCATCGGCATCGAAGGCGCAAGCGTCTATTCACGCTTTGCCGAAAAACGCTCCGATGTCGGCGCCGCAACCATACTGGGCTTTGTCGGCGTCACCGGTCTGATGGTGGCGGTGACCATGCTTCCCTATGCGGTGATGCCGCAATCGGCGATTGCCGCGGTCCAGCAACCTTCAATGGCCGCGGTTCTCGAAGCCGTTGTCGGGCACTGGGGCGCCGTATTCATCTCGATTGGCGTTCTGGTCTCGGTGTTGGGCGCTTATCTCGCCTGGTCGCTGATCTGCGCCGAAGTGCTCTTCGCCGCGGCCAAGTCCGACGACATGCCGAGGCTCTTTGCCGCGCAGAATGCCAATCGCGTACCAGCCAACGCGTTGTGGTTGACGAACCTGGTCGTGTCGCTGTTCATCATCTCCACCTACTGGTCACGCGACGCCTTCAATTTCATGCTCGACATGACGAGCGTCACCTCGCTTCTGCCCTATCTCCTCGTCGCCGGCTACGGCGTTTTGCTTGCCCGCAGCGGCGTGGGCTATGAAACGACGCCCAATGAGCGCGGTCGCGACCAGATTTTCGCCTGGATCGCCGTCATCTACACGATCTTCATGTTCATTGCCGCCGGTCTCAAATATGTGCTTCTCGTCGCCGTCCTCCTGGTGCCTGGCACCATTCTTTATGTCTGGGCGCGGCGTGAGCAGAAATTGCAGCTGTTTACCTCCACCGAGCTCATCATCTTCGCCGTTACATTGATTGCCGGCCTGATCGGGGCCTACGGCCTGTTGACGGGCATCATCACACCTTGAACAGAAAGGCAGGAGCGTCATGACATCAGACATCCCTTTCGGCGTGCATTCGGAAGTGGGCCAGCTTCGCAAGGTGATGGTCTGCGCGCCCGGCCGGGCTCACCAGCGCCTGACACCGAGCAATTGCGACGATCTTCTCTTTGACGACGTGCTTTGGGTCGACAATGCCAAACGCGACCATTTCGACTTCATGACGAAGATGCGCGATCGCGGCGTCGAAGTCGTTGAGATGCACAATCTGCTCGCCGAAACAGTTGCCATCCCGGAAGCGAAGAAGTGGATCCTCGATAACCAGGTCGCGCCGAACCAGATCGGGCTCGGATTGCTTGACGAGGTTCGCTCCTATCTGGAGGGGCTTTCCAACCGCGAGCTCGCCGAAACGCTGATCGGCGGCCTCTCGACCTTTGAATTTCCGGAATCGATCGGTGGTGAGCAGCTCGCGCTGATACGCGACGCGGCGGGTGTCAACGAATACCTGCTGCCGCCGCTACCGAACACGCTCTACACCCGCGACACCACCTGCTGGATCTACGGCGGGGTAACGCTCAACGCACTTTACTGGCCGGCCCGCCACGAGGAGACAATCCTCACCAGCTCCATTTACAAGTTCCATCCGGATTTCGCCGGAAAGGTGAACGTCTGGTGGGGCGATCCGACCAAGGATTGGGGGCTTGCCACGCTCGAGGGCGGCGACGTCATGCCAATCGGCAAAGGCAACGTGCTAATCGGCATGAGCGAGCGGACCTCGCGCCAGGCGATCAGCCAGGTTGCCCAGGCGCTGTTCGAAAAGGGTGCAGCCGAACGCGTTATTGTCGCGGCCATGCCGAAGCTGCGCGCGGCCATGCATCTCGACACGGTCTTCACGTTCGCCGACCGTGATTGCGTCCTGATCTATCCCGACATCGTCGACAAGATCGATGCCTTCTCCTACCGCCCGGACGGCAAAGGCGGCGTCGAGCTGCACAAGGACAAGGGCAGCTTCGTCGAGACGGTCCGCGACTCCCTCGGCTTGAAGAAGATGCGCGTCGTCCAGACCGGGGGCAATGACTACATGCGCGAGCGCACCCAGTGGGATAGCGGCGCCAACCTTGTCTGCGCTTCCCCGGGCGTCGTCTATGCCTATGACCGCAATACCTACACGAACACGCTGCTTCGCAAGGAAGGTATCGAAGTCATCACCATTACCGGTGCTGAACTTGGACGCGGGCGCGGCGGCGGGCATTGCATGACCTGCCCGATCATCCGCGACGCGGTCGATTACTGACCTTTTACGCGTGCTCCGGTCGCCCGGGTTACCGATCGCTGACGCGGTGTAAGCCGCGCCAACTTGTGGGTGTGTTCGAGAAGTGAGAGGCCGCCATGCCGTTGCGTTCCTTGATGTCGAGACACAAAGCGATTTTCGTTTACGCGGGGCTTACCGCCCTTGTCCTTTCCGGCTGCCAGAGAAGCGAGGAAAAGGAAGAGCTGCCGACGCGGCCAGTCAAGACGCAGGCTGTCTCGTTCAATCCCGAGGATACGTTCGGCTCCCTGGTTGGCGAGATCCAGCCAAGGGTCGAGACCAGCTTCGGCTTCCGCCAGGGCGGGGAAATCCGGGAGCGCGACGTCGAGGTCGGTGATCGCGTGGAGGTCGGAATGGTGATCGCCCGGCTCGATTCCGAAGATGCCCAGGATGCGCTCCGCAAGGCGGAAGCCAATCTGTTTTCCGCGCAGTCGACCTTCCAGAACGCCGAGATCGAGCGCAATCGCCAGCAGCAACTCTTCCCGCGGACGTCGACCCGTCAGCAGTTAGACGCGGCCATAGCGCAGGCCAATGTTGCCCAGGCCGGTGTCGATGCCGCTGAGGCGGCGTTGCGGATTGCCCAGACCAACCTCGACAACCGTACGCTGAAAGCCAATGGTGCCGGCGTCGTCACTGGCATTGGCGGCGAAGTGGGCCAGGTGGTCGGCGGGGGTCAGATGGTCGTCCGCGTGGCGCAGGTTGGTCCGCGGGATGCGGTGTTCCAGGTGCCGGAGGCGACGATCCAGACCGCCAACAGCAATGCCCACGTCGAAGTTCGGTTGTTAAGCAATCCAAATGTGACGGCGAGTGGATCCGTCAGGGAAATATCGCCGACCGCCAATCCGGTTACGCGCAATTTCACCGTCCGCGTCGGCCTGGACAACGCGCCTGAAGAGTTCCGTTTCGGCAGTTCGGTGCGTGGTACGATCCAGATCGCAGGCGCGCCCGTCGCGCGGCTGCCGATGACGGCGCTGTTCAACCAGAACAACCAGCCGGCCGTCTGGGTGGTTGACCCGGCAAGCAACACCACCAAGCTCGTGCCGGTAGAGGTCCATCGATTCGATACGCAGGATTTCCTCGTGAGCAAGGGGCTGTCGAGCGGCGATCAGGTCGTCGTCGCCGGCGTCCAGCAGCTGCGTCCCGGCATGGCGGTTCGCCTGCTTGAAGGAAGCGTCCAATGAACGGAGGATTCAATCTCTCCGAATGGGCCATTCAGCGCAAAAGCCTGATCGTCTTCCTCGCATTTCTGAGCGCTGTCGGCGGCATTCTCGCCTATTTCAATCTCGGCCGCGACGAGGACCCGGAATTCACCTTCAAGACGATGATCGTGTCTGCCGCGTGGCCGGGTGGCACCATCGAGCAGACTACAGACCAGATTACGGACCGGCTGGAGCGGACACTCGAGGAGGTGCCGCATCTCGATCACCTGAGGAGCCTGACCAGCGCCGGCCAGTCAGTGATCTACGTGGTGCTCGACGACGCAACGCCGCCCGACCAGGTCGGCGAATCCTGGTATCAGGCCCGAACCAGGGTCGGCGACATCGTCTCGACGCTTCCGGCTGGCGTCCGCGGGCCGTTCTTCAACGACGATTTCGGCGATACCTTTGGCATCATCTACGGTTTCACTGCTGATGGCTTCGGTGACCGCGAGGTGCGTGACTGGGTCTACGAGGCGCGCAACCGCCTGCTCAAGCTCGACGATATCGGCAAGGTTCAGCTTATTGGCACGCAGGACGAGACGATCTTCATCGAGTTCTCGACCAATCGGCTCGCCAGCCTCGGCCTCAGCATGCCGAGCGTGATCTCGACGATTCAGGCGCAGAACGCCGTTCTTCCCACCGGCCAGCTGACGACCGAGCGCGATCGCACGGTCTTGGAGGTTTCGGGCAGTCTCGCCAGCGAAAAGGATCTGCGCGAGCTCAATATTCCGACCGCCTCCGGCTTCGTTCGCCTCGGCGACATCGCCGATATCGTGCGCGGCACCGTCGATCCGCCGCAACCGCGCTTTCGCGTCGATGGCAAGCCGGCGATCGGGCTTGCCGTCTCGATGGCCTCCGGCGGCGACATTCTGCAGCTTGGCCGAAACATCGATAGCGTCATGAATCGTTTCGAGCACGATCTGCCGATCGGCATTGATCTGACGCGGGTCGCGAGCCAGCCGACAGTGGTGCAAACCGCCATTCGCGGCTTCACGACTTCGCTGGCGCAGGCTGTCGTCATCGTCCTTGGTGTCAGTTTCCTGGCACTCGGCGTGCGAGCGGGCCTTGCCGTCGCAGTCTCGATCCCGCTGGTGATGGCGCTGACCTTCCTCTTCATGGACATCACCGGCATTGCATTGCAGCGTGTCTCGCTCGGTGCGCTGATCATCGCGCTGACGTTGATGATCGACGACACGATGGTGACGGTTGAGATCACCATGGCGAAGCTCGAGGAAGGAATGGACCGCGTGAAGGCGGCAGCGTACGCCTATACATCCACCGCCTTTCCGATGCTTGCGGGAACGCTTGTCACCATTGCAGGCTTCATTCCGGTTGGCTTCGCCCAGAGTTCCTCGGGCGAATACGCGCGCTCGCTGTTCTTCGTGATCGGCTTTTCCCTGATCGTGTCCTGGCTGGTGGCGGTGCTTCTGACGCCGATCGTTGGCCTTGCCGTCCTGAAGCCGAGCGAAAAAGCCGGCGAAAAGACCGAGAGCAAGCTTATCCGTGGTTTCAAGAGGCTGCTCGGCGCCTGCGTCCGCATGCGCGTTCTCGTCATTCTGGCGACCGTCGCCCTGTTTGCCGCGTCGCTTTTCGGCTCACAGTATATGCGCCGGCAATTTTTCCCATCGTCAGATCGTCCGGAACTGCTTCTGTCGCTCGTCCTGCCACAAGATGCCTCGCAAGAGGCGACTGCCGCCCAGGTAAAGCGGGTGGAGGAAATCCTCGCCGCCGACGAAGGGGTTGCCAACTGGAGCTTCTACGTCGGCTCCGACCCGATCCGCTTCTATCTCTCGATGGACCTCAATCCGCCGGCCCCCTTCCGCGCGCAGGCAGTTGTCATCAGCAAGAGCGTTTCCCAGCGGGATGCCCTGCAGCAGAGGCTGCAAAAACTCCTCGACGAGCAGTTCCCAGATATCATCGCCCGTGTCTCTCCGCTGGAAATGGGCCCACCAGTCGGCTGGCCCGTTCAATATCGCGTCAGCGGCCCTGATATCGTCGGTGTGCGCGATCTCGCCTGGAAGGTTGCTGACGTTCTCCATACCGTCCCAGGCGCTGTTCAACCGCACCTCGACTGGAACGAACCTATCCGGAAGGTCGTCATCAACGTCGACCAAGACCGCGCCAGGCTGGTCGGGTTGAACTCGTCCGTTATCGCGCAGACGCTGTTTGCGACCTCCTCGGGCTTGCCGATCACGCAGGTGCGCGATTCCATCTATCTGGTCAACGTTGTCGCACGCGCGACGGAGGATCAACGCGTCGACATCAATACGCTGCGTTCGCTGCAGATACCGGTCGGTCCCAATCACACCGTGCCGCTTTCAAGCATCGCGACAGTGGAATACCAGACAACGCAGCCGTTGATCTGGCGGCACGACCGCTCGACTACGATCACCGTCCAGGCCGACGCGGAAAAAGGCGTGCTGGCGACTGACATCGTCGACGCCGCCACGCCGCAGATCGCTGCACTCATTCGCGACAATCCCAATTATCTGATCGAGGTGGGTGGCTCCGTTGAGGGTGCGGAAGACGGGCTCGCAGCAGTCGTAGCGATGCTGCCGGTCATGGCTGTCATCATCCTCATCGTCCTGATGTTTCAGCTGCAGAGCGTGCAGCGCCTTATCCTGGTCGTCAGCGTTGTTCCGCTCGGGCTGATTGGCGTCGTGCTGATCATGCTTATCACTCGCGTGCCAGTCGGTTTCATCGCCGTCCTCGGGATGATCGCTCTCATCGGCATGATCACCCGAAACTCGGTGGTGCTCATCGACCAGATCGATAGACGGATGGAGGAGGAAGGCAGGAGTTGGCAGGGCGTCATCGACGTCACCGCGCAGCGTCTGCGGCCGGTTTTCCTGACCGCCGGTTCGACGATCCTCGGCATGCTGCCGATCATCCGCGATCCGTTCTGGTCGCCGCTTGCCTTTACCGTGGTGGGGGGTCTGGTCGTTGCCGCGGCGCTGACGTTGATCTTCCTTCCGGCGCTTTATGTCCTGTGGTTCCGGATTCCACCTGAATTGGAACGACGACCCGCTCCGATTGCCGAGGCCGTGGCGCAGCCCGCATCCTAGGATAGATTGTAGGGTCGTAACTGTTTGCCGGGCCATAGTATTGCCGAGGCATGTCACATGTTGCATTTCGTGTTGTAGTGCCGTGCCAGACCCGCCTCGGAATCCGACGCCACAGTCCGGATCTCCTCGTCGGAAAGGCGTCCACGAAGGTAGAACCGGAAGATATCCGCGCGTGGTTTCTCGTCCGGAAGCCCGATTTCGAAATGGCGCTCGAGACGGCCAGAGCGCAGTAATACGGCGTCGATCAAGTGCGGATAGTTCGTCGCGCCGATGACGATGACCCTGCAAACCGCACGCGCTGTTTCGGATATGTCTCTGGCTGAGGACATACTAGAGGCGGGCATCGAAGCAGCGTTGGTGCTTGCAAGGAAATCGGAGCCATAACCTCCGTTTAGACGCCAGCGAAAATGGGCGGCAAATCCTCGCAACTGCCGGATTGTTGTCTCGATGAGGCGTGCCGACTAAAATCCGACTTCGGGTCTGGGGGCACCATAGGGGCAATCGCGTTGATGTCGGCCGTAGTGCAGGTTTGTAGAGTTTGATAACTCGCGTCATCCGTGAGCGCTCCCCACCTGCCGTTTATCTCGCAGCTAAACAATCTAGGAGACTCGAGATGGGTAATACCGAGGTTCGCAGCGAAAATTCACCCCGGCCCACGCGCGATCGAGGCGTCGACATGAAGCTGGAAGTGGTCGTAATCCCCGTAGCCGACGTCGATCGGGCCAAGAGCTTCTACGCGAGCCTTGGCTGGCGGCTAGACGGCGACTTCACCGCTGGTAGCGAGTGGCGCGTAATCCAGTTCACGCCGCCCGGTTCGGGATGCTCGGTCATCTTCGGAAAGAACGTCACTTCGGCTGCGCCCGGTTCTGCGCGGGGCCTATATCTGATCGTCTCCGACATCGGCGCGGCGCGCGAGGAACTTCTGGCGCGCGGTGTACGGATCAGCGAAGTGTTTCATGCAGGCGAAGAAAAGATTGGTACCGACGAGCCGTACCTTTTCGGGAGCCGGAGAGTAAGCGGCCGCGACCCTGAGCGCCGCACCTATAGGACCTACGCCTCGTTCAATGATCCTGATGGGAACGGCTGGTTGTTGCAGGAGGTCACCGGCCGCTTGCCGGGTCGCATAGACACGGGCGGGGCAGCCTTCGTTTCTTCCGCCGAACTCGAGGCCGCGCTGCGGCGCGCGTCAGAGGCCCATGGTGAACACGAGAAACTGACCGGGCAACACGATGAAGGTTGGCCAATCTGGTATGCGGAATACATGGTAAAGGAACAAACGGGAGAGCCGTTGCCTACCTAGCCATGGCCGCAGGGGCGAGGCCACTTACTCGAAAGCCTTGCCGCGTATCGGCCTTCGCTCCATGTTCGCGCGATGGACCAGCCGGATCGACATTTCTCGAAGCTGACGCCTTACACGCACAGGGTTTTTGCAGGCGACCTGGCGGAGCAGGTCGGGGCGCTTTGCTATCGGAAATCTCTCCGCGGTATCGACATACTTCTGATCACGACCCGCCAAACAAAGCGGTGGACCATTCCCAAGGGATGGCCGTGCGCTAATTTGAAAGCGTACCAGGCCGCAGAGCGGGAAGCGTGGGAAGAGGCCGGCGTCCGGGGAAAGATCAGGAAGAAGACCTTCGGTCATTACACGTATACGAAGTACCTGAAGGACAACGAGCACGTAACTTCGATCGTCGGCGTTTATCTGCTCGAGGTCAGGCGGGAGCGCTTAAAGTTTCCAGAGCAAGACCAGCGCGATTTGATTTGGAGACATCCGCGAGAAGCAGCCGTCTTGGTGCAAGAGCCAGAGCTGAAGGGGTTGATCCTAAAGTTGGGTCGGAAGTGGAAAGCTAGCGCAAGATCAGTGGCCTGATACGTGTTGCCAGCTTTGCGGCCGAGTTCGATACTCCGGTCGCAGACGCCGCACACCAAGGTATGATTGAGCCGCGATACTTCCGCGAGGTTCTCTCGTCGCAGGAATTTTTTCTCATCGTTAGATATCGTACGAACTTGAATTTCGACCGGCTACGGCATTGGATTCGTTCGCGGATCATTTTCATGCCACCCCTAGAAAAGCCGAGCTGCCCATGGTGACCGCAGATAGCCCTATTGACTAGACTGCCTTACCGGAACACATGTAGAACATAATCGCTTCCAAAGCGAGATGGAACCCATGAATTGACGAAGGCTACAGATGGCGCATGCGAGCGCAAACCCCGTTATTTCCGAGCTTCGCGAGCGTATTTCTCATCTTGATGGCGCCCTATCGCGACGGAAATGCGCCCTGCCATTTGGTGTGCCGGAAATTGATAGCCATCTGCCTGGTGGGGGGCTGGCATTGGGAGCGATCCACGAGTTCGCGGGCGGTGGTGCGGGGGCCGTGGATGGGGCAGCCGCAGCCCTTTTTGCAGCCGGGGTCGCCGCTCGCACGAAAGGGAAAGTGATTTGGTGCCTTACCCGACCGGATCTCTTCTTTCCTGCGCTGGCGCAGGTCGGCCTTCACCCGAACCGGGTAATATTCGTCGAAGCGGATCGAGAGGAGGATGTTCTCGCGTCGATGGAGGAAGCCCTTTCCTACGGTGCACTAGGAGCCGTCGTTGCTGAATTGGTTCGACTGCCGATGACGGCGTCCCGACGGCTGCAACTGGCGGCGGAAAAGTCCGGCACACTGGGATTGATTATTCGGCGGTGGCGCCGACAGAGCGAGGCAACGGACTTCGGTCAGCCAACGGCCTCGGCCACGCGATGGAGGGTAAGCGTTATGCCATCGGAAGAGCTTCCTGTTCCTGGTGTGGGGAGGGCTCGCTGGATGCTGGAGTTAATGAGAGTGAAAGCTGGCGAGTGTGCCGAGTTCGAAGTCGAAGCTTGTGATTTGTCCGGTCGCATTGCGATCCCAACGTCGGCTGGAACTTGGAGTACCGGAGGAAATCGATCCGCCCATGCCAGTTGAGTTTACCAGGATCACTCATCTAATCCACCTTGCTGGTACACGCCGCATGACGCGCATGTTCGCCGAGCAGTGACGCCGGGTGACCTTAACAAATCCTGTCCGATGAAACCGAAGACGACAAAGGAAATGTCATGTCTGCGATGAAGCAAGTGCGCGAGGAAATTAGTCCAGTCGATCAAGCTATAGAGTGGCACGATGGCGATCTGCATGCCACGATTGCCACACTGATCGACGACTGCCGCTTCCTTCGAGACCAGCTCGATACCGCTCAGAAATGCATGAGCAGCGGTCTAACGCGGGGTTGGAAGCCAAGATCTGAGCGATGATCAACTGTGGGAACTGAGCGCAAAAAGGACCTGCCAGTTGGTGCGCCCGGGAGGTACGGGAATCCAGCGCAGATTGATGCACCATTGCTCGCTGGGCAACGACACAACGCTCTTTGATTTAGTGATGACTGATATAAAGAGTTGAGCAATCCCGCAAAAAGCCACATCAGAGTGGACCCAGAGAAGTGTTTTCCAAATGGAAACGGCTATCCTTCAGGGGAAAGGTTAACTCCCATGCGACGCTTTTGTTCCGCTGGACTTATATATTTTCACTCCCCTAGACAAACGAATCACTTGGCATTTTAGTGGGCGGAGATATGTCAAGGAGTTTCGCCATGGCCGTCGATCTTCCCGTGTTTATTAAGCCCCTGCAGGTCGAAATCGATGGCATGGGACGATATCGAAAAGCGGAGACCGTCGACCAACTGGCGGCCATGCTGCTCAGCGGCAAATGGCATCATCGCGGCGGCGAGAAATTTCACAGTGCGCTGATGCGATCGGTGGAGGCCTTGGAATTTTATACCGATGCCGATACAGCCAGGGCCGCGTTCGTCGATGCTGCCCACGAGGCAGGCATGCTCGTACTTCCCGACGACATCGCCGAGATGAAAAAGGCTGGCTAATGGTGAAGGCTCCTCGTGAACGGCCGTTGCTGGCCGACTACCAGCCAATCCGTTCCCGTCCACGAGAGCCGCGCGACCCCAAGCAGCCTCAGCTGCCATTCGACCCAATGCCCGACCGGATCGAGCCGTGCCTGGCGCTTTTGAAGCCGCGCCCGCCGGTCGGCGACGAATGGTTCTATGAAGTAAAGTGGGATGGGTATCGGATCGCGGTCCACCTCAACAAGGGTAACGTTCGCATCCTGACGCGTGGCGGACACGACTGGACGCATCGCTTCCCACACATTGACCAGGCGGCTAAGGCACTGGATGTTGGGAGCGCCATCATCGACGGGGAGGCGGTAGTCCTCGATCCCGAAGGTCGCCCTCACTTCGGAATGCTGCAGAACTCGCTCGGGGGACGAGGAGGCAAGCTTCGGTCCGGCCAGGCGATGATGATGGCTTTTGATCTGCTTTATTTCGACGGTCACGATATCCGCAGCTTGGAACTGACGGCGCGGCGCTACTTTCTGGAGTCACTCTTGCGAAACGAGGATGGCGCTATCCGCCTGTCCGATACCATTGATGGTGATGGCCGTGAGATTTTTGCCGCTGCATCCCGGCATGGGCTCGAAGGGATAATCGCCAAGCACAAGGACAGCAGTTATCGATCAGGTCGCCTTGGCGATTGGGTCAAGATCAAATGCGTCCAGCGCGACAGCTTTATCGTGGTCGGATACGAGCCATCGCCTGTGGCGCGAGGAGGGATCGGCAGTCTGCTGCTGGCTGCTCGAAAGGGGGACGCGTGGATTTATGTTGGCAACGTTGGCACGGGTTTCAATGAAAATAGCGCGGCCGCGCTTCGGAAACTGCTGGACCGCATCGTCAGAAGGCGGCCGCCAGTCGTGTACGACGGCCGCCAGAAGGACATTGTCTGGGTGCAGCCGACCCTCATCGCCGAAGTTGAGTATCGAGCATGGACGCATGATGGAAAGCTTCGGCACGCCTCCTACAAGGGGCTGCGAGAGCACCAGGACAATGCGGCGGTGCTCGAAGTCGGCTGCGATTCATGACCTGGAAAGTAGACATGACCAGCACATGCGACTTTCTCATTGGCTGTAAGCTGGGCGACAATGCGCAAAAGGCGGAGGGGTGCACCGCGTTCGAAGAACGACACCTGGAGAAGAACCCATCGCTCGCAAAGCGAATGAGATTACCGCATTTCAGAGAGGCCGACAAAGCGCCGGAAGTGGTTCCGCACGCCGATGTCCGAGCGGCCGGGAGCTGGCAGGTTACGGCTGCAGGTGAAAGACGAGCCGCATGGGCTCCTACCGCTTCTCCATAGGTGGCGTAACCATAGGCTGCCGGACAATAGGCGGCATCCGGAGAACTTGCCAATGTTCGATCGGTTGCAGAGGCGGAACTAAAGTACGCCGGCAATCAAGTTCTGATGCGCGGGTAATACCTCATTCCCGATTGTGCGTGCAGCCTATACCTATCTTGCCGCTGGCGATGGGATCTACCCGAAGCGATTTGCCCTTCGGCCGCGCTTTCCCATGTTAATGGCGAGCAGGGCGCCTTCGAGCGGATTTCCCCTTACCTCTTCGTCCGTCATCGAAAACCGGGCGGAAGTGACGAAAAGAGTGGAAAGGTCATGGCCGCCAAAAGTGCAGCTTGTTGGCTGGGAAACCGGCAGGTCAACGACCCGGTCCACGCGTCCCTTTGGATCTAAGCGGACGATGCAGCCACCACGGGCGACGCGGCAATTCCAGATGAACCCCTCGTCGTCTAGGCACGAGCCATCTGGAAGGCCTCGCTCGAAGCCGGCAAATACTGGAACGCGGTTGCGGAGCATAGAGCCGGCGATCTCATAAGAGTAGATCGTGTTTTGAAGCGTGTCCGCCGTCAGCACGGTACCGTCACCCGGCCAGACCAAGGTGTTGGTGATGCCGAATAGATCGTTCGTCAAGGGTAGCACCCTGCCATCGGGGGTGTAACGGTAGAGCCGACCCTTCTCGCCGTTCATTGCCAATGGCGTGCCGTCAGCGGCGATGTTGTTCTGCATTGTGCCGACCCAAAAGGCGCCATCCGGACCGACGACGCCTTCATTCAATCGATTGCCGGTCGTCCCGGGCTCTACTGTCGCAACCGTCCGGAACACGTCTCCGTAATCCCAAAGCGCAATCGTGGTGGCGAGGCCGACAATCGCTCCGCCGTCTTGCCTCAGTCCGATCGAGGTTGGCATGTCAGGCGTCGGCCAGCTTTGGTACTCACCCGTTGCCGGCGTCAGGGCATGGATGGCTCGTCCAACAATATCGACCCACAGCAGGCGCTGCCTGTGGTCATCCCATACTGCGCTCTCCCCCACGATGTTGGCCGCCGTCAGAGCCACCTCAACATTTATTCCCACAGAAACCCCCGGTCCGAATATTGACTGTTGACAGACAGGGTAATCATAAAATACGCATAAATCAATGAAAGCTGTCATACAGGTTTTGAACTTTTAAACGGAGTTATCATGGCGACTGTTTCGGAGGTAGTCGGAAACGCGGGGCTGGTCAGCAATGCGATTGGAGCGATCACCGCTCATATCCGCATGAACGAACTGGGCCCGGGCGATCGCCTGCCAAGCGAAGGAGCGTTGTCTAAAGAGCTCAGCGTATCGCGCACAGTGGTGCGCGAGGCATTCCGGTCGCTTGCAGCAATGAGGCTCATCGACCTGCGTGTCGGCAAGCGAGCGATGGTCGCGCAACTGGATCATGGTGCGATGTCGCTGATGATCGAGCATGGCATTGACACCGCACAAATCAATGTCCAGCAAATCTATGACGTGCGCCGGACCATTGAAGTGCGGACGGCAACACTCGCGGCGCTGCGCCGCTCCAATGATGAAGCCCGTGCGATTCTTGAGCATGCCGAGGCGATGCGTACAAATTTCGATGCGGCGGAACGGGTCATGGAGAGCGACCTGGCATTTCATCTTGAGATTGCTCGCGCCTCCAAGAACCCGATCTTCGCGATGATTGTCGGCGCATTTCAGGGTGTCTCGAGACAGACATGGCCAATCGGATGGCGCAGTCGATCATCTGACAATGAGCGGCATGCCATGAACGACCTGCATGTCGCGATCGCCGAGGCGATTGTTGCGGGTGACCCCCAGGCTGCAAGCCAATTGATGGCCCAGCATTTTGAAGAGAGCGTGAAGGCGTTGCTGGCAGCCGGCGTCGCATAGGGAAGCATCTTATGAAAATCACGAAACTAGAGACCGTGCGTGTCGCGGAACGCCAGAACCTGCTCTGGGTACTGGTCCATACGGATGAAGGAATTACCGGTCTCGGGGAGACTTTCTTCGGTGCAGAGACCGTGGAAGCCTACATTCACGAATACGTAGCGCCACGCGTTATTGGACGCGACCCGCTGCAGATCGATCTCCTGGCCGCAGATCTCGTCGGTTATCTCGGATTTCGGTCGTCAGGGGCTGAGGTGCGGGGCAACTCGGCATTTGACATTGCACTGTGGGACATCTTTGGCAAGGCAACCGGACAGCCGATTGCACAGCTGTTGGGCGGATTCAGCCGTCGCGAAATCCGCACTTACAATACCTGCGCCGGTACGGAATACATCAAGAAGGCAACCGGCCAAACGACGGCTAACTACGATCTGGCGACATCTGCGACCAACGCTTACGACGATCTGAATGGCTTCCTTCTTCACGCCGACGAACTCGCCCACTCCCTGCTTGAAGAAGGGATAACGGCCATGAAGATATGGCCCTTCGATATCGCGGCGGAGAAGGCCCGCGGCCAGTACATTTCCTCACCGGATCTCAGGCGGGCGCTGGAGCCGTTCGAGAAAATTCGTTCGGCCGTGGGCGACAGGATGGACATCATGGTCGAGTTCCATTCGATGTGGCAACTGCTGCCTGCCATGCAGATCGCAAAGGCGCTGACGCCCTACCAGACATTCTGGCACGAAGATCCGATCAAGATGGACAGTCTCTCCAGTCTCGGACGCTACGCGGCCGTGTCGCCCGCACCGATTTCGGCATCGGAAACGCTGGGTTCGCGCTGGGCCTTCCGCGATCTGTTGGAGACCGGGGCGGCTGGCGTTGTGATGCTCGACATCAGCTGGTGCGGGGGACTGTCGGAAGCAAGGAAGATAGCTGCGATGGCGGAAGCCTGGCATCTGCCGGTCGCGCCTCATGATTGTACCGGGCCCGTCGTGCTTTGCGCCTCGACGCATCTTTCGCTCAACGCGCCCAATGCGCTTGTCCAGGAGAGTGTGCGGGCCTTCTACAAAACCTGGTATCGCGATCTCGTCACGGCATTGCCCGAGGTGAAAAACGGAATGATCACCGTGCCGCCTGGTGCCGGATTGGGCATGGAACTGCATCCCGATCTCGATAAGGCATTCACGGTGTCTCGCCGCATATCGAACTCCGTAAGCATCTGACTTTGTAACTGAAGTAACACGCAAACCTGGGAGGAAAAGGCATGAGAAAGAGCATTATCTGCGGTGCATGGGGGCTTGCCCTTTTAGCCACTACGAGCATCGCACAGGCCGAACCGCTGAACATCGTTTTTGCGCACCATTCGTCGGCATCAAATACCTTCTGGCAGGCGGTCAAGAAGGGCTTCGACGACGCCTGCGAGAAGATCGGCGCGAACTGCCAGATGGTCTTCACGCAAACCGAAGGATCGGTCGAGCAGCAGCTGTCGAACATTGAAGCAGCACTTGCTCGCAAGCCTGACGCGCTCTTGACCTCGATCGTTGACGACAAGGCGCTCGACGACGTGATTGATCGCGCGGTCAAAGACGGCGTTGTTGTGATTGGCGTCAACGTTGATGACAGTAAGGGGGCCGACGGTAACAAACGCGCGGCGTTCGTCGGCCAGGGCTTCCGGCCGGCCGGTCATTCGCTCGGCAAGGCGATCTCCGAGAGTTTTCCGAAGGATGGGCCGGTCAAGGTTCTGGTTGGCGTCTCCGCGCCTGGGCAGAACTGGTCGGAGGCGCGCGGGCGGGGTGTCATTGATTTTCTTGAAGAATATAAGGCTGCCAACCCCGCGCGGGATATTTCTTGGGACCGCATCGACAGCGGAACTGACCTTGCTGTGACCGCAGACCGTGTCGGCGCCTACCTCAACGCGCATCCCGAAACCACCGCCTATCTCGACACGGGTTTCTGGCATGCATCGGTCGCACGAGTTCTGAAGGATCGCGGCATTGCGCCCGGCAAGGTTCTGCTCGGCGGTTTCGACCTCGTTCCTGAAGTGGTCCAGCAGATGCAGGCCGGCTATGTGCAGGCCGAGGTCGACCAGCAGCCATACATGCAAGGTTTCATGCCGGTGATGGAAGTTTACCTCGCCAAGAAGCTGGGTCTTGCGCCGTCGAACATCGATACGGGCCAAGGCATCGTGCGCCCGGCGGATGCAGGCATGATCATGGATCTGTCCGCTAAGGGCCTGCGCTAAGTCAAAGGCAGGAAGGGGATCACTCATGAGCCCCTTCCACTCTGGAGATTGCTTAATGAAAAGACTTCTGAAGATTTATATGGAGAAGCCAGAGCTTGCCGCTCTCCTTCTGCTGGTCGTTTTGATCTTCCTGTTTCAGAGCCGGTCAGGAGGACTATTCATTACCGCTGGCAACCTGCGAGGCGTGTTCGGAATCTTGCCCGAGATGGCCTTGGTCGCCATCGGCGTGACCGTCTTGATGATATGTGGCGAGTTCGACCTCTCGGTTGGCGCGGTGTTCGCGTTGATGCCGATGACGGTCGCGGTCCTAATGACCCATGATGTCCCCTTTTCCGTGGCGCTGGCGGCGGGATTGCTAGTGTGCGTCGCAATCGGCTTCCTGAACGGCTTTCTCACGATCCAGTTCGCCATCCCGAGCTTTATCACGACGCTCGGAATGATGTTTGTGGCGCGCTCGCTAACGGTGGTGGTCTCCGGTGGGTTTCCGCCGTTGCTGTCGGCGGATCTACCGACCTGGCTATTTGTCAGTTTCGTCGGACCGGGTGAGCTCTTCCGTATGTCCTTTATCTGGTTCGTCGCTGTCGCAATCCTCGTGTCCTTGCTGCTGAGCCGCACGAATTTCGGCAATTGGGTGCGTGCGACTGGCGGCTTTCTTCCCGCAGCAAATGCGATGGGCATCCCCACGGCGCGCGTCAAAATTGCCTGCTTCATCCTATGCTCGGTTCTGAGTGGATTTGCTGGGTTGATCCAGGTCTTGCGCCTCGGCTCTCCCTTGCCATCCATCGGGGAAGGCATGGAATTGCAGGCTGTCGCGGCTGCGGTCATTGGCGGAACTGCATTGACAGGCGGCATCGGCGCTGTTCTCGGAGGGATTATCGGTGTGGCGCTAATCCGCGTCATCGACAATGGCCTCATCCTTAGCCAGGTCGACGCCAACTGGTTCAAGTTCGCTATCGGATCGCTGACGATCTTCGCGGTTATTGCAAACTCTTGGCTGCGCAAGCGCGCCAAGGCAATCAAGGTGGAGGTGTGAGCCATGAACGAACCCATCGTTTCGGTTAAAAACCTGCACAAATGGTATTCGGGTGTTCATGCCGTCAAAGGTGTTTCGATCGATTTCGCGCGGAACGAAGCTGTCGGGCTGATTGGCGACAACGGTGCTGGAAAGTCCACCCTGATCAACATCTTGTCAGGCGTCCAGCGACAGGACGAGGGCGAGATCTTCGTGGAGGGCCAAAAGGTCGCCATTTCTGGCCCTCGCGACTCGATGCGGCTCGGCATCGAGACCATCTATCAATACAACTCCATGGTCCCGACCATGTCGATCGCGCGCAACCTCTTCATCGGTCGGGAGCCCATGCGGTTTTCGATTGCAGGCGTCGGTGTCATGGACATGGGCAGGATGCGTGAGGAGAGCGTCAAGGCCATCAGCAATGTGGATTTGCATCTGAGATCGCCGGATGCCCTTGTCGGCGAGCTGTCTGGCGGGCAGCGGCAGGGCGTCGCCATTGCGCGTGCCATGCACTTCAAATCGAAGGTGATGATCCTTGATGAGCCGACCAATCACCTTTCGGTCAAGGAAACCAACAAGGTCATCGGTTTCGTTCGTTCCCTGAAAGAGCAGAACGTAACCGGCATCTTCATCAGTCACAACATGCACCATGTCTTCGAATGCTGTGATCGGGTTGTCGCCATGGCCCGTGGCCAAGTCGTGCTCGACAAGCGGATCGGCGACACGACGATCGAAGAAGTTCAGTCGGTGCTCTGAGGAAAAGCCAATGGGAATGCTAGAAGGAAAGACGGCCCTGATAACAGGAGGCCTCGGAACTCTGGGAAGGGCTCAGGTGCTACGGCTTCATGCCGAAGGCGCTTCCGTGATCGTTCTTGATCGGCCAGACATCGAAGACGGCGCGCAGAAAGCGGCAGAACTTGGAGCCGGCGTTCGGTTCCTCGGTTGCGATCTCAACCAGCTGCAGGTCACGGAGGAAATTGTCAGCGAGGAAGCCAAAGCCCTAGGTGGCATCGACATCCTTATAAACAACGCCGCCTTGATCATCAACAGGCCGTTCGAGGCGTTTAGCCTGGAGGAATATGAGGATCAAATCCGGGTCAACTCATCCGCCGCTTTTGCGGTGGTGCGGGCAGTCGCGCCGTTCATGAAACCGAAGCGAAGCGGAAAGATCCTCAATTTCACGTCAATCACCATGAACGGGCAGTGGGACGGCTATGTGCCTTATGTGGCGTCGAAAGGCGCGATGCTCGGTCTGACCAAGGGGCTCGCCCGTGAACTCGGTCCGTATGGCATCAACGTCAATGCCGTCTCGCCGGGCGCGGTGGTTTCCGAAGCAGAAGAGCGCGTGTTCGGGGATCGGCTGCAGCAATATAGCGACTGGGTTCTGGACCGTCAGTGCCTGAAGAAGCGCATCGAGCCCGACCATGTCGCGAGCCTCGTTCTCTTTCTGGTGTCGCCGGCGTCCGATATGATCTCGGGCCAGAATTTTGCCATCGACGGAGGCTGGTAATTGCATCCGCAGGAGATCGTTCTGGAGAACGACAAAGCCCGCGTCGCCGTTGTTCCCAGCTTGGGTGGCGGTCTGGCGCGGCTTGATGTTCGCGACGCCGAGGGGAGGTATCGGCCTCTCCTGCGGCCGTGGAGCGGGCGGATCACTGATGGTCCTTTCGCTCTGGGCTGTAATGTTCTGGTTCCCTTCTCCAACCGGATATCGCAGGGAGGGTTTGTATTCGGCGAGCACTTCCACGCCGTCAGTCCCAATTTGGGCGGTCAAGAGCTTCCGATTCACGGAGATGCGTTCATGCGGGAGTGGCTGATCGCCGGGCGGGATACATCGACGATCACGCTGCATTGTCCTCACGGTAGTATTGGTCCGTTCCGATATGATGCAAAGCAGACGCTCGTCTTGTCGCAAACCCGGCTTGTCGTGCGTTTGGAGGTGACATCGACATCACCGACGGCCTTGCCTTTCGGCATCGGGTTTCATCCCTGGTTTCCGCGAAGCGCACGAACAACAGTTCGGTTTTCAGCGAACAAAGTCTGGCTGGAGAATGAAAGACATCTGCCGCTGACATTGGTCGATATTGATGCGGACGGTTGTTGGGATTTCTCGGCGCCGACCCCTTTGCCGGCCGAGTGGATCAACAATGCGTTCACTGGCTGGCTGGGCTCCTGCGATGTCGAACAAGGCCCTGATGCCGTCTCCTTTCGCTTGAGCGCATCTGACAATCTCGACGTTACTGTCGTCTATTCGCCCGGGTCGGATGCGGATTTCTTCTGTTTCGAGCCTGTTTCTCATCCGGTGGATGCGCACAATCTTCCCGGTATGCCCGGGCTGACGGTTCTTCAGCCCGGCAAAACCCTCACAAGTTCGATGACTTTGGACTGGAGTTCCTCATGGCACTGAATTCGTTCGAATGCGGCACGTTTGCTGGCCGGATATTCCGCTCCGAGTTTGGCGGTCCGTCCGTGGTCGTCGTGCGCGACGGAATGGTGTTCGATATCACCTGTGCCGAGGCGCCGACGATGCGCGACCTGCTGGAGAAAGACGATCCGGTCTCGTTCGTTCGCGCGCAGCCCGGCGAAATCGTCGCGTCGCTGGGAGCGATCATGGACCCGGATCTACCCGACCATGCCCCATTTTCGATGCTTGCACCCTGTGACCTGCAGGCGGTGAAGGCGTGCGGTGTCACCTTCGCGAGATCGATGCTCGAGCGGGTGATCGAAGAAAGAGCTGCCGGAAACCCGGACATGGCGCGCTCGATACGCGAACGCGTGACGGCGGTTATCGGGGATAGCTTGCGCGACCTGCGTGCCGGATCGGAGGAAGCAGCAAAGGTCAAGGAGGCATTGATCGAGGTCGGCCTCTGGTCGCAATATCTGGAAGTGGGTATCGGACCAGACGCAGAGGTCTTTACCAAGGCGCAGGTGCTGTCCTCCGTCGGCTGGGGCGCCTCCGTTGGACTTCATCCGGTGTCGAACTGGAACAATCCCGAGCCCGAGATCGTGCTGGCCGTCGACAGCCGGGGGCGCGTGAAGGGGGCGACACTCGGCAACGATGTCAACCTGCGCGATATCGAGGGTCGTTCGGCGCTTCTTCTCGGCAAGGCAAAGGACAACAACGCCTCTTGCTCCATCGGGCCGTTTATCCGCCTGTTTGACGAGACTTACTCGATCGCGGACGTGCGCAACGCCGAACTGGAACTACGGATCGAGGGCAGGGACGGTTTCGTCCTTGATGGCAGCAGTTCGATGAAGGAGATCAGTCGCGATCCGCTCGATCTCGTCGCCCAGACGATTGGTCGCCACCATCAATATCCTGATGGGCTCATGCTGTTCATGGGAACCCTTTTTGCGCCGGTCGAGGATCGCGATACACCCGGCCAGGGCTTTACGCACAAGATAGGCGACAGGGTAGCAATTTCGAACGCTGAGTTGGGCAGCCTGATCAACACGGTGGCCTTGTCGACCGAATGCCCGCCCTGGACCTTCGGGACGGCCGCGCTCATGCGCAACCTTGCCACGCGCGGCCTGCTTGGCAACTAGGGCATGACAATTCATCGGCCAACGCCGATGGTGGCGCCGAGCGCGCAATAGCCCACATAGATAGGCTCCGGCTAGAGGGATTGGCCGGAGCGAAGGTGTCGGATCAAACCGACGCGTCACGAAATTTCGGAGCAATGAGTGACTGCAGGTTCGGCAGTTCCACGCCATTGGCTACGGAAATGATAGTGCGGGCCAATTCGTTTCCGGCCGCACGAATATCCTCGTTTATGGCGATAATCTCGGGCCTGATCCACTCGGTGAAACGCGTCGGCTCTTTCGCAACCATGTCAAAATCGACCTTGATCCGGGCTCCGACGCTTTCGAGTCCAGCAAGGAGAGCGACACCAGTACTTGCGCTGCCGGCGACAAAGCCGTCAACCAAGCCGCTCTCGAATGGCCAGCGTGTCCCCTCCTTGAAAATATCCTCCAGGGGGCTGTCGAGATCGACGTTGCCAAACGGTACTTCCACGCATCCAAAGTCACGGATGCCTCGGCGGAATCCGTCCGACATGTGCTTGCAGAACATCAGATGCGACGGTGGCGCCAGGAGCGCGATATTTCGCCGCCCGTTGTCCGCAAGCCGTCGAACGCTCTCATAAGCGAAGGTCTCATTGTCGAAATCGACGGAGGCGTGAACACTCCGTAGCTGCGTTCGACCGAAGGTGACGAACGGAAACTCTTCGTTCGTCAAAAAGATAACGCGCTGATCCATCGGTTGGGTACGGGTGATGATCAGTCCATCGGCCATGCCGCTGTCGAGAACCTCTCCGACGGCCTTCAACGGGTCCTCATGCGGGCTATCCGGCACCACCACCATGCCATAGCCTGAACGGGAGAGCACCTCGGCGACGCCGTTTACAAGCGGCCCGGCTATGCCAAGGATTTCATCTTCCATGTTCAGCACCAGGGCAATAACGCGTGACTTGCCCGTACGAAGTCTGAACCCTGCGCGGTCCGGGCGATAGCCTATCTGGCGTGCCGCGAGCCTCACGCGCTCTTTCGTCGATGAGCTTATGTCGTCGGCATCGTTGAGCGCACGGGAGACGGTCGCAGGGGTCAGCCCAGTGAGCTGCGCGATCGTTTTGAGCGTTGGTTTTGGCTGGCGATCAACGCGACCACGATTGCTCCTCATGGAACTCTCCGAAAACGATATAGAGATTACCCCTAATTCTCTCGACGAACAGTGTCAAACATATCTGATTTTACAGCACTTGTGGGGTCTTGATATTTTGTGTATTCGCTTACGTAATCGATTTCGGAGATGTGTTTTGGTCGGTTTGGCGAATGATTCAATCAAGCTCTTTCCTCAGGGGGGCTTGGCACTCGGATGCAACTACTGGGCATCCCATGCGGGGACGAACATGTGGCAGGATTGGCAGCCGTCCGTCGTTGATGCCGACATGGCTGCCCTGGTTAAGCATGGGGTCCGTTGGTTGCGGGTCTTCCCATTGTGGCCCGACTTTCAGCCGATCAAGCTGCTTCGAACACATTCCGCCGCCCCTTATGAATATCGGCTACGCGAAGAGCCTCTTGGAACCGATGCCCTTGGCCGGGCCGGACTGTCCTCGACAATGATCGGCCGGTTTCGGGAAATGTGCGCTCTCGCCGAAAAGCACGATCTCAAACTCGTTGTCGGTGTGATTACCGGATGGATGAGCGGCCGCCTGTTTGTTCCGCCGGCACTGGAGGGCATGGATCCTATCAGTGACGCGAGGAGCATTGCCTGGCAGATACGATTTGTCCGAGAATTCGTGAGTGCCCTGAAGGACGAGGGTTCGATCGCGGTATGGGATCTCGGAAACGAATGCAATTGCATGGGCGTCGCAGATAATCCGGACGTCGCCTATACATGGACCGCGGCCATTTCGAGTGCCATCAAGCGCGCCGATCCTTCGCGGTCGGTCGTCTCCGGCATGCATACCCTTTCTTCGCGGTTGAAAGGCCATAAGAACCCGTGGCTGATCGAAGATCAGGGTGAGTTGACCGATATCCTGACGACGCATCCGTACCCGTACTGGGTTCGCCACGCCGAACTCGGCCACGTCGATGACTTCCGAACGACATTCCACGCGACCGCAGAAACCAGCTTCTATCGCGATATCAGCGGCAAGCCCTGTATCGTCGAGGAAGTCGGGACAATGGGTCCGATGATTGCCAGCGATGAAGTTTCGGCGAAGTTCGCTCGGGTCAACATGTGGTCCTTGTGGGCGAACGATTGCCGAGCCTTTGGATGGTGGTGTGCCTACGATCAAACCGGTCTCGGTCATGCGCCCTATGATTGGTTCGCCGTCGAAACCGAGCTCGGATTGGTGAAGACCGACCACACGGCGAAACCTGTCTTGGAGGAGTTCGCAAAATTCCAGAAGGTGATGGGGCATGTTCCAAATGGCACGCTACCTGCTGCAGCGATCGATGCTGTCTGCATCCTGTCGGACAATCAGGACGATTGGGCGGCCGCCTATGGATCGTTTGTCCTTGCCAAGCAAGCAAAGTTGCAGCTCGCCTATTGTCACGTTCATCAAGAGATTCCCGAAGCTGGCATCTACATCCTGCCTTCGTTGACTGGTCCCAACTGCATACCGAAGCGCGTATGGCTCGAACTGCTGCGGCGGGCCAGGGAAGGGGCGACGCTTTACGTGTCCTTCAAGGACGGCATCGTGCCCCATTTCGTGGAAACGTTTGGTGCCGAGATAGTATCGCGGTCTAAATCACCGATGGCGGCGTCCGCAACGATCCTGGATGGTGGCCATCAGATCGAAATACTCGGAGCTGGCGAGACACGGGTGAAATTGACGTCAGGCGAAGCCATTGCAACGAGGGACGATACTGGCGATCCCGTCTTCTGGAGCAATCGCCTCGGCAAGGGTAATGTTTACGCTTTGGCTTTTCCAGTTGAGGTCGAATTTGCCGGAACCTTGTTTAGTGAGGACAATCCCTATTGGCGGCTCTATGCGCAGTTCTCGAAGGCGAACAGGAAGTCGCGCTTGATAGAGGTTGCCGATCCGGCAATTGCCGTAACGGAGCACGCGTTCTCGCCCGAACTTCGGTTTGTCGTCCTGATCAATCATAGCCGCGAAGTTCGATCGATTGAGTTCTCGGTACCAGACGAATGGGAAGTCACAGATATCTGCAAGGATGAAGAACGCGTCGACGGTCGGACGGGGATCGAGGTGCCGGGTCTGGATGCTGTCATGCTTCGAGTGCGGCCGAAGCACTGCTTGACCGTTGGCGGGGCTGTAGCTCGACGTCCTAAAGCTTGTCGCGTCTAAATCGCCTCATACCCTGCGGCCCTGAAGTAGTTTCGACATTCTTCGACGGGGAACAGTGCACAGATGTCGCTCAGGGCATTTGATATTGCGTCGAAACTCCTTGCGGCTTTCTTTCGTAGGAGCGTCTTGAGTTTCGAGAAGGCCATTTCGATCGGATTCAGATCGGGCGAGTACGCAGGTAGAAAGAGCAGCCAGGCACCTTTTTGTCTGATGAGATTTTCGGCCTTTTCGCTTTTGTGGAAGCGAACATTGTCGGCAATCACGACGTCGCCCTTGGATAGAGTTGGGACGAGTTGCGTTTCGATCCAGGTCTCGAATATCTCGGCATTCATTGGTGCGTTGACGATCCATGGCGCGACCATGGAATGCGATCTGAGGCCAGCGATAAACGTCTGC
>Ga0207426_1001044_pt1 | contig 26304 bp, 18 predicted proteins | sample AraplaMF_Cvi_mMS_FD_184265 | JGI IMG/M metagenome (GOLD analysis project Ga0207426, IMG submission 184265) | Arabidopsis root microbial communities from the University of North Carolina, USA - plate scrape MF_Cvi_mMS (SPAdes) (version 2) | ecosystem: Host-associated > Plants > Roots > Endosphere... | reverse complement strand
AACGGCTTGCCGTCATGCCAGGTGACGCCCTTGCGGAGCTTGAAAGTGTAGGTCTTGGCGTCCTCGCTGACGGTCCAGCTCTCGGCCAGCTCCGGAAGCGGCTCGAGCTTCGGGCTGTAGCGCAGCAGGCCCTCGAAGATGTTGCCCGACACCATCTGGGTCGGACCGTTCTGGATCATCGCAAGCATCAGGCCGGGCGGCTCGGGCTGGATCACAGCATTGATCACGCCCCCCATCTTCGGCTCTTGCGCAAGAGCCGGTTCAACAGCCGGGGCCGCGAGCCCGCAAGCCAGGAGGAGACCAAGCAACACTCTTTTCGGCATGTCGTATCTTTCTCAAGCGTGACCAGCCGAAAACACTTCGCACGTCATGGCGTACAAAGCTACCGCCGGCCCATCCCAGTCCCCATCCGGAATTGAAGGTCACACGGTCCCATTCGGCGCCGCAAGATGAAAGTCTCGACAGGGTTCGCCCAAAAAATGCACAGCACTTTTCTCATGACGAGCATCGTTGGCGCGGGCCACGGATGGCCGGTCGGCCGTTGGCTGACTGGGGATCGCAGCGACACGACGTCGCGGCGGAGAAAGTTGAGGCTACGCCAATCCCGCCCGGCGAAATCCTTCCAGATAGTGCTCGCGGTCGGCCTCATTCGCCCACGGCAGTTGCGTCTCGATCCAGTTCAGCGAGATGTTGGGCTGGGTGCGGCGGAGCTCGCCGAGGGCCGTCTCCGCCAGCGCGCTGTCGCCGGTCATGCCGGCGGACACCGCGAGCACGCGATAGGCGCCGGTGAGGTCGCCGCGATGGCGGATCGCCTCGCGCGCCAACGTGATCGCCTCGTCATAGTGCCGCTCGGTGAAGCGGGCATAGCCGGCGATACCATAATAGATTGCCAGCGACGGGTCGCGCGGCGACAGCAAGATCGCCCGCTGCGCGGCATCGTAGGACTCGCTGGAACGTCCGGCATAGGACAGCGCCAGCGCGTAATAGCCCTGCGCCAACGAAAAATTCGGATTGAGAGCGAGCGCCTGTTCGAACTCGGACAGGGCGTCGGACAGCCGCCGTGTCGAGAAGAAGACGCTGCCGAGCGCGGCATGCGCCCAGGCATCCTCGTGGTCGTGGCGCACCGCGGCGAGTGCCGCCGCCTCGGCGATCGGCGCGGTCGTGGCAAGCTCGGCCCAGCCGAGATGGACGCCGAACATGTGGCTGGCCGCGAGCACCGACAGCGCCTGGCCGTAATTCGAATCGATCGCGATGGCGCGCTTGAGCAGGGTCTGGGCGGCCTCGTGATCCTGCTGCGTCACCCGCCAGTAATGCGACAGCGCGCGCATTAACAGATCCCACGCGTCAAGGCTCGCGGGCGGCTTGCGGTCGGCGCGGAAGTTTTCCGCGGCGTGGATCTGCGGCTCGATCGCCGCGACGATCGCATTGGTGATGTCGTCCTGCACGGCGAAGACGTCGACCAGCTCGCGGTCGTAACGTTCGGCCCAGAGATGGCTGCCGGTGGTGGCGTCGTTGAGCTGAGCCGTGATGCGCACGCGATTGTCCGCCTTGCGCACACTGCCCTCGACGATGTAGCGGACGCCGAGCTCTTCGGCGATCTGCCTGATATGGACCGCGCGGCCCTTGTAGGTGAAGGACGAGTTGCGGGCGATCACCATGAACCAGCGCTGCTTCGACAGCGCGGTGAGGATGTCCTCGCTGATCCCGTCGCCGAAATATTCCTGCGACGGGTCGCCGCTCATGTTCTCGAAGGCGAGCACCGCGATCGCCGGGCGGTCCGTCACAGCGCGCGGCGGGACGGGGGCGGGCTCGGCCGGCGCCGGCGTCACGGCCGATTCTTCCCGGACGTCGCCGACGAAACGAAACCCCTTGCGCGGGATGGTCTTGATCAGCCGCTGGGTCGCGCCGTCATCGCCGAGCGCCTTCCGCGCCGCGTTGATCCGGCTGTTCAGCGCGGAGTCCGAGACGATGCGGTCGCTCCAGATCTGGCTGATCAGGTCATCCTTGCTGACCACACGGGTGCGCTGCGCGACCAGGTAAAGCAATAGATCGAACACCTGCGGCTGCAGCGGCACGGCTGCGCCGCCGCAGGTCAGCTCCCGCAGGTCGCCGTCGAGCACGTTGTTTTCAAAGAGAAATCGCACGTTCCTGTCGTCTCAAGCAAAAATCAAAGTCGTCTCAGGCGAAAATCAACCGTCCGCGAAAGTCTGGGGACGTCCGTTCCGGCATGGTGCGAAGACCAAACAGTGCCGATGCCTCGGCACAACGGAGCGTTCTATGACCCAACTTGATCACCAGGTTCATTCCATCAGCCCGGAGGTTACGGGCTCTCGCATTTTCAAGTTCATCGCCTTTCTGTACGGAATTGCGGCATATCTCGTGTTTTTCGTCACCATTCTCTACGCCATCGGCTTCGTCATGGGGCTGGTGGTGCCGAAGACCATCGACACCGGCGCCGATACGCCGACGACCAGGGCCGTCATCATCAATCTGCTGTTGATGGCGCTGTTCGCGGTTCAGCACAGCGTGATGGCGCGCAAGCAGTTCAAGGCTTGGTGGACGCAGTTCGTCCCCAAGCCGGTCGAACGCTCGACCTATGTGCTGTTCGCGAGCCTGTCATTGCTGCTCCTGTTCTGGCAGTGGCGTCCGTTGCCGGCGGTCGTATGGGATGTCGGAAACCCCGACCTCGCCGTGACGCTGGTCACGCTGTCGCTCGCGGGCTGGGTGCTGGTGTTCACCTCGACCTACATGATCAATCATTTCGAATTGTTCGGCCTGCACCAGGTCACCAACAACCTGATCGGCAAGGAAGAGGCGCCGATGCGCTTCAAGACGCCGATGCTCTACAATTTCGTGCGTCATCCGATCTATCTCGGCTTCATCATCGCGTTCTGGGCGGCGCCGGTCATGACCGTCGGCCATCTGCTGTTCGCGGCGGTGACCACGATCTACATCTTCGTCGGCATCGCGCTGGAGGAGCATGATCTCGTCGATCTCTTCGGCGACGAATACCGGCAGTACAAACAACGCGTGTCGATGCTTATTCCCTGGCGCAGGTCGGCATAGGCAAGACAGTATACGGCGCGCGTCCTTCCGTCGCGTCCGCCGAAAGGAGGACGCGCATTGGAACCGGAACGCGTAACGGGATTTTGCCGGATTCCAACTCCAACGTCCCTCGGAGTGATTCCCCCTCACTTCGACGCCTCTCCCCGCCTTCGACTCGCCGCCATCCCGGCGGGCGGGAGCGGGGAGAGGGATTCATCATCCAGCCTTTAATCCAGGGAGACGACCCAAATGAAACACGTCGGAAACTGCTTCTGCGGCGCCGTCACGATCGAGGTCACGGGCGAGCCGGCCGCGATGGGCTATTGCCATTGCCGCTCCTGCCGCTCGTGGTCGGGTGGACCGGTGAATGCCTTCAGCCTGTGGAAGCCCGAAGCGGTGCGCATCACCGAAGGCGCCCAGAACGTCGAGACCTTCACCAAGACCCCGCTCAGCCAGCGTAAATACTGCAAGAAGTGCGGCGGTCATCTCATGACCAACCATCCGCCGCTCGACCTGATCGACGTCTTCACCGCCACGATTCCCACGCTCGCCTTCACGCCCGGCGTTCACGTCAACTATGCCGAGACGGTGCTGCCGATGCGCGACGGCCTGCCGAAGCTGAAGGATTTTCCGGCCGAATTCGGCGGCAGCGGCGAGATGATGCAGGAGTAGTATCGGCCAAGTGCGCCGCTCTTCGCCTCTCCCCGCTTGCGGGGAGAGGTCGGATTGCGTTGAAGATGCAATCCGGGTGAGGGGACTCTCCGCGAATCTCAACTGTCGCCGTCATCGTGGAGACTCCCCCTCACCCTAACCCTCTCCCCGCAAGCGGGGCGAGGGAGAAGACATCACTTCATTCCCGCGCGCCGAAACCCTTCCAGGTAATGATCGCGGTCCTCGGCGCGCAGCATCGGCAGCTCGCGGGTGAGCCACGCCAGCGAGAGGCCGGGCTGGGTTCGTTCCAGGCCTTGCAGCGCGGAGGCTGCGAGCTGGGCATCGCCGAGCATGCCGGCCGCTGCCGTGAGCACGCGATGGGCGCCGACGAAATCGGCGCGCTGCCGCATCGATTCCCGTGCCATCTGGATCGACGCCTCGTAATTGCGGCCGATGAACTGCGCGTAGGCGGCCACGCCGCAATAGATCGCCGCGAGCGGATCGCGCGGGCTGAGCCGCAGCGCACGGCGCGCGGCGGCATCGCCGTCCTGCCAGCGTCCCGCGTAGCACAGCGTCACGCCGTAAAAGGCGTGCGCCATCGCGAAATTCGGATTGAGCCTGAGCGTCAGCTCGAACTCGGCGAGCGCGTCGTCGAAGCGGCGGCGGAACAGATAAGTGTAGGCCAGACCGTGATGGGCCCAGGCGTCGTCGCGGTCGGCCTCGACGGCTGCAAGCGCGGCGCGCTCGGCGACCGGCACGGTCATGGCCATGTCGGCCCAGCCCATATGCGCGCCGAAGATATGGCTGGTCGCGAACAGGCCGAGCGCCTTGCCATAGGCGGGGTCGATCGTCGTCGCCTTTTCCAGCAGGCCTTGCGCGGCCGCATTGTCCTCGCGCGTGATGCGCCAGTAATGCGACAGCGCTCGCATCACGAGGTCCCAGGCATCCAGGCTGCCCGGCGGCTTCTGCTGGGCGCGAAAGCTCTCGGCGGCGTAGAGCTGCGGCTCGATCGCGGCAACGATCGCCTCGGTGATCTCGTCCTGCACGGCAAAGATGTCGGCGAGCTCGCGGTCGTAGCGCTCGGCCCAGAGATGGCTGCCGGTCGAAACGTCGTTGAGCTGCGCCGAGATGCGCACGCGCTCACCGCTCCGCCGCACGCTGCCTTCTAGCACGTAGCGCACGCCGAGCTCGCGCGCGACCTCGTGCATGTGCACGGCACGGCCCTTGTAGATGAAGGAGGAGTTGCGGGCGACGACGAAGAACCAGCGCAGCTTCGACAGCGCGGTGATGATGTCGTCGCTGATGCCGTCCGAAAAATAATCCTGCTCGCGGTCGCCGCTCATGTTGGTGAAGGGCAGCACCGCGATCGCCGGCCGGTCGGGCAGCGCGAGCATGAGCTGCGGCGGCGCCGCGACACGGCCCGGCTCCGGCGCGGCCGCGCCGAGCTGCGTCTGGACGTCGCCGACGAAGCGAAAGCCCTTGCGCGCGATGGTGCGGATCAGCGCCTGATTGGCGCCGCTGTCGCCGATCGCCTTGCGCGCCGCGTTGATCCGGCTGGTCAGGGTGGATTCGGAAACGCTGCGCCCGTGCCAGATCTTGTCGATCAGCTCGTCCTTGCTGACCACGCGGTCACGGTTTTCCATGAGATGGACGACGAGATCGAAGACCTGCGGCTCAACGGCCACAGGAATCTGCTCGCGGCTCAGCTCGCGCCGGTCGGTATCGAGTAGGTGATCCCGAAACATGAATTGCACGTCGAAAACTCAGTCCTCACAACGACATCAGGCAATCAAAAGATCAAAACGGACTTCGGCTTGAAGTCTGTGAGTCCACCGAACGGCCGACCCGGTTCACCACGATCGCGTGATGGCAGGCATGCTGTTTTCGTATGCGAATGCAACCTCGACGAGAATGTGGCGGCCTGGGACGGATTGTCGCCGCTTCGTCATCGCGGGCTCGCGCTCCGCGCGCCGGGGAATGACGGGGAGTAGTTGGCTTTGTCCATTGCCCGGCCGCTCGCCCTGCGTAAGCTGGCGTTACACAAGAACACCAACCATGAAGAAACGCCCATGCCTGCTTTTCCCGCTGCGACCACCGTGCTCGACTCCATGCTGTTCCGCGACGCCTTCGGCACGGCCGAGATGCGCGATGTGTTTTCCGACGTCGCGATGGTCGGCCGCTATGCCGAGGTCGAGGTGGCGCTGGCGAGGGCCGAAGCGAAGTGCGGCGTGATACCGTGTGAAGCCGCCGACCAGATCGCGGCGCAGACCAATGTTGCCGCGCTCGATTTCGACCTGCTGCGGCAGGAGACTGACATCGTCGGCTACCCGATCCTGCCGCTGGTGCATCAGATGGTGAAACAATGCGGCGAGGCTGGCCGCTACGTGCACTGGGGTGCGACCACGCAGGACATCATGGACACGGCGGTGGTTCTACAGCTGCGCGCCGCATTCGCGATCGTCGAGCGCGACATCGCCGAGCTGCGCAAGATCCTTGCCAATCTCTCGACGCGCTACCGCGACACGCCGATGGCGGGCCGCACCCATCTCCAGCAGGCCCTGCCGGTGACGTTCGGCTACAAGACCGCGATCTGGCTCGCGATGTTCGACCGTCATGCCGAGCGTCTCGCACAGTTGAAGCCGCGCGTGCTGGTCGGGCAGTTCGCGGGTGCTGCGGGCACGCTGGCCTCGCTCGGCGACAAGGGTTTTGAGGTGCAGGAGGCGCTTTGCGCCGAGCTCGAGCTCGGCGTGCCCGCCTCGACCTGGCACGTCGCGCGCGACGGCTTTGCGGAAGCCGTGAACTTCCTCGCGCTCGTCACCGGTTCGCTCGGCAAGATCGCGCTCGACATCATGATCATGGCCTCGACCGAATTCGCCGAGGTCTACGAACCCTTCGTCAAGGGCCGCGGTGCGTCCTCGACCATGCCGCAGAAGCGCAATCCGATCTCCTCGGAACTCATGCTCGCCGCCAGCAAGGCGGTGCGCCAGCATGCCGGCCTGATGCTCGATGCGATGGTGCAGGATTTCGAACGCGCCACCGGCCCTTGGCACGCCGAATGGATGGCGATCCCGGAAAGCTTCGTGCTCAGCGCCGGCGCGCTGCACCAGGCGAAGTTCGCGCTCGCGGGCCTGATCGTGGATGAGGCGAAGATGAACGACAATCTCTCCATCAGCCGCGGCCTGATCGTGGCCGAAGCGGTCATGATGGGGCTCGCACCGCAGATCGGACGGCAGGAGGCACATGACGTGGTCTACGATTCCTGCCGGCTCGCCAACGAGAAGGGCCTGACGCTGCCGGATGCGCTGTCGTCGGACAGCCGCGTGTCGAGCCGCATCGACCGCGCTACGATCGAGGCGCTGACCTCACCGAAAAATTACCTCGGCCTTGCACCCGCCATGGTTGACCGGGTGCTGAAATCGTCAACGCGCTGAAAACCAAGTGCGTGGAATTGCGTATCTTTCATGTCTTGCAGGCGGCTCGCGCACTTGTGTCCGATGATGCTAGACTTAGATTGATTGAGAGACTTTCGGCAGAGGACCCCGCATGACCGATCACCGCAACGCGCCCAATTCCATCGATCCCGTGAAACTCGACCGGCTGGCCGAGGTGGCGGTGAAGGTGGGCCTGGGCTTGCGGCCGGGACAGGACCTGCTCTTGACGGCGCCCGCGATCGCGCTGCCGCTGGTGCGGCGGATCTCTGTGCACGCCTACAAGGCGGGCGCCGGCATCGTGACGCCGATCCTGTCGGACGAGGAGATGACGCTGGCGCGTTACCGCCATGGCCACGACAACAGTTTCGATCGCGCCGCCAACTGGCTCTATGAAGGCATGGCCAAGGCGTTCTCCGAAAACACCGCGCGGCTCGCCATCGTCGGCGACAACCCGATGCTGTTGTCGGGCGAGGATCCGTCCAAGGTCGCGCGCGCCAGCAAGGCGAATTCGATGGCTTACCAGCCGGCGCTGGAGAAGATCGTCAATTTCGACACCAACTGGAACATCATCGCCTATCCGAGCCCGTCCTGGGCCAAGCAGGTGTTTCCCAACGATCCGGAAGACGTCGCGATCGGCAAGCTTGCGGACGCGATCTTCGCGGCTTCGCGCGTCGACCGCGATGACGCGATCGGCAATTGGGCGAGCCACAATGCGGTGCTGCGCGAGCGGACAAACTGGCTCAATGGCCAGCGTTTTCGCGCGCTGCAGTATTCGGGACCGGGCACTGATCTCACCATCGGGTTGGCCGACGGCCATGAATGGGAAGGCGGCGCCTCGTCCGCCAAGAACGGCATCAGCTGCAACGCCAACATCCCGACCGAGGAAGTTTTCACCACGCCGCATTGCCGGCGCGTCTACGGCCATGTCGTCAGCTCGAAGCCGCTGTCCTACCAGGGCACGCTGATCGACAACATCGCCGTGCGTTTCGAGGACGGCAAGATCGTCGACGCCAAGGCTTCGCGCGGCGCTGAAGTGCTGAACAAGGTGCTCGACACCGACGAGGGCGCGCGCCGTCTCGGTGAAGTGGCGCTGGTGCCGCATTCCTCGCCGATCTCGCAGAGCGGATTGCTGTTCTACAACACGCTGTTCGATGAGAACGCGGCATCGCATATCGCGCTCGGCCAGTGCTACTCGAAGTGCTTCGTCAACGGCGCCCAGCTGACGCCGCAGCAGATCGCAGCCCAGGGCGGCAACCAGAGCCTGATCCATATCGACTGGATGATCGGCTCGGCCGAGACCGATATCGACGGCATCCTGGCCGACGGCAGCAAGGTCCCGGTGTTCCGCAAGGGCGAGTGGGCGAAGTAAGGCTTCGCCTCACGCCGCTGCGTTGCGTAGCATCGGGCTGTTGTCGATGCTGAAGCGGTTGAACAGGGTCGTGAACGGACAGCCGTCGGTGGCCCGCACGATGGTGTCCGATGTCGCGACCGCCTCATACAGCGCGCCGACGGGGTCGGCGGCTTCGGCCAGGTCGAGGGCGCCGCGGATTTCCTCTCGCGCCTCGTTGACGTCGTCCTCCTCGTCGAGTGCCGCTTCCAGCGCATCGGCCGCACGTCGCATCTCCGAGAGATCGCCGCCGGCGGAAAACTTCAGGATGTCGAGCCAGTAGGGTCGCGCGACCACGAGCTGGACGAACGCCTCAAAGCTCTCCGCGATGATGCCGGCGCGTCCCTCCGATGACACGTAGAGCACATGCCGCGACGGCAGCAGCACGAAGGCGCCGCCGGAGCCGTCGCTGCCGATCTGCCGGGGGCTGTCGACACCATCGACGGTGAACCAGGGCTCCTCGTCCCGCGCGAACGAAACATCGAGACTGCCGAGCCAGGCGGCGATCTCGCCTTTTGCTGTCAGGGCCTCAGGGGTGAGGGGCATCGATCAGGCTCCTTCCATCGTCAAATCCGCGCACTTTGTCGCACCCGGCGAAACAGGGGTTCATCCGCGCGAATCCGCAGGGAAATCGAGGCGTTAACCGTATCGCACCTGCAACTTGCGGCTGATTCTCGGGCGCCGCGTAAGAAAGAATTAAAAACCGGCTACTAGCGTTCCAACTTCTTTCGAAACAATCCGGGCCAAGACCCGGCCATACATATTTATATTCCCTGGGGAAGCAGATGTCGCGCGCATTGATTGAAGTCGGTACTTGCAACGTGGACCTCGAACTGCGGCCGATCGAGCCGTCCTGGATCATCGAGGGCAATCCGGTCTCGCGCTCGCACATCCTCTCCACCAGCGACGATGGTACTGCGTCGACCATCATCTGGCAGTGCACCGAAGGCCGCTTCAACTGGTACTACGACATCGACGAGACGATCATGATCATGGAAGGATCGATCGTGCTCGAGAGCGACGGCATGCCGCCGAAGCGCTACGGCCCCGGCGACGTCATCTTCTTCCGCAACGGCGCGCATGCCAAATGGCATGTCGAAGGCCACGTCAAGAAGATCGCCTTCTGCCGCAAGACCAATCCCGTGATGATCGGTTTGCTGATCCGCGTCGTCAACAAGCTCAAGCGGATGTTCGTCGCCGCCGGCGAGCGCCGTCCAGCCTCGCTGATGGGCGCAGGCTAGAGCATGATCCGGAAGAGCGTGAAGCGCTTTTCCGGAAAGATCACGCTCGAACAACAAGGCTTCCAAGGACGCTTCCCAGCGGCCACGACGAGGAGGGGTCGGGATCGATATCCCGGCCCCTCTTTTCGTCACGACGGCAAAATCCTTCACGAAGGAAGCTCGAGCCGGTAGACATCGATCGCGGTTTGCGAGAACAGCGACGTCTTCTCGGCTTCGCTCAAAGGCGCCGCGATGCGCTTGAAGGCGTTGAAGATCACCTGATAGCTGCACTGGCCCTTATCAGGCGGGAAATTGCTCTCGAACATCGCGCGCTTCGGGCCGAACGCCTCGATGCAGGTTTCGAGATAGGGCCGCCACGCCGCCGCGAGCTCCTCCGACGACGGCGGCTTCTCGCGCAGATGGAAGTCGTAGCCGAGCAGGCACATCGCAAGCCCGCCGAGCTTCACCGCCACGTTCTCGCACTTCGCGATCTCCCGAATCGAGGCGCGCCATTGCGGAAACACTTCCTCGCGCCGCCCTGCGAAGCGGCCGACGCCGGCCGGGCCGCCGCAATGGTCGAGCACGATTTTCGTGTCGGGAAAGGCGCGCGCGAGCTCCGTCAGCTCGTCGATCTGCGGATGGAACAACCAGGCATCAAAGCTGAGGCCCAGCGGCGCGAGGCAGGCAAAGCCCTTGCGGAAGGTCGGGTCCCGCAGCAATTCCTTCGGCCGGTTGGCATACATGCCGGCGACGACGGGGTCCTGGTCCCAGGCCGAGGAATGCCGGATGCCGCGGAAGCGGCCGTTGCCGGCTGCGACCTCCGCTTCCAGCACCGGCTTGGCGGCATCGCCGAGCAAAAGGTTCGCGTGGCTGACGATGCCGGCGCAGATCGCGGCCTTGCCATAGGCTCCGCTCGCGCTCATCGCGGCGACGCCGTTGGCGAACTCGACCTCGCCGACGGGGCGGAACGCCTCGGGGCCGTGCGCGCGATACATCGAGCGGCAGTCGACATAGACGGTGGCGATGACGTTGTGGCCGGTGGCGATGTCGGCCGCCATCTCCTCGATCAGATAGCGCTGCCCGCGATTCCAGAGATGGTGATGCGGATCGACGATCGGCCGCGCCGGATCGATGATGTCTTCCTGATATTGCGCGAGCCAGTCCTCGCGCGGCTCGACGAATAGCCCGCTGGTGTTGCTGGGCAGACCGCTTGCAGCCATCGGCGTTCGCTCCCTCTTGTATTTTTGTGGCGCGAGCGTAGCACCTCATTTCGTCGCGCAGCAGCGCGTGTTGCGCAACCGCACCCGTCATCGCGAGCGTGCGACTTGCGTTTACCGGCCGCCGCGTCGCCGCGCTCTCACGCCGACCACAAGCCGCCAATCCGCCGCGGTCGCAGGTTTGATTTCACCGAACCAGTGGAAGGAATTTTCGGTGATTTCCGTAAAGCGCCAGCGCGTGAGATCGCCGCCGTCGGTCACTCCCTCCTGCACGATATCGGCGCCGCGCGAGCGGCCGATCTGCTGACGGAACACGCTGCGGCCGGGATCGAACCAGGAAATCCGCCACGCGGAAATGGTGGGATCGTAGACGCGCAGCGTCGTGCCGTACCAATTGCCGGCGATCGGAAACGCCGGGCCGGCTGCGGGGCGGGGAATGATCCAGACGTCCTGCACGGCGCGGCCCTCCAGCACCCAGCCGAAATGGATCTCGCCGGTCGCGGCGTGTTTCGTCCCATCGGGACCGTGCGCGGTGATGTCGGCATCCCAGTCGCCGACGAAGCGGCCATAGAGCTGCAGCGCCGCTGCATGCTCGGGGTTCGGTCCATCCGCGTGCAGAAACTTCGCAAAGTCAGTCATGTCGATCTCCTGTCGCGAGGAGATCAGCACGCGCGGCCGACGGCCGGCTTGGAGAAAATTGCGTCTCAGACGCCGTCGAGGATGATCACCGTCGGTTTGGTTGGCAGCGTGTCGCGCGACATCCGGAACGAGCGGTCGATGCGCTGGTCGATCTCGAACTGCTGGCCGACGCGGCGCATGAACTCGTCGAGCGGGGTGGCGAAGCGGTGCATCGGCAGCACGACGGAGGATCGCAGGCGCTTGGTGATCTCGGAGACGCCGTCGAGCGACATGGTGTAGGTGCCGTCGATCGGCACCATGACGATGTCGAGCCGCCCGATCTGGGCGAAATGGCTGTCGTCGAGCTTGTGGTGGAGGTGGCCGAGATGACCGATGCAGAGGCCCGCGACCTCGAAGATGAAGATCGAATTGCCGTCGCGGATCATGTCGGCGCCGGCATCGTCGCCGAAATAGCGGCGGATGTCGGTCGTGACATTGCGCACGAACGTGTCGCCAATGCGCTCCGAGACGACGGCCGGTTTGCCGTCCTCGCTCCAGCCATGCAGCACATGGGGAATGCGCTTGTCGGGGAACAGCGTGTAGTGGGTGCTGTGGGCGCGGTTCATGGTAGCGACATCGGGTAGCCGCCCGACCTGGTAGGCGCCGCTATAGTCGGTGGCGATGCGCAGGCCGCCCGGCGTGTCGATGAAGTAGGTGGAGTGGCCGGCATAGGTGATCTGGACCTCGGGCGAGCCGGCCGCCTGCCGGAACGCCGCCGGTATCACGCGCGGCGCGGCATTCGCCATCGCCAGGCATTCGCTGCGCTGGGGCTGCTGGGCGAGGGCAGGAGAGAGAAGTGCGCCGAAGAAAGCGAGGATCGAAAGAACCAGTCGAGACATCACGGGATTGCTCGTCGCCATTCACCCTACCGGGGCAGTCTAGCCGTGAATCATCGCGACGTCATGCACGGCTATGGCAACCGCGCTAATCCGCCGCTTGCCTCGACGAGTTTGACGGCCTTTTTGTCGAAGGACACGAAGGTGTCTGCTCCGAGCCAGCTGCCCTCGTGGGCAATGACGCCGTCCGCAAAGTCTCCGCCGGCCTCGAGAAACGCCAATCCGGCCTTGGCCAAGGGCCGGTTGACGACCACATTGGAGGCGCTGATGAAATGCCGAATGGACGCTGCGATATTCTCAGACGAGGATTTGTAGCCTCGCGAGAGGATCCAGGCCAACTCGCAGAGCGCAGAGACCGAGATGGCGACCACATCCGCCTTCCTGAGAACGGCTTCGGCCGCCTTGCCTTGTTCGGCATGGTCTCCGACCAGAACCCGGACCAGGACATTGGTGTCTGGTGTTATCTTCATCGCTTTCCGGCCCAGCCGTCGGCCACGATCTCGTTCATCTCTTCGATCGACAGAGCCCGGCCGTTGGTTTTTCCTTTCAGGAAGCCGAAGGCGTCGGAAATCTTTCCGGTGGGTCGAACCGCCTTCACCTCAACGCGTCCGCCGGGAAGCTTTTCGATCGAAATCTTGTCGCCTGGATGCACACCAAGATGCTCCAGGAGATCCTTTCGCAGCGTAACCTGCCCCTTTGCCGTGACGGTGAGCGTGCTCATGGAAGACCTCAATCGTCGAGATCGTCCAAAAGTAAGGCGATACTTCCTTACTTGCAAGAGGCGCTCACGCTCGCCTTGGGCTGAACTTCCAGGTGATGGCGACGAGGCTGGCTGTGATCAGGCCGCTGATCAGGCCGGCGATCGGCAAAGCGAGCAGAAGTGCTGCGCTGGCAGCCCAGCCGATCGAGGAAAAGGCTTCGGCAAAGGTCGCAAGCCGCGACGAGGTCTGGCGACGGCGGAATTGGGTGCGCCGTGCCTGCACCCGGAACCAGAGCTGGATCGCGGTCGCCGAAGCCGCGCTGATGATGACGGCGGCGGCGCTGACCGCAGCCTGGAACGGCGAGGCGATGGCGAGTGCTGCGATCAGCGGGCAGAAGATGACCGTGATGACGATCAGCACAACCTCGATCTTGGCGCGAATGACGCTGGTCGGCGTCAGCGGTGCGGTCGCCACGAGGTCGGGCGCGTCCTCGCCGGAGATCGTCAGCCACGCGAGACCGCCGGCGAGCTGGCCTGCCGCCATCACGACGACAGGCGTGATCAGCGTCACCGCCGCGGAGCTGTCGGCATAACTGCGCCAGAGCAGCAGCGCCGGCGGTACCAGATAGAGCAGCTGCATCAGCGTCTGCGAGATCAGCCACGGATCGCGCCAGAGCAGAATGAACTCCTTGCGCCGCAGCGCCTGTTGACGCGATCCGCCGCGGAACGGGCGTTCGCGCATGCGCGTGCTGCCGGACTTTCCGTAGGCGGCGGCGTCGATCGCGGTGTCGGCAAAGCGGCCCGAGAAGATCGCCATCACGCTGCCGAGCAGCACCAGCCCGAGCGCGAGCAGCAGCAACAGCGCTTCGGTGTCGCCCATGGCCGCGCGGGCCGGCCACCACCAGATGCTGTCGACGTCGGGGGCGTAATCGGCAAAGGCGCCTGACGTCAGGATCGTGAAGCGCGACAGCGTGCCATAGGACATGATCGCCGCGACCTGGAGCGCAATTACGAATCCGGCGCCGATGATCGCGGCGAGGATCTGGGCGACGAATCTTGTCCGCGCCGGGCCGATCAGGCGGAACAGCAGGATCGTGACGGCAATCGCGATCGCCGCAGCCGACAACCCCATCGCGATCACGACGCCGAATGCCGCGAGCCATCGTGCCCCGCCGCCGAACACCAGCACGTCAACGAAGGGTGTCGAAAACAGCAGCGCCATCACCGTGACGGTGAGTGCGATCGCGGCGATCCGCACCGAAAACAGATTGGCCAGTGTCGCCGGCGAGGACATGATGAGATCGAGATCGGCGCGGGCGTAGAACACCCGCGTCACCGATTCGATCGCCTGCGACAGCATCAAGGTCCAGGCGAGGAAGATCGTCGCCGAGATCACGATCAGCGAGGATTTGTCGAGCGGCAGCTGCAGGTCGGCGAAGCGGCCGATCACCGCCCAGGCCGGCAAATGCAGCAGCGCCGCGAAGAACAGAAGGCCGATGACCGCCGCGCGCGCCCGCTTGCGCCGCCCGCCGGTCATCATCGCGAACCATTCGCGCCAGGCAAGCCGGAGCTCGTGCCGCGCGAACCAGGACAGCGCGGTCGCCGAGCTCATGCGGCGTCCTGCAGCGTCACCAGCGCGATGAAGAGATCTTCGAGACTGGTGTCGGCATGGCCGTTCTGCTGGCGCAGCTCCGTCAACGTGCCTTCGGCAACCAGGCGGCCCGCGGCGATCACGCCGATGCGGTCGGCCATGCGCTCGGCGACCTCGAGAATATGCGTGGTCATGATGATGGTGCAGCCGGCCTGAACCCTCTCGCTCAACAGACCCTTCACATGGCGGGCGGAGACGGCATCGAGGCCCGTCAGCGGTTCGTCGAGAATGATCAGGCGCGGATCGTGGACGAGCGCGCCGGCCAGCGCCACCTTCTGGCGCATGCCCTTGGAGAAGCCTTCGCAGCGCTCGTGCTTGTGCGGTTCGAGCCCGAGCGAGTTCAGGAGGTCCTGTGCGACCGGTTCCGAGAGCGACGGCGCGATGCCCCAGAGGCCTGCGACGAATTCCAGATATTCGAGCGGGGTCAGCTTGTCATAGATCATGGGCTCGTCGGACACCCACGCCATCACCTGCTTGGCGGCGACGGGGTTCCTGAGCGCGTCGATGCCGAAGATGGAGACCGCGCCGGCATCGGGCCGGAGCAGGCCTGCGACCATCCGCAGCGTGGTGGTCTTGCCGGCCCCGTTGGGGCCGACCAGCGCGTAGAATTCGCCGGCGTGGATGGTGAGATCGAGGCTGTCGACCGCGGGGCGGTCAAAACGCTTCGTTAACCCTCGGACTTCGAGTGCCGAGCTGTCCGGCTTCATGACGGCCACACCATGCGGTTTTGCATCGCCCGCGACCATGACCCGAAGATGTTTCGGCACCGTGAATCGCGTTGCTGCAAATGCGGTGACCTGAACATGGTGGCGCCGATGCAGCTCGTAAAGAAAGACTACGAGCCCCCGCTGGCTGTTCCTGAATTCACCGGCGCCAGTTCGTCCTCGCGGCAGCGCCAGCCGTCGGCAGCCTTTACGAACGCAAAGGTTCGCTGGATTCTCAGCCGCCGCGTTACGTTGAAGGCTTCGCCGGATCGCTCCCGGTTGCCACTTCCCGGTTGTCCCGGCTGCGGCTGGCCCGTTCTCGGGTCCCAGCACGTGCCAGTGCAGGTGGTGGCGACCTTGCTGCAGGTGGTGAAGGGCGCCAGCACCACCATCTCGATCTCGCCGGTGACCTGCGCCTCCTGGTCGCTCACCTGGCTGTCGAGGGCGTAGACGCGGTTGATGCGAAGGAAGTTGGCGCACGAATTGGCCGCGTGAATCCGGGCTGCGCAGAAGTCGACGGCGTCGGTGTCGGGTGAGCGGGCCGCAACCTGCCGGCCGAACACTTTCTTCGGATCGCCCTTGGCGGCCGCGATGTCGTCGGCCTTGCGCTTCAGATAGTCAGAGAGGCAATCCTCCGCCGATCCCAGCTCCTGAAACGGCACGTTCTCCTTGCCGACCAGATTGCACTTGCGGTCGCGCTCCCGGGTCCACCGGCCGTACTCGGCAAAGGCAAACCGTGCGGCGGTCGGGTCGAGCTTGCCGATCAGGCCGAGCACCTGGCTGTTGAGCTCGGTCTCGGCGAGTGCCAGCGACGGGTCCGCGCAGATCAGCGCGCCTGCGGCGGTGTTGGCCGCGAGACAGTCGAAATCGGGATCACGCACGATCGCGGCGCGATCCTCCGTGACCTTGAGAAGGCAGGCCTTCACCCGGTCGAAATCGTCGCTGCGGATCGGGCTCTGGCCGACGATGCCGCAGCCGAGATTGCGCTGGCGGATCCAGATTGCATTTTCCTCGATGGCGGGCAGGCGATCGGGCAAGCGTGCGAGGCGCGCCTCGATCGCCGTGCTGAGCTTCTCGGTGGCGGCGGCAAGCTGGGCATCGCCGCAGAACAATTGCGAGCCGGGGTCGCGGATCTGCTGGCAGTTGTTCTTTGCAAACAGCGGCAACCTGTCGGCAATCGAGCGGTCTGTCGCACCGGATTGCGCGAAGCCTGGGGCCACTGGCAATGCCAGCAGCGCAAGCACAGTCAGCACGAAGAACCGCATTCCAATCGCCCCCGCGTCGAGAGCGCCATGCTAGCGCCCCGGATCGCGCAGCGGAATGGGTTTGTGATGGGTCCGTAGCCCGGATGGAGCGCAGCGCAATCCGGGGCCGGCGCTAGTGGTTGGAGTCCCGGATTTCGCTTCGCTCCATCCGGGCTACGAGATGATCAACGCGCTTCCGGGCCAGCCATCGACAACCGCACCGGCTCGTCGACATATTTCATCACGGCCGACCGGTAGAGCACGAACAGCGGCTGGTAGGACCGCGCCACATCGTCCTCGACCATGGCCATGCGGCGGTTGTCGAGCATCAGCCAATGGCCGTCGAGCCTGGCGGCGACAACCGCATGCTCTTCGCCGGCCTTGACGTCGCGCACCACGACGATGCGCAGGTCCTCGTCGGCGATGCCGGCGAGCCGCAGAGCGGCCAGCTTGGCGATCGCATAATCTTCACAGTCGCCGGCGCCGCGGGCGAAGGTCGCGAGCGGCGAACTCCAGACGTCGTCGGTGCCGTCATTGGCGGCGCGGATGGCGAGGTTGATGGCGCGGTTGGTTTCGCCGAGCCTGGCGCGGCCGTCGCGGTTGCGGGCGAGGTCGACGATGGCGAGCAGCTTCAGCGCTGCGGGCGAGGCGCAATTGTCGCGATCGCCGTCGCACAGCGCGAGCTGCACCATGTCGTCGTCGAGCTTCTGCTTCAGCGCGAACCATTTCTGCTGCAGGCTGCCGGACGAGATCGCGAAGGCGAACACGCCGAACGGCTCGGCGGATTTGCGCACGAGGAGGCCTGCACCCGGCGACAGCAGCGTGCCGGCACGGAGGTCGGCGGCCGACCCGAGCAGGATCAGTCCGCACAACACAAGGACAGCGCGCCAGGCGCGCGAGCGAGCAGCGGTCTCCATCTGACATCCCCTTCCGGCTTCGCTCCAGGTCCCCCTTCGACCTGAACGTGCCGGGCTTTGTTGCTTTCGCGGAGATAGTGCGAGACGGGCCGTTTTGTTCTGCTTAACGCGCTCGGCAGGGGCCCCGAAACCGTAGGACAGGCTGAAACGGGCCTGCCCAAATTGCGTAAAATTTTACGATTCGCTTGGTAGGTGTGGCCCGGTTGCCGCGAAAGGGAACCATTTGCAGGCAGAGGTTGTGAACGGGCCAAATCCGGAATCAAGGCTAACGACCCGCTATTTCACGGGTTCTGTTAGTTGGATCACAGATTTAGCTCCGTATTTGCCGCAGGATGCGGCGGGGAACTGCGAAGAAAAGGTGACGCAAGTATCTGTTCCTTGCCGAGGACTTTGGACAACTTGAAATGCGCGGAATAAGCCGGATTCGACTGCGAAATATTCGAAAGAATACTTCGGATTATCTTTCGATGTCGCCGTAAGCATAGTTGTCGGCGGCCAAGTGATGCGAAATCACACAAGCAATAGATGGTTTCGCTAAGGACTTGGTAATGCTATGCAAGCTTAGGCGGTCGATACTTACTTAGATTTTAACTCTTTTCCCGGTGCGTGCGGTTGAATTACGCTGGCAAATTTGACGCCGCGATCCCCTGGCATGGCCAGGGTTCCCGCTCGCCTGTCGATAGCCATGTCGATTCCTTCACCGCCAAGGCGCATGGCCATCTGCCCGACGGTGCGGTCGTCGTTCCCGATGCGAACCTGATCTTCAACGGCGAGTTCAAGCGCGCGGGTGCCGATCTTGTGCTGTCCCATGAGGGACACGAATTCGTCGTTCACGATTATTTCAGAGGCGACAAGCGCGCCGCGATTGCTTCGCCTGACGGCGCGCACCTCACCGGCGACACCGTCAACGCGCTCACCGGCCACGTTCAATACGCGCAGGCCGCGCCCGGCATCGCAGCCGCCCAGGTCATCGGCCACGTCACCAAATTGTCCGGAAGCGCGACCGCGATCCGCAACGGCGTCTCGGTCATCCTGAACAACGGCGACAATGTCGAGAAGGGCGACGTCGTCTCGACCGGCGCGGACTCGACGCTCGGCATCACCTTCATCGACGGCACCGTGTTCGGCCTGTCCTCCAATGCGCGGATGGTGCTGAACGAAATGGTCTACGACCCCAACGGCTCCAGCAATTCCTCGCTGCTGAGCCTGGTCGCAGGCACCATCACCTTCGTCGCCGGCGAGACCGCCAAGCACGGCGACATGAAGATCGACACGCCGGTCGCCACGATGGGCATCCGCGGCACGGCGGTGCTGACGCAGATCAACTTCGTCGTTCCTGCCGGAGGCGGCGATCCGCAGCCGCAAGCGAGCTTCCAGGTGCTGGTCGAGCCGAACGGCACGACGGGCTCCTACATCCTGTTCGACAAGGTCACTCTGCTACCGATCGCGACGGTCAACCAGGCCGGCCAGATGATCCAGATCAGCGGCGGCAACGTCTCGATCTCCAACGCGCTGATGTCGCCGGACGTTCAGAAGCTGATCACCGACGTGTTCACGCTGAAGTTCACCGACAACAACACCAACACCAAGCTGACCACGAACTTCACCGACACCATCACGCCGACCAGCGATGGGATCTTGTTCAAGGCCCAGTCCGGCGCCAGCGCGACCGTGGTCTTCACCAATCTGAACCAGCCGGGATCGACGGGGCCCGGTTTTAATCCGGGCACCAGTACCCGTATCCCCGGGGCGCCCGATGCGCGCAGCCTCGACCTCAACGGCAACGTGAGGACCGCGTTTTCGCTGACGGAGCAGGCCGGCACGACCGGCGACCGCTCCGACGCGACCGGCGAGAACGTGGCGGCCGATACGATCTCCGGCCGGATCACCTTCGTCGATCAGAATCTCGGTGACCGCCCGACGGTGTCGGTGACACTCGGCGCTGCGCCGAACTACGTCTATACGAGCGCCGGACAGGACGTCACCGGCACGCTCACGAACCTGCAGAAGCAGGACATCGCTGCGACGCAGATCCAGATCAGCGTTGCCGCCGACGGTGCCAACAACAACAACGGCTCGGCGGTCTGGACCTACACGATCCCCGATCACGTCTTCGACTTCCTGGCGGCCGGCGAAACGCTGACGCTCACCTATTACGTCCTCGTCAACAACAACTTCGCGGTCAATCCCGAAACCAACCGCATCCCGATCACCATCACGATCACCGGCACCAACGACAAGCCGGTCATCACCACCAGCGTTCCGGTCATCACCTTCGAAGGCGGCACCAGCGTGCCCGGGGGCCCGCTCGCCAGCGAGGTGCCGACCTCCGGCACGCTGACCTTCAAGGACGTCGATCTGACCGACGCACACACGGTGTCGGTGGCGCTGACGAGCGCGACCCTGCCCGACGGCACCGTTCCGCCCGGCCCGCTTGCCGCATTCCAGAACGCGATGTCGGTTGCGATTGCGGCCGGCGCCGACAGCAAGGGCACGGGGACAGGCACCATCAACTGGTCGCTGGCCGACCTGCCGGTCTATCTCGCCGACTTCATTCCGAAGGACGCGGTGCTGACGCTGGTCTACACCGTCACGCTCACGGACTCGCAAGGCGCGACATCGACGCAGACCATCACCGTCACCATCACGGGCACCGACGCGCCCGCGGTGGTGTGGATCGCGACCAACAAGCCCGGCGTTCCCCCGGGCGGGTTCTGGAAGGATGCGGGCAACTGGGCGACCGGTACGGTCCCGACCATCAGCGACGACGTCATCGTCATCACCGACCAGCTGCATGGCCTGACGCCGTCTTACCCGGTGACGATCGACACGGCGGCTTATGCCAAGTCGCTGACGATGAACGATTTCGGCGGGCCGCCGCCGAAGGTGATCGTTCAGGCCTCGCTGACGATTGCGGGTGCCCTCAATATGGGCGCCGACTCCATGCTCAGCACGACCGGGACCGGCACGATGTCGGTCGACGGCAAGGCCGAGATCCTGGGCACAAGCGTGCTCACCAATGCCGGCACCCTGACGCTCGCCGGCGGCGGCGATTTCGCCGCGGGCACGACGATCACCAATTCCGGTACGATCGAACTGTCCGGCGGCATCCTGAAGACGCTCGCCACGATCCACAATGCCGACGGCATGCTGACGGTCGATGCCGGTGCGACGCTGATCGTCGATACCGCGACCGTCGACGGCGGCACCGTCACCATTATGGGCACGCTGGAGCTCGACGGCACCAGCCTGATCGAGAACGGCACGCTGGACAATTCCGGCACGGTCAACGTCAAGGGCACGGTCGCGTTCGCGCAAGAGACCGTCTCCAACACGGCGACCGGCCTGATCGAGGTGCTGGCGAACGGTTGGCTGACGGTCCACCAGGGCTCCAGCGTCAGCAACGCAGGCCAGATCACGATCGATGCCACCGGCAAGCTGACGATCAACGGAGCGACCATTGTTGGACCGGGCGTCGTCATCGGCACCGGCGGCGGTGATGGCGAGGAAGGGCCCATTTTCAACGCCGCCCTTCGCGTCACGGGCGCAGGCGCGATCACCAACAACGGCGAGATCGATCTGACCGGTAACGCCGTCCTGAGCGGTGGCGCCCTGAACAACAACGCGGTCTTCAAGGCGAGCGGCGCGGGCAACGCGCTCAGCGGCGAGACCGTCACCAACGACGGCACCATCGAGGTGCTGGCCAATGGCGCGCTCGCGATCGATCAGGGTTCGACGGTCGACAATACGAACGGCAGCGTCATCGTCTATGATGGTGCAGTGCTGACGCTCGATGCCGGCACGATCAGCGGCGGCACCATCGATAATTACAGCGGCCTGCTGGGCGGCACGATCGACGTCGCCAGCGACAGCAAGATCGACGGCAATGCGTCCCTGAACAAGGGCGCCGTCACGGTCGAGAGCGATGTCACGCTGACGCTGGACGACGTGACGGTGTCGGGTGTCGCGATCACCAATCATGGCACCGTCAAGGTCGACGCGAGCGCGGAACTGAGGCTGGCAGGCTCCAGCCTGACCGGTGGCTCACTCACCATTGCCGGCACGCTGGAATCGACCGGCACGAGCGGGATCCACAGCGCCGATATCGACAACACCGGCACGATCTCCGTCACGTCAGGCACACTGACGATCGATCCCGGCGTTCTTCACGGCATCACTAATCATAACTTGATCGAGGCGGTGACCGGCGGCACGCTGAGGCTGACGACCGCGACCATCACCAACGCCGGCGGCACCATCTCGGTCGACGGGACCTCGAAGCTCTATCTGTCAGCCGTGACGATCAACGGCGGCAGCCTGACCAATGCCGGCAATATCTATAGCGCAGGCGCCAACACGGTGACCGGCAGCGTCGCCAACACCGGCACCATCGAGGTCCAGAGCGGCACGCTCGACCTGTCAGGCGGTGTCAGCGGCGTCGGCACGCTGATCATCGACGATAATGCGACGCTCGCGCTCGGCGGTGCGGATGCGCAGACCGTGACCTTCGCCGGCGGCACCAACACGCTCGAGCTCGACAAGACCAGTCACTCCTTTACCGGCACCATCGCCGCCACGTCGTCGTCCGGCGGAACGTTCACGGTGACAGGCAATGCCAACATCGTCTCGGGGAAGGGCGCCGCGCTCGCCTTCACCGCATCGGGAGGTACGACCGGCAGCCGCGCCAACATCGTTCTCACCCCGACCGACACGATCACCGGCGCGACCGATGGCATCGTCGTCACGCAGAACGGCATCGGCGATATCACGCTGATGACAACAGGCGCGGTCACCGGCCAGAACGGCAACGGCATCGTGCTGCATGACGGTGCGAACGGCGCCGGCGACATCACGGCGACCATCGGCGGCGCCGTCTCCGGCGCGGTCGGTCTCGACGTCGTCTCGCATGGCACCGGGGCCGTCACCATCACGAATAACGGTCACGTCACCGGCACGAGCTCGGTCGGCATCAATGTCGACCAGGATGATACCGGCGCGAGCGGCTCGACGCACATCACCAATCATGGCTCGGTGGCAGGCGCCAACGGCTCCGCTGCGATCTCGATCCAGGAGAACACCAGCGGCACGGCGACGATCGACAATGACGGCACCATCGGCCCTGATGACGCCGGCGCCGTCACGTCCTCGACCTCCGCGATCGTCGAGACCGGTGGCCATGTCACGATCAACAACAGCGGCGACATCAACGGCAATATTTCGGTCGCTTCCGCCACGTTCAACAACAATTCCGGCGGCACCTGGACGGTCGCGGGGACGAGCGTGTTCGGCGATGCCTCCACCATCGTCAATCATGGCGAGATCGACCTGCATGGCGGGTCGATTTCCGGGGATCGGCTAAACATCGAGAACGACAGCCACATCAACAGCTATGGCACGGCGTCGATCTCGGGCACCATCACCAACACCGGCTCCATCGAGGTTCATGACGGTGCGCTGACCCTGTACGGCTCGCTGTCCGGCACGGGCTCGGTCACCGTCGATGTCGGCGCGCATCTGATCCTCGAAGGTGACGTCACGCAGACGATCACGCTCGATGGTAACGGCGCGGTGCTGCAGATCGACACGGCGACATTCGACGGCTCGATCGCGGAACTGTCCGCGAACGACAAGATCGGCCTCTCGACGATCAAGTATGGTCTTGGCACCAGCGCGGTCTATGCCGCCAACGCCGATCCCTCGACCGGCGGCACGCTGACGGTCACCGACGCAGACGGCAACCATATCGAGCTGAAGCTGACCGGCGCCGACTACAGCAACGCCAATTTCGCCGGCAGTGACGATGGCACCGGCCACACGCTGATCACGATCCACGCCGCCGACGACGCGCCGGCGTTCACGGCGGGCGGGACGCAGGACGCAAGCTTCTCCGAGCGCGAGAACACCACCGGCTCGACCGATCACGACCCGCAGCCGGCCGCCGCAACGGGATCGGTTCAGTTCACCGATATCGACCTGACCGACCGCCCGACGGCGACGGTCACGAGCCAGTCCGTGACCTGGATCGACACCGATGGTCATACACAACTCACGCTGACCGGCCAGGAAGCCGCGCTCGAGCAGGCGCTGAGCATCGGTCAGACCGGCAAGAACAACGGCACGGTCAGCTGGAGCTATTCGGTCGTCGACGGCGCGCTTGATTTCCTCGGCGAGGGCCAGACCGCCCAGGTAGTCTCGACCATCACGCTCGATGACCATCATGGTGGAACGAGCACCACGCAGGTCGCGGTCACGATCACCGGAAAGAATGATCTGCCGACGCTGGACGATGCGACTCTTCCATCGGTCGCCGGGAACGAGAGTAATCCGGACGGAACAACGATCAAAAACCTTCTCGCGACTAAGTTCTACGACTTTGACGCAGGAGCAAGTCTCAAGGCCGTAGCCGTCGTGTCGGATGCCGCAGCGGGCGACGAGGGCGTCTGGCAGTATGAAGTTGCAGGCACTCATCAATGGGTCGACATCGGGTCCATCGGTGACACGCATGCCCTGGTGCTGGGCCCTGATGCCCTGCTGCGATTTGTCCCCGCCGAGGGCTTCACCGGTACGCCAGGCGGCCTGGGTGTGCACGCTCTCGACGATACCTACACCGGTACGATTGCCGCGGCTTCACCCGCAACCATCGATATTGCGAGCGCTAGCGGCTCCATGTCGGAGAAGCTCTCGACAATCGACGCCGAAGTCACGGCGCCGACGGGTGGTCCCGTCATCGACACCGACAATTTCTCTGTTCGATACAATTACCTCGATAACACCAACATTCTCACCAACCTGACCGTCAGTGATACGGATCCGGGTGCGGCGACGGATACCTTCCTGGTTACGGCGTCGACTGGCCATCCGGGCACCAGTGTGACGCCGAATTCAGCGTCAGGCTCGCTCAGCGACATCAACCCGATCTTCCAGAACGGCGGGACTTACAATCCGGGCCCGATCCCGCCGGCGACCGAGCGGATCGACCTGACCGTCACCGATTCCGAAGGTCGCTACGATACGGTTCATTTCATCTTCAACAAGGCTGGTGACCCCGGTCGAGGCATCATCCTCGAAGGCACGAACGGCAAGGACGTCATTTTTGCGGCAGCCGCGAGCGACACGCTGATCGGCGGTGGCGCGAAGGACCAGTTCGTGTTCGCTCCGACGCCATTGCAGGATACGGTCCAGCACACCGTGAACGATTTCGAGGCCGGCCTCGACAAGATCGACCTGCGGCAATTTACGAGCATTACGTCGTGGACGCAGGTCTCCGCGCTCGCGGAGCAGCAAGGCGCGGATGCCGTCATACATCTCGACAACAATGACAAGATTCTCTTGAAGAACATCGTTGTCGGCAACCTTCATGCCGGCGACTTCATCCTTCATGCGGGGTAACCCCCCCCCGGGATGCCGGCTCGTCATTCTCCTTTGATCGCGACAAAAAAACCCTATCTTCTGCCGCCGAATGATTGGCCATTTGTGGCATAGCGGTCCAGAATCGGCCCGTAGCGGGTGGCAGGAAGTCCGATTGAAATGAGACGTCTCAAGATCCTGCGGCGGTGGTTTGCGAAGAAGTTCGGCTTCGCGCGGCTGATGTGCCTTGCGCTGCTGGTGTTGTTTGCCGGCGCGCGGCTGTGGGATCCGCCGCCGATCCAGGAATTGCGGCTCCGCACCTTCGACATGTTCCAGCTGATCGACCCGCGCCACAAGGCGGCGCGGCCAGTCGTCATCGTCGACATCGACGACAAGAGCCTTGCCAGGCTCGGGCAGTGGCCGTGGCCGCGCACGCGCATCGCGGACATGATCCAGAATCTCACCAGCAATGGCGCGGTCGCGATCGGCTTCGACGTGGTGTTCTCCGAAGCCGACCGGCTCAATCCGGATCTGGTCGCGGGGCAGATGCGCTATCTCGACGACGACACCCGCGCCAAGTTGCGCGAATTGCCCACCAATGACCAGATCCTCGCCGAGGCGATCAAGCGTTCGCGCGTGGTGCTGGGCGAGACCGGGCAGCGGTCGATCTCGTCCGAGATCGACAAGTCGCTGCCGTTCACCGGCGTCGCGACGGTCGGTGAGGAGAACGCCGAGCGTTTCCTGTTCGAGTTTCCCGGCCTGTTGCGCAACGTGCCCGTCATCGAGAAGGTCGCGGCCGGGCGCGGCCTGTTCTCGATCCGGACCGAGCGCGACGGCCTGATCCGCCGCGTGCCGATGATCATGCGCGCGCAGGGCAACATCATGCCCTCGCTCAGCCTCGAGATCCTGCGCGTCGTCACGGGCACGCCGACGCTGCTGGTGCGGACCGACAAGACCGGTATCAGGGCCGTGCGCCTGAAGGGCGTCGAAATCCCGACCGACCGCAACGGCCAGCTCTGGGTGCACTATGCGCGCCAGGATCCGTCGATCTACATCTCCGCCGCCGACGTGCTCGACAACACCGTGCCGCCGAACAAGGTCGCTGGCAAGCTGGTGCTGGTCGGCACCTCCGCAGTCGGTTTGAACGACATCAAGACCACGCCGGTGTCCTCGACCATGCCCGGCGTCGAGATCCATGCCCAGGTGCTGGAGAGCGTCCTGAGCGGTGCGGTGATCTCGCAGCCGAACTACGCGCTCGGCGTCGAACTGATGGCCG
>Ga0207426_1001043_pt1 | contig 26325 bp, 22 predicted proteins | sample AraplaMF_Cvi_mMS_FD_184265 | JGI IMG/M metagenome (GOLD analysis project Ga0207426, IMG submission 184265) | Arabidopsis root microbial communities from the University of North Carolina, USA - plate scrape MF_Cvi_mMS (SPAdes) (version 2) | ecosystem: Host-associated > Plants > Roots > Endosphere... | reverse complement strand
CGTTGATGAGGCGAAGTTCTCCCAGACGTCTCATCGGCCAACCGGAGCGATTGAGAAGTCGCTCGAGCCGGACATCGGTTACTGTGACGATCTCGTTGTAGCCGTTGAGAAAGGACCATTCCGCAATTGCGGCAAACATGGTCCGGGTCGCCAGATGCAGCGGACGCCCCTCCATTCCGTGACAATGGTCGATGTCGACACAGAAGCGCGAGCTTTCGATCATGGACGCATGAGGGCGGAACGTGTCACCACCCCCAAGCAAGCATGAAAATAGAGTTTGCAGCATCGTTGGGCCACAGGCAGGAAGAAGGCGCGCGCAGCCAACGACATTGCTTTGCTCATCGATTGCCAGAATGTAGGTCGGCTCAAGCGCGTCGAATTCGTCGCACTCGCGCTCGCCCTTACACGCGACCCAGCCTAAGCGTTGCGCAAAGACACGGGCGCGCAGCCGATACATTTGTTCAAGGAGACCTAGGTCACGGGATGTTCGGGGTTGACTGAGTGCGACTGCCTGCATGGATCAAAATCCTCCGCAATTTGGGTTACGCAATCAGCGTGAACGGAGGTGACAAAGATTTGAACTCGCAGATTTGCGGGTCGAGACAAACGCCTGCGCCGAGACGGGAGAATGTCGCTCAAGGACGGACCGAGCTGGTTGCATACGATGAGTACGGGAATTCGCAAGCGCGATCCCATTGGACAGGCCCCGGTGCCCCCTGGAGGTGACCCCGTTCCATGCAGAAAAGGTGGGGATACTGTCCGTCATCGAGAAACACCTGGCTTTGCATTGATGTAATGTGGGACGGCGCCACGTTCTAAAATGCGGCTGAGCTGAACGAAGGACTGAATGACAAAACAACTCGATATGTTTGCTTCGACGCTGGCGGCCAGCGAACTGCAAATCGAGCGTATTCGCCGAACCGATCGGAAGTCGATCGGTTGGAGTGCAGAGGAAATGGTTGAATGCCTGGAGGCAACCGGGGACTACCGCGTGTTACGCAGGCTTGCTCCCCGTTCCGCTCCCACACGTCGCCGACCGGAATTTGGACGCCTGGGCGTTCTCATCGACACCGAGACGACCGGCCTTGATCACCGCAAGAACGAGATCATCGAGATCGGTGCGGCCTGGGCGTGTTCGGTCTCTGAGATCGACTGGAGCGCGCGCGGTTTCGCGGGCACAAAGCTCGGCTACCTTGTCGGTCAGGCAGGCTATTTCCACGTTGGCCATCGCGCCGTTGACGATTGCTTCGCGTTGCTGGAAGTCCTCGACCATCAGAAAGCGGAAGCTGAGAAGCCTTTCGCCGAACTGCTCAGGGCCTCCGAGCGATCGCGCGCTCGTCTGTTTGCCGAACACAGTCCTTTCGACATGAAGGATCACCTCAAAGCACGGGGATATCGTTGGTCTGACGGGAGCGACGGTCGTCCGAAGTCCTGGTGGATCGAAGTCGACGAGGATCTTCTGGCAGACGAACTTCACTTCCTGCGAACTGAAATATACCGTTGGGACGATGCCGACCCGCCGGTCCAGCACCTGACTGCGCTGGAAAGGTATAAGGCGTAAGCTTCTACGCCTGGTCACTTCCTCTACCCGCCAGGCATGCAGCAAAATGCGAATCCCCCAGGATACGTCAACAGGTTGTTAGGACATTGTTGACCATAATTGCCTCTCGCATGCCTGGCTTTGCAAACCGTCTGCACGCCTGCCGGGCCAAAGGGTTGAGGTTGGCCATGTCTGATGATCCGGAAAGGCGGTTGACGCCGTGCATCTTCGGTGCTGTCGGCAGAGCACTATGGTCGATCGCCAGACGCGCTCGGCAAGCGGCGATCGCAACACTCGCCGTTCTCCTATCAGGAATGACCGCCGAGGCAGAGGATCGTGCCTTGAAGCTCTTTTTTACGCACACCGGAGAGCGAACCACGATCACGTTCAAACGCGACGGAAGATTTGATCCGAGAGGGCTCGCGCAGATCAATCGCTTTTTGCGTGACTGGCGGAAAAACGAACCCACGCGGATGGATCCGCGTCTGCTCGATCTCGTCTGGGAGGTTTATCATCGCAGCGGTGCGCGTGACTATATCCACGTTGTATCAGCTTACAGATCTCCGACGACGAACAAGATGCTGCGCTCGCGTTCTCGAAGCTCCGGCGTTGCAAAGACAAGCCAGCATATGCTTGGCAAAGCGATGGACTTCTACATCCCTGGTGTGAAACTGCAGACATTGCGGGCGCTTGCCATGCAGTTGCAGATCGGCGGTGTTGGATACTATCCCCGTTCCGGGTCCCCCTTCGTGCACCTTGACGTCGGTCGAGTAAGGGCGTGGCCGCGGATGTCGCGGCAGGAACTCGCAAGCCTATTCCCGAATGGCCGCACCATGCATGTTCCGGCTGACGGCAGACCCCTTCCGGGCTACGCCCAGGCTGTCGCCAACCACAACAAGCGCATTCAATCGGGTTCGATCGAGAATGCTGCAACAGCCGATGAGGAAGATGCTGTCGAACCCGGCCAGGCGAGCCCTTCGGCAGGCCCCATCGAGGTCGCACTCGTTCCAGTCCCATCCAGCCGCGCCGAGAGGGCCCTTGCCCACCAGGCAGGCCCAAATTCGGTCACTGCCCGGGCGAACGGCCAGGCGCCAATCGCGGATCTTTCCTTGTATGCCGTTCCGATCCCGAATTTCCGGCCTCCGGAAGAGGCGGTGGGTGCAGCGATTGATCCAACTCAGACGGCATCTATCGGTGCCGCGGAACCGGAGCAAAATACACGAAAGTTCCTCCCTATGCTCAGGGAAGGTCCGTCTGGCTTCACGCTGTCCGCACGGTCAGCTGCCTCGTTGCCGATGTCCGGATCGTCCGAACTTCAAGCTGGTATTGGGAGCGTTTCGGCAAGGCGGCTTTTAAGTTGGGCTCTGCATTTGCCGGACAGGGCGCCGCGCCTTTCTGCACCGTATGGTCATCGACGCCTGATCATTCTCGGCTCGGATCGTGGTCCATACAGCGCCTCTCTTGCGACTTCACCTTAGTTTGAAAGTGATGGTCCCAAACGTCTGGCTGCAAAGCATTTTCGGCAGCTTTAGCGAACGACGGTCATCATAGATCCCCAGTCCGTCGCCCGTCTGGATGAGTGCTGCGCGCGCATCGCAAGCGGACGCATTTCCGTTGATGTCAGACATGCCCTGACGGCGGCGATGTAGTCTTCACCATCGTCGATTGGCCAGGCGGCCGGCAATGCCTCGGCGACTTCGCCAGGCGTATTGACCAGCCTTTATTTCCAGCGCGAGGCTCGTGCGAAGAATAAGTCCGGGATCGTCAGCATTCCATGTTTGACAAGCCGTCAATATCTGCATGTCGAACTCCCGAGTACCGTGTGACGCGACGGTGCCGCTGCAACTCATGGATATCCCATGTATTGGCGCGAAGTGGTTGCCAAGGTGATGTCGCCGAAAGCTGTCAAGGAGAGCAGCTCTGTACATATTTTATCGCGCGTATCTTTTAAAGTTGACGCGCGTTAATTTTGAAAGTATCTCTCCCGCCATCCGCTGACGACAGGAGGCCCGTCTCGCGGATGTGGCTCAACGGCCTTCGTTACATTGGGGAGGATCATGTCTCTTTCTTCTTTCGCAAAATCCCTGCTTGCCGGCGCAACCTTTGCCCTTGCGGCCGCATCTGCGCATGCTGACGGAATTGGTGTGTCACTGCTGACGCAGCAGCATCCGTTTTACAACGAGCTGGCAAAGGCGATTACCGCCGAAGCCAAGGAGAAAAACGTCAACGCCGAAATCGCCATCGCCAACCAGGATCTCAACAAACAGCTGGCGGACATCGAAGACTTTATAGTCAAGGGTGTCGACACAATCATCATGTCGCCGGTCGACAGCAAGGGCGCTTTGGCCGCTGTCATGCGTGCGCAGACCTCGGGCATCAAGGTTGTCACTGTCGACGTTCCCGTCGAAGGCGCCACGGTCGCCTCCTACATTGGCACCGATAACTATGCTGGCGGCGTCAAGGCCGGCGAACTCATGGCCGAGCAGCTGGGCGGCAAGGGCAATGTCGCGATCATTGACTACCCGCTCGTGCAGTCTGTCGTGAATCGCGTTAACGGTTTCAAGGACGCCATTGCCAAGCATCCCGACATCAAGATCGTTTCAATTCAGACCGGCATTACCCGCGCAGAAGCGCTGGCCGTCGCACAGAACATGCTTCAGGCCAATCCCGACATCAACGGCATTTTCGGCTTTGGCGACGATGCGGCACTTGCCGCTTCTGTTGCTGTCAAGTCGGCAGGCCTGACCGGCAAGGTGAAGGTGATCGGCTTTGATGGCATGCCTGAGGCAATCAAGGCGGTCGACAGCGATCCCGATATGGTCGGCGTGATCCAGCAGTTCCCGGACCAGATGGGCAAGCTCGCGGTCGATACCGCGGTAAAATTGAAGGCCGGCGAAACCGTTCCGGAAAGCCAACCGATCGTCCCGGGCGTCTACGTCAAGAAGTAACACTCCTCCTCCCGAGACGGCTTTTCCAGAGAAAAGGACCGCTCACTTCCGATGGCCCACGCCTTGCCGTGGGCCATCGTAACGCTCGACCTGAAGGATGACGTCATGGACGCCGCATGCGGTAGTACAATCCTCGAAATCAAGGGTGTGACCAAGGTGTTCGGCGCCGTCTTGGCGTTGAAGGACATGCAGCTCAGCGTGCGACGCGGCCGCGTACACACCATCCTCGGCGAGAATGGAGCCGGCAAATCGACGTTGATGAAGATCCTTGCCGGGGTTTACCAGCCGACGTCGGGTACGATTGTCCTCGACGGTGCGCCCTATCATCCCGCCAATCCCCAGGATGCGGCCCATGCCGGCCTAACCATCGTCTTTCAGGAACTTAGCCTTTGCAACAACCTGACTGTCGCGGAAAACATCCTCGCCACGCGCGAGCCCACACGCGCCGGCTTCATCAACGACAAGGCGCTCGTGCGCAAAGCCGCCGAGCTCGTAAATGAACTTGGCTTGCCGGTCTCCGTTACCGATAAGGTCGGGGACCTGTCGATCGCCCAACGCCAGCTGGTCGAGATCGCCAAGGGCCTCAGCATCAACGCCAAGGTCGTCATTCTCGATGAACCGACCTCATCACTCAGCGACAGCGAGGCTGAGATCCTGTTTGAGATCATCGCGCGCCTGAAGTCGCAGGGCGTCGCCATCATCTACATCTCCCACCGCATGGAGGAAATCATGCGGTTGAGCGACGACATAACGGTTGTTCGCGACGGCAGCTATATCACCACCCGCGACAAGACCGAGACGACGATCGACGAGCTGATCGCGCTGATGGTCGGTCGCGACATGAACGAGATCTATCCGCCCCGCGCCGTGCCAGCGCCCGCAATCGACGTGAAGCCGGTGCTTGCGGTCAAGGGTCTGTCGCGCGAGGGTGAGTTTCAGGACATTTCCTTCGATGTCAGACCCGGCGAGATTCTTGGTTTCTTCGGCCTGATCGGCTCCGGACGATCCGAGGTGATGAACACGCTGTTTGGCGTGCACCATTCATCGGCAGGCTCGATCGCCATTGACGGTGCGGAGGTGAAAATTGCCTCGCCTGTCGACGCGATCAACAGGCACATCGGCTTCGTCACCGAGAACCGCAAGGAGGAAGGCCTGGTTCTCAGCCACAGCGTTGAAAGCAACATATCGATGGCGGCGCTCGATGAGTTTGCTGGTCGGCTCGGCTTCCTAGCGCGCCGGCGAGAGCGGCTTGCCGCTGCCAGCGAAATCGGCAGGCTCGCGATCAAGACCACCTCGCTTGAGACGACAACTGGCTCACTTTCGGGCGGCAACCAGCAAAAGATTGTGCTCGCCAAGTGGCTTTTGACCAAGCCGAGAATTCTCATCCTTGATGAACCAACACGCGGCGTCGACGTCGGTGCCAAATTTGAAATCTACAAGATCATCCGCCAGCTGGCGGCGGAGGGCACAGCAATCTTGCTTGTCTCCTCCGAGCTTTCCGAAGTCATCGGCATGAGCGACCGAACCGTGGTCATGAGTGAAGGCCGCATGACGGCGATCGCAGACAAAAGCCAGATGACGCCGGAACAGATCATGAGCTTTGCGACGGGATTCCTATCATGAATGACAAGCTCGCGGCCAACGCCGCCTTCATGCGCGTAATGAAACAATATGGCGGCATCTTCCTGTCGCTGATCGTTCTCTGCGTGATCTTCTCGATCACAAACCAGCGCTTCATGTCGCTGGCGAACTTCCTGAATGTGCTGCAGCAGGTCGCTGTGATCGCCATTGCGGCCTTCGGCATGACCTGGGTGATCCTTCTCGGCGAGATCGATCTTTCGATCGGTTCCATCATCGCGGTTGCCGGGATGGTCGGCGCGCAATGTTTTCTATTCGGCCTCGGCTTCGTGCCAGCGGTCTTGCTAACGCTGTTCGCCGGCGCGTTTCTCGGTTTCGTGAACGGCGTGCTGACGGCGAAATTTCTTTTGCCGTCCTTCATCGTGACCGTCGCGACCATGGGCATCTATCGCGGCCTCGTCAGCCTGCCGACTAATGGCGCGCCAGCCATGATCATGGATCCGAGCTGGACTGCGATTGGCACCCAGAGCCTTCTCGGCATTCCCCTTGTCATCTGGTTCGTTGCCGTGCTTTTCGTCTTCAACCACATCCTTTTGTCGAAGACGACCTTCGGGCGCCGTGCCTATTTGACCGGCGGTAACCGCGAAGCGGCCCTTTATTCCGGCATCAAGGTGGACCGGCTGAAGATTGTCATCTTTATGATCTCGGGGATCATGGCGGCGATCAGTGGCATCCTGCTTTCCTCCCGCCTGTTCTCTGCCCAGACGAATGCAGGCATGAGCTACGAGCTTGATGCAATCGCAGCGGCTGTTCTTGGCGGCACAAGCCTGTCGGGTGGGGTCGGCACCATGATCGGCACGCTGATTGGCGCGCTCATCATCGGAGTGCTCAACAACGGTATGAACATGCTATCGGTTCCCTACTTCTACCAGCTCATCGTCAAGGGCCTGGTCATTCTCGTGGCCGTCTATCTCGACGTGCGCGCGAAGCGGGCGAAGCAATAAGAAAAGGGAAGCACCCGGCATGTCCAAGATACTTACCATTGGCGAAATTCTCGTCGAGATCATCGCTACGCAACGCGGCGATGGCTTCCGCGAGGCTGTTCCACTCATCGGACCTTTTCCGTCCGGCGCACCAGCGATCTTCATCGACCAGGTCGGTAAGCTCGGCCAGGAATGCGCGATCATTTCCCGCGTCGGCGATGACGACTTCGGCTGGGTCAACATCGACCGGCTAGAGGCAGACGGCGTCGACATCTCCGGTATCGAGATCGTGCCGCAGGGCACGACAGGCAGTGCTTTCGTGCGCTATCGCGAGGACGGGAGCCGGGCGTTCGTTTTCAACATCCGTCACAGCGCCTGCGGCACCATCGAGTTGTCGGACAACACGCTCGCCCTCATCGATACCTGCACCCACATGCATGTGATGGGGACGGCGCTCTATGCTCCGAGCGTCGTCAAGAGCATCCTGACGGCGACCGAAAGGGTCAAGGCCCTTGGCGGAACGGTATCCTTCGATCCAAACCTGCGGCCCGAAATACTTGATGCGCCTGGCATGCGCGAGGCGCTGCAAGCCGTGCTCGCAAAGACCGACCTCTTCATGCCGAGCGGCGAGGAGCTGTTCCTTTTTGCCGAGGCCAAGACAGAGAAGGAGGCCGTGGCCGAACTGCTTGCCAAGGGCATCAAGGCGATCGTCATAAAGCGCGGTGACAAGGGGGCCAGCTATTTCGACAAGGATACGTGGCTCGATCAGTCGGGCTACAAGGTCGAGGAGGTCGATCCGACCGGCGCCGGCGACTGCTTCGGCGCAGCTTTCGTGACCTTCTGGCTCGCCGGCTTGGAACCCGCAGCAGTCCTGCGCTACGCCAATGCGTCCGGTGCACGCGCCGTGACCAAGGCAGGCCCGATGGAGGGCGCCTCGACCCGCGCAGAACTGGACGCGCTCATCCAATCGCAAGGGAATCCGTAACATGCAGAAAAGCTACCTATCCGATATCGCAAAGTGGCGCGGACGCGACGGCGTCAAGGGCATTCCCTCTGTATGTTCTGCCCATCCTGCCGTCATCGAGGCCTCGATGCTGCATGCGCGGCGCCGCGGCGTGCATCTGCTTGTCGAAGCGACCTGCAACCAGGTAAACCAGGACGGCGGTTATACAGGAATGACGCCCGCCAACTTTCGCGCTTTCGTCGAGAATATTGCCGCTAAAACGGGCTTTGATCTTGGAAGGCTGATCCTCGGCGGCGACCATCTCGGACCCAATCCGTGGAAACATCTGCCAGCCGACGAAGCAATGGCAAAGGCATGCACGATGATCGAAGCCTATGCGAAGGCCGGCTTCACCAAGCTGCACCTGGACACCAGCATGGGCTGCGCCGGCGAGCCAGTGGCCCTCCCCGACGCAATCACGGCTTCTCGCGCTGCCCGACTTGCCGCCGTTGCCGAAGAGGCATTGGACGGCATCAACGGCATCAAGCCGGTCTACATCGTCGGCACCGAGGTTCCAATTCCTGGCGGTGCGATGGAGGAGCTTGATGTACTGGACGTGACGAAGCCGGAAGCTGCGCGCGAGACGATCAGCGTCCATCGGGATGCCTTTGAGGCGGCCGGTGTCCCGGACGCCTTCTCCCGTGTTGTCGGCGCAGTCGTGCAGCCTGGCGTCGAGTTTGGCAACGAGAACGTCATTTCCTATGTTCCGGAACGAGCCGCAGCTCTTAGCGCCGCCCTATCCGATCTTCCGGGTCTGGTATTCGAGGCGCATTCGACCGACTACCAGACGCAAGATGCTCTGCGTCGCCTCGTGCTTGATGGCTTTGCCATCTTGAAGGTCGGGCCGGGGCTGACCTTTGCACTGCGCGAAGCTTATTACGGGCTGGACCGGATCGCCGAGTTCCTGTTTGCCGGCAAGCGCAAGGAAACGCTCGTGGCCACCATCGAGCGCGTCCTCACAGCCGAGCCGAAGAACTGGGAAAAATACTATCATGGCTCCGAGGCCGACCGGCATATTCAGCGCCATTTCAGCTATTCGGACCGCGTCCGCTATTACTGGCCCCATTCCGAGATCGACGCCGCAGTGACTGCAATGTTCACGCTCCTCGACGGCGTTGATATTCCGGAGACTCTGATCAGCCAGTACCTTCAGGCAAGCTACGCTGGGGTGCGCGCAGGCAAGGTCAAGCCACGGGCGCAAGATCTGACTATCGCCGCAATCGATCACGTGCTGGATGACTACTTCGAGGCCTGCCGCGCCTAGCCAGTGCGACGGTTGCGCGACGGGCAGACATCTGCTTGAAGTGTTCCTATAGTTTAAATCGATTAAGCATGAACGAGGGTGGGACCGGCTTTGACAAGCAAACCGATCAGGACCATGGAGGATTTCTCCGAATATGTCGGGTTGTCCCGCCCGACGGTATCCAAATATTTCAACGATCCAAGCTCGGTCCGCATCAAGACCCGCAACATCATCGAAGCGGCGTTGAAGGAAAGCGGGTTTCGCCCGAACATCTTCGCTGTCAATCTGAACCGTCGCCGCAGCAACATCATCGGGATCATCATCCCGGACTCAACCGATCCCTTCTACATGGCTTTGACGCGGCGCGTGGAATTTATCGCAAATGCCAGCGGCTTTCTGGCCTTCATTCTCTCCTCTGACGGCAACCCGGAGCTGGAAGCTCGGGCAATTGAGACGTTGAAGTCGATGAACGTGGCCGGTGCCATCATTGCGCCACTTGGTGTTCAGTCTCATCAGGAAACACTGCTGACCCTTGCAGCCGCGATCCCACTGGTTTTCGTCGACTCTCCACTTGATGACATTTCGCCCTTTGTCGGCACCAACAACCGCAAGAGCTTTCAGCTTATCGTCGACTATCTTTGTCGGTCCGGGGAGCCCCCATGCTACCTCGGAATGCCGCCAGTCAACACCAATGCCCGAACTCGTGCAGCGGCCTACGTGGAAGCGATGCGCGAGTTGCAGATGGAGCCCGTCGTCCTGCCCCTTTCCGAGAAGGCGGATTGGGACTTCGAGCGCATCGGTTTTGAGGAGGCGCTACGCTGGATTGACGGGGGCGGTTTTCCAACCAAGACCGTGCTTTGCGCAAACGATCGCATCGCCTTTGGCGCTATAGCCGCTGCCTATCAGCGCGGACTGAAGGTCGGCCGAACGGCAGACAGCGATCTCAGAATCGCCGGCCACGACGATCATCCCCTTTCACGCTATGCGTGTCCACCGATCACGACCGTCGCCCAGAATTTTAACGAGATCGGCAGACTGGCAACGAAGCTTTTGTTCGAGATGATTGACCTCGACGGCGAAGTCGCAGCCACCTCTGACAAAGAGCGGGTACTCCTCAATGCGGATCTCATCTTGCGGAGCTCCGCCTAACGCCTCGGCCCCGTTCAGCTGCGAGCGTCCGATAGGACTGTCCCAGTTTTCTGTCCGATTGAGCTCAAATGATCACACGGCGCGACCATCACCCCTGTCGATGTCCGGCAAATACGCAACAACAATCGATCGAAATGTGAAGATAGCGTCACCGATCAGGATGCAGCTATTCCCTTTTGGTGTCCGCGATACCAACGGCAGAGCGCCGTCTAGTTTGAGTGCAAGCGCTTTTCCGTTCTGGCGTCGAATAGATGGATCTTGTCCAGGTCTGGTGCCAGCAGCAGTGAATCGCCCGGACGGACGTCAAGTCGATCCCTTACCGATACGATGACATTGTCGGAACCGAGCTTGGCCGTGAGCTGCGTTTCGGCCCCTGTGGGTTCAGTCAGGATAACCTTTGCAGCGGAACCGGCACCGATCGAGAGGTGCTCGGGCCGAACCCCGTAAATGATGTCGGATCCAGGCTTCACACTGATATTTTCGGGCAAAGGCAGCCTCGCACCACCACGAGCGATGAACTCAAGCGGACCCGATGAATTAACTTTGCCGTGAATAAAATTCATCCCCGGGGAGCCGATAAATCCGGCTACGAACAAGTTTGCGGGGCAGTCGTAAAGATCGAGTGGCGAGCCAATCTGTTCAACAGATCCGTCGCGCATGACCACAATCCGGTCGGCCATGGTCATGGCTTCAATCTGATCGTGGGTCACGTAAATAGTCGTTGTCTTTAGCCGCTGATGCAGTTGCTTGATTTCGGAGCGCATCTGCACGCGCAGCTTCGCGTCCAAGTTCGACAACGGCTCATCAAACAGAAAGACTTGCGGGTTTCTCACGATCGCGCGGCCCATCGCTACACGCTGCCGCTGTCCACCCGAGAGATTTCGAGGGTATCTTTCCAGAAGTGACTCGAGACCAAGTATTTGTGCCGCTTCCCGAACACGTCTCCTTGTTTCTTCCTTCGGGGCCTTCGCAAGCCTGAGCGAAAACCCCATGTTGGCTTCAACGGTCAAGTGCGGGTAAAGCGCATAGGATTGGAACACCATTGCGATATCGCGCTCTTTCGGTGCGACATTGTTCACGATCTTGCTGCCTATGGAGATCCTACCGCCCGAGATCTCTTCAAGCCCTGCAATCATTCGCAGGAGGGTTGATTTGCCGCAGCCGGACGGACCGACAAGAATAACGAACTCGCCATCCTGGATATCAATATCCACCCCGTGCAGCACTTCAAAATGACCATAGCTCTTTCGGGCATTCGCGACTGTTACTGACGCCATCATGTTCTCCGGCAGTTATCTCTGTTCGATAGTCGTCTCGTTCGAGGGTCGGTACTGATCGTTACCTGCTCGTTGCCATTGAGTAAGGGGCAAGCGCTGCATCGATCGCTGCCAGGCACAAATCGCGAGCGCTCGCACCGATCCGCTCTGAAACGACATCGGAGTAGACCCGGCCGAGGTATTGGCTGATCAAGGTCTGCGGGATATCGCCGTGAAAACGGCTGAACAACTCGTCTACCGCGGCGCTCGCTCGCGGATCTGGCCAGTAATAGCGGATTCGATCGCTGTAACTGAAGTGACGTTGAAGCTTTATTTCTTCGGCGGTTCCACCGTAGTGCCCCGCCCAATTCAAAGGCCGATCCAACATGATGGATTCCATGGATTCGACCAGTGTCGTTTCGCGGTCTCCGCAAGTAATAGAGGCAATGGCATCGAGGCCATACAACGCCTCCCGAAGGGCAAAGGTGAGACCAGGCCCAACCTTGAGGATAGCAAACCCGCCGTCAACAAGGGCAGCCAGGCCCTCGGTTGTCTGGTAGTCGGTGGAATGTGCTTCGAACAGCAACCCGGGCATTTCATCCAGGGCCGAAATCAGGCTCTTTGCTCGTTCGGGTTTGTAGAGCACAACATTTGAATTGCCGAATTCGACACCGGGTTGGACCACGATGCCGATAACGCGAGCGATCGCCGTAGCTATTCCTGCTTGCGCAAAGGACTCCTGATGGACCTTCAAAGTCTTAAGAGCGGCGTCACAACGTGTGATGTCGATGTCCGCGATTTCATGGGTTGCTCCACCGGGTGGTGGTACCTCAGTTCCGATGATGTAAACCGGCGGACGACGATTTGAACGAAGAGCAGCTTCCTCGGCTGCCTTGGCCAGCCGCGCGGCGCGTGCAGCTGTTAACTCGTCGTGAAGAGCGATTGGTTCACCCGCGCAACCCATCGATGTGTCTAGATGAATCTTCTCAAACCCGGCCTCTACATAAGCGACGACCATCGCCTCGGCGCGCGCCATGGCTTCTTCGGCCGCCAGGAATTTCCAGGGGTTTGGGCCGAGATGATCGCCGCCAAGGATGATCCGTTCAGTCGGGAAATCCAGTTCCGTAGCGATGCCCTCGATAAATCGACGAAAGCCCGCCGGTGTCATTCCGGTATAGCCGCCCTCCTGGTTTACCTGATTGCACGTGGCTTCTATGAGAACTGGTTGCTCTTCGGTCCCGGCGCGCCGAAGCGCGGCCTCGATGACAAGTGGATGCGCCGAGCAAACCGAAGTGATGCCGCGGGGAATAGGAAGCGATCTTGCTCCGAAGAGCTTTCCAAGTGCGGTCTGCCGGTTTTCTTCGATCCGTGTCATGCGAGCTTCACGACTTTGGTCAGGTGTCTGGGAGAAACGGTATCGATTTGGCGAGCCTGAGCGACACGCTCGCCGAGGATCTGCAACGCTGGAAGAACAAGCAGTCCCGTCAGCGAAAGGTCGACGTCAATGGGCAGCCCAACGTCTCCTGGTCCGCCAATTCCGATGACAGCCGCGCCCTTTTCCCTCAATTCCTCGACCAGCTTCACCTCAGCCTCCTTCTGGTCTGAGCTGTAAAGCATGACCACCGCGGTCTTTTCGTCGACGAGACTGATTGGGCCATGGCGATACTCCAGCGGATGAAACGCTTGTGTCATCGTCTGGCTCATTTCCATGAGTTTGAGCGCACCTTCCAGAGCGACACCAAACAACGGTCCGCCGCCGAGAAAGACGAAATGCGATCGGTCTGCAATAATTGTCGGAAGGACTGCATCGAGTGCATTGGCGAGCTTGCGGGCGGAAGCGCCAATGGAGCCGGGGATTGGCTGCCCAATTGCCTGCATACCGAGGAGGACCATTAGACTTGCCGAAACCGTCATGACGATCCCCTCCTGCGGATGAGTCTCGGATGTCACCAACCGATCGCAGTTCCTTGCGAGCGAACTTTCAGCCTCTACGGTTATAGCCGTCACGAAGGCGCCAGCTTTGCGGCTTGCCTTTGCGGCTGCGACGGTCTCGGTTGTCTCGCCACTGCGCGATAGCGCGATGACGTGTGTCGCTTGCCAATCCGACCAGAAGGCGGACGGTCGGCTCTGCCATTCCGCGCCGGGCACGGCTATAGCTTTGCGACCTGACATGTTGGCATACGCCGCGAGCGAGAGCGCGAGATTATAAGACGTGCCGCAGCCAACGAACACCAACAACTCGGCACCCTCAACGGATGTGTTGGCGCCAATAGCCTTTTCCCAGTAGGGGAACTGTTCGAATATAACCTTCTCGGTCGTGTTCATGTGGACTCCGATTTATTTGACTGAGCCGGCCAGCAGGCCGCTGACCAGGTAACGATTCAGGAAAATGACGACGAGAGCGGGGATGACGATTGCAATCGATCCGCTTGCTGTGATGAGGCCGTAGTCGATGAAGTTCTTGGTGACGAACTCGGGAATGAGCACCGTCATTGGCTTCGTTGCCTGCGGCGAGAAGATCAGCGGCACCAAATACTGTCCCCACGCGCCAAGGAAGGTCAAAATTGCCGCTGCCGTCAATCCAGGGCCGGCAAGGGGCAGCACGATGTTGAAGAAAATGTAGAGTCGCCCTGCCCCATCGAGTTGGGCTGCTTCTTCAAGCGCAATCGGAAGGGCTTCGAAGACACTGCGAAGGAGCCACAACGACAGGGGCAGAAAGGCAGACACATAGATCAAAGAAACCCCGACATATGTATCAACCAGATGCAGTTTGATCATGATCTGGTAAAGCGGGATCAGAACGGCATAGGCAGGGACCGCCAGGGTCGCAACAACCGCCACAAAGAGAACTTTGCGACCGGGAAACTGTAGTCGTGTGAACGCGTAGGCTCCGAGCGCCGACACCGCCACGCAGAGCAAGGTGGCAGCCACCGACGTCACCACGCTGTTGATCAATGCGGCTCGGAATTGTTTGAAGACCTCGACCCCACCGATCCGGGCAATATTAATACCGAGAAGCCTCGAATAGTGATCGAGGGTGAAGTGCTGTGGAAAGAAGCGGATCGGCCGGGTCGAAAAGTCTTCGGTTGGCGTCACAGAACTCGCAACTGTCCAGTAAATCGGTCCGAGGGACCAGAGCAACAGCGCTGCAACGCCGACCCAAATCATGATGCGGTACTGAATTGTGGGCTTCATCAGTCGAACCGTGTGTTGCGATAGACCCGAAGGACGTAAACGAGGGAGATGAGCAGTGATACAAGCGTGATCACCACAGAAAGTGCCATGCCGTATGAGAAGCGCAGGTTCTGAAAGGTCTCGAGGTAGATCTGGACGAGAATCGGCCTGGTTTCCAGGCTGGCACCGGCGAGTACCCAAGCCTCATCGAAGAGATTGAAGGCGTTAACGGTGGCGTTGGTCATGGCAACGGCGATTGCGCTTCGAACAAGCGGAAGCGTGACCAATCCAAACATTTGTAAGCGAGTGGCCCCGTCGATGCGCGCAGCTTCGTAAAGATGAGCGGGTATGCTCTGCATCGCGGCAAGAACAATCACGACCGTCAATGGCATCATGCGCCACACGTGAACGACGGTCACGGCGATGATGGCACTTGTGCGATCGTTGAACCAGACATGATTTTCGAACGGAAGGCCAAGGGCTGACAGAATGCCGTTGAGCAGGCCTGCACCAGGCTGATAGATCCAAAGCCATATTACCGAGTTCACGACACCGGGAAGTGCCCAGGGAAGAATGACGGCCGCTAGCACCCACTGGCGCCCCACCTTCACCTGGTTGATCAGCGCTGCGGCAAGGACGCCGAAAACAGTTTCCGCCGCCACCGCGAGGACGACGTACATGAGCGTGTTGGCCCACGTCGTTCCGAGCTGCGCGTCTGACAACATCCGCGTGTAGTTCTCCAACCCCACGAACGGAGTTCCGGCTTGCATGGGGTTGACCCTGTGCAGGCTATCCCACACGGTGCGACCCATCGGGTAGAAAACCAGCGCGGCCATCGTGATTGCAATCGGAGCCACCAGTAACAGGCCGAGTGTGGTGTCGGCGTTAAAGCCGACCCCACGCTTGCTGGTCACATCTTGCGATGCAAAAGCGGTCATTGCGCCATGGCCTGCTTGGCGGCATCGGCGATCGCCGCCACCGCTTGATCGACAGTCATCTGGCCCTTTGCTGCGCTATTGATCGCGGTATTTACGCCGCTGGAGAACTGCGGGTACCATGGAGGCGTTCCCTGCGGGAACAGCGGCTCAACTGTCTTGGATTGCGCAACAAGTGCAGCTCCGCTGTTCAGCTTTCCAGCATCGTTAAGTTCCGACAGGGCCGAAGTGCGTGTTGGCAGAAACCCATTCACGACATTCTTCTTTTGGAAGTCCTTGCTGGTAAACCACTTTACGAAGGCGATGGCGGCATCCTTGTTGGCAGAGACGTTGGGTATGGCAAGCGCCTCCGGCAGACCGAAACTGCGTGTCTCACCACTTGCAGTGGGTACCAGAATTGCTTCTACCTGACCGGCAACCTTCGACTGCTTCGGATCATTCATTTGCCCGAGACGACCGGGCTCGCCGGAAATCATGATACTGGTGAGACCCTGCGAGAACATGCTTTCGTTGATCTGGCTGTCTTTCAGACCGGTCGACGCCGGATCAACCAGCCCTTCCTTCAGAAGCATCAATTCGAAGGCAAGCGCCTTGTAGCCAGCCGAATCCGGCTTCGTGAAAAGTGGAGTGAAATCCTTGTCGAAGAGTTCGCCACCAAAGGCCTTCGTCAACAGGTACCAGCTCGTCGAGGCGCCCTCCGTCGCGGAGACGGGAAGGCCGATTGGATATTCGGAGATGCCCTTCTCCTTGATTTTCCGGGCGACCGAAACCAATGCGTCAAGCGTCTTCGGCATTTCCGTAATGCCCGCATCGGCGAAGTGCTTCTTGTTGACAAGCATGACGCGGAAGTCGTTGGTATAAGGAACGCCAAGAAGGTTTCCGTCGACCGTGAAGATTTTTGCGACGCCGATATCCTTCACGGTATCTGCATCAATCACGTCGTTCAGAGGCAGGAACCAGCCAGCAGCGCTGAACTGCCCCGTCCACGACCAGTCGAATTCCGTCACGTCAGCAGGCGCAGTACCCGCCACCAAAGCAGTGACAAGCTTCGGTCGAATGTCGTCCCACGAAAGTGTCTGGAGATCGACATGGATTCCGGTTTCAGCCTCGAAGTCTGCCGCGATGTTCGGGCCCTGCGGAGAGGGCATCAAAACCGTAATCGACTGGCCGGCGAGTGGCTTGGCGTCATCGGCATGAGCTGGCGTTACGATCGCCAGGGCTGCCGAGGCGAGTAATGGCAAGATAAACTTATGCATGTTCCCATCCTTCATTGTTCTTAATGCTCAGTTTATTCGCAGACGTGCCAACGCTGTCGGCGGTGGCAGCGACTTGCCCGAACCAGCTCTCATCGGGGAACCAGTCGAGAAGTTGGGCGGCGGCAAGTAGCGCACCACCAATGGGAGGAAGCTTCGAGGGGACCGGGGACTTTCCTATTCGCCGCGCCAGAGATTCCAAGAGCAGGGCACTATTGAAACTGCCTCCGGCATAGGTCCACGATGCGTCGTTGTCACAATGTCCAGAGATTGCACTGTGATGCCTGGCGAGCTCGTCAGCGGCCCGTTCGATCAGCCCGATCGCCACCTCGTCGCCACAACGAGCAGCCCTATCCACCAATGTTGAAATCGATGCGATACCTGCTCTTCGATTGGGTAGCAGGGTGACCCAGTCACCCAGCGCATTCATCGGATCGTCCGCTTCGATCTGCAATTCATCGAATAGAATCTTGGAAAGTGCTGTCGGGGGAGCGCGACCATCCAGGCTCTTGCTGATTACACTCAGCGCGCTCCTGCCAATCCAGTAACTGCTACCTTCGTCTCCGATTTGATCGCCCCATCCGCCGATCCGTGCAGATTGGCCAGAGGCGTTGCGCGCCCAAGCCATTGACCCCGTTCCCGAGAGGATAAGGATACCGGGCTTTCCGGCGAACGCACCAAGGTGGGCAGCATCGACATCGTTGAGGATGTGTCGGCGCGCGTTGGGAAACAGGCGCTCAATGGCCTGCTGCTGCAGTTCCGACAGGCGAGCAACTTCCCCGAACGCAGGCAGGGCCGCGGCCACTGCGGCCACGTTTTGGTGATTGAGGAACGGGCCAAGTTGCTCTTCCAGTTCCCGCAGCCAATTTGGATTATCCATCGGGTTAACGCCGCGACCGCGAGACGACTGCACGATACGTCCGGACCTGTCAGCTAACGCGACCAGGACCTTGCTGCCCCCGCCATCGATTCCCAGGACAAACTCGTCACTCATTCCTTCCCCCCAACTCCGCGATCGTGGTCGCGACGCCGAGCTTAGCGAGGTCGTCTCGCCAATGAACCGCTAGTCCGGAGTCAGTGATAACCTGTGCGACATTCAGCGGCGCGACCTTGTAGGTGGCCATTGTCCCGAACTTTGAGGAATCGGCGAGGACGAAGCGATTTGCCGATCTGGCGAGCATGTGGCGGTTCAAACTCGCCTCGGCGCTATCAACGCTGTAGATCGCGCCATCAGGACTAATGGCGCTGACACCAAGGAAGAGCTGATCGAACCATATGCCGTCCAGCATCGCCTCGGCCTGGGGGCCCACGAGCGAAGCGTTTTCACTCCTCAACTGGCCACCAAGCAAGACCACTTCGAGGTTCGGGATATTCAGGAACTCCTGGGCGACGGTCAGGCCGTTGGTGAAGATCCTCAATGGCAGCGGGTTAATGCGGATCAGGCGAGCAAGCTGAAGGACGGTAGTGCCCGCATCGAGGAAGATTGCGGATCGCGGATGAAGCAATTCATAGGCGGCCGTCGCGATGACCCGCTTGGCCGAAAGGTGCTGCTTTTCCCGCTCCTGAAATGCAATCTCTACCGACGATCCCTCGGCAATGCGGGCCCCCCCATGCACCCTGTCAATCGCACCTTCTTCCTCAAGGATCTGGAGGTCCCGCCGAACGGTCGCAAGCGATGAACCGGTTGCATCAGCCAGCGCCTGGATCGTCGAAAATCCGTTCGCATACAAATGGCTGCGAATAGCATCCAGACGATCGACCTTAACCCCGATTGGTTGGCTCATTCACATCTCCCAGGATACAATATCAATCACCCTCCCACCGCAATTAATCAGAGTCAATCACAATTTTGATCGTTTCTGATGTTTTTGCGATGAAAAGCAGAGCAGCGGGAACTGCGCACGGTCAGCCGCTGAGCGGGAATCCCATTCAGTGATATGTCGGCAGGAGGTCTCCGTGTGCCTCGATCAAGTCGTTGACAAGACTCCAGATCTGATCGGGAGAGAGTTCCGCGGAGGTGTGGGGATCAAGCAGGGCCGCCTGGTAGATGCGATCTCGATTTTTTGTCAGCGCGGCTTCAACGGTGAGCTTTTGAACGGAAACGCTCAGGCTCATGACGGCCGCAAGCTGCGAGGGTATCCGCCCTATCCTGATCGGCTGAATTCCATTGCGATCCACATGGCAAGGCACTTCGACAATGCACTCGTTCGGCAGGTTCTCTATCAGTCCGTTGTTTGGAACGTTTCCATATATCAGGGCTGGACTGCCTGTTGTCACCGCGTGAATGATCCCTGCGGCATACTCATTGCTCCGGCAAACCTCGATCGGCTTGTCGCCTTCAAGGTCCCTGCGCAGTGCGTGCCAATCAGCTATTTGGACTTCACAACGACGGATGTATTCGTCGAGGGGGATGTTGAGTTGATCAACCAGATCGCCCCTTCCTTCCTTGATGTACCAGGATGTGTATTCGGAAAAATGCTCGCTCGACTCTGTTACGAAGTGACCGAGCCGTTTGAGCACGTCGAAGCGAACGCGGTCATCCGCCGGAACACGCCCCTCAGCTGCCAGGGATTTGAGACGCGGGTATAAGTCTTCTCGGCGCCCATCTTGATGAACCTTCTCGTAGCGCAGGAAGAACGCGACATGATTTATCCCGGCCGAAACGTAGTTTACGTCTGCGACATCTTCACCGAGGCATTTCGCCAGGTGTCCGGCGGTGTGCTGGACGCTATGGCACAAACCCACACTTCGGATTTCCGGGGCTAGTTCCTTGATCGCCCAGCAATTGATGGCCATGGGATTTACGTATTGCATCAAGATTGCCTGCGGGCAGACCTCTTGCATGTCACTGCAAATTGCTTCCAGCACGGGTATAGTGCGTAGCCCCCGGAAGATGCCACCAACTCCAAGTGTGTCGGCGATCGTCTGCCTTAGTCCATATTTTTTTGGAATTTCGAAATCGGCAACCGTGGCTGGCCTGTAGCCGCCAACCTGCATCATCAGGATCACGAAGTCCGATCCGCTCAGCGCCGCTCGCCGGTCTAGCGTCGCCTCCACTTTGACCCCGACGAGTTTGAGGGCGTCGCAAATACGGCGCGCAACAATTTCCGATGTCTTTAAACGTTCTGGATCGATGTCGAACAGGCTGATCGTGAAGTTGCAGCCTTGCGATGAAAGCACGTCTCCAAGGATATTCTGAGCAAAAACGGTGCTGCCGGCACCGACGAGGCAGATCTTCGGCATTGCAATCTCCTTTCAGATCATGCTTCGTAATGCGCTTTAAAATTAGTGATTTCCTCCTCCGAAATACCAATTTACTCCGAGAATCGAGCGCGAAAGACGTTATGAAACGCAGAGGTGAGCGCGGGGAATGGACAGGATCCAGAGGCGCCTTTTTGGTGGAGCGTCATACCGCGGACGCTATGGCCTCCGCTCACTGGCACGACCACTTGGAAATTAATCTGCTATTGGAAGGGCAAATGACCTACCTTTTCAATGGGCGACAGGAAGTGGTTGAGGCCGGCAGAATGGTTCTCTTCTGGGCCGCTATTCCGCACCAGACGATATTGGTCAGCGATAACGCGCCGCTTGTTTGCGCTTATCTTCCGCTCGTTGATTTTCTGGCTCTGCCAATAGACAAGGACGCCAGACGATTGATCATGCAGGGGAGATTTCTCGCAGATCAGCTATCGGATGGGTCAGATGCGATCGCCTTTCCGCGGTGGGAACGTGAATGGCAAAATGCTGATGCTGTTCGGCAAAGATTGATTGTGGACGAGGTGAAAGTCCGAATTCGGCGATTGATATTGGATAATACGGACGCGGCGACTTCGACCCGACATACTGTCGGCACTACCACGAAGGGACACGCGGTCCGGCACGTTGAGATACTGAGCGACCTGATCAATTCGCAGTTTTCAAATGCAGTCAGTGTGCCGGACCTCACGAAGATCGCGGGTATGCATGAGACCACCGCCAACCGGGCGTTTCGGGATGTTCTCGGGATGTCCGTCAACGAATATCTGACCCGTTACCGCATCGCCCGGGCGATGCAACTTCTCACTGATACGGACCGGTCAGTTCTGCAAATTGCGTTTGATTGCGGATTCGGCTCGAGCAGCCGGTTTTACGAAACCTTCAAAGAGCGCACTGGGACGACCCCCCGTCAGTTCCGAATATCGATGACCCCGATAAGTCCCTCTGATCGCTTGAGCAATGTCCGGGCGCGATCCTTCTGACCGCTGGGAGCTCAGGGATCTTCCAGACGAATTCTGTGGCCGTGGGCCCGACGGGGTCACACTCTTCCAAATCGCACGAGCCTTCGCCCGCATGCGAAAGATAGGATAGTGAAATTCACAATGCCAGCGGACAGGTCAGGCCGCGCATCAGCGAGCGCGCCGACACCGGATTGGCAGGCCCGGCGAAGGACATCTGCAGATAGGCGCGCGCTCCCTTGGCGCGCACATCGATCAGGAACCGCCGGCCGGCGTCGCGGGGTCGCAACCGTGATCCGTCCAGGAACCGCAGGAGGCCCCATGGTCCGGCTTCGCCCTTCTTGTCGACTGCAATGCCGTTATCGAAGGATATCTCAAATCCGCGCGCTGGTGACGCTCCTGGCCATTTCAAGGTCACTGCCTCCCCCGAAGTGACCACCGGAGCATGAGCGCCGCCGATTGAGACGGTCGCAGCTCCTCGTTGGGCGAGCGCCTCCAGCACGATCGGGACATTGGGCGGTGTTCCCTGTTGGAACAGAGCCTGCCCAAGGGCCACTGCCCGCTGCAAGAATGCTGCGCTTTCCGGTGTATAGCCGGAAAGCCGCGCCTCCGGTCTCCAACGCCACGGTGTCGTCGACGTGTCCATCAAATGTGCCAGTTGCGCCCGAAAATACTTTTCGATCGTGCCCTCCGGCGCGAAGATCCGTGCGACCTCGGCCATGTCCGCGTCAGGGCCATCGAAGAACGGATAATGGCCATTCACGGCGGCCCGGCAGGCGGCTGAAATCTGCGAACCCCAAGATGACTGGGACTGAGACTGGGGCTGAGACTGGGGCTGGGGCTGGGGCCGGGGATGGGGGTTGCGGCACCTCCTTTGCAACATGATCCGTTGCAACGTCCGGCGCCTGATCCAACGTAGGTTCGGCGGCCCTCGGGGCAGCCGTCTGGGAAATCACATCCTCGACGATTTGCACGACCAGAAGAGGTGCTTGCTGCAAGGCAACGATGGAGTTCGCACGCTCCTGTGCGTCCATGAGGGATTTCTTGCCAATCTGTGTATCTGCATCGAGAACAGCAAGAGCGACGTTCAACGATACGAAAAGTTGCGAGATTTCCGACATCCGCCCCTGCTCGACGAACTGGATCGCCGGCCCCAACGCCGCCGCGATCCGAAGCTGATTGGCGTGGCTTCGGCCACGATCCGTCCCGCCCGACTGACGCCAGGCCTCACGGATAAGTGCTGAGAGCGGCGAGTTGCGTGCGCTTAGCGCACCGCTGATCACGACCGCCGTTGGCTGGTCGGTGAACGGCCTGACGCGTAGCTCGCCCAGATACTCCGTCCATACGTCAAGCGTACGCTTTTGAAGCAGATCCATCACCGCGTCTTCGGTCGTCGTGCCATTGGAGGCAATAAGCGTAGCGGCCTCGGACCTTGCCCTGCGGATCGCCTCGCTTGCACCGTCCGACCGCGCGTAGCTCCATCCAGCCTCCGTGTAGAGGCCGGCGATACCGCGCCCGATCGGTACGCCTGACCGGTGGATCAGGATCGTCTCGAGACCTGGCACTGCCTGGGAAAGAGACCAGGCAGGAAGTGCTGCGGCCTTTTCGGCACGGGTCAGTTCAAGCAATGCACGCTCGCTTGCCGAGCCTTCAGCAGCGAACTGCCGTGCCTGGGCGACCGTTTCGGGATCCGGAGATGGAAGTCTCGGCTGTGGCCCGGACATGGCGGCGACATGCTCGGCCAGCAAGGCAAGTTCGGGAAAGGCCTCGGCTCGGTCGGCAACCCAACCGGCAAGAAACCGAGGCTGCCAGTCAGAAGTGCCCTTCAGGATCGACCAGGCGCGCAGGGAATCGTAGAGTGCATTGGCCTCGCCTTCGGTGGCAAGCGCAACACCGAGTGCCTCGGCGAGTGGCTCGGCAACAAGGGATTCGGCCGCCTCGCCATAGCGACGACGTGCAGCCGCTGCCGGGTCGAGCATCTCGATATGATGAATCAGGCCAAGCGGAGACTGGCCCGCGTCCTGCTCGACAAGCTGGACTGCCGCCAGGAACGCATCGAGCTGGGCCGCCCGCGCAGCCGGCGTAGCGGCCTTGCCAGCTTCTACAACGCTTCCAACGGCTGGCAATTGCGCCAACAACCGCTCGCGAAACCGCCATTCCGCCCATCCAGCCCAGCCGACGAGCATCGCGAAAAAAAGGACAATCGCAAGAAAGACGAGTCCACGGTCTGCCCGCGTTCTATGCTGCTCCGCCTTCGACTGCGCGGCTTGCACTGCCTCATTGCAATGCCCGAGAAAGCGGGCCAGATCGCGCCGCGCCAAGCCTCCTTTCGCGGCCTGGGCAGCGCGTTCTGCGAGCCCATCGGCGCCAATCATGTGGCCAATTGGAAGGGCGGCTGCAAGAGCACGTTCCCATCGCTTGGCCGGCAGCGCCGGATTGCTGCGAGCCCGCACGTCAAGCAGCGCGACGAGCGCGTCGCGCGCATCCAGGAGCCAGTCAGGGGGAACGTTCCTGCGGCGTCCTTCTTTCTCGAACTCGGCCACAAGGAGGCGGGCAGTCGCTGCCAGCTCCTGCGGATCGGGCCGCTTCTCGCTTTCGGCGCGCTTGGCGAGGCTCAGCAGCGGCTCCGCCAATGCGGGAAGCATGTCCGCTCCCGTGAAATCCCGACCCGGCGGTTGGCCATGGTCGCTCACAGCTTGCCCTCCGCAGCCCATTTGCGCAGCAGCGCCTCGCCGACTTCAAAGTGCATGGAATCTTCGCGACTATAGCCGGCACCCCAGTACCAGCCGGCATCGTTGAAAAACTCCGCAAGCACAACAAGTCCGAACTGCGTGTTGTCATCGCCCATCCGGTCGAGGTTCTTCTTGAGTGTCAGGTCGACGGCCGCGCCCCAGGCGTGCGAGGAGACAGATTTCGTGGAGCCGCGCACATAACGCGCGCAAAGCGCACCGGCCGTTCCGATCGCGGCGTAGATGTCTGGCTCTTCCTTTCGCAGACGCTCCATGATCTGCCCCAAGGAATCGAGCGCAGGCCTGATCATCGTCAGGCGGAAATGCCCTATGTCTCGGCTTTCCAGGGTTCTCAGTAATTTTGGGTTGGTGACCGGCTGGCAGCTTGTGGAATAGACACTTCGTGGCTCGCCAAGGACCTCGCGTAACACTGCCGGGGTCGGGCGTATGACACGCTCGTTGAAGCGCTTCTTCGCCAATTGCATGGGCTCCGTCATATTTTCGGTTTCTTCCGGCGGCGCAATGCCACCGAACTGATCGATCGAAAACGACTGCGGGCTCACAGGTTCGCCGGGCGGCGGCGAAACCGCAGAGCTTTGCGGGACGGGTTCGGGACGAGGCGCCTCTGCCAGTTCCTTCACCTTTCCTTCTAGATCGGTCACCCTTCGCTTAAATGAGTTCAGTTCAGCGCGCAGGTCCTGGATTTCCGCGTCCTGTTTGGCAAGCTGTTGCGTTGCCCGATCAATCCTTCCTTCATTCGGATCAAGCTCGGTATTTCGCAGCAAGTCTCCAACCAACGCGAACGCGACCGCCGCAAGAATGATGCTCATTCCAATGACGACGGCTGCAATCGGATCTAGTGGCCTCAAGGCGCTGCAGCTCCGTCAATCCGAACGACCACCACAGAGACGTTGTCCGGAGCGCCATTATGGAGAGCGGCGGCTATCAGTCGCTGGCAGGCGACGTCGGGGTTTGGCGCGCTCAACTGTGCGATGATCTCTGGCTCGGCAACACAGTCAGTCAATCCGTCGGAACAAAGAAGCAAATAATCCCCCGGCTTGAGGGGGACTTCGACAGAGTCGACATCGAGCCGTTCGGCGGCACCGATCGCGCGGGTAACAACGTGCGCTTGCGGATGCTGCCAGACAGCGTCAGGCGTCAAACGTCCATCATCGACAAGTTCCTGCACGACCGAATGATCGCGCGTGAGCTGCAACAAATCCCCTGCCCGCAAACGGTAGGCCCGGCTATCGCCCACCCACGCGATCGTCGCTGTTCCACCATCAATGAGTGCGACCACCACTGTTGCGCCCATCTGCGCAACATTGGCCGACGCCGCCCAACGACGGATGGCGGCATTGGCTGATTGCAGTGCAGCGACGAGATGAGCGCCGGAAATGGGTGCATGCGGAAGGAGGGCGAGCTGTTCGATGACCAGGTCTGCCGCGACATCCCCGTGGCCGTATCCGCCCATCCCGTCTGTTACCGCCCAAAGTGCGCCTGAGGGGTCAATGAGAATAGCGTCTTCGTTGTTTGTGCGCACATGCCCGGTATGGCTCAGTCCCGCTCCTTGCGGCCTGGACGGCCAGCGCGTCGAAGGATTGTCCCGAGAATCCGGGGTCATGATCGGATAACCCCATTGATCGATCCGTCGTGAGCGCAACTGCCGGATCGGTTGCAGCCACAATGATCCTATAGTATTTTCAAGGGGGGCGAAACCTTTTTGCCAAGGAGCCTGAGATGAAGCGCCTGATGACCACAAAGCTGACGGTGTTTCTCGCTCTGTTCTTCGTGACACAAGGTGGTTTGGGTGCACAGGAACTGAACGATTCCGCGCTCAAGGAACGATTCCAGCGACAGATCGACTTGTTCAAGGCGGCACGCCTCGGAGCGACGCGCGGCCTGGTTCTTAACAACGGCAACGCAGCGCCCAACGCCCAAGCCGTCCCGGTGACAATTGCAACGCCCGAGACTGAACCGGCCAAGACCGCTCCAGCGCCCTCTTCCCATGCAACCGTTGAGTCCCAAGGCACCCAGACTGCTCCAGCGGCCCCCAATACAGCTCAGCCATCTGCCCCGAAGCCGACGGCGACGTCGTCAGCAACGGCAGTGTCCGCGGCCGCAGCGACGACAGACCCACAGACATACTGGAAGCTCCCGCCTGATGACCAGATCAACGTCCGGGTGAATTTTGCATTTGACTCTGCGGCGATCGCTTCGGAGCAAAGACCAATGCTGAGGCAGCTTTGCGAAGTCGTAAAGGACATGGACATCAAACTCGTCCGTATCATCGGTCACACGGATTCTGTCGGTGGCGCGA
>Ga0207426_1001042_pt1 | contig 26389 bp, 29 predicted proteins | sample AraplaMF_Cvi_mMS_FD_184265 | JGI IMG/M metagenome (GOLD analysis project Ga0207426, IMG submission 184265) | Arabidopsis root microbial communities from the University of North Carolina, USA - plate scrape MF_Cvi_mMS (SPAdes) (version 2) | ecosystem: Host-associated > Plants > Roots > Endosphere... | reverse complement strand
CTGCGGTGTCTCGGTTACCTGGACAGTGAGAGTACCATAGCTGACGGCAACCGGCGACACGCGCACGTCCGCGCCGATGACGATCGTTCCCGTTCGCTCGTTCACCACGACCTTGGCCGGCGTGTCAGTCTCGACGATAAGATTCTCCAGATCGGCCATCAGGCGCGTCAGATCCGCCGTTCTCGGCTTCTGGACGATGACCTCCTGCGCGTCCTTGGCTTCTGCTACCGGGCCGCCGAAGCGAGTGGAAGCATAGCCATTGACGACATCGGCAATGCGGATCGCCGTCGAGAAGTCCGGGTTGCGCAGTTGCAGGACGAGATTGACGGAATCCTTGAAGCGCGAGGGCAGTTCACGTTCGATGATGGCGCCGCCCGGCACCCGTCCAGCGGTCGTCACACCCTCGGTTACCGTCGCGGCCTGGCCCTGGGCGGTGAAACCCGAGACCACGACCGAGCCCTGCGCGACAGCGTAAATCTGGCCGTCGGCGCCCGACAGCGACGTCATGATCAGTGTGCCGCCGCGCAGCGAAGTCGCGTCGCCAAGCGAACTGACGTTCACGTCGATGCGGCTGCCGGGACTGGCATAGGGTGGCAGATTTGCTGTCACCATGACAGCTGCGGTGTTCTTCGCGTTGGACTGGGTGCCCTGCGTGGAGATGCCGAGGTTCTGCAGCATGGCGCGCATCGACTGCTCGGTAAACGGGGAAGCGCGGAAACCGTCGCCGGTGCCCTGAAGACCGACGACCAGACCGTAGCCAATCAGCTGGTTGTCGCGTCCGGCCTGCAGGGAGGCAATGTCCTTGATGCGCGAGTTCATCGCCGCAGCGGGCGTGACGGCCAGGACATTCGGAGACAGAAACGCGAGGGCTACGAACAGGCGAAAAAACATCTTCATTTTGCGGCCACGTGTATGGTGCCGTCTGCGAGCACGGTGCCGCTGACAATCACGCCGGAATCCATGTTGCGAACGCGGATGAGCTGCCCCGTCATACCATCCTCGAGCGGCGAGCCGGCCGCCGAGATCGTCATCGCGCCGAGCGTGAAGATAAGACGGGTCGAGGAGCCGCGCGTCACGGTATAGGGCTCTCGCAGCGCCGAGACGGAGATCGTGCGCCCCGGCAGGAGCGTGCGCTTCGAAATCATCCCTTCGACCTGGCGGATCGACTTTGCATAGTCGCCCTTGAGGTTGGGGTTGGTCACTTCCACTTCCTGGAGCTGGGCGCCGGAAACGGTTTCGCCGGGGTAGATGGTCGTCGTCGGAACGACGGCATATCCCATGCCGGCAGCGGCTGCTGCCTGCGGCATGGCAAATGCGGTGATCGCAACGGCGGCGGCTGCCGCCCATCCGAGGATACCTTTGACCCGGCAAAACATCATGTTTCGGCCCTTCCCGATTACTTCAGGTTCTTGCTGACGATGGAGGCCATTTCGTCGGCGGTGGTGATGACCTTGGAGTTCATTTCATAGGCGCGCTGCGCCGATATCAGTTCGGTGATTTCCTTCACCGGGTCGACGTTCGACGATTCGAGGTAGCCCTGCTTCATGTAGCCGAAGCCTTCTTCGTCGGGCGTGCCGACCACGGGATCGCCCGACGCAGGTGTCTGCTGAAAGAGGTTGTCGCCGAGAGGCTGAAGGCCGGCCTCGTTGACGAAGTCGGCGATCTGCAGCTGGCCGAGCACGGTCGGATCGGTGTCGCCCGGCAGCTTCGCCGAAACTTCGCCCGAGCGGCTGATGGTCACTTGCGTCGAACCCTGCGGGATCGTGATATTAGGCGCTACCAGGTAACCGTCGGTGGTGACGATCTGGCCAGTCTCGTTTTTATTGAACGCGCCAGCGCGCGTGTAGAGCGTCGTGCCATCGGGCGCCTGGATCTGGAAGAAGCCGCGACCAATAAGCGCTACGTCGAGGTCGTTGCCGGTCTGCGAAAGCTCGCCCTGGATGTGCAGGTTGCGGACGGCGGCCGTCTGGACGCCGAGACCGATGTTCGCACCTTCAGGTACGATCGCCTGGTTCGCGCGGTTCGAAACGCCCTTGGCGCGCTCGGTCTGATACAACAGGTCCGTGAATTCAGCGCGAGCGCGCTTGAAGCCGGTCGTGTTGATGTTCGCGATGTTGTTGGCGATGACTTCAAGATTGGTCTGCTGGGCATCCATACCCGTCGCAGCAATGGCAAGCGCTCTCATGGCTTCGTCCTCAAATCAATTACATCTGCATGCGGGTAACGTCGAGAAAGGCCGAAACGACCTTGTCGCGAATGGCGATCGCAGTCTGAAGGGTCTGCTGTGCCTGCATGACGGCATCGACGACTTCACGCGTCGTCGCGGTGCCCTTGATGCCGGCAAAGGACATGCTTTCTGCATTCTTGAGGGTATTGACGGCGCCCGTCGCAACATTGGTGAGAACCGCGCCAAAGCCGCCGTCGTTTGCAGCACTTTCTGCCGCCGATGAAGCTGTGGAGCGGTCCTTCTCGATGGCGGCAAGGCCGCGGGTCATCGACAGGGAGCTGACGCTATTGACGTTGTTGATCATGATTATTGGCTCTTCAGAAGGTCGATTGTCGACGAAATCAGGTCGCGGGATTGCTTGATGGTCTGCAGGTTGGCGTCATACGAACGGTTTGCTTCGCGCATGTCGGCCATCTCGACCAGCATGTTGACGTTCGGGAGCTTGACGATGCCCTTCTCGTCCGCAGCCGGATTGGAGGGGTCGAATTCAGTGATGAACTTCGATTCGTCGACACCGAACTTCTTGACGTTGACGGTCGTGACGCCATTGGCGCGATCGACCGCTTCGCCGAAGGTGATGGTCTTGCGACGGTAGGGATCGGCACCGGGCGTGTCGCCGGTCGAGCGTGCGTTGGCGATGTTTTCGGACACGATGCGAAGGCGCGTCGATTGCGCTTCAAGCCCGGATCCCGCGATTTTGAGTGCTGCTGACAAAGGATCCATGATCTTAGCTCTTCACTGTCATCAGCATCAGTCGATTGAACGAGCTTACGAGCGACGTGTTCAGATCGTACTGACGCTTGATTTCACCGGACTTCGTGAGTTCCTCGGCGAGACCGACCGTGTTGCCGGACTCCTGCACGCCGATCTCCTGGTCAAGGGCCGCGTCCTTGACGTCGATGTCGCTTTTCGTGCCGAGATCGTTGCCGGTCAGGTGCGCAGCATTCGTGCGCGCCATAGTAATGTCCGACCGGTCGAGGGTGGCCTGGAAAGGCGTGATGTCTTTGGCGCGATATTTCGGCGTATTCGCGTTCGCGATGTTGCCGGCCACAACCTCCTGACGGATCGTCAGCCATTCGGCCTGCCGCGACGCCAAGTCGAAAAGTTGAATCGGTTGCATGGGAACTCTCCGTTTTTACTGGGGCGAACCTAGGACGGTAATCTTGCGTCAGACTTACGGAGAATGCGGTCCGACATTCCGTGGCTGCCGGGCGCGCACTCCCATAACGGGACGAAGGCTCCGACCGTATCCGGTGGAGCCTTCGACTGATGCGCTTGAGAGCGGTGCACGCTCAATTATGCTGATAGACATCGCCCTTGGAGGTGATGATGACCCATTTGCCATCACGTTCCTCCAGCGTCGCCAACCGGCTTTCGTCCGGCAGAATGGATCCCACCTGAACGACGTACATGCCTGAGGTATCTTCGATCAAGGCACGGCCGTTTGCCACGTGAAGGAGGCGAAAGCCGGATTTACCGGGGAACGGCTGATCCTCGGCCGGCGGACCCTTATCGTCTTCCTTGCCAATGTTGGAGACCGTCGCGGTCGTCAGCGGATCGACGGGGATCTCGGGCTTCTTGTCGTATCGGTTCTTGTTGGCCATCGCGAGGGGCGAAACGCTGAAGACGTTTCGTGCCGGCCAGTCGGGAAGGTCGCGTGTCCGGTCGCCCTGCGCGACATTGATGCCGAACTTGTCCTCGTTAAAGAAGACGTACCACGGAAAGAAGGCGGACGCCGCCGCCAGGGTAAGGCCGGTAATTGTCAGGGCGCGGTCGAGAAAGACGGTTTTGCGCCGCAGGGGCTTCAGCGGGGCGATCTTCTCATCGTCATCGAAATCTGTCACGTCGCGCCTCTCTACCTGCGGATACTCGGCTGGCCGCCGATGCCGGCCGCGGCTTTCAGGGCGCCGGCCAGATCGGCAAAGGCATCCCTCGAATCGCTATCGCCGGGCGACTGTTTCAAAACATCGTAAATAATCGGTACCTGCCTGACCGCCATATCGAGATCAGGATCGGCGCCCGGGCGATAGCCGCCGATCAGGCGCAGGTCGCGTGTTTCCTCGAAGCGGTGGATGAGCGTCTTCAGGCGAGACACCAGCTTCTCCTGATCCGGGGTCCAGGCCTTGCGCGCCAAACGCGAGATCGAGGCCAGCGGATCGATCGGTGGGTAACGCCCTTCCTCCGCCAGACTACGCTGCAGGACGATGTGGCCGTCCAGAATGCCGCGCGTCGAGTCGGCGATCGGGTCGTTGTGGTTGTCACCATCGACGAGGATGGAAATGATCGCGGTGATCGTTCCGGTCCCCTCCGGTCCGGGTCCGGCACGCTCCAGCAGGCGCGGCAGCTCGGTGAAGACCGAGGCGGGATAGCCACGGGCGATCGGCGGTTCACCCGACGCAGTCGCGACCTCGCGGATCGCGTGGGCAAATCGGGTAACGCTGTCGACGATCAAGAGCACGTTGTCGCCCTGATCGCGGAAATGCTCGGCGATGGTGACCGCTGTCAGCGGCGCCATCTTGCGCAGCATCGGGCTCTCGTCACTCGTCGCGACGACGGCGATCGCCTTCTTCATGTTGTCGCCAAGCGTGTCCTCGATGAATTCGCGCACTTCGCGGCCACGTTCACCCACAAGCGCGATGACGACCTTGTCGAAAGCATCCGCACGGGCCAGCATGGACAGCAGCGTCGACTTACCGACGCCCGAGCCTGCGAAAATGCCGAGGCGCTGGCCGAGGCAGAGCGGCGAGAAAATGTCGATAGCGCGAACGCCCGTCTTGAAGCCTGTCTCCACGCGCTTCCGCGTCATGGACGGCGGCGCCGTGTTCGAAATGGAGCGGCGGCCGAGCCCCTCGACAATGGGACCGAGGCCATCGATCGGCTCGCACAGCGCGTTGATGGTGCGCCCGCACCAGCTGTCCGCCGGAGAGATGCGGAATGCACCCTTGCGGATGACCGTATCATGGATGCCGATCGGCTCGCCCGGCTCGATCGGGCAGACATAGGTCAGTTCAGGCTCGACGCGAACCACTTCGCCGAGGTGGATGCCGGTCGGCGACTTGTGGGCGACGAATTCTCCGAGCCGCACATGGCGCGACAGGCCGGTCACGGTGTAGTGGCCGGCCGCGATCGTCTGGACGTGACCGCCGGGGGCGACCAGGAATTCGGGGCTCGAATAGCGCGACACGAGCCCCGCGAGATGCGTGAGCTTCGGCGAAAGGTCGGATTCGGTGAGCGGCGTATTGCTCATGCTTCAGGCCCCGTTCAGCGGCTGCCGCCGAGCGTCTTGATCGCCTCGCTGAACGAAGTCTCGCTGTCCTTCGAGAGCGACGTCATACTCTCGAAGGCGCGATTGACTTCGATCAGCTGCGTAATTTCGCGCATCGCGTTGACGTTGGAATTTTCGAGATAGCCCTGCCGGACACCGACATTGAAACGATCGGTGACGGCGCGTGGCTGCTCGGTCGTCATGATGCCGCTATTCTCGTAGCGCAGATAGCCCTTGCTGATATCGGCCTCGAAGAGACCCAGCGAACCGACCTGCTTGCCGTCCTGGTAGATCAATCCGTCAGAGCCGACCTTCGGTTCGCCAGCAGCCGTGTTGAGCGTCACCGGCGCACCGCCGGCGTCGAGAACAGGGTAACCTCGAACGGAAACGAGCTCGCCGTTTTCCTTCATCGTGAAGCGGCCATCCTTGGTCAGAACTTTGCCGGCCGGCGTGTCGACCGAGAACCAGGCATCCCCCTTGATCGCGAAGTCGAGCATGTTTCCGGTGTGCTCGAACTCGCCAGTATCGCCGGAGAGATAGTCGTTGCCCTGGGACACATAGGCGATCTTCGCATTGATCTTGTTGCCGGTCTCGCCGAGCATCTCGTCGAATTTCACCTCCGTCCCGCGGAAGCCCGTCGTGTTCACGTTCGCCATGTTGTCGGCGATGGTGGTGAGGCGACGTTCGAGTGCGATCTGCGACGACAAAGAAACATAAAGACCGGATTGCATCCCGATAGACTCCTGCATTGGCGATGAACGGTACGAAATCCGGGTGTTTGCAGTCGGTTCGACCACGAATTTCGCTGAGGCGGCACCTCAGAAACGGGCACGGATGCCCATTCGTCACCGACAAGCTGACAGCAAATGCTTGCGCGAAGCTGGCATGCAAAAGCTTGATTTGCAGGGACTATCATCAGCCTCACGCAAGCCAGCAGCCCTATCCGTTGAGTTGAAAATAACGATCAGGTTTGGACTGACGATGAATATCATTATCGGATTTGTGATTACCTGCGGCTGTATCGTCGGCAGCTTCATGGCGATGGGTGGCCACGTGGACGCGCTCTGGCAGCCGTTCGAGCTAGTCATCATCGGCGGCGCCGGCCTGGGCAGCTTCGTCATGGGCAACCCGATGAAGGTGGTGAAGGATTCCGGCAAGGCGCTCGTCGAAGCCTTCAAGCACACGGTGCCGAAGGAACGGAATTATCTCGATACGCTTGGTGTCCTCTACTCCCTGATGCGCGATCTTCGCACGAAGTCTCGCAACGAGATCGAAGCCCATATCGACAATCCGGCCGAATCCTCGATCTTCCAGTCCGCGCCGACGATCCTCAAGAACAAGGAACTGACGGCGTTCATCTGCGACTACGTCCGGCTGATCATCATCGGCAATGCCCGCTCGCATGAGATCGAAGCACTGATGGACGAAGAGATCAACACGATCCCCTTCGACAAGATGAAGCCCTATCACGCCATCCAGATCATGGGCGACGCCTTCCCCGCGATCGGTATCGTCGCCGCCGTTCTCGGTGTCATCAAGGCCATGGCGCACATCAACGATTCGCCTGAGGTCCTCGGCCACCTGATCGGCTCGGCGCTCGTCGGCACCTTCCTCGGCATCATCCTGTCCTATTGCGTGTGTTCGCCGATCATTTCCCAGATCAAGATCGTCCGCACCAAGCAGCATCGCCTCTACGTCATCGTCAAGCAGACCCTGCTTGCCTACATGAACGGCTCGGTGCCGCAGGTCGCGCTCGAATACGGCCGCAAGACAATTTCGGCCTACGAGCGTCCTTCGATCGACGCGGTCGAGCAGGAAATGATGAATCCCGGCGGCGAGAACAAGGCGGCGTAAACGGTCATGAACGCTCCCCTCAAGAAACCCCTCATGGGCGAAGCCCTTCTTGCCAAACTGACCGGCAGGCTGGGCGACAAGGCCACCGTCGAGAAGATCTGCAGCGGATTCGGCGAAGTCTACGTCGTCTTTCTGCCCGACATCATCAAGAGCGAGACGAACCTCGACGTCGAAGTGGCCTATCTCGGTTGCGACAGCGGGCACAAGAACGAGCTGGTCGCCAACCTCGGCGACAATACGACGCTCGTCGATGCGACGCTCCGCAACTGGTCACCAAACATTACGCTTGCCTGCGGCAACAGCTTCATCATCACCCTGATGGAACACTTGCTGGGTGCGGCGGCAGACGCCGTCGAGCAGCCGGCGGATCGCCTGCTCTCCGTGATCGAGCTCGAGCTTGCGGTCATGGCCTTCGACAAGTTCGCCAATGTCCTTCGTTCGGCAGTGAACGCGCCTGGCGGCTTCGAGCCAGTGCTTGAGTTTCCGCATGCGTTCGAAACACGGATCAAGCCGGCCGAAGACAAGCCCGACGAGTTCGCTGCCGCGATCAACATGTCGATCACGCTCTCCGGCATCACCTCGGATTTCTCGCTGATCGTTCCCCAGGCTGCCCTGCTGAAGACGACGGTGACGGCTCCGAAGGCCAAGGGCCAGTCGGCTAAATCGACCGAATGGAGTGATCAGCTCAGCGAGCAGGTGCGCCGCTCGCCGGTGACGCTCGACGCAAAGATCCGTCTGCAGGACCTGACGCTGCGGACCATTTCGAAACTTGCGGCTGGCGATGTCATCCCCTTCCACGACCGCGGCGACGTCCGCGTCGAAGTCAGCGCCAACAGCAAGGAATTGTACATCTGCGAGTTTGGACGTTCGGGCGAACATTATACCGTCCGGGTGAAGGATACGATTAATTCGGATGACGAGCTCATCCGCCACTTGATGAATTAGCCCATTTTCCAACCGGGCTGCCACGGCAGCTTGAGGCAAGTTTCAACTGGAATAGTGATTTCATGGCGACGAAGAAAACACCCAAGAACAGTGACCTTTCAATGGAGCTCCCGGGCAACGAGGCCGAGCTTGATCAGGCCATCGATGACCTGCGCGGCGTCCTGAAGACCGACGCGGACGGCGGCCTGCCGGATTTTGCTGGAGAGGCCGACGCCTTTAGCGGCAGCACCGACCTGTCAACCTTTGGCGGCGGTTTCGGAGATGCGGCAGAGCCCGCATTTGGTGGCGACGATTTCGGCGCAACATCCGATTTTGGTGGCTCTGCCAACTTCGGCGACAGCTCGTTTGGTGCGATCGCTTCCGAACCTGCCCCGCTCGGCAGCGCCATGCAGTCGAACCTCGACCTGATCATGGATATCCCGATCGACGTTCAGATCATGCTCGGCAGCAGCCGCATGCAGGTCGCCGGCCTGATGAACCTTAACGAGGGCGCAACCATCGCGCTCGACAAGAAGATCGGTGAGCCGGTCGAAATCATGGTGAACGGCCGCAAGATCGCTCGCGGCGAGATCACCGTTCTGGAAAACGACGACACGCGTTTCGGCGTCAAACTGATAGAAGTTCTGAGTACAAAGAAAACCTGATCCCGGTGCAGGGACGGAGAGGTTAGACCATGATGGACTTTGACGATTTCGGCGGCGCGCTAGCCGAGAAACCGTTGACCCAGGCTGAAAAGGCGGCGGCCGTTCTCCTCGCCATGGGGAAAGGGGTCGCCGGCAGGCTGTTGAAATATTTCACGCAGGCCGAGCTGCAGACGATCATCGGCTCGGCGCAAACGCTGCGTGCGATCCCGCCGGATGAATTGCTCGGACTTGTCGCCGAATTCGAGGACCTGTTCACCGAGGGTGCAGGCCTCATGGATAATGCCAAGGCGATCGAGAGCATCCTTGAAGAGGGTCTCACGCCCGACGAAGTCGACAGCCTGCTTGGCCGTCGCACCACCTTCCAGGCATACGAGACGTCGATCTGGGATCGCCTCGGCGAAGGCGACCCGGCCTTCATCGGCAAGTTCCTCCTGCGCGAACATCCGCAGACTGTCGCCTATATTCTCTCCATGATGCCCTCCTCATTCGGCGCCAAGGTTCTGATGCAGATTCCGGACGGCCGCCGCGCGGACATCATGAACCGTACCGTCAACCTCAAGGCCGTCAGCCCCAAGGCCGCGCAGATCATCGAAAAGCAGGTGCTAAGCCTGCTGGCAGAGATCGACGCCGAGAAGAATTCGATCGGCTCGACGAAGGTTGCGGAACTGATGAACGAGATGGACAAGCCGCAGGTCGATACCCTGCTCACCTCGCTCGAATCGATCAGCCGCGAATCGGTCAACAAGGTCCGTCCGAAGATCTTCCTCTTCGACGACCTCATGCTCATGCCGCAGCGCAGCCGCGTCATGCTCATGAACGATATCTCGTCCGACATCCTGACCATGGCGTTGCGCGGCTCGTCTGCCGACATGCGCGAGGCCGTCCTCGCATCGATCAGCCCGCGCCAGCGCCGCATGATCGAATCGGATCTGCAGAGCGGCACCGTTGGCATCAATCCGCGCGAAATCGCAATCGCCCGGCGCGCCATCGCCCAGGAAGCGATTCGCCTGGCAAACTCCGGGCAAATCCAGCTCAAGGAGACCGAAGGCGAAGGCTCGGCCGCGGCCTAAGCCGCTGTTGTTGTGTACGAAGCACCTCTTCCCGGCCGCTGCGGTTGATCGCCGCGGCGAAAGGGAGATACCTTCTAGGAAAGGCCGCGCCCTGGCGCGGCCGTTTCTTTTTGATGGAGGGCTTCGGCCTTGGCCGACGACGACAAGGACAGCAAAACAGAAGACCCGACAGCGAAGAAGAAAAGCGACGCTGCCGAGAAAGGCAACGTGCCGTTCTCGCGCGAGGTGCCACTGTTTGCCACCGTGCTTGCCACCTTCGTCTATATCATCTTCTTCCTGCCGAGTGGGCTCAGCAAGGTCGGCGAGGCGCTGAAGGACATTTTCGAGCAGCCCGACCAATGGAAACTCGAAACCGGGCCGGACGCGCTCTCCCTGTTCGTTCACCTCGCCTGGGTTTCGGCGGCCTTCCTCGCGCCCGCCTTCATCCTGTTCATGGCGTTTGGCGTTGCCGCGTCCATCTCGCAGAACCTGCCAACGCCGGTGCTCGAGCGCATACGGCCGCAGTTTTCGCGCATTTCGATCGCCAAGGGATGGTCGCGGCTGTTCAGCCTGCCTGGCCTCATCGAGTTCGGCAAATCGCTGACGAAGATTGTGATCGTCGGCGTCGTCATGTTCTTTGCGCTGAAGAGCGAATACTTCAGCGCGATCGATGCGATGTTCTCCGATCCGCAAACGATCTTCACGCGGATGATGACGTCGATGCAAAAGATCACCATCGTCGTCCTGATCGCCACAGCCGTCGTCGCCATCGCCGACTTCTTCTGGACGCGCTACCACTGGTTCACCGAACTGAAGATGACGCGGCACGAGGTCAAGGAAGAGAACAAGCAGTCGCAGGGTGACCCCTTCGTCAAGAGCCGCCAGCGCTCGCTCATGCGTGACCGTGCCCGCCGCCGCATGATTGCCAATGTCGATCGCGCGACGCTCGTAATCGCCAACCCGACTCACTTTGCCGTCGCCCTGCGCTATGTGCGTGAGGAAAACGACGCGCCTGTCGTCGTCGCCAAGGGGCAAGACCTAATTGCATTGAAAATCAGGGAGATCGCGGAAAAGAATGGGATCCCCGTTTTCGAAGACCCGCCGCTCGCGCGCTCCATGTTTGCGCAAGTCTCGGTCGATAGTGTCATACCGTCTGTATTCTATAAGGCAGTCGCGGAACTCATCCATCGGGTTTACGCGGCGCAAGCCAAGAACAAACGGGTAAGATAGCCGAATGAAAAAATGCCCCTACTCTGCCCAGCGTGAAAAAATCCTGGCTGAAGCCATCAGCCCCGTTGCCACGGAATTGCGGCTTCTGGACGCCTCGGATCTCATCTCTCTTCTGCGCTTCGAGTATTACGGCAATCTTTCCGATCTCGTATCGTCAGCGGCCGAGCTCTTCTTCCACCCCGGCACGGTCAATTTCGGCCATGGCGGCAGCTACACGCTAGAGTGGGGCGGCAAGCCCGAAGTGGTCATCGACCTTGAGATCAAGCCGCGCGGCGTCACGATCTATGCGCAGCTGATGCTTGCAGAGGCGCACGCCGGCATCGAGATCAACCACATCGCGTTCCAGAACCCTTCGGCGGATCCCGACGAAAACACTGTTTTCCTCGAGCAAAGCCTGCGCGACGCACGCTATAACGTCGAACCATTGCAGGCTTTGGCGGGCTAAAGCCCACACGGCTTCTCGTCAGCTGATATATCCAAGACGGATGGCCTTTGCGATCGCCTGGATTCGATTGACCGAATCCAGCTTGATCGTTGCCGAACCGAGATAGGCGTTGACGGTATGCACCGAGAGACCAAGCTTCTCTGCAATCTCTTCGCTGATGCGCCCGTCTCCAGCAAGCTGCAGGCAGGCAATTTCGCGTTCGCTGAGAGCTTCGGCAGCCGCCACGCGGCGCTCGTCGAGCGAAAGCAGGTCGATCATGATCTGGCACGATCTCACGTGCAGTTCGACGATCATATCGCTGGCCGGCTCGAGATCATCGCCCGTAAAGACAACGAAGCCGTTGCCAACGGCGCCGAGGCGCACCGGAAACGCCATGCCGGAAAAGGGAGCCAGGCCGCCCTTCAGGCGCGTCATGAAAGGTGCAATGCTTGCCGGCCCCGGAGCGGCGCGATCAAGCCCGCCAGCCCATACGACTGGAAGAAGCGACTTCTCGATATGATCAAGTAGCGCCTCGCCATGAGCGTCGAGGAATGCGCCACTGAAGCCGCTGTTCACCGATCCCCAGTTTTCCAGTTCGCAGACCAAACGCTGCTTTCCCGGGACGCCGGCACCGCTGATTCGATAGACAGCGAAATTCTGGGCGTCGGCGAGCTTCTGCATGCCGATGAGACGCGGAAACAGGTCGGACCGACTAGCGACCTTGCTGACCCGCACGCCGCGCATTGTTTCCGAATTTCCTATCGATCGACCGGACGACTGCCCCATAACGCCGTCCCCTTAGACGAGATTGTTCCTGACCGCGAATGCGATGGCCTCGGAACGAGTCTTCGTCGCCGTCTTTCGCATGACACTGGTGATGTAGTTGTTGATGGTGTTGCGAGAGATGCCGAGGATCATCGCAATCTCATCGCTCGTTTTGCCCTCGGCGATCCAGAAAAGGCATTCCAGTTCGCGATCGGTCAGCTCGAAGTCCCGGTCGGCCTTGGCGGCGCCGCACTGCAGGAAACTCGTGAAATAGGCGGACAAGAGCCCCACGTCGCGCAAGCGCTCCTGCGACAGAATGAAACCGTCATCGAACAGGAACATCAGCACCAGGCGCGAGCGTCCGATGTTGAACATCAACGAACAGTACTGGCGGCTGGCGCCGTCTGGCGCATCCGCGGAATCCGGCAGGAGCGCGAAATGCGGCTGGAACAGCTGCATACACTTTTCGATCTCCGTCGCACGGGCAAAGCCGCCAACGAAGGTATGCGCCAGATTGGTGACAAGATCGAACGGCCAGTCAGACGAGACCACGAAATCGAGCCCCGCTTCCTGAACCAGATCCGCCCGCGCCAGGAGGTAGTGCGAGGCGCCGACATAGTCGGTCAGGGCGCGCAGGCCGGGTTGCAACCGCCCCGTGCTCGAAATCTCGCAGAGCTGCGCGATCAGTTCGTCACGCGAAGACAGGTTTGTCGCTGCGATGCCAACGAAGTTTGCCTTCTGCGTGTCGCTCTTCAGAGCCTGCAATATCTGCATATCCATTGGCAAAAACCCCGCGGCCGCGAACCACTACGACAGAAACCCGATCCGCGGCCCTTGAGCAAATTGCGCCCCCTCCGCGAACCATCCAACACTACACTAGGTGGTAAACTTCGCCATCTCCGAGTTCTCGGGATTTACATCGCCCGCACTTTGTGCGTTGATTCGCACGGAAATTCCGCTTGTTAATGAATTCTAAAATTAAAGTGATTCGGGGAATCCTGACAATACGATTCGCGTAAAACGCGCAGCTATTTCAGCCCAGTGTCAAGCCTATCCTCAGAAATCTTCGCGTGCGCGCCCGAGCGATGGCAAAACTGTGCCGATCGCGGTGCAGTAGACGGGCAAAAGAAAAAGGCCGGTTGCCCGGCCTTTCATTACGCGGCGTTGTCGACCGCCCATTTTCTGAGGATTTTCGCGGCGCGCTCCTCGTTGATCTCGACCATGCGCGCCAGTTTGCGTTCCGGGCCTTCCTTGACGCGACGATTGAAGTTGCCGTCGTCGTCGCCGAGGCTGAGCAGGTCCTCAGTGCTGTCGAACCCGAAGTCCGAACCGAAGCCATCCATGAGCGCAGCACCGGTGCCCACGCCACCCGCCGGAGCGAAATCGGGAAGTTCGAGGCCGGCGCTTTCCGGCGACGTGTCGCCGATGACCGCGGCGCCGTTGCCGGTCACGCTGCGGATCATCGGGCGGACGCCCATCCAGACCACAAGGAAGGCAACTGCGACGAAAGCGAGCGAGTTGATGATGCCTGCGAGATTGCGGCTCAGCATATCCATGACACGGACGCCGCCGCCGGTTTCCTCGAGAAGCTGGTTCTCCAGGAAGTCCATGGCCGTAACGGTCACCATGTCGCCGCGATTGTTGTTGATGCCAGCGGCGGATGCCACGATCTTCTGCATCTCCGCGAGATAGGCATCGATCTTTGCCTGGTCCGCCGGCTCGCCGACCATCTGAGCAATGCGCCCCTTGTTAACGACGACTGCAACGGAGAGCTTTTCGATCTTGTAGCTGTTGCGCGTCGTGGCAGTGGTCTTGCTGTTGATCTCGTAGTTGGTCTGCTCTTCTTTCTTGTCGGACTTGTCTTGCGATTCGGGACCGTTGGGTCCGCCCGAGTCCGGTGCCGCCTGCGGGATGTTCTGCTCGACCGTCGTCGCGTTGTCGGACTGCTTCTGCAGCGATTGCGAGGCTTCCTTGGTCGTGCGGATCGAGCGCTCGACCTTCGATTCCGGATCGTAGACAGTTTCCTGGATCTGCTGGCTATCGGTATTCAATTCCGCGGTGACGCTGGAGCGGAAGTTATCCATGCCGAGGAAGGGCGCGAGTGCCTTGTCGATGTTGGTTTCAACTTCGCCCTGGACGTTCTGGACGATGTTCAGAGAACGGTTCAGCGAGCTGTTGCTGGCCTCGTCGCCCGAAGCGAGCAACTGGCCTGCGGAGTCGAGGATGGTAACATCGGCGACATCGAGGCCGGGAACGGCAGACGCAACAAGGTGGCGGATCGAAGTCGCCGCGGTGCGGCCGGCCGCGACACTTGCGCGAATCATGACGGAAGCGGTCGGCTTCTGTTCGGCTTTGCGGAAGTTGCCGACCTCGGGCATGACAATATGGACGCGTGCTGCCGTAATGCCGGAGATCGACTGGATCGTGCGGCCAATTTCACCTTCGAGCGCGCGAACCCGCGTGACTTCCTGCATGAACGACGTCAGGCCGAGAGAGCCCACGTTGTCAAAGAGTTCATAGCCGGCGTTGGCGCTGTTCGGGAGGCCGCGCTCGGCGAGCAGGAGACGCGCCTTGCCGGTCATACCGGCGGGAACTGTGATGCTGGAGCCATCCGTTCCGACCTGGAAACCGATATTTGCCTCGGCGAGCGCAATGCTGATCTGGTTCAGATCGGGCGTATCAAGCCCGACATAAAGCGTTTCCTGGGCCGGCTTATTGACCAAAAAGGCCGCCGCCAGGATGAGTACCACGGAAACGACACCCACGCCGGCCAACGCCAGCAAGCGATTCCGTCCTAGCGAACTGAAGTTCTTAAAAATTTGAACTAATTGATTTAACAGATTCATTCTGTTCTCGCACGACCATCCAGACAAAGCAGGCTTGTTGCCTCATGTGGACAATAGGTGCCGAAACTTGTGCGAACGTTTCGGAGGGTGCGAGCAGGCCGGATCAGAAGAAGTCGAAGTCTCCGGCTGCCTTCGCCAGCGGCTGAACACTGCTATAGCGCGCCGCCCCGCTCAGAGCGCGCTGCATTTCACTGAGCTTCACCAGGCTCAGGGCCGTTGCGACATCGACAGACCAGTCCTGCGGAATCTCGCCCGTGATGGTATCTATGAACTCGGCAAGACCGCGCGTCTTCTGCACGGCAAGATCAATTCCCTGCATCACCTTCATGCTTTCCGGCGAGTTCAGCAGTTCGCCGCCCCCGACGTCGAGGAGCTGTGGTTCGATGCGCTCGATCAGGTACGCGACGTCGTGCAACTCCGCGACGATACGCATCAGGACATCAGGCAGGGCTTCGGCGGGCGACGGCTGCTCTGTCATGGCATTCACAGTCATTAGTAAGGTCCTTGCCCTCAGAAGAATTCGATGCTGTTTTCGACGGGTTTCTGCGGAGCGACCGGACGCTGCTCAAGCGCAACGGTTCTCTGCGTTTCCGCACCGGTGAGCGGATACTGCCGAGCGCGTCCCGAGACCGGCCAGTACTCGAGCTTGCGCCCGTGCTCCCCGCCGGTGCTGGAGCCGACGACCGGTATGCCTTCATCCTTCAGGAACTGCACCGCAAAGGCGGCGTTCTGTTCGCCGACATTCGAGAATGTCGAGATCGTCTTCGCCCCGCCGAAGATCTTGGCCTCCAGGCGGTCGCGACGCGCCCCTTGCTTCAGTAGACCGTTGATCAGCAATTCCATCAGGTGGACGCCATATCGCGTGGCGTCTGCGCCCGTCATCGGCATATTTCCTGTCCCTGGCAGAAGGAAGTGATTCATTCCTCCAACGCCTGCCACGGGATCTCGCAGGCATGCAGCCACACACGAGCCAAGGATGGTCGTCAGTACCGCGCTCGGATCATTCAGGACCTTCCATTCGCCCTGGATGATATGAACGCGGCGGGCCGCAACATCGAGGTTCATTTCAATGCTCCAAATACGGCCTCGATAGCCGCCTTCATCTTCTCGATCGTGAAGGGCTTGGCGAGAACGTTGTTGGCACCAAGCTGGGCCGCTTTCGTCACGAGTGCGCGGTCACCCTGCGCCGTCAGGATGATGAAGGCGGCTTTCTTCGTCGCCGGGTTGGCGCGAACAGCCTGCAGGAAGCCGAGGCCATCCATCTTCGGCATGTTGAAATCGGAGATGACAAGATGATGCGGCTGCTGGGTCATGATCTTCAAGCCCTGCTCACCATCGCCGGCGGCCGTAATCTGCTTGAAGCCGAGCTGGGTCAGAGCGTCGCTGAGCAGCAGACGGCTCGTGACCTGATCGTCGACGATCAGAACTTTGATTTTCTCTGCGATAGACATTAGTCAGTTCCTTCCTTTCGGGCGGCTGTCATTTTCAAAATTTCTTCGCCGATGGCATTGAGGGGCAGTTGCTGCTCGACGGCGCCGAGCTCGTAGGCAACCCTCGGCATGCCGTAGACCACTGAGGTCTTTTCGTTCTGGCCGAGCGTACGCGCGCCGGCGTGGCGCATCTTCAAGAGGCCGGCGGCACCGTCGCGTCCCATGCCGGTCAAGATCACACCGACCGCGTTGCGGCCTGCCAGTTCGGCAACCGAGTCAAACAGCACGTCGACGGATGGCCGGTGACCGTTCACCGGATCGCGTTCGATGAGGCGGCAGCATGGCGCATGGACGTTGGCAACCTGCAGGTGGCGCTCGCCGCCTGGTGCAAGATAGATTTTCCCGATCTCCAGGCGCGCACCGTCGGTCGCTTCCTGCACGACGGGCGCGCAAAGCCGGTTGAGGCGTTCCGCGAAGCTCTTGGTGAAGGTCGGCGGCATGTGCTGCGTGATAACCGTCGGCGGGCAGTTTGCCGGGAACTTCTGCAGCACCGCAATCAACGCCTCGACGCCGCCGGTCGACGAACCGATCGCGACGATCTTGCGGCCGACGCGGAAGTCAGCGACAGCAGGTGGCGGAGCAACCGGAGCCGGCTGAGGGTACTGGCGTCGCTGCGAGCGGGCGGCAGCCTTCACCTTCTCGGCAAGATCTCCAAAGGGACGCGCATCGCCCGGGAGCGGCTTGCCGACGCAGTCGAACGCGCCGATCTCAAGCGCCGCCAGAGAGGCATCGGCGCCGCGATGGGTCAACGTCGAGACCATGATGACAGGCATCGGGCGGAGCCGCATGATCTTCTCGAGGAAGTCGAGACCGTTCATGTTCGGCATCTCGATATCGAGCGTTACGACATCAGGATTGAGCTTCTTGATCGCCTCGCGGGCCTCAAGCGCATCGCCTGCCTGACCGATGACGCTGACCTCGGGATCGGCGCTGAGAACAGCGGTAATCAGGCCGCGCATCGTGGCGGAGTCGTCGACGACGAGAACCTTGGCCGGTGCGCTCATGCCTTCCTCCCAACGCCCTTGGTCGTGTAGCGATAGGTGGTGATGCCGATATTGTCGAAGACATGCTTGGCGTCGCCGGAGACGCGTTCGGAATGGCCGATATAGAGATGGCCGCCCTCAGGCAGCAATTCGGCAAAGCGTGACCAGATCTTCATCTGCGTCGGCTCGTCGAAGTAGATCACCACATTCCGACAGAAGATGACGTCGAACTTGCCCTTGAACGGCCACTGCGCCATCAGGTTCAGCTCGTTGTAGGTGATCAGACGCTTGACGCGGTCGTCGACCTGGAACTTGCGCCGCCCCTGGACCTCGACCTCGCTGAACCACTGCTTGCGCATGGCGGGCGACACGGTTTCGAGCGCGCTCTCGTCATAGGCACCGGCACGGGCGATCGCCAGAATCTTCGGATCGATATCGGTCGCCAGGATCTTGAAATCGTAGTCGGCGACGTTGGGCATCATCGACAGGACGGTGAGCGCGATGGAATAGGGTTCCTGGCCATCCGACGAGGCAGCCGACCAGATACGAACCCGACCGCCCATCTTCGCGCGATGCAGCAGTTCTGGCAGCACATGGTCCCGAAGGTGCTCGAAGTGGTGGTTCTCGCGGAAGAAGCGCGTGAAGTTCGTCGTCAGATGCGACAGCATCTCGCGGCGCGGCGCCGCACCCGCCGGTGAAGAAACGAGCGCGCAATACTCCCGAAATCCGGAAAGGCCCAGATTGCGGATATGCTTCGACAGCCGCGAGTAGACCAGCGAGGCCTTGGTCTCGTTCAGGAAGATGCCTGCATCCGAGTAGATCATCGCAGCGATTTCCGTGAGGTCGCGGCGCGTCAGCGGGTACTCTCCGCTTGCCAACACCTCGTCAGGGTTTCCCTGCCGCATGTCTTTTGCACTCAGAACATTCATGCGGCTTCGCTTTCCGTTTCGGGGAAAATGGCTTCGAGCTCGAGCAGGCAGATCATGCGTTTGTCGATCGCCAGGATGCCGCGCGCGAACTGACGTTGCAGCTCAGATGCGATTTCCGGTGTCGGCTGCACATTGTCTTCAGTGACGGTCAGAATGTCGGACACGGCATCGACCAACAGACCGACGACCTTGCGGTGCACCTGCGCTACGATGATGACGTGTCGCGCCGTCGGCACAGTCGCCGGCATGCCGAGGCGAGCCGACAGATCGATAATCGGCAGCACCGCACCGCGCAAATTGATGACGCCCTTCATATAGCCGGGCGAGTGCGGCATCGCCGTTGCCGGCGTCCATCCGCGGATCTCGCGCACCGACATGACATTCACGCAAAATTCCTGATCCCCGATGCGGAACGCGATCAACTCGCGGTCCCCATCCTTCAGACTTTTTACGGCATACGACATAGCTTACCCCACAGCTGCCAGCGACACTTCCTGCCTCAACGCTTGACCGCGGGAAGCTCCCACGACCGCGTCGACATCCAGGATGAGAGCCACGCGACCGTCGCCGAGGATGGTCGCCGCAGCGATACCCGGAACGTGCGTGTAGTTCGCCTCAAGGCTCTTGATGACGACCTGGCGCTGCCCCTGGATCGCATCGACCATGAGCGCGCGCTGACCGCCGCCTTCCGATTCGACGAGAAGAGCGACTCCTTCGACAGGATTAGCCTGCGTGGCACGGAAGTTCAGGATGCGACCGACATCGACCAGCGGGCAGAAGCTGTTACGGATCGAGATCAGGCGATGGTTTGCACCAAAGGAATGAATCGCGGCGGCTTCCGGTTGCAGCGTCTCAACGATCGCCGTCAACGGGACAACCAGCGTCTGGCCGGCAACCGTGACGACCATGCCGTCGAGAACGGCAAGGGTCAGCGGCAGGCTCATCGTGAAGACGGAGCCCTGCCCTGGCTTCGAGGTGATGTTGATGCGGCCGCCGAGCGCCTGAATCGAGCGCTTGACGACGTCCATGCCGACGCCGCGACCGGAAATGTCGGAAATCTTGTCGGCGGTGGAGAAGCCCGGCAAGAAGATCAGGTTGTCGATTTCTTCGTCGGTCAGGTTGGCGTCAGCCGGGATCAGCTCGTTGGCGATGGCCTTCTGCTTGACCTTCTCGCGGTTGATGCCGGCGCCGTCATCGGCGAGCTCGATCAGGATGCGGCCAGAGCGGTGCTTCGCCGTCAGGCGAACCGTGCCTTCGACGTTCTTGCCGGCGGCGGCGCGCTTTTCGGGCGTTTCGATACCGTGGTCAACGGCGTTGCGGATCATGTGCGTCAGCGGCTCGGCCAGCTTGTCGATGACCGTCTTGTCGACTTCGGTGTTTTCACCTTCGGTGATCAGGCGAATCGTCTTGCCCGTCATGTCGGCGATTTCGCGAACGATGCGCGACATGCGCTGGAAGACCGGCTTTACCGGCTGGGCGCGGATCGCCATGACCGAATCCTGGATCTCGCGGGTGAGCTGCTGCAGCTCCTCGAGGCCCATGTTGATGGATGACGTTCCGGTCGTGTCGTTTTCGATGACGCTCTGCGAAAGCATCGCCTGGTTGATGACGAGCTCGCCGACGAGGTTGATCAGGCGATCGACGCGGTCGAGATCGACGCGGATGGTCTGACCAGCGCCGGCAGCGGCGTTGTTCTGGGCGGCGACAGCTGCACTTGCGGCAGCGGCGGCAGCCGATTCCTTCTTCTCGACACGAGCAGCGGCGGCGGCCATCTGCGTGACGTTGGAAGCAGTCTCGGCGGCAGTAACCGCAGCGGCCACGTCGGCCTTCGGCTGCTCGGCCGGTGCCTCGGTCGCGCCATCATCGAGGATCGACAGGTCGAAGGGCACTGGGATCATCGGCAGTTCTTCGGCGTCGGGGGCAGTCACCTTTTCCTCGCCTGCGGTGATCTGCAGGTCGCAATCCCACTCGGCAAATTCGAAGACCGTGCGGATCGCATCTTCGCCCTTGTCTGTCTTGAGCGTGATGTTCCAATAGAAGTAGGCAGCTTCCGCATCGAGCTCGTCGAGACCCGGCAGCGCATCCATGTTGCAGTAGACGCTCATCTCGCCGAGGCGGGAGAGATCGCGCAGCAGCAAGGTCGCGTCGTTGCCTTTGGAATAGAGGTCCGAACGCGGCTTGAAGGTGATTTCGTAAGTCGGCAGATCGGAGCCGACCTCTTCCTCGCCGCTGAAATCGTCGAAGGAGAAGGGGATCGGCTGGAAGCCGCTGTCATCGGTCGGCTTGGGGGCCGGAGTGGCGGCGACAGGCGCTGGCTTAGCCACCGGAGCTTCCACGCCAGCGGACGGGGTAGGCAGCTCGCCGTTGGCGAGCGCTTCCAGTTCCTTCACCAGACCGCGGCTGCGGCTTTCATCGACGCTGCCGCCGTCGCGGGCGGCATTGGTCAGGTCGGCCAGCACGTCAGCCGACTTCAACATGACCTTCAGGACATCCTGTGTCGGCTCAAGCTTGTTGGAACGAACGCAATCAAGTGTGGTCTCGAAGACATGCGCGAAAGCGACGAGATCATCCAGACCGAAGGCGCCAGCGCCACCCTTGATCGAATGGACGGCACGGAACACCGCATTGACGGTTTCCGGATCGCGATCGCCATCATTCATTTTCAGAAGACCGGATTCCAGTTCGGCGAGCTGCTCCTCGCACTCCTGGAAGAAGATCTCTTTGATTTCGTTCATATCCATAGGAGAAAATCCTGGGTTTAAGCGGTTACACGCTCAATGGCATCGATCAGCTTGGCAGGGTCGAAAGGCTTGACGATCCAGCCGGTGGCGCCGGCCTGGCGCGCGCGGTTCTTCTTTTCCGCATCGCTTTCGGTCGTCAGGACCAGGATCGGGATCGCACGATACTTGTCGTTGCGGCGAACGCCCTCGATAAAGCCGAAACCGTCAAGGCGCGGCATGTTGATGTCGGTGACGATGACATCAGGATTGGATTCTTCCAGAACCTCGAGGCCCTCGACGCCGTCTTCAGCCTGGATCGTCTCGAAGCCCGCATTGTTGAGGGTCACGAGAAGCATGTTCCTTATGGTCCGTGAATCATCCACGGTAAGCACTTTTTTCTTCATTGCCGGATCTCCTTGGCGAGCAGATGGATATCGACACCAATCAGCTGCATGGTTTTCTGAAATGCGTCCGAAACCTTGCTGAACGTGAAGGCGAGCTTGTCCTGGTCCCAGGTCTTGGCGGCTGCCATCAGGACCTGCGCGCTCAGGGCTCCGACGCGTTCGACCGCGGACGCGTCGATGGCCAGATCATTGCCGCGCAACGAGACGAGCTTGTCGCGAAGCATGGTTGCTTCGTTCAGATCAAGCACCGCTGACAGGTTCAGCGTTTTCCCAGTTTTCCTTGCCGCCATCAGCTCTTCCTTGTCTCCTGGTTACTGCTCAACGTATGTGAGCGGCGCTCATATACCGGTCCGTTAGTAAACAATCCGCCCTCCGGCCGAGGCGACCGGCTGCACAAATCCGAAGTCCTCGTCGTCAGCCACGACATCGGCGGTCCGCCTGATGCCGATCGCCGGGGAGAACACCGGCGGGGGGCGCGCGGGCTCGGCGTTCTGCCGGGCAATACGAAACTCGCGGATCGTTTGGCCGAGTTCGACGATGACACTGTGCAGGTAGTCGGCGCCTTCGGCTGAACGCGATGCGGAAGCCGCGTTATCGGTCATCTGGGCGCCGAGGCCCTTCACGTCAGCTGTCACGACATCGAGGTTCGCAGCGTGTTCGCTGGCCTGATTAGCGACCATCGCGATCGCCGTGTTGATCTCACTGACCTGGCGAACGATGCTGCCAATCGAATCCTGCGTACGTCCAACCATCTGGACGCCGGCATCCACCTGCGACTTGGTGGTGCTCACTAGCGTCTTTATCTCGCGCGCCGCGTCCGCCGAGCGTTGCGCTAGCGCACGTACTTCCTGCGCGACCACGGCAAAACCACGTCCGGAATCGCCGGCGCGCGCGGCTTCGATGCCAGCATTCAGCGCCAGCAGATTGGTTTGGAAAGCAATCTCGTCGATTGCGCCGATGATTTGTCCGATCCGCTCGGCAGACTGTTCGATATCCGCCATCGCAGCAATCGCGCGCCCGACAACCTGGCCGCTTTCTTCGGCCGCGGCGCGGGTCGTGGCCGCCGCCTGCTCGGCAGCCCGGCTACCCGCGGCGCCGTGGCGAACGCTTTCCGACAGATCGGCAAGCGCAGCTGCAGAGGAGAGCAACTGCTGGGCATGAACGGACGCGTTTCCGGCGAATTGCTTCGACGCATCGCCAAGCGTCTGGACGGAGGTTCCGGCAACCGCCGTCTTTTCGGCGATCGCCTGAAATTCGGCCTGGACGGCATCGAGCGCACCGTTGAGCGCCTGCGCGATATCCCGATGGGCGCCGTCTTCCTCGATGGTCGCACGAACCGTGAGGTCGCGCGTGGCAAGGCCATTGATAACATCGGCGAATACGCGTGCGACGTCCGCCTTGTCACTGGCGCGCTGATCGGCAAGCGCACGCTGCTGGGTGGCCCGCAAGGCATTGAAACGCAAGGATACGGCAATCTCGACATCCACCATCACGAGGCGAATGATCGCCGACATGAGGTCGGAGATTTCCTTGGCCCGACGACGGCTGCTCGGCAGGAAGGAGCGACCGGCCAACTCGGTTGCGAGGCCGCCGATGATATGCTCGAGAACAACGCCATGACCCGCGACATGCCAGCGCGGGTCGAGACCCATCTTGCTTTCGGAATCAGACAGAACCTTCACACGCTCAGCATAAAGGCTGTCAAAGCGCGCATCGGTCAGAACATCCCAGTGGGAGGCCTGCAGGTCGTGGAGGCGCTCGACCTGACGTTCGCTCTCGAAATTCCGCGCCGCGTCTGGAAACGATTGAAAACGCTGAAAAAGGTCACGCAGACCGGCGGTCAGATGCTGCTGAAGGTCGAGACGGTGGCGCCGGACCAAATCACAGTGTTCGGCGTCGAGACCGGCAAAGCGCAGCCTCTCATGCAAGCTGCCTGCCTGCGCTCCTCGAGCCTGATCTGATGGCATTTCCTGCCCCAACACCTGTCCCCAACCACATGCCGGGCGCTTGCCCGTCATTAAACTATTGCTCCGCGCAGCGTGCACGCTGCTGATTGGTGGCTTGCCTCGGCTGCAGCCGGCGGCGTGAAGCCTCCCGATCAGTCGATTCTGCTTCGGAGCTGCTTGATGAGATGGATTCCGGATCGACCGGTACGGCGGTGCGGCGTCATGCCTGGTGGGAACGAGTAAGTTTTCCCATTCCGACGTGTCATGCAATGTTTATGGTTAATTCCTTGCCTGAAGGTTAATGCGTATTTTATGAATGTCGACTTTCCAGCAGGCCCCAATAACCATCTATGAATTACTGGGCTTGCGTTGCGGCGCTGCTACAGTCCTAGGCAAGCTTTGTGGTATATGCCCAGAAATAACCGTGACATGACGTCAGAAGGATTGGGCAATGATTGTTTTCGGATTGGGGTCGTGCGTTCTTTCGATCGCTGTTCTCGCAGCCGTTGCGCTGCTTGACCGTATCGAAGCGACCCGCAGTCAGGTTGCCCTGCGCGTCCTTTAAAATTCCACAACCAGATTGTAACGAGTGGTCAAACGCACCGGCATGCCGGTGCGTTAATCTTTGGCTTTACTGCGGTATTTGAGTTCAGCGGGAATTGCATTCATGTCTGCCAGACTTGGTCTCCTCATCGTTCTTGGCGTGACGCTCTGGCGAGTCATCACCCTCCATTTCGACACGACCGATCTGTTCGTCGACGAGGCGCAATACTGGTTCTGGTCGCAGAATCTCGATTTCGGCTACTACTCGAAGCCGCCGATGATCGCCTGGGTCATTCGAGCCATGACGGAGCTTGCAGGATCGACGTCGATCTACTGGATCAGGGTGAGCGGACCGCTGATCTACATGGCGACCGCGATCATGCTGATGAAGACGGCCAACCGCTTTGTCGGACCGAGGATTGAAGGGTGGACCGGCGCGACCTTCATCACCCTGCCCGGCGTTGCCCTGTCATCTGTGTTCTTCTCGACCGATGTCGTGCTTCTCTTTTTCCTGACGATGGCACTATGGGCCTATTTCGGCCTGACCGAGAAGCGTTCCGTCGGCCTCTCCATCCTCATGGGATTTGCCGTCGGCTGCGCCTTCCTCTCGAAGTACGCGATCCTCTTTGTCGTTCCCGGCGGGTTGATCGCGCTCATTCTGCTTCCGAGCGCACGCATCGCCTGGCGCGATTTTTTCACAGCCGTCATCGTTGCGCTTGTCGTTGCTGCGCCAAATCTCTGGTGGAATCTTGCCCATGACGGAACAACGGTCCGTCACACCACCAACATCGCGCATTGGAGCAAGCTCGGCGTCAATGTGGCCGGCGGCCTGGAATTCTTCGCGGCGCAATTCGGCGTCGTCGGGCCGATCGTATTCTCCGCGATGCTCTGGGCCGTTGTCCGCGCACTCAAGGGCAAGAGCGAGCCTAGGGAAAAGCTGCTGATCTGGCTGTCTATCCCTGTCGTTGTGCTGATCACCTTCCAGGCGCTGGTGGCCAAGGCTTATGCCAACTGGGGCGTGACGGCCTATATCGCGGGAACGATCCTTGCCGTGTGGTTGCTTGACCGCCTCTGGCCCAAGGGCCTGCGCCTGTCGCTTGCCATAAATGGCACGGCGAGTTTTCTGTTTCCTCTTGCCGCGATCTTTGCGCACCAGCTGGTGCTGCCGAACGGCAGCGAGATCATGAAGCGCTATCTCGGCCGTAGCGCGATCAGCCGCGAGGCTGGCGAGCTGGCGCGGCAGTCCGGCACCTCGATCATTGTCAGCGACAGCCGCGATCTCCTGGCGGACATGTTCCACACGCTGAGGAACGATCCTGTCCGTATCTACGCGCAGCCGCCCGTCGACGCGCCTGACAACTATTACGAGCAGACCTTTGCGCTGCCGAGCGACGTTGCAGACGACGTGCTTTTTGTGACGACACACCCGGTCGAGTGCGCCCAAACGCCTGAGCTGGTCCGCAGCTGGCAGCCGACGGAAGGCTACTACCGCGGCAAGACTATCTTTTCCTACAGGATTTCGCCGGCCTGCCTGACCGGCAAATAGGACCTCACTTCGGGGTAGACGGGAGGCCAAGGCATGTTCCCGTCCCCTCCACCTCCACAAACACGACGCCCCCTCGCTCGAAGGCGAGACGCAACTGCGCCTCGGTTGCACGATGGATATCGTGATGCTTTCCTTCGTAGTCACGGATGGTGCTGCGCGACACGGCGGCCTGTTCCGCGAGGTCGAGCTGCGTCCAGCCAAGCAATCCGCGAGCGGCCCGGCACAATGCCGGGGTCAGAATTGTTTCCTTTGCGCCTTGACCCATAATGTCAAACCACCCATATTGGTTGATATAGGCCATATATGTCATGTTTTAAACGGGATTTCCAGTTCGGGAGAGAATGATGCCGCACGATACGCCTTTGATTTCGACAATCGTCGGAGGCCTCGTGCTTGCGTTCATTCTCGGCACGCTCGCCCACAGGCTCCGAATGCCGCCTCTGGTCGGCTATCTCGTCGCAGGCGTTCTCGCCGGCCCGCATACGCCGGGCTTTGTTGCCGACCAAAGCCTTGCGCCTGAACTGGCCGAGATCGGCGTCATCCTGCTGATGTTCGGCGTCGGACTGCACTTCTCCCTGA